>Ga0070671_100003064_pt1 | contig 12995 bp, 8 predicted proteins | sample KBSS73metaG_FD_65341 | JGI IMG/M metagenome (GOLD analysis project Ga0070671, IMG submission 65341) | Switchgrass rhizosphere microbial communities from Kellogg Biological Station, Michigan, USA - KBS S7-3 metaG | ecosystem: Host-associated > Plants > Roots > Rhizosphere > Soil ...
AATCTTGCATTGCTGAGTGGCGTCGCATACTGGCTCGCGGCACACGGAGAATATGAGAAAGGTTTTGATTACGCGAAGAGAGCTGTCGAAATCGAGCCCCGGTACACGTGGGCTCAGATCGCTTTAGTGCGTTCACTACTCGGATTGAAAAAGCCAGTAGGCGCCGAGCGAGCAATGCGTTTTGCAAAGCAGTATGGAAAGTTTCCAACACTAACTTACGAATTAGCAACCGTGGTTGCGACGATGGGGTTTTTCGATGAGGCGGCAGAGATCTTGCGCGAGTCGTTCACGATTAACGAGGGACAGGTAGCGACCTATCTCGCCGGTAGAATTTCAGCGCAAAATAAAGATTTTATCGACCTATTGGCGCCAGAACGCCGGGCCAGTATCTATCAACCAACTGCGGCCGATTCGCGTTCAAACAGTAAGATGTTGAAAGAGTTGTTGGCGCTGGATAGCGCATTGGCACAAACAAGCGTAGGGGAGAAAACTAACGAGATCGCGATTGCTAAAGCTGCGCGTGATTTTGGTTCAGGCAACGATGCAATGCGCGCCTATCGTCAACTTTATGCTGCCAGTCGCCTGGTAAAAAAGTCAGTCGCACTGCCTACGGCTTTGGAGCTGGTCAATGAAGCTAAGATCGCACTCGAGTCAGCACTGAATGTTTATGTCGTCACAACAGCGGTCCAAGCAGACGAGTTGCGAGACATTCGCGCGCAGGCTATCGCCTCGGGAAACATTCCGGACATGGAAGACGCGCCTCGTAGTGCTTTGTCGAACATCATGCGAGGAAGAATGGAAGATCTAACAGGCTGGATTCTCTTCAACCAGGACAAGTATCCAGAAGCAATCGAGCACTTGAAAAAAGCAGCAACCATTTTGCCTAACGGAACTCCGGCATGGCGCAACACACTGTGGCACCTGGGTGTAGCGTTTGAACAAACTGGGAAGAACAACGAAGCGCTCGACAACTATATCCAGAGCTACACAGCTGGCCCACGTGATTCAATTCATCGCGCGGCCATCGAGAAACTGTATCGCAAGGTTAATGGCTCGCTTTATGGCCTCGACGACAAAATTGGACCAGGAGCACCGAGCAGTGCAGCCGCTTCACGCAGTGACTCAGCCCGACCGGACGCTCTGCCAGACACATCAACATCGACAACTGCAACCCCACCTCAAACCATAACCGAGAAACCAGCCGAAACGGTCTCTTCGGAAACTACAAAGCCCGAGACAACTACTGCGCGAATTCCCGAAGTTACACCGGAACCCACGCCCGCAACGACTGCGCCCAAATCGTCTTCTTCAACTTCAGAGTCGACAGTACCAAGTTCACCGCCGCCGATTAGTGAAGAGGCGTTACGCTCAGCAGGATCGCGTTTGCGTTCAAACATAAAGATTACCGGACGAATAGTGGACGGAAATCAGAATGGGTTATCAAACGTCGTTGTAGTTCTTATAAGTCCATCCGGATCTGTTTTAGCGTCGACCACCGACAAAGACGGTAATTACTCATTTACCGTTACACCATCTTCGAAAACCTATCGAGTAATTCCTTCGAAAGACGGCTACACATTCACTCCGGTAGATAAAGCTTTTCCTGGTCTAATCGACGATCAAAAAGGAATTGATTTCACTGGATCAACCGGACGTCCGTAACAGTTACGGTTCCGATAGTTCCTCACGTCAGGGCTGGAAGCAACAAAAAAAGAGCCCCGGATTCGACCCGAGGCTCTTTCAACGACTTGCTTAAGTCAACTCACTATCTATTCTCGGAGCCACTACCAACTGGCTTACCTTCTGCGTCATAAACCTGAACAGTACCGTAATGGCTGAGTATGTCTTTGGTTTTTGAGGCATCACCGACCGCGACAACTTGTAGATGTTTCAGGTCGATGTACTTCTGTGCAACGCGCTGCACATCATCAGCGGTAATCGCGGAGACCTTTTGCGGATACGTATCCCAATAGTCTGCCGGCAGGTTATAGAGTTTTTGCGTGATGATGTTCTGCAATAGAGCTGCGGGCTGTTCCAGCGAAAGTGCGAAGCCGCCGATTATTGCGCGCTTTGCATTTTCCAGCTCATCACTCGAAACCTTTTCTTTTCCCAGTCGCTCCAACTCATATTTGAATTCTTTCATCGCGCCTTCGGTCACCTCAGTTCGTACTTCCGAGCTTGACGACCATGTACCGCGATACTTTGAACTTGCGAAGTTACTGTAAGCGCCGTAGGTATAACCTTTGTCCTCGCGCAGGTTCAGGAATAACCGGCCCGTAGGACCACCTCCTAATACACGGTCGGCCAACAACACCGCGAAGTAATCCGGACTAGTACGCTCGATTCCCAGGGTTCCAAGCTGAAGCACCGTTTGCACGGAGCCTGGCCGATCGATTAAGTAGATCATCGACGCGCTCTGTTCCGGCGTCTGGGGAATGTTGACTGCCGGCACATCTGCCTTTTGCCAATCGCCGAATGCCTTTTGAATTTTCGGCATCAATTCTTTCATCGTCACGTCGCCAACTACCGCCAGAATCGCGTTGTTAGGCCGGTAGTAAGTTGAATGAAAGTCAGCGAGATCTTTACTTGTTAACTTCTTGAGCGAATCCGCCGGAGGGGCCACTAACGACGCCGGATGGCTTCCGTAAATCGCTTTACTGAATTGCTCCTGGGCCAGGAATTGTGGAATCGATCGTTGAAACTGTAGTTGGGCCAGGGTTCGTGATTTGTACTTGTCCACCTCGGCTTGAGGGAACGAAGGGTTTCGAACTACGTCTGAGAAGATGTCTAACGTTTGGTCGAGACTCTCAACGAGTCCTGAAGCGCTAACAGTACTGGTCAATGACGACAGACCTGAAGTCGCGCCAATTGTCGATCCCAATGCATCCGCTTGTTCGGCGATTTCTTTACTGGATCTCTTGGCAGTTCCTTCGCGTAATAGTGCGGCAGTGAAATTTGCGAGACCGTGATAGTCCGCGCGATCAGCGAGGCCCCCACTCAAAATCACCATCTGCATGTTGAAAGTGGGCACCTTATTGCTGGGGAGCAAAACGATGCGTAGACCATTCGGCAGCGATGCTTCCTCTGCTTTCGGCAATTTCACTTTCAAAACATTCTTGTTGACCGGCGCCTTTCCTTTAATGACGGTTCCTTTTGTGCTGGTTCCCGATTGCGGCGACATAGCTCCCTGACCAAGGGCCAAAGACGACACCAGCGCAACCAGAATCAAAACGGCTAAAAACTTTGTATTCTTCATGATTCTTATCACTCCTTACTGGCCAGATGCGGCGGTTGTGGCCCTCTGCCTTGCTTTGGGCATGGTGACGACGACGGTGCGATTCGTGTCGACTAGATATTTGTTAGCAACGCGTTGCACCTCTTCCTTGGTCACAGCGGCAACTTTTTCGAGCCTCGTGTTAATTAAATTTGGCTCGTTGTAGTAGACCGTGTACTGGCCAATCGTTATCGCTCTCGCTATCGAACTCGTGAGGTTATTAATGAAATTCCGCCGCGTTGTGTTCTTTGCTTTTTGCAGTTCCCAATCCGCAATGGGTTCTTTCTTCAACTGCTCAATCTCCGCGTAAATCGCTGCCTCAACGTCTTCTGTCTTTACGTTCGGCCGCAGCGTTGCATTCGTATAGAAGGCACCGACACCCCGTTTCTCATCCATAAAACCGCCGACGTTCGTCAACATCTCTTTTTCTTTCACCAGCTTTTGAAAAAGACGCGAGCTTTGACCGCCCTGGAGTGCGGTTGCCAAAACTTGTAGCGCATAAAAGTCTGCCGAGTTGCCCGGCACTGCCTTGAAAGCGATATCAATTCGAGGCGCGCGCGCAAGCACGTCCTCGACATTTGCTCTGCGTTCAGCTTTCTGTGTTGGCTCAGTCATATCAACAACTGGAGGATCGGGTTGACGAGCAATCATCTCGAAGTTGGAGCGGACCTTAGCAACGGCATCTGCAGCGTTGAAATCGCCGACCAGGACCAACACCGCGTTGTTTGGTGCGTAATACATTTTGAAGAACGCTGCTACATCATCGACGCTCGCTGCGTTCAAATCCTCCATCGAACCGATCGTAGTGTGTTTGTAAGCGAAGTTGTCATAGAGCAACTCCTGTTGAACTTCACCACTACGTCCGTAGGCCTGGTTATCAACACCAAGACGTCGTTCTTCTTGAACAGCGTTGCGTTGGTTATCGAGATTGTCTTTAGTTATCGCCAGGCTTCGCATGCGATCAGCTTCGAGAAACAGTGCGAGGTCCAACTGGTTCGCCGGCAGGACTTCAAAGTAGTTGGTCCGATCTTCGTTCGTCGTGCCATTCATATTTCCGCCGTTATTGAAGACCAGCAGGAAATGTTCGCCGCTGCCGACATTCTCAGAACCTTTGAACATCATGTGCTCGAACAGGTGAGCAAAGCCGGTGCGACCTTGACGTTCGTTGCGTGAGCCGACGTTGTAAGTAACGGAGACGGCGATAACAGGCGCTGAGTGATCTTCAACCGTGATGACTCTTAAGCCATTTTTTAGAGTAGTTTCTTTAAAATCGACTCGTACGTTGCCGGCAGTTTGAGCCTGCACCCCAACTGCAAACGCGAGGATAAAGAGAGAAGGCAAAAACCTTGAGAAGCGTCTCATAAATCAAACTCCTTTTTTATTGGTGACATCCATTCGAGCTGAGGTTGCGCGGAACGCAGGCGAACGTCGGAGCAGCAACGCAGACATTCCGTGTCTGCTTCAAACTTTGAGATCGGAACTTTTATAGTAGGTTCGCCCAGCGCGGGATTAGCGGTAACCACTTCACTCGCTTGTATGGCTTCGACTCTAAGTCGTGGGTGTTGGCAGTGTCAAGCGTCCAACCTTTGCCCACTTCGCAGCACCTGGTGTTGAAAATTTTCGTCCCCATTTACAACGGGCAGGCAACCTTTGAGAAGTATCACAGGACCGCCTGAGTGCGGTTCTGTGACCACTCTTCTTGAAGTATCAAAATCAAGAGTGACCATTCAATCAAGGTGCCGCTCAGCCAACCGACTGACGGTTCGAACCATCAAAAACAATCGTCAAGCGTAGAACGCCCGCGTCAAACTAGCCGGCAACTTCGGCCCTCGCATCGAGCAAGCCCCAAATAACCGGTGTTTTTCGAAGCGCACTTTTTAAGGGGTGAGTTAATCAAAGTTGTCGCAGAGGTGCCTGCGAGTAGTGAGAACGGCTGTATAATCGTTCATACCTAAAAGCCATGATAAGAATAAAACCCACCTTCCCCGGCATTGTACTGACCGCGCTGGTCGTTCTGATGTCAGCGGTTTCCGGAAAGTCACAGCAGCCCGCTCCCCAACAAGTCGCGAGCCGTTTCGATGTAACGAATTATCGAATCGAAGCCCAGATTATTCCTGAACAACACATGCTTCGGGCTGGTGCTGACGTCACTTTCACTCCATTGGACGCGACGCGTTCGGTCGTTTTTGAACTGAATGGATCACTGAAGGTTGAAAGCATCGAACGAGATGGTAAAGCCTTGACGGGATACGTTCAGGATGCTGTCGGCGTCGGCGCCCTCGGTCCAAGCGTACGCATCGATCTCGGTGAAGTGTTGCCGGCCAATCAACCAGTGACTCTGCGCATCCGTTGGAGTGGTGCGCTAATTTCGCCGGAAGGCGGACCGCTTGCCACCAAGCGCCTGGCGTACGTCGGAACCGAAGGTTCGTATTTGATGTATGCGTCGCGTTGGTTTCCTTTTCACGACTATGCCGCCGATCGTGCCACGTCAGATATAACCTTTATCGTACCGGCCGGCTTGCAGGTTGCCGGCACTAGCGATGATCCAGTAGTCGCTCAACCGGCACCCAAAGAAGGCGCAATCAAGTATCACTTTATTCACCGCCAACCCGTGCTGATTGGAAATTTCGCAGCGGGTCAGTACATCAACAAGAACCTGACTTTTGGAAAATATCAGTTGCAGCTTTTTGCAATGCCCGGTAGTGAAAAGCGCATCGACGCTTTTGCTGAGTTAACGGGTCGGGTGCTGGAGTTCTACTCCAAACAGTATGGTGCTCCTTTGTTTGGCAATCGACTCGTGATTGTTCAAATCGATGACGAGAGTCTGGACACTTATTCCGGACCAGGCATCATATATCTGTCGTCAAAGATGTTTGATTCCACGCGTCCAATACCGGAAGAAAAGCTGGAACGGGAAATTGCTTACCAATGGTGGGGTCAAACTGTAGGTCTGAAGTCATTCGACGATGCGTGGATATCGCAAGGTCTTGCTGAGTGGAGTGCATTTGCGTTTCGAGAATCGACGCTTACTGCCGGCGGACTTGATGCAGCGCAACGCGAACAGCAGGAGCGCGCTCTGACGTTTGAACAGACCGCATCAATTGCGCGAGCACCGGGTTCACTCGACGATCAATCAGCTGCCTATCAGTCTATAGTTTTTTATAAAGGCTCGATGGTGTTTCGCATGCTGCGCGAAACAATGGGGCGTGACAAGTTCGATAAGTTACTCTACACGTTCCTCAACACCTTCAAAGGTAAGAATGCTTCAATCGACGACTTCGAAAAACTCGCGTCGAAGATCGATAACGAAAGTTTGCGCTATTTCTTTGCGCAATGGGTTGAGGGAACAGGCGTACCTGAGTTCACTGTCGACTATCAGATAATTCGTACGCGCGCTGGGAAGTTTCGCGCACGCGGAACGGTCAAACAGAATCTTGAAACGCTTCGCATGCCGGTTGAACTGCTGCTGCGAGCAGAGGGCGACAATCAACAAACCATCATTCGCATCGAAGGAAAAAGTGAGGATTTTGATTTTGAGTCGAATGGTCAGCCGCTCGAGGTGGTAGTCGATCCCAACAACAAGATCCTGCGAATGTCAGACGACCTGCGAATTTCGATCATTGCGCGTCGTGGCATTGAGCAGATGAAGGAAGGTGTTTACGCTGAAGCTCAACAACAGTTTGAAGCGGCTCTCAAACTCGACCGTTCAAATTCGTGGGTTTACTACAATCTGGGTCTGCTCTTTTTTGAACAACGAAATTGGCAGCAGGCGCTCGATAACTTCGACGCTTCATTGTTGGGAACGTTGAAGCCGTCGTGGATTGAAGTTTGGGCTCACATCAAACGTGGCAATGCTTACGACGCCAAGGGTGATCGAAACAAAGCAGTTTACGAATACCAGAAAGCTGTTCAGTCCGGAATCGACTACGACAACGCACAAGCCATCGCGAAGAAGTATCTGGCGACGCCGTTCGATCCAAAAGCTTCGCAGACAGCTGAGGCGTTGCCGCCCGGAAATTGAGAAGTAGCTGACCCTAAGTGAGTTGTCAGCGCAACACATTTTTTTAGGTAAGAGTGAACTGCAGGATGAGACGTGGACCAGGTCCCTTGCCGAACTGAAAAGAGTTGAAGTGAAGACTCTCCAAGACCACGCGGTAACAGTGGATCTATACAGCAACGATCGCGAGCTTCTTGTCATTCGCAAAGCTGATCATTTCATCACGATCAAACATCAACGTTTTGCCCGCTGTTATGCATAGACATGTCGCGCCCGCCTCAACCATAGTCTTCAAAGTTGGAAGGCCAACTACCGGAACATCAAATCGCATATCCTGATTTGGCTTAGCGAGCTTCACGACAGTCAAGTGTTTTTTCACCAAGTTTCCGGCGCGCCGGATGCTTTCATCTGTTCCTTCCATCGCTTCAATCGCAACACAGGCCTTTCCGCGGACGACGAGTGTTTGGCCCAGATCAAGACCTGCGATTTCCCTCGCGATTTCAAGACCGTAATCGATGTCTTCCTGTTCGCGCTTGTCTGGCTTACGTCGTGTCAAAACACCGGCAACCGGCAAATACTCTTTTAGGAAATAAGTTGAATCAACTAACTCGATTCCTTCGCTTTGCAGTTCAGTCGCAATTGCGCCAATCAGCGAGTCAGTATTCCGGCGAGGAAGTTTCAAAAGAACCTTTAGCATCCGCGCATCAGGCACTGCTCTGCTGAAAATCTGAACATGTTTCACCTGGCCGGCCATGATTGCCTTCTCAACACCTTCGTCTTTAAAGAAACGAATCATACGACCAAGCTGTCCGATGCCGACCCACTTGAGGCTATCGGCAAGGGATTCAATCTCCGGATCAGTCTCCTCGCGAATGGCAGCCACTGCCACTTTCGTTCCCGACTGCCGCGCGCCTTCAAGAACCATGAAGGGAAACTTGCCATTGCCGGCGATCAGTCCGAACTTCATTTGGTAACGCCGCGACCAGATTGCTGGATAAATTCGACGAGGTTGGTGACTTCCGGAGAGTCAGTGATTTCTGCAGTGATTTTTTCGAGAGCCTGAGTAGTGTTTAGCTTGGCTGAGAGTAGAAGGTGAAAGGCGTGATGAAGTGCATCAATCGTCGCTCGAGAATATCCGCGACGCTTCATGCCCGTAGTATTAAGACCGTAACACTTCGCATGATTACCAACCGTTAGCGCGAATGGGAGCGCGTCTTTGACAACGACCGAGTAGCCTCCAACGTAAGCTTCCTTACCGACGCGACAAAATTGATGCACGCCCGAATAGGCTCCAATGTTAGCGCGATCCCCGACTTCTACGTGCCCGGCCAATGTTGCCGCGTTAGCCATGATTACAGCATCGCCGATAAGACAATCATGCGCGATGTGGGCTTGGGCCATGATTAAACAATCGTCACCGATTTTGGTAAGCATGCCGCCGCCCGCAGTACCACGATGAATGGTAACGAACTCGCGAATCTTATTTCGCTTTCCAATTTTGGTTTCGGATGGTTCGCCCTGGTACTTCAAATCCTGTGAAGCAAGGCCGATTGACACAAAGGGAAATACTTGCGTTCCGGCACCGATCGAAGTGTGACCGTCAACTACACAGTGTGACTCGAGTCGAACACTATCTCCCAACTCAACATCGTCACCAACAATGCAGTATGGACCAATGAAACAGTCATCTGCGATGTGCGCTTTGGCGCTAACAACTGCGGTGGGATGAATGTTTGTCGGGCGGGTCACTGTCGGCATAAAACCAACTCACAAAACAAAAGGGAGAGATCTCAGACATCTCAATTTTAGATCTCAAATACGCAGGCGAAAGTTCGATTCAAATCTCAAAAAGTTCGAAATCGTTCGGCGTCTAACATTCCCTAGAGGCTGCGCCATGTACGATCTTAGATTTCGGCCTCTCGAGGCGCAACGATGCTCATAATTTCCGCGTCAGCTGCGAGCTGCCCGTCGACCTTCGCTTCACCATGCATGCGCTGAACACGTGAACCGATTCGCAACGCTGTCACCTCCAGCACGAGCGTGTCTCCCGGCACAACTGGTCGTCGAAATCTCGCTTCTTTGATTCCAGTAAACAAAACTAGTTTTTGGTCGCGATCCTCAATCTCACGTAACGCGAGTACCGCTCCGACTTGGGCCAATGCCTCAACCACCAGCACACCCGGCATTACCGGAGCGCCTGGAAAGTGACCCTGAAAAAAATATTCGTTAATACTGACTTGCTTAATCCCCACGATCCGTTCGCGTGGAACCAACTCTACAATTCGATCCACAAGCAAGAAGGGATAACGATGCGGCAAGAGTTTTTGAATTGCCAGTGCGTCGAGAAGAGTTTCCATGGCTCAAATGAAAAACGCGGTGAAGCGGAATTTTAAGCCGCATCGCCGCGTCTAGGATGCAAGCCTACCTCGAAATTATTGAGGCGGCGTGGTGGATGCGGTTACCGGATTCTTGCTGTTGAACTCGTTGATAAAAGGCTGAGTGATATCGATACTCGCAGCAGCATAAATAAGCGGAACCTGCGTACCATCGATGATGACGTTGATATTACGCGCCTTGGCGAATACTTCGAGAGCCTTACCAATCTCTTCCTGCAACGGCGCGAATAGCTCGGCACGGCGGCGGTTGTAAGAGGCCTGTGCGTCCTCACTCTTCCGTTGAATATCTCTCTTAAGCTGCTCCAATTGATCGCTCTTAGTCTGAACTGACTTGGAGTCTATTGGTGTTCCCACCGGTGCTTTTTGCAGCTTTGAGATTTCGTCCTGAAGCTGTCCCGAGCGCTGGCTCATTTGCGTGAGATCGTCTTTGGTCTTCTGAAACTCACCGTTCAGCTTAGTCAGCAAAGCATTGAACTTCACGATGCCCGTTTTTGAATCCAGAAACATCTCAGTGTAAATGACTCCCATTTTGCTGATCGGCAAAGGAGCATTAGATGGTGCTTGGGTCGCCGCAGGTGTGGACGCAGGTGGCGTCGCCGGGGCAGGTCGCTGTCCCGCCGGCTGCTGCCCAGCTGGCCGCTGCGCATGAACAGATAGCGCCGCCGAGGCAATGATAAGGACAGCGGTTAGTAGAAAATATTTCTTCATCGATTGGCCATTAAGGCCCCGGCAATTATCCGGGGCCCTCCCGTGGCTAAGTTTTAGAAACCCCGCTACAAGCTAACTATGGTTTGACAACGGACGCCGTTGCAGGGTTCTTGCTATTGAAGTCAGCAATGAACGCCTTCGTGATGTCGATACTGTCAGATGCATAGACAACTGGAACCTGACTACCATCTACGATAACCGTGATTCCGCGCGCTTTAGCATAAGTTTCAAGGGCTTTGCCGATGTCTTCCTGCAATGGCCCGAAGATTTCTTGACGGCGGCGATTGTAAGAGGCCTGAGCATCTTCGCTCTTTCGTTTGAAGTCGGTCTGAGCTTGCTCGAGCTGATCTCTTTTTTGCCCAATCGTCTTTGGATCGGCAACCGCCTGAGTGTCGTTGATCTCTTTGGTCAACTGCTGGATTTTCTGATCCAAGCCATTCAGTTCAGTCTGCCGAGGCTGGAACTCACGATTAAGCGTTGTCAGCAAGTTCCCGAATCTAAGAATGCCGCTTTTCGGATCCGTAAAGGCTTCGGAATAGATCAACGCCATCTTGCTGTCAGGCACTGCTGCATTGCTTTGGGGGGCCGCAGCGGGAGCACTTGCACCTGGCTTTGGCTGTTGCGCTGAAACGGAGAGAATTGCGACGGTCGTCAGCAGTGCGACGGCAGCAATCAAACGAAAAATCTTCATAACTTCTTGTGAAACTCCTTGCTGTTGAGGTGGTCAGATAAACAGCTTAGTTGTAAATCCGGCCACTCAGGTTGGCTCAAATGGTTAAAAGGTTCGCCCTACGCTGAAGCGTATGACTTTCTTTTTCTCATTGAAGAAGAACGGAAAACCGTCAATTATCTGGTCTTTCCGCGCGTTCGGATTATACGCAAAGATTAAGCGAAACGGTACATTGATGATAGGAACCTGGACGCGTACTTCCATACCCAAACTCGATCGATAATCGCCAATCTTCGAAAATAAACTATCGGAGAGTCTAACGACGCTGTTAGTTTGCGCCTGTCCTCTTAGGAATACCGGCTGGAAACCAACGGGCAACAACGTTGCTGGATTCACATCGCCAGTGCCCGCAGCCTCAAGCTCGGCCTGGCTAACGATGCGGTTGTCGCGGGCAACAAGACTAAGTAATGACGATGACGCTAAAGCCGGATTACTGCAGAGCGCCAAAGAGCTTAGACTCACTGGTGCAAATCCAGTGACGAACCGGGGACAAGGGACAACTCCAACTGTCGAAAGGAACGGCTGGTCATCAAGGAAATTGCTCGAGAATGTCTGGTTATTCTTTGTTCGGATATTGAACGCACTGCCGATGTCGGCAAACGCGGCTAAACTCACCATGTCGCTGATGATAGGAATTCGATACTCAAAATTACCGAGAAGCTGCGTGTCGCCGCCGACGGAAGTAAATGACCTTGGCAGTTGCACCGAGTTATTGCCACTCGCACCAGTAAAAACCCCCAGACTGGTTGCGGTCGCTGGTAAGCCGGTAACTTGCACCGGTGTTCCCGAAGCGTTCTGCGCAAACACTACATTACGCGAGGTGATGTAAGTATCAACTGGTGCGACAGGACTAATTGAACGGACGTTGTAGCCGCGAATCGTAAACTCATCACCCAGGAAGAACCGTTCAAAGATCGGGACACCATCGACGAAAGCCAGCGAGTTCGCGTTCTTAACCTTATCCGTTATAGCAAAACTTCCTACAGTGCCGGCGAGAATACGAAAGCCAAAAACTTCCGGATGCGTCGACTTCTTACGCCTCACAGGAATGAATTGCGTGTAGGAGATGGTCGGCTGATAGGTCCGAACGTCTCCACCAAGTCCCGCCACAGCCGCTGCGAGTGAAAGCTCTCGACCGTTTGTTGGATCGACGCTCGCGTTACGAGTGTCATAAGTGAACGTTAGGGTTGCCCGACTGGTCAGAATGTTCGGCTGACTATAGATAACCGGTATGAACGAACCTGCAGCTGCGTTGGCGTTTGATTCGGGATCTTTCACGCTTGATAACGACAGCTGGTACGAAGCTCCTACGCGTGAGAACTGGGTGAACCGTCGTTTCTTGTAGAACTCTGAAAGAGGCGCACTCAGAAACAGCGAACCGCCGTACGAGTCGCGCGTAAACAGGTTTTCCTCGTTGATATTGGTGAGATTGAACTGCGAATTAATTAGATCCTGCTGTGCAGACAGGTTCTGCGAAAGGAATGTACCCTCACCAAAGAACTTTTGCGTAAACGCGAAAAGTGAGAAGCCGGCGCTGATGGGTCGATCCTTGATGTATGGCTCAGTGAAAGAGAACTGAAACGATCTTTGTCGATTGCCAGCGGCCAGGTTGAACGACAACACTTCGCCGCGACCAAGAAGGTTGTTTGTGGAATACTCAAGTCCAAAGAACGAACCACCAATTCCCGAGATGCCGCCGTTGAATGAAATCTGCTGACGGCCTCGTTCGCTTACCTTGAGGTTAAGATCGACCGTCGCCTCTTCATCGTTTGTTTTCCGATCGACGTCTTTATCTTTATCTATCGGATTGAAGTAGCCGAGCTGGTTTAGCTTGACGACCGAATATTCCCAGTAGTTATCGTTGTAGATATCACCTTCGTTGATCAGCAC
>Ga0070671_100003071_pt1 | contig 12981 bp, 13 predicted proteins | sample KBSS73metaG_FD_65341 | JGI IMG/M metagenome (GOLD analysis project Ga0070671, IMG submission 65341) | Switchgrass rhizosphere microbial communities from Kellogg Biological Station, Michigan, USA - KBS S7-3 metaG | ecosystem: Host-associated > Plants > Roots > Rhizosphere > Soil ...
GCGACGCTCGGCCCGGGCGAGGTCGGGTACCTCATCGCCGGCATCAAGGACGTCGGCGAGGCGCGCTCGGGCGAGACGGTCACGACCGCGAGCCACGGCGCCACCGAGGCGCTCGCCGGCTACCGCGACCCGAAGCCGATGGTCTTCTGCGGCATCTACCCGATCGACGGCGACGAGTTCGAGAACCTCCGCGAGGCGCTCGAGAAGCTGAAGCTCAACGACTCGAGCTTCACCTACGAGCCCGAGACGTCGGGTGCGCTCGGGTTCGGCTTCCGGTGCGGGTTCCTCGGCCTGCTCCACATGGAGATCGTCCGCGAGCGCCTCGAGCGCGAGTTCGACCTGAGCCTGATCGCCACGGCGCCGTCGGTGGAGTACCTCGTGCACACCACCAACGGGTCGGTGAAGGAGGTCGACAACCCCTCCGACATGCCGCCGGCCACCGAGGTCGACTTCATCGAGGAGCCGTACCTGCAGATCACGATCCTGACGCCGAGCGAGTACACGGGGACGCTCATGGAGCTGTGCCAGGACCGGCGCGGCGAGATGGGCAAGATGGAGTACCTCTCGCCCGAGCGGCTCGAGCTCGTCTACCGCATCCCGCTCGCCGAGGTCGTCGTCGACTTCTTCGACCAGCTCAAGAGCCGCACCAAGGGCTACGCCAGCCTCGACTACGACCAGGCCGGCTACGACCGGGCCAACCTGGTGAAGGTCGACGTGCTGCTCAACGCCGTGCCGGTCGACGCGTTCAGCACGATCGTGCACCGCGACAAGGCCGAGGACTACGGCCGCCGGATGGCGGAGAAGCTGCGCGGCCTGATCCCGCGCCAGATGTTCGACGTCCCGATCCAAGCGGCCATCGGCGGACGGATCATCGCTCGCGAGACCGTGAAGGCGAAGCGCAAGGACGTGCTCGCCAAGTGCTACGGCGGCGACATCACCCGCAAGCGCAAGCTGCTCGAGAAGCAGAAGGAGGGCAAGAAGCGGATGAAGAACATCGGCCGCGTCGAGGTCCCCCAGGAGGCGTTCATCAGTGCCCTCCGCCTCGACGACTGACGCCGGTGGCGTTCGCTACGCCTTGGTGGGCCGCCAGCTGGTGAGGAGGAGGAGCGCCGCGCCGCCACCGCCGGCGACGGCCGAGATGAGGAGGCCCTTGCCCCCGACGAGGTCGGCGCCCCAGATGGCGTTGTCGAGCGACCACTGCCCGCCGCCCACCGTCCCGAGCATGAGGCCGGCGAAGGTGAGCGTCATCACGTACTCGTAGCCCTCGTCGGGGCGGTGGAACACCCAGAAACCGTTCTTCAGGTGGTTGGTGATCCAAGCGACGAGCATGGTGCCGATCACGCCGGCGCCGGCGAGCGGCATCAGGAAGCCGCCGACGAGCATGGCGCCCGCCCCGACCTCCGTGACCGACGCGAACCAGGCGTGGACGATGCCGGGCCGCACCCCGAGGCTCTCGAACCAGCGGCCGGTGCCGGCGATCTTGCCGCCGCCGAAGATGTGCCGGATGCCGTGGGCCAGGAACACGATGCCGACCACGACGCGGAACAGCAGCAGCGCGAGGTCGACGGCATGCGAGTGGATCATGGCGGGGGACACTAACTGCGGTCTGCGGTTGGCAGTCAGTACCATCGAGTGCCAGAAATGCTCGACGAACGACGTGCGGCGATCCTCCGAGCTGTCGTGGAGGGTTACATCGAGACGGCGCAGCCCGTCGGCTCGACCCATGTGGCGCGCCGTGAGGGCATCGCGGTGTCGCCGGCGACCATCCGCAACGACATGGTGGCGCTCGAGCAGGAGGGGTACCTCACCCAGCCCCACACGAGTGCCGGTCGGGTCCCGACCGACAAGGGCTACCGCTTCTTCGTCGATTCGCTGGTCGGCCCGGGTCAGCTCGACGTCGACCGCCAGCAGCAGGTGCGCTCGTTCTTCGCGTCGGCGCACGGCGCGCTCGAGGACATGCTCCACCAGACGAGCCAGCTGCTCTCCAACCTCACCGACTACGCCGCGGTCGTGGTCGGCCCGGCCCACGAGCAGGCGACGCTGCGGTCCATCCAGCTCGTCGGCCTCGGTGCCCGCACGGGCCTGGTCGTGGCCGTCCTGTCGAACGGCGTGGTCGAGAAGGCGACGGTCGACCTGGCCGACGACACCGGCGACGAACGGCTGGCCCCCGCCTCCGCCCACCTGTCGATGGACCTCATCGGCGGCACGCTGGCCAACCTCCCGCCGCTGACGCCGAGCGGCGACCCGATGCTCGACGACGTCTGTGCGGCGGCCGTCCGCGCCCTCGAAGCCGGCCACGACAAGGAGCCCGACCAGGTCTTCGTCGGCGGCGCGTCGCGGGTGGCGGTCGCGTTCGATGCCGTCGACACGGTGCGCCGCGTGCTCGGGACGCTCGAGCAGCAGTTCGTCGTCGTGACGTTGCTGCGCGACGTCCTCGACCGTGGCCTCTCGGTCGCCATCGGTGCCGAGCACGGGTTCGCGGCGCTGGCCGAGTGCTCGCTGATCGTGGCCCCGTACTCGGTCGAGGGCGAACCCGCGGGCAGCATCGGTGTGCTCGGCCCGACCCGGATGCACTACCCCGAGGCGCTCGCGGCGGTTGCCGTCGTGAGCCAGCGCCTGGGCCGACACCTGAGCGAGGGTTAGTGGTGGCGCCGCACAACGACTACTACGAGCTGCTCGGTGTCGGCCGCTCGGCCACGCCGGAGGAGCTCAAGCGGGCCTATCGCCGGCTGGCACGGGAGCTGCATCCCGACACCAACCCTGATCCGGCGGCCACCGAGCGGTTCAAGGAGATCGCCGTCGCCTACGAGACGCTCTCGGACCCGGAGCGCCGCCGTCGCTACGACACCTTCGGGCCGGAGACCCCCGGCGGCCAGGCCGGCTTCGACCCGTTCGCCGGCGCCGGCCTCGGCGACATCTTCGACGCCTTCTTCGGTGGCAACGGGCCCTTCGGCGGGGGCGGCCGCACGACGGGCCCGTCGGGTCCGCCACGCGGCGCCGACATGGAGCTCGCCGTCGACCTCGCCTTCGAGGAGGCCGTCTTCGGCGTCGCCAAGGAGGTCAAGGTTCGGGTCCCCGTCCCGTGCTCGACGTGCGACGCCACGGGCGCCAAGCCGGGCACCTCGCCGATCACGTGCACGGAGTGCGGGGGCGCCGGCCAGGTGCGACGCGTGCGCCAGTCGATCCTGGGCCAGATGGTGACGGCGGGCCCCTGCACGCGCTGCGGCGGCTCGGGTCAGCTCGTCCCCGACCCGTGCCCGTCGTGCCGGGGCGACGGACGCGTCACCGAGGAGCGCACGTACACGATCGACGTGCCTCGTGGCGTCGACGACGGCACGACCTTGCGCCTCAGCGGACGGGGTTCGGCGGGCCCTCGTGGTGGCCCGGCCGGCGATCTCTACGTCCATCTCCGGGTGCGACCCCACGAGCGCTTCGAGCGCGACGGGTACGACCTCCTCGACGAGCTGCACCTGTCGATGACCCAGGCGGCCCTCGGCACCACGGTCGCCTACGAGACGCTCGACGGCGAGGAGGAGCTCACGATCGCGCCCGCCACCCAGACCGGGCGCGTCTTCCGGCTCCGCCACAAGGGCGTGCCGCACGTCGACGGGCGCGGCCGGGGCGACCTCCACGTGCACGTCGTCGTCGACACCCCCGACGACCTCGACGACGCCCAGGAGGACCTCCTGCGCCAGCTCGCCGCCCTGCGGGCCGAAGCGGTGGCGCCGCCCGAGCACGGGCTCCTGTCCCGGCTCCGCGGCGCGTTCAAGTAGTGCCGCACGTCTTCGTCGCCGACCTGGACGCGCCGGCCCTCGACGACGTCGATCGTCACCACCTCGAGCGGGTGCTGCGAACGCGCCCGGGCGAGGAGGTCACCGTCTCCGACGGACGTGGTGGCTGGCGGCGCTGCACCTTCGCGGCTGGCGGCGGCCTGCGGCCGGAGGGGCCGGTCGAGCATCGGGCGGCCCCGTCGCCGCCGATCACGATCGCCTTCGCGCTGACCAAGGGCGACAAGCCCGAGTTGACCGTGCAGAAGCTCACCGAGCTCGGAGTCGACCGGATCATCCCCTTCGTCGCCTTTCGCTCGGTGACGCGGTGGGACGACGAGCGCGGTGCCCGCCACGTCGACCGACTCCGCAAGGTCGCGCGCGAGGCGGCCATGCAGTGCCGGCGCGCCCACCTGCCCGCGGTCGACGACGTCGTCGACTTCGCCACGGTGGCGGCGTTGCCGGGCGCCGCGCTCGCCGACGCCGGCGGGGCACCGCCCGACCTCGGCCATCCCGTCGTGCTGGTCGGCCCGGAGGGTGGCTGGGCCGACGAGGAACGGGCCGGCGGCCTGCCGACGGTCTCCCTCGGTGAGCACGTGTTGCGATCCGAGACCGCCGCCATGGCCGCTGCGACCTTGCTGACGGCCCTCCGTGGTGCAAGAGTTGAGCACGCTGCGTTGTTGCGCTCGCCACTGACAGCACGTAGCGTGGGAGAGGGGCCGGGCGAACCGGGACAGAAGGTGGCAAATCGATGACAATCGACGAACACATCGACACGGCTGAGGTCACCGACCTCACGTATGCCGTCAAGGTGGGCAGCCGCCTTCGCGCCATTCGCAAGCAGAAGCGACTTTCGTTGCAGGACGTCGAGGCGAGCTCCACCCAGGAGTTCAAGGCGTCGGTCCTCGGCGCGTACGAGCGGGGCGAGCGGGCGATCTCCGTGCCGCGCCTGCAGCGGCTGGCCCGGTTCTACAACGTGCCCGTCGACCAGCTGCTCCCGCGTGACGACGACGACCACGGCGTCGACACGGTGATCGATCTCGAGCACGGCACGATCTCCAACCCGCGCGCCGCCGACGAGCACCCGGTCACGATCGATCTCCACCGGCTGAGCGAGATGGAGAGCACCGAGGCGGTGCTGCTGACCCGCTACCTCGGCATGATCCAGGTCCAGCGCGGCGACTTCAACGGCCGCATGCTCACCATCCGGCGCGACGACCTCCGGGCCATCGCCTGCCTCCTCGACACGGTGCCGGACTCGGCCCGCTCCAAGCTCGACGAGCTCGGTCTCCGGCTGGTCCAGTAGGCGCGTCGGTGCCCTTCGGGGCCTACGTCCACGTCCCGTTCTGCACCCGGCGCTGCGACTACTGCGCGTTCGCCACCTGGGACGACCGGCTCCACCTGATCGACGACTACGTCGGCGCGTTGGTGGCCGAGATCGGCCGAACCGACGTCCCCCCGGCCACGAGCGTGTTCTTCGGCGGCGGGACCCCGTCGCTGCTCACGCCCGACCAGCTCGACGCCGTGCTCGACGCCCTGGCGATCGCCGACGGCGCCGAGGTCACCGTCGAGTGCAACCCCGACACCGTCGACGTGGCCAAGCTGCGTGGCTACCGCGCCGCAGGGGTGACCCGGATCTCCCTCGGGGTCCAGTCGATGGTGGCCCACGTGCTCACCACGCTCGGGCGCGAGCACGACCCGGCCAACGTCGTGAGTGCGGCCGAAGCGATCCAGGCGGTCGGGTTCGAGAGCTGGAACATGGACCTGATCTACGGCTCGGTCGGCGAGTCGGTCGAGGACTGGCGCACGACGCTGGCCGGCGCCCTCGCCCTGGATCCGCCGCACGTGAGCGCCTACGGGCTCACGGTCGAGGCCGGCACGCCGCTTGCATCCGACCCGGAGCGCCATCCCGACGACGACGACCAGGCCGAGAAGTACGAGCTCGCCGACGCGCTGCTCGGCGAGGGCGGGCTGGCCAACTACGAGGTGTCGAACTGGGCGCGTGCGGGCCACGAGTGCCGGCACAACCAGCTGTACTGGTCACAAGGTGACTACCGCGGCTTCGGATGCGCAGCTCACTCGCACACCTCCGGACGTCGGTGGTGGAACGTCCGCACGCCGGAGCGCTACCTCTCGCTCGTGGGCGAGGGCGCGTCGACCGAAGCGGCGGGGGAGGCGCTCGACGACGAGGAGCGCGAGCTCGAGGCCCTGCAGCTCGCCCTTCGCACGCGCGAGGGCGTACCGGCGGGGGCGCTCGATGCCCACGACCTCGACGGGCTCGTCGAACGTCGCGGCGAACGGCTGGTGCTGACGCTGCGCGGGCGGCTGCTCGCCAACGAGGTGTCGTTGCGGCTTCAGCCGATGGTGCGCCACCGCCCCTGACGGTCGCGGACCTCCAGCCGGTCGCACGTCCCGGCGTGGCGGATGCCGGCGGCGCCGGCGCCCGGAACGGTCGCGACCAGGCGTCCGGTGCCCGCGCTCCACGAGGCGAACACCCAGACCTGGCCGGTGCGCGGCCGGAGGATGGCGGGTGCATCGACGCCGTTGCACCCGAGGTCACCGGCGACGACCACGTCCCCTGGTTCCCCCACGCGCCAGCGATGTCCGTCCCGCTCGACCGCGTTGCCGAGCTGCATGGTCGGCGGCGGTGCGGCCGGCGTCGGCGTCGGCGCCGGCGCGCCTCGCCCGCCGGTCAGGAGGAGCACCCCGATCGCACCCGCCGCCGCGAGCCCCACGACCGCGAGCGGGGGACGGCCCCGCGAGGTCGACCGCGCCGGCTCGCCTCCCGCTCCCGGCCGGTTCGGCCGGAGGAGCTCGGCGAGCGCAGCCATGGTGGGGCGGCCCGCGGCCTGGGCCCGCGCCGCGGTGGCCGCCAGGTGGGGATCGCCGTCCGCGAGTCGCTCGAGCAGGCGGCCGACCTCGGCGACGTCGTCGGCCGGGTTGCCGGGGAAGGCGTCCGACCAGCCGGCGACGAGCACGAGCCCGGGTCGCCCGAGGAGGTGCTCGGGCCGCAGCGGCCCGTGCACGAGCCCGGCCGCGTGGGCGCGCGCCAGCACGGCCGCGACGTCGGCGACCACCGACGCCCGCTCGGCGGGGGAGAGACCGTGGGTGCGCAGGGGTGGGAGCACGGTCGTGACGAGCGTGGCCGGTTCGGCATCGTCGAAGGCCAGGACTTCGGGCGCCCCGGGCCCGGCGATCGCCTGGAGGACGGCGGCCTCCCGGCGGACCGCCTCGCTGCCGCGTCGCACGACCACTGGCCGACCGTCGCGCACCTCGAGCGTCATCACGGGATTGAAACTACATGAAACAGCAGGAAACGGAACAGCTACGATCGGCGCCGTGGAGGAGCTGCTGCGCCTGCTCGACGATGCCCGGGCGGACGAGCGCCGCGCCGCCCGTCAGCAGGAGCGCTGGCTCACCGACGTCGATCGCGAGGGCGCCAGCCTCGCCGGGACGCTCATCGATCTCCTGGAGCGCCGGTCGGCCGTGAGCATCCGCACGGACGGCGGCGCCGTGCACCACGGCCGGGTGCGGCTGGTCGGTTCCGACTTCTGCGTGCTCGGGACCGAGTCGGGTGACGTGTGGCTCTCGCTGGCCGGGATGACCACGGTGCGCCCGCACCCCGACGAGCGCCACGGCCCGGCGAGCGGCGATCGGGCGGCGATCGACCTGCGGCTGGCGGAGGCGCTCGCTCGGATCGCCACCGAGCGACCGCGACTCGGGCTGGTCCTCGCCGGAGGCGACCGGGTCAGCGGCGAGCTGCGCAGCGTCGGCGCCGACGTGGCGACGCTCCGCCTCGACGGCGAGCCACCTGGACTCGCCTACGTGGCGCTGCCGTCGGTGCGCGTCGTCTTCCGCTCGGGATAGAGGTGCTCCAGCGTGCCCGGCTGCACGCGTGACTGCTCGATGAACGTATCGACGTCGCTTTGCTTGAGGCGAAAGACGCGGCCCATCTTGTAGGCCGGCAAGAGGCCTTCGTCGACGAACCGGTAGAGCGTTCGGGTCGTCACCCCGAGCCGCCGCGCCGCCTCCTGCGTGCTCATCCACGAGATATCGTCGCTCGCCACGCGACCAGCCTACGCGTTCGCGTGCCGTATGTGAAGTTTCATTCCTTTCGAACACATCTGGGGGTAGAGAAGGAACCGGGCGAAGCATGCGGAACTAGGACGACATGGTCGATGTCGGCACGGCCCCACTCGCGCCACCGAACGGCGCCCGCGCCGGCGTGCCCCGACCGGTGACGCGTCGACGCAGCCTGCCCGGCAGCCGCGCGGTCGTCGGCGGCCTCCTGGTCGCCGCCAGCGCAGTCGGACTGTTCTCGGCCTACAGCTCGACGCACGATCGCCCGGCCACCGCGTACGTCACCGTCGCCCACGACATCGTCGCGGGCGACATCCTCACGGACGCCGACCTCGCGGTGGCCGCGATCGATCTGCCGGCGGCCCAGCGATCCGTGTCGTTCACCGATCGACGCCGGCTCGTGGGCACCGTCGCGCTCGCGCGCATGCGGGCCGGGCAGCTCGTGCAGTCGGCCGACGTCGCCGACGTGCGCGGCGCCGGGCGGGATGCCGAGATCTCCGTGCCCGTCGAGCCGGCCAACGCGATGAACGGCGACCGTGCCTTCCTGCGGGGCGGAGAGCACGTGGACGTGATCGCCACGTTCACCCAAGGCGGCACCCCGGTCACCCGCACGGTCGCGAGAGACGTGGTCGTCATCGAGGTGCTCGTCGCGGATCGATCGCTCGGGACGAGCGGACAGCTGACGGTCGTGCTCGGCGTGCCCCCGCGCGACCTCGAACCCATCGCGGGCGCGGCGGCCGCCGCCAAGATCACGTTGGCGCGCACCACCGGACTCCACCGCTGATGCCCGCCGACCGCTACGTCCTCTTGGGGCTCGCCCGCCCTCGAGCCGAGTGGTTCCGTGCCGTCGGCCAATGGTCCTCGACCGCGGCGATCCCCGCGGAGTTCGCGAAGTGCGTGTCCGTCGCCGAGCTGCAGGCGCGGCTGGCGAGCGGGCGACGGCACTCGGCGGTGCTGCTCGACGGCGGGCTCCCGGCGATCGACCGTGACGTCCTCGACGCCGCGCGCGAGGCCGGCTGCGCGGTGGTGGTCGTCGACGACGGGCTCCGCGCGTCGAGCTGGTCCGCGCTCGGGGTCGCCGCGGTGTTGCCCCCGTCGTTCTCCCGCGAGGCGTTGCTCGACGCCTTGGCGACGCACGCGGTGCTCGTCGGTGGCGCGACGACCGCGGTCGTCGACGGCCTGCGCCAGGACGGGGCGCCGGTGCCGCTCGGTCTGGTCGCAGCAGTGTGCGGGCCGGGAGGCACGGGCGCGTCGACGACCGCGGCCGCGCTCGCCCAGGGCCTCGGCGCCGGTGGCCGCCACGGCGACGTGCTGCTCGCCGACCTCGCCCGGCACGGAGAGCAGGCGATGCTCCACGACGTACGCGACGTCGTGCCGGGCCTGCAAGAGGTCGTCGACGCCCACCGGAGCGGCTGGCCGGCCGACGATGAGCTCCGCACGCTGCTCTTCCACGTCGTGGACCGCCACTACCAGCTGCTGCTCGGGCTGCGACGAGCCCGTTACTGGTCGACGTTGCGGCCCCGCGCGTTCGATGCCGCGTTCGAGTCGTTGCGTCGTCTGTTCGGTGTGACGGTGTGCGACATCACCGCGGACTTCGAAGGTGAGCGCGACGGCGGCTCGGTCGACGTCGAGGAGCGCAACCACGTGGCACGCGCCACCGTGGGCCTCGCCGACGTGGTGTTCGTCGTCGCCCGCCCGGGGGTCAAGGGCATGCACGCGCTCGTCCGCGTCCTCGGCGAGCTGGCGGCCACCGGCGTGCCGGCCGGCCGCGTCGTCCCGGTGGTCAACCTCGCGCCGCGGCATCCCAAGGCGCGCGCCGAGATCGTGGCCACGCTCGCCGAACTGGCGCCGCCGGCGATGGGCGGCGGCAGCACGACCGCGCCGCTCTTCCTGCCGGCGCGCAAGGTCGACGAGTCGTGGCGCGACGGCGCGCCGTTGCCCGGGCCGCTGCCGTCGACGCTCGCCCGCGCGTTCGACGCGACCGTGCAGCGCCTCGGGCCCTTGTTGGCGGCTCCCGCCGAACCGGAGCTCGTCGTGCCGGGGTCGCTGGGCTCGTGGTCCGCCGATGAGTGATCCGTCGCCGTTGGCGGAGGTCGAGCGACTCGTCCAGTCGCGCGCCAAGGACCGGGCGCTCGATGTCGACAGCGACAGCGGGCGCGAGGCGTTGCGGACCCTCATCGCCGAGGCGCTCGGAACGTGGACGAGCGAGTTCCGGCGTGGTCTGCGGCCCTTCGACCTCGCCAACACCGAGCTCGTCGCCGATCGCGCGTTCAGGAACCTCGCCGGCTACGGCCCCCTTCAGCCCTTGCTCTCCGACGATGACGTCTGGGAGATCATGATCAACGCGCCCGACGCCATCTTCGTGAAGCGCCATCGCGGCGTGTCGGGCTATCACGACGAGGTCTTCCACGACGACGACCACGTCCTCCGGACGCTCACGAAGATCCTCGACGATGCGGCGTCGTCGCACCGCAAGCTCGATGCCGCCGAAGGGCTGCAGGACGCGCAGCTCGACAACGGGTCACGGCTCCACATCGTGCACGGCGACGTCGGTCGTGACGGCCACGTGCTGGTCAACATCCGGAAGTTCACGGGAGTGCCGTTCCGCACGCTCGACGATCTGGTCGCGCGCGACATGCTCGATCGCCCGGCCGCCGAGTTCCTGCGCGGCGCGGTGCGCGCTCGCCAGTCGATCGTGTTCGCCGGACCGCCCGGTGCCGGCAAGACGACGATGTTGTCGTGCTGCGCGGCGGAGCTCGATCCGTCGTTGCGCGTCGTCATCGCCGAAGAGGTGTTCGAAGCCGATGTGCCGCTGCCCAACGTCGCCTCGATGCAGACGCGCCCGGCGCGCGCCGAGCGCGATGCGGTCGACCTGCGCCGCCTCGTGTCCGGCTTCCTGCGGATGGCGCCTGATGTCGCCATCGTCGGCGAGGTGCGCGACCGGGAAGCGCTCCCGCTGTTGCTCACGCTCTCGTCGGGCGTGAAGGGCTTCACGACCATCCACGCCGGGTCGGCGCGCCAGGCGCTCACCCGACTGCGGTTCATCTGTCAGCTGGCCGACACGTCATCGGAGCTGCCGATGTCGGCGCTCAACAGCCTCGTGAGCGAGGCGGTCGACGTCGTGGTGCACTGCGCGCGGGTGCGTGGGATCCCTCGCGTGATGGAGATCGTCACCGTCGAGGACCTGCAGACCGGCGCCGACGCGACGGCGTTCACCGTCACCGAGGTCTTCAGCCGGGCCCGCTGGGACGCCCCGCTGTCGTGGACGGGGAACGTGCCCGTGCGCTGCGCGCGGGCCTTCGACGAGTCCAGCCAGGACCTGCGTGCGCTGCTCGACGCCGATGCCCGCCGGACTGCGTGGCTCGACGAGGTGACGGCGTGACCGCCCTCGTCGTGGCGCTCGGCGGCGCGTACGGCGTGCATCTGCTGTACACCGCCGTCGCGTTCGGTTGGCGGGGCGTCCAACCGGGTCCCCGACTGCGTCGTCGTCGGCGCCCGGCTGACCGGTTCCACGACTGGCTCGTGCAGGCGGGCCTGGGCGACCACCGCCTCGGTGAGCTGATCGGCGCCGCGGCGTTGCTCGTCGCCGTCGGCGCCGTCCTGGGCTGGATGGTGTTCGGGGGCGAGCTGGCTCCCGCCGCCGTCGGGGTCGCCTTCGCCGTGGTGCCGGCGCTGGCCGCGCGCGCGGGACGCGAGCGACGCCGAGCCGGAGCGCGTGAGTCGTGGCCCCGCCTGCTCGAGGAGCTGCGCATCAAGACCACGACGCTCGGGCGGTCCATCCCCCAGGCGCTGTTCGAGGTCGGCCGACGAGCGCCACAGGAGATGCAGCCGGCGTTCGAGGTGGCGCGACGCGAGTGGCTGCTGTCGACCGACTTCGAGCGCACGCTCGACGTGCTGCGCAGCCGGCTCGCCGATGCCACCGCGGACACCGTCTGCGAGACGTTGCTCGTGGCGCACCAGATCGGCGGCAACGACCTCGACCGCTGTCTCGCCGCGCTGATCGAGGACCGCGTGATGGATCTCCAGGGTCGCAAGGACGCCGCTTCGCGTCAGGCGGGCGCGCGGTTCGCCCGCAGCTTCACCCTCGTCGTCCCGTTGCTGATGGCGCTGGTCGGGATGTCGATCGGCGACGGCCGCGCCGCGTATCACTCGCCGACGGGCCAGGTCCTCGTGGTCGTGGCGATCGCGCTCATGGCCGTGTGCTGGACCTGGGCGGGCCGGATCATGCGGTTGCCCGAGGAGCGCCGCGTGTTCGTCGGCGCGGGCGGTGAGGCATGAGCACGCGAATCATGAGCACAGGCCTCGTGAGGCGTCCAGGCGCGACGTGCACCACGACCACGGGAAGAGAACACGAGACGCTGGTGGTGCACCGGTGAGTGTCCGCGTCCTGCTCGCGCTCGGTGCGACGTTGTGGGTCGGCACCACGTTGGTGCTGTCGCAGCTGCGTTGGTTCTCGCGGGTCGCGCTGGCCGAGCGACTGCGCCCGTATGCGCCGGGTGGCCTCGGGCGGTCAGGTCGCGGAGGACCGCTGTCGGTCGAGTCGTTCCGCGATGCGGTCGGGCCGCTCTCTCGGGCGGTGGGCGCGCGGGTCGCCCGGGTCGTCGGCATCCGCGAGGACCTCGAGGTCCGCCTGCGACGGATCCACGCGCCGCTCGACGTGACCGGCTTCCGCGTCCGTCAGGTCGGCTACGCCGTCGCGGGTTTCGGGGTGGCGTCGTTGGTGGCGCTCGCGCTGCAGCCGCCGGCGCCGATCGTGCTCGCGTTCCTCCTCGGCGGACCGGCGCTCGCGTTCCTCGTCGAGGAACAGCGGCTGGCCGCCGAGTCGGCGCGCTGGCGCCGGTCGTTGTTCCTCGAGCTGCCGGTCGTCGCCGAGCAGCTCGCCCTGCTCCTCGCGGCCGGGTGGTCGCTCACCTCGGCGTTGAACCGGTTGGCGGCGCGGGGGAGCGGAGCAGCCGCCATCGACCTGCGGCGCGTGTGTCGCCGGATGCGACAAGGGGTGCCCGAAGCCACCGCCCTTCGGGAGTGGGCGCAGGTGGCGGACGTACCCGCGCTCGAACGGCTGGTGTCGGTGCTCGCGCTCAACCGCGACACCAGCGATCTGGGTCGGCTCATCGCCGAGGAGGCACGAGCCATC
>Ga0070671_100003072_pt1 | contig 12980 bp, 11 predicted proteins | sample KBSS73metaG_FD_65341 | JGI IMG/M metagenome (GOLD analysis project Ga0070671, IMG submission 65341) | Switchgrass rhizosphere microbial communities from Kellogg Biological Station, Michigan, USA - KBS S7-3 metaG | ecosystem: Host-associated > Plants > Roots > Rhizosphere > Soil ...
ACGACGACCGTGTAGTCGACCGACACGTCGAAATTGCGGCCCCGGTAGCTCCGGTCATTCTCGTATTCGGTTCGCACCTCAACGCGACCGGGCCGGTCGTCGACGATGATCTGGACCGCGCCGAGCTGGCTGCGATCGCCGCGCGTCCGCTTGACCGCCTCGATCGTCACATCGTCGCCAGAGCCGCCGGCGATCTTGATGTCGCCGGCGACGTTCGAGATGCTGACCCGGCCATCCCGTCCGACCTTTACCTTTCGAGAGAAGGTTTCGGTCTGCTCGGGCCCGTTGTTTCTCGTCCGCCCTTGATAGGCGCGCGGCGTGACCGTCTTGACGGCATCACGAACCACGATGCGGACGTCGTCAGGGCCCTGCGCCGCCACCGGACACGCGTCAAGCACCACGACGATGGTCAGAAAAGAGAAGATGCGTCGCATTATGAGTCGCCTTTTGGTTTGAGTCCGGAGACGATCCGCGCCGCCCCCGCGTCGTTGCCCTTGCGCATTTCGTTGATGAGCGCCACCGTGTCCTGCAGCAGCCCGATTTTCGCCTTGAAGTTCTCGACGAGGCTTTCCTGCGCCGGTTCGCTCGCCGGCTGCGTGCGCAGGGCGGCGCGGCTCTCGCTGATCGCCTGATCGATCACGGCGAGGTTCTTCTGCAGCGTGGCGGCCGTGCCCGGGTCGAGCGCGCCCTGTTCGGTTTTCGTAATCTGCTCGAGGCCCGTGATCGCCCTCGTGTAGTGCTCTTCAGCGGCGCGCAGCTCGGCCTCGACCGCTTGCGCCGCGTCGCCAGACGCGATCGCCGCGCCGGGATTCGCAGTCGACGAGTTCGGGGCCGCGCGCCGACCGCTACGGAACTGGAGTCCGACCGCCGTGGCGAGGATCAGGACCGCCGCCGCCGCGAGCCACGGCAGGGAACGCAAAGCTCGATGAGAACCCGGAGCCAATTCTCTTTGCGAGCTCTGCGGGCTCCGCGTTGATCGTGACTCGTGCTCCAGCCGGATCGCACGCTCGAGCCGTCCCCACGCCCGCACTGGCGGCTCGCGCAGATCGTCCTTGAGACCCGCAACGGCTTTGCGGATTTCCCGGAGATCGTCGACGAGCCGGCGGCATTCGGCGCAGCCGGCGAGGTGGCGCTCGAGCTCCGTCCGCGCGGGGACATCCAGCGCGTCGTCGAGGTAATCGTGGATGACCGTTTCGTTCGGATGCATGTCAGTTGCGACGCAGCATGGCGCGCAGCTTCGCGCGCGCCTTGAATACCTGCGATTTCGACGTCCCTTCCGCGATCCCGAGCATCGCACCGACTTCCTTGTGATCGAACCCTTCGACGTCGTGCAGTACGAACGCTTCCCGGCATCCTTCCGGAAGCCGTTCGAGCGCTCGTTCGAGATCCATGCGCGCAATCGGCGTGTCGCGGCGGGCCATCGGCTCGAACGAGGCCTCGGCGTCGAGCGTCTCGGTGAGCTTGTTCATCTTGGCCTGCCGGCTGCGGACGTAGTCGAGGCAGTGGTTGAGCGCGAGCCGGTAGAGCCAGGTCCCGATCGCCGCGTCCCGCTTGAAGCTGCCAATCTTGCGGTAGGCCTGCAGGAAGATCTCCTGGAGCAGGTCCTCGCCGTCCTCGACCGATCCGCCGATGCGGCACGCCAGGGTGTAAATCCGCGCCGAGTGCTGCCGGTAGAGCGTCTCGAAGGCATCGACGTCTCCAGCCTGGCAGCGTGCGACGAGATCGTTGGGATCGGCATGGGTTGCGCCCTGGCTCACCGTCGCTTCTTTAGACGGGAAGGGGATCGGCGGGCGTTGCTTTGGGGCGGCCACGCTAGGTTATACGAGAGTTCCTGGGCAATCGTTTGAAGCGAACCCGCTCGAGTTCGCGGACCCGCGAGCCCGATACCACCAGCCCCTCGGCCGCCAGCAGCGCCCGTTTCAGCCCCTCGTTCCCGCCGTAGCCGCCGAGCCGGCCGCCTGCCGCAATCACCCGGTGGCACGGGACGTCGGGCCGCCTGCAGTCGCGCATGATGTTGCCGACAGCCCGCGCCGCGCGCGGCTGCCCGGCCATCGCCGCGACGTCGCCGTAGGTCGCCACGCGTCCCGGTGGAATGCGACGCACGACCGACAGCACGCGGGCAAAAAAAGGGACTGGCGGTTTCCGTTTCACTTGAGTGCGGCGCCCAGCGCCTTGCCCTCCGCTTGTGGCAGCGTGATTCCGCAGAGCGCGGCCAGCGTCGGTGCGATATCGGCTGGCGTCACCGGTTGATCGTAACGTCCGACTTTGATGCCGTACCCCATCAAAAGAATCGGGACCCGCTGATCGTCGGCCGACGCCGTGCCATGCGCCGCCGCCTCGGTTGAAGCGACCCAGCCGGGACGCGGCGCGATCACGAGATCGCCGCTCCGCCCCTCGACGTAGCTGAGCGCCGCCGCACGCCGCCACGGATTGGTATCCTGGCGCGCGCTCTTCAACTGTTCGCTGCGAAACACATGGCCCACGCCCGGCGCCGACGCGATAGCGCGCACCACGCGGTCCAGCAGACGCGGCGACGCGCGCAGCCGGTCGTAGACGCCATTCGCGAAGTACAGATTCCCGTCGCGGCCATCGAGCTTGGCGACGTTCGCGCCGCTGCCGAGCACCGGCGCGAGCAGCGCTTCGACCTTCTCGACGATCTGCGAGGCGTCGATGCGTCCCGCGTCGGCATGTTCCGCCATGAGTTGTTCAGGAATCGGCGTGATGCCGTGATCCGACGACAGCGCGACGACGTAGCGGCCGTTACCGATCGTGCGATCGAGATGCTCGAACAACGTGCCGAGTGTCGCGTCGAGCCGCGCCAGCTGATCGCGCACCTCCTGGCTCCTCGGACCGAACTTGTGACCGACGCGATCGAGGCCGGTGAAGCTGACGCCGAGCAGATCGATGCCCTCGTGCGTCCCCAATCGGAACTGATCGACGAGCGACACCGCCATCGCCGCGAGGTAGGCGTCCGCGAACGGGCTGGTGTCCCACTGGGCGCGGAACGCGGAGTCTGGCTGTCCGGATGTACCGCTCAACTCGTGGGGGAATGTCGACTTCCATCCGGCCGGCGGGCGTTCGCCGGTCGCCGCGTCCACCCCCGCGTCGCGGGTTGCCGGCAGCGGCATCCAGCTCTTGCCGAAGTCCGCCTGCACGGGATGCGCGGCGATGAAGCGCTGGACTTCGGGCACCGGCGCCGTCGCGAACGCCGACGAGGTGAGCCACGTATCGCTCGCTTCGCTCAACCACGTCACGGCGTCTCCGCCATGCCCTGCCAGCATGATCGCGCTGCGCGCCTTGGCCGACAGCGTCACAACGTGCGCGCCGCGCTCGGCTCGCAGGCGATCGGCGAAGGTCTCGACACGCAGCCGGTAGCCGCTGTTGTGATCCTTGCCGGGCCCGTCGTAGCCGTAATTGGTCGCTGACGGATCCTCGGAGCACTGCATTTGCCGCCTGGAGTCGCGGTCCCACCACTGATTCGAGAACACGCCGTGTGTGCTCGGAAACGTCCCGGTGGAGATGGTTGCGTGTCCGGGGCACGTGATGGTGAGCAGGTACGGATACGCCGCCTGCGTGAACCAGGCGCCTTCGGTGACCAGGCGTTTCAATCCGGCCGTCCAGTCACCCTTGAACCGTTCGACGTAATCGGCGCGCATCTGGTCGACGACGATGATCACCGCGAGCTTCGGCGGATCGACCGCTTCCGGGCGCGGCGCCGGGGCCAGCAGCGCGAGAATTACGACAAGCGCGGTTCGCCTCATATCAACGTCAACGGATCGAAGGAGTAATCGGCGGGATCGAGCGGCGCGACGATCGCCTTGGGCAGCTGGGGATTGTCGGCCGTCTCCCACAGGTTGAGATCGTACGGCAGCTCGAGCCGCAGGCCGTCGCGGCCGATGAGCACCCGCACGTGGGGCCGGTACGGATCTGGCGCATACACACGTTGTACGACGCCGACCTCACCCGTGTCGAGCCGCACGATCGTGCCGACCGGGTAGATGCCGATCAGCTGTACGAACCGCCGGACCAGGTGCTGGTCGAAATGCTGGCCGTCATTCCGTTTGAGCACTTCCAGAATACGGTCGGTTGGGAACGCCTGCTGGTAGCCTCGCTGCGAGCGCATCGCATCGTAGACGTCCGCGATACTGCACAGCATGGTTCCGACATTGAGCGACGCGCGGGTCACACCCGCGGGATAGCCGCTGCCATCGATTCGCAGGTGGTGCTCGAAGGCCACCACCGGAGCCAGCGTCGGCACGTCCGGCGTCTGGCGGAGGATTTCAGCGCCGTCGAGGACGTGCCGCTTCATGATCGCGAATTCGGCGTCGTCGAGTCGATCGGGCTTGTTCAGGATCTCGATCGGGGTCCGCACTTTGCCGATATCGTGCATCAGCGCGGCGAGACCGAATTCCCGCAGCAGCGGGCCATCGATGCCGAGTCCTCGCGCCTGGCCCATCGTCAACACCGACACGTTGACCATGTGCGTGAACGTGTAGTTGTCGTAGTTCTTGAGCGTTGTCAGCGCCAGCAGCGCCGTCCGGTTGTGCGCCACGGCCTGCGCCAGGCCGTCGATCATCGTGCGCGCGATCGACATGTCCGGCTTACCTTCGGTCTGCGCGCTGTCGTACACGCTGTTGGCGGCCGAAACGGCGTCGTTGTAGAGACGCGTGATCGTGGCCATGTCGGTGGCGCTGCCTTCGACGCGCTGTCCGACGGTGACGCGCCCCACTCGCACGTGCGCCATCGTCGGGAACGCCGACGGGCGGTCGATGGCATGGTCCTGCTCGACGGAGGTGAAGGCCTCGACGAACAGCACGAGCTCGTCCATGGTCACGCCGCGATCGATGGTGATGCGCTCGACGCCCGCGGTTTGCAGCCGGCGGACCAGCGGGCCCATGGTGTCGGCCCTCGCCATCGGCATGTCGTCGACGATGACTTCGTCGGCAACCAGGCCGACGACGATTGACGGCTGGAGGCTGTGCAGGAGCTGCAGCGCGGTGGCCAGCGATTCCAGGTTCCGCGCGATGATCGGGTGGCCCTTGGAATAGAGCTGCGCCGAACGAAGAGTCGCCGCGAAGCGGCGCAAGAGCTCGTCAGCGAGCTGCAGACGCGGCGGCGTTGTCACTGGGCACTCCGGTTGGGAAGATGCGCGCGCGCCGCCGCGCGCATGCCGCGCGAGCCTTCGGCGAGCGCGTGCTCGAGTGCGGCTATCGCATCCGGCGTCCCGATGCGTCCGAGCGCGGCCGCGGCGGCGTGTCGCAACGCCGCCGTCCGCCGCGGCGCCCACCATTCGCCCTTTTTCAGGGCATCTGTCAGCGGCGCAATACCTGCGGGATCCTTGAGCGCGCCGAGCGATTCGATGGCGCTGAGGTACACCGCCCGAAGTGGTCCGCGGTGATCCACGTGTTCGATGATGTAGGCGAACAGCGGCGTCGCGCGCTCGTCGCGCACCGTGCCGATGGACTGCATGATCGCGTCGCGTGATTGCAGCGTGCCGGTCGTCAGCGCCTGTTCGAGGATCCGGTACGCCGCTTCCGTGCCGATGTTGAGGATCGCCCGCACCGCCTCACGCTGCACCTGCGGCTCGTTGTCGTCGAGCAGCTCGGTCAGATCCGGCAGCGCATCGCTGCCGCCGAACTCCCGCATCATCTGGATGGCGGTGCGGCGCACCGCCGGATTCTGCGAGTTCTTGAGCCGTTCGATCGTCCGGCGGGCGACGGCGCCGAACGCCAGCAGGATGGCGGTCAGCCGCTGGCGCGTGCGCGGCCGCGATTCGACCGACAGCGCTTCGGCGAGCGGCCGCACCAGTACCTCGCCGAGTGACACGCAGAGCGCCTTGATGCGTTCGAACTGTGGCTCGTCGACCGTCGCCAGATGGGTGACGATGTGCCGCATCATCGATCCGCCGACCAGCATGTCGATCGCAATCGTCGCGTCCTGGCGATGGGTCTTCGATCCGCCGCCCGACGCTTCACCGACCACGATCGCCAGCAGCTCCGACGCGGCGTCGAAGTCGCCGACCAGCAGCAGATCCTCGAGTAGCGACACGACCGGCGCCATCAGCTCGCCCCATCGTTCGTCGTCGTCCTCGATCCGAAGGAGATCGAGGAACAGCTGGAGGTCGAGGCTGCGCAAGGCGCTGGTGGCGATCGTGCCGAGCCACGCGCTGACTCGTTCGGGCGGATCGTCGCTGACGCGCTCGACGTCCACTGCCTGGGTCCGGGCTCCCGAGAGCTCGCGGCCGTACTCCTCTGAGACGTACGACTCGTCCGTGTACGACGTCAGCAGTTTCTGCGCGACGTGGTTCCAGACGTCTTCGAACCCTTCCGTGCTGCCGAGCGGCGAGGCGGCGACGTTGGTGCGAGCGAGCGACAACAGCCGCTCCTGCTGATCCGGGTCGCGGACCAGCGCCTGGAATGCCTGCGCGACGCGATCGGTCGGCGAGCTCTGAGCGATGACCTGACGCGAGACGAATGCGGCAATCGTGGCTTCCGACATGCGGCTGGCGACCGCCTGCACGACCTGGGCGCCTTCGTCGGCGGACCGCCGTCTTTCGAGCAGCCCCAGCAGCATTTCTGGCGACAAATGGCCGACGGCCGCCGCCATGTTCTGCAGAACAGGTTCGACGCGATCCGGGGCGTTTTTCGACACCACGTCGAGGATGCCGCGGATCATCCGGAGGACGGCGGCGGTCTTTGCGTCGATGCCGCTGGCGCCCTCCATCTTGCTCTCCACCGTCGACATCAGATCGCTCAACTGGTCGGCGTTGCCGGCCAGGCTGATCAGATCGTTGATCGCGGCGTCGTCCAGCTCGAAGGCGTTGCCCTGCAGACAGTTCGTGACGACCCGATCCCAGACGGCTTGCTGCCCGCTGGCCCGCTCGCGCAGCACCTCCGCGTAGTCGATTTCCCGCAACTCCAGGTGGCGGCCGGCCATGGTCGTCCAGACCCGGGCGATCCCTCCGTCGGTTCGGACCGATTCCGGCGTTCTCCCGAGCAGCAGCAGGAACGTCCGCCACGCGTCGATGTCGCCGCCCGGATGGACCGTGAGTTGTCCAATCAGATGACTGTGGAGGAGAGCCGCCAACTCGGTGAGCGCGCTTTCCGGCCGGGCCGGCGCCCGCTCGTCGAGAAGCAGTCCGTCGGGCAGGACGGTGACCACGAGCGGCTCCGTCAGCGCCGCGGGCGATGTGATTTGGACAATGCGCCCGAGCGTCGCGGCGATCGCCGGGTGGCCCGGCGGATACAGGAGCACCGCGCGCGCGGCGGCCTTGCACGCGCGCGCGAACTCGAGGAGGCGAGTGGCCTCTTCGGTCGTCAGCGTCGGGCGGGCGTCGCTCAGGTCCGGCATCAGAGATACGTCAGCGGATCGATGGCGAGCGGCTCAGGATCCACGGCTTCGACCACCGCGCGCAGGTGCTCGCCGCGGGCGTCACGCTCCCAGGTGTTGACGAGCAGCGGAGCCTCGGGATAGCCGCTCAGATCCTGTTTGAGATGGTGCTCGAACGCAACAATCGGCGCCAGCGCCGGCATTTCGGGCGTCCGCCGCAGGATGTGGGCGCCGTCGATGACGTGGCGCTTCATGATCTCGAATTCCGTGTTGACCTTTCCGATGTCGTGCATCAGCGCCGCGAACCCGAACTCCCGCAGCAGCGGCCCCTGGATGTTGAGCGCCCGCGCCTGCGCCATGGCCAGCGCAGAGACGTTGACCATGTGGCTAAACGTGTAATTGTCGTATTTCTTCAGCGCGGTGAGCGCCATCAGCGACGTACGGTCCTGGGTCACCATTTTCGCCAGGCCGTCGACGATCTTGCGGGCCGCCGCCGGGTCGGGCTGATCGCCTGCCTTGGCCGCCTGCCAGAGCGATTCGGCCGTTTCGACCGCCGTCGAATAGAGGCGGCGCGCGGCGGCGATCCCGACCTGGTCGTCGCTCGACTCCTCGACGACCACTTTCCCCAGCGCGATGTGCCGGACGCCCTTGGCCGCCAGCCGATCGGCGATCGGCGCCGTCGACTGCCGATCCGCGAGAAACCCGATAAAACCGCGGAGCTCCTCGCGCGTCAGCCCGCGTGACAGCGTCACCTTCTCGATCTCCCGTTCCCGGAGATCGCGCGCGAAACCGACGAGCGCCGCCGTGCCCCGCGGCAGCCGCGTGGCGTCGACGATCACCTCGTCGCCGACGAACCCGATGGCGACGCTTGGAGCGGCCTGCAGGGCCTCCACCGCGGTGGCCGTGAGCCCGTCGATGCCCCGCTGTACCAGGGGATGGGTTGGCGAATAGAGCTCCGTGCCGCGAAACGCCGCTGCCAGGCGCCTCACGAGCTCCTCCGCCCTGGTCTGGTCCATGCCGTCTCTATTTATCGGCTCTTCCTATCTATGGGTGGCGGCAATTCTTCTGAGCAGCCGATCCCCGGTTTTTGCCGCATTCGCCCGGACAGTCGGCGCTGCAGGCGTCCCGATCCGGGCCAGGGCGCCCACGCCCCGCTCTTTGAGGGTCCGCAGCCTCCGGCGCCCGAAAAACCCGCGCCGGGCGATGACACGGGCCAGCGCCGAGACCCCCGTGTCACTCGGGACCAGGCCGAGCGCCTCGATGGTCTCGAGCACAACCTCCTGATCCTTGCCGGGCGGTTCGCTCTCCTCGATGATCCGAACGAGCATCGGGACGACACGAGGATCGCGCTCGGCCACCAGCGCCTCGATGACGGCCCGCCGCATCTCGCCGGCGGGAGCACCATCGAAGGGTCGCCTTCGACGGCCCATATCTTCGCGGGACCGCCGCGCTGACGCCGCTCCGCCGCATTCAGCGTGAGGACGTGCAGCAGGCGGTGCAGCGCCGCCTGCGACTCCGCCCCGACGAACAGGATGTGGATCAAATCGCGATCGTGCAGCATCGCCGCGGCTTCAGCGATGCCGGTCTCGTCGCGGTTCGCTTCGGCGCTTTCAACCATCAGCGTCTCGGGCGTAATGCCCCGTGCGAACGCGGTGCCCTTCGACGCCTGCTGGATGGCGTCGGCGAGGCGTTCAACCGCTGCCCTCACCGACGGGTGCTCGGGCGGATAGAGTGTCCAGCGGCGCACGGCGGCGAGCAACGCGCGCGCGAGTTGCAGCAGCCCCTGGGCGAGCTCGGGGGACAGTTGGGGCGGCGGCACGGGCGGATTATAAAGGTGCCAGGTGCTAGGTGCTGAGTGCTAGGTGCGTGGCTGCTCGGTGCGTGGGTGCTAGGTGCCGCGTGCTAGGTGCCGCGTGCTAGGTGCTTGCCGTGGCACCAGGCACGAGGCACCGTCGCACCTAGCACCGTAGCACCATAGCACCTAGCACCTAGCACCGTAGCAGCTGGGACCCGCCTGCCGATATACTCGCCGGACCGCATGCGCGCAGTTGACGTGATCATGAAGAAGCGGGATGGCGGCGCGCTGTCCCGCGAGGAGATCGGATTCTTCGTCGATGGTGTCACCGCCGGGACACTGCCGGAGTATCAGGCGTCCGCGCTGCTGATGGCGATTCTCCTTCGCGGCATGAGTGCCGAAGAGACCGCCTGGCTCACCGACGCGATGGTGCATTCCGGGGTGCGCGTCGATCTCGCCGATGTCCCTGGGGTCAAGGTCGACAAGCACAGTACGGGCGGCGTTGGCGACAAGACGTCGCTCATTCTGGCGCCGCTGGCGGCCGCGTGCGGTGTGCCGGTGCCGATGATGTCGGGACGGGGCCTGGGCCACACCGGCGGCACGCTCGACAAGCTCGAGGCGATTCCCGGGTTCCGCGTGAACCTGTCGCTGGACGAGATGAAAGCCGCCTTGCGTCGGACGGGCTGCGCGATGATCGGTCAAACCGCGCAAATCGCGCCGGCGGACAAGAAACTGTATGCGCTGCGCGACGTGACCGGCACGGTCGAGAGCATCCCGCTGATCAGCGCGTCGATCATGAGCAAGAAGATCGCCGAGGGCATCGACGCGCTGGTGTTGGATGTCAAGACGGGCAGCGGCGCCTTCATGAAAACGGAAGCCGACTCCCGCAAGCTTGCCGAATCGCTGGTGTCGATCGGCAACGCATCCGGCGTCAAGACCGAGGCGGTGATCACGGCGATGGACGCCCCGCTCGGTCGCGCGGTTGGCAACGCGCTCGAGGTGGTCGAGTGTATCGATGTGCTGAAGGGCGGGGGCCCCGCGGATCTCGTGGACGTGTCGATCGAGCTCACCGCGCGCATGCTGGTCCTCGGCCGCGTCGCCGACGATCTGGCGGACGCCGAGGAGCAGGCGCGCGACGCCATTGCCTCCGGCGCCGGCCTCGATCGCTTCAGGAAGATTATCGAGGCCCAGGGGGGCGACTCCCGCGTGGTCGACGATCCAGCACGGCTGCCGCATGTGGCTGACCGGCGCGTTGTCACCGCCACCCGCGGCGGCTACGTGACACGCGTCGACGCGGAACTGGTCGGCCGCGCGTCGGTCGCGCTCGGCGCCGGACGCGATCGCGTCGAGGATCCGGTCGATTTCGCCGTGGGCATCACGATCAACGCGAAGCCCGGCGACGAGGTGCGCGCCGGCGACGCCGTGCTGGAATTGCACTACCGCGATCGGGCACGGCTCGAGGCGGCGGTGGCCCTGGCCGCGCGCGCGGTCACAATCGGCGACGAGCGGCCGGCTGCAGCCCGCCTGATCGTCGGAGAGGTGCGTTGATGCTCGGGATTCTCCAGCCGCTCTTTGGCGCCTTCGTCATTCTCGCCATTGCGATCGCGTGCTCGAACAACCGTCAGGCCATCAACTGGCGCACGGTCGCCTGGGGCCTGAGCCTGCAGGTAGTGTTCGCGCTCATCGTACTCAAGACCGCCGCCGGTCAGCGTGTGTTCTCGACCCTCGGGGCTGGTATCAACAAGCTCCTGGGTTTTGCGGGCGTCGGCTCAGCGTTCGTGTTCGGGCCGCTCGGCGACAGCTCGGTCTGGGGACGCGTCATGAACGGCGCGCTGGGCCCCGAAGGCGCTGCCTATGGCGTCATCTTTGCCTTCCAGGTGCTGCCGACGATCATCTTCATCGCCGCGCTGTTCGCGATCCTCTACTACTTCGGCGTCATGCAGATGGTCGTGCGGATTTTCGCGGTTGCGATGCACAGGGTGATGGGGGCGAGCGGCGCCGAATCACTCAACGTTGCCGCCAGCATTTTCATGGGGCAGACCGAGGCACCGCTCACCATCCGCCCCTATCTGCCGGAGATGACGCAGTCCGAGCTGATGACGGTCATGACGTCAGGCATGGCACATATCTCGGGCGGCATCATGGCGGCCTACATCCTGTTCGGCATCGAGGCCAAGCATCTGCTGACGGCGGTCATCATGACGGCGCCGGGCACGATCATGATGGCCAAAATGCTCGTCCCGGAAACCGAAGTGCCGAAGACGATGGGCACGGTGAAGCTCGACGTGGAGATGACCGACGTCAACGTCATCGACGCCGCGGGACGCGGCACCGGCGAAGGGCTGCACCTGGCGCTGAACGTGGGGGCGATGCTGATTTCGTTCCTCGCCCTCGTGGCGCTGGTCAACTACATCCTCGGCTTCGCGCACCTGAGCATGCAGCAGATTTTCGGCTGGGTGTTCGCGCCGGTCGCCTGGAGCATGGGTGTGCCGTGGAGAGACGCGCCGATCATCGGCAACCTGCTGGGTACGCGGATGGTGCTCAACGAGTTCGTCGCCTATTCGCAGCTGGGGCCGCTGAAGGCGACGCTGGATCCCAAGTCGTTCACGATTGCCACGTTTGCGCTCTGCGGCTTCGCGAACTTCAGCTCGATCGGCATTCAGATCGGCGGCATCGGCGCGCTGGCGCCGAACCGCCGCCACGACCTGGCGCGCCTCGGGCTCCGCGCGATGTTCGCGGGGACGCTGGCGAACTTCATGACGGCCACGATCGCCGGGTTCCTGCTGTGAAGGATTTACCGCCCAGTTCAGTGTGTGCCGTCGTCGAGTCGGGCTGGGGGCGGGAGTCGGGGCTAGGAGCTGGGGGCTAGCTCAGACCGATCGTCTTCGTGCCTTCTTAGCTTCTGGTTAACTGGACGTCGAATGAGCTACTACGATCACGTGAAGGAAGCCGCTGACGCGATCCGTGCGCGCGTCACTGAAGTGCCGAAGATCGCCGTGGTCCTCGGATCGGGACTCGGCGATTTCGCGAACTCGCTGGGCGACGCCGTGACGTTTCCCTACGATCAGCTGCCGCACTGGCCCGCCTCGAACGTCATCGGCCACGAAGGGAAACTCGTAGTGGGACGCGTCGCGAAAGCTGGCGGGCGCACCATCGCCGCGCTCGCCGGCCGCTGTCACGTCTACGAGGGGCACGACCTCGGCACCGTCACGTTCGGGATTCGAGCGCTCGGCCTGCTTGGCGTCAAGACGCTGATCCTGACCAATGCCGCCGGTGGGGTGAACACCAGCTTTAGCCAGGGCGCACTGATGGTCATCGACGACCACATCAACCTGATTGGCGGCAATCCGCTGGTCGGCGCCAACGACGAACGGTTTGGCCCGCGCTTCCCGGACATGACCGAAGTGTATTCGGGGCGGCTGCGGACGATCGCGGATCAGGCGGGCAGAGCCATGAACATGGCGCTGCCGCATGGCGTCTACGTCGCGCTGCTCGGTCCGAGTTATGAAACCCCCGCCGAGATCCGATATCTGAGGACGATTGGCGCCGACGCCGTCGGCATGTCGACCGTGCCGGAAGCGATCGCCGCGCGCCACATGGGCGTCGAGGTGCTCGGGATTTCGTGCATCACGAACATGGCCGCGGGCGTGTTGCCGCAGCCGTTGAACCACGATGAGGTGATGGAGACGGCCCGGCGCATCCGGGGACAGTTCATCGCGCTGCTGGAGGGGATCATTGGGCAGCTCTGACCGCCGTTTGTCGGTGACTCTGGTGGACGTGCGGCCGGGCAAGGAAGAGGAGTTTCTCGCGCTGGCGACGCGGTTCGAGGCCCTGCTGATTCGAAAAGAGTACGGCC
>Ga0070671_100003081_pt1 | contig 12968 bp, 10 predicted proteins | sample KBSS73metaG_FD_65341 | JGI IMG/M metagenome (GOLD analysis project Ga0070671, IMG submission 65341) | Switchgrass rhizosphere microbial communities from Kellogg Biological Station, Michigan, USA - KBS S7-3 metaG | ecosystem: Host-associated > Plants > Roots > Rhizosphere > Soil ...
CCCCTCCACACAGACTAAAAGCTCAACCCCAATGAGCATTGGCACAGGCCCCGCAAAAGTTCAAAATAAATGAACTTTTTTCGGAACGATAAATAGGTCCATGTGAACCTCATCAAAGAGGCTGCTTAAATTTCGCTTAAAGGAACTGTCCTGTATGAATACCGCTGGGGTATTCGCTCGGGATGGATGTAGTATTTCGTTGAAGCTTAAGCACCCTAGTCAAAGTGCCCTTAATTTCAAACGTTAGATGGACAAGGATTTATTGATGTCATTTTTTCTCGAAACCGAAATCTTGACATGATCGTTTCTTAGCACGCGACTTCAGACTAATGGATAGTTATTTCCAGCGTATCCTAGGCAGTGCTTTTTTTGTTTTGGCGACCGCGTGTACATTTGCGCAAGGCCCTGCGCGCATCGCTGTGCTTGACGACGATGTATCGCCAGCGGCAACAGCGGTTATAGAGGCGCTGCACAATAAGCTACCCGAGGCGACCATTGTTCGCGCTGCCTCGACACAGGTTGCTGCGTTTAATCCATCGTTAGTGATTGCGCTGGGAAAACTGAATGCGAACGCTGCAACCACATTGCGAATTCCGTTTATCGCCGCCGTTGCAGACAACTATTCCTGCTCGCGCTTAAATGTTAAATCGCCTTCTGCCTGCATAGCGACTACACCGCCTCCAAAATATCCGTTAGCGCTGGTGAAAATCTTATCACCCACCGCCCCGCGTGCGCTGCTCTTCGTTCAGGCTGATCAAGAACAACAGGCTGACAATTATCGCCGCGCCGCTCAACAGATGGGAGTTAATCTCCAGGTTTCTCCCTACCGAGCCGTAAAGGATATTTTTCGGGTTATGTCGACGGCACCGCCAGGGACCTCGATTATTGCAACGCCAGATCCCGTTTTATTTAACGAAGACACACTGAAAGCGATTCTTGAAGTTTCCTATCAATTATCGATAAGAGTGATCGGGTATTCACGCTCTTTCGCCGATGCCGGCGCATTGGCAGCCGTCTATGTCGAACCCTCTTCAACAATCAATGAAATCGTCGCGATTGCCGCCGCTGCAATCGATCACGACGTTAAGCGCGCAAAACCGTTGGAAGTCTCCGTCAAATTTAATTCCATCGTTGCTGAGTCACTCAACGTCATCGAGGTATCTCCCGAGCAATTTGCGCGGCAGGTAAACACATACGATGAAAATTGAATTATTACGATGGCTAAAGCCACGCCGAATTGGGGCGCACATAAAATTAATAGCAGTTTTGCCGACAGCCCTCATGGCTCTCGTTTTCACGTGGAATACCATTAGCGAGCGCCGTCATGATGCCGTCACGGCGCTTCGCCGTGAGACGCAAGTCCTCGCGCAGTTGGTGGGCGACGGCGCCAAAACCGCGCTTTTAAGTGCCAACCCCGCGTATGTCGAACCGCTGGCGCAGAGCGTGCTTGCACGGCCTGAAGTAGTGTTTTTAGAGATTAAATTCGCCAATGGCGAAACATTATTTAAGCATGAGAAATCGATTACTGTTCATTCGAATATTTATTCAGAAGAACGACAACTTTTTCAGGCATCGATACCCATTGATCCGCTGGCCGATACAGCGGGAGACGAAAGCGCACCCAAAAACTCCCGACTGATGGGATCGTTGAAAATCGTGGCATCCGATGCGCAGCTGCGTGTTTTTCTCAAAAATAAATTAATCGAAGATATTTCTATTGGCATTACCATCACATTGATCGTGCTCATCGGCAGTACCGCTATTTCCCACAGTTTGACCCAGCGTTTACAACACACAAGCGCCGCGGTTCGAGATATTGCCCAAGGGAAGCAATCTCGCATTGAAACCGGCGGCAATGACGAAGTGGCAGAGCTTGGAACAAATATCAACTCGATGTTGGATAATTTACTCGATGCGCGGCGTGAGCTGGAAAATCACCTGCGCGAACTGGTTGCAGCGCGCGATGACGCCGATCGTGCTAACGCGGAAAAACACGCGTTTCTGGGCCAAATCTCCAATGAGATTACGGCCCCCTTGCAACGCATCGGCGCGCATCTTGACACGTTAAGCGAGACGTTGGCGGGTACCGAGCACATGGACAGCGTTGATGACGCGCGGTATCACATTGATTTATTGCACGGGCTCTACGAGGATCTTCTTGAGTTTTACCTGCAAAATACCAATCGCTCGTCGCTACATAAACGCTACTTCAATATCGTCGAAACACTTGACCGAATCGTGCAGTCTAATTTCGCGGCGGCGCAGCAAAAATCCATCGCACTCACCGCCGAATATTCCGGTCACGAAGAGCTTCGCAATGGGTTCATTTACAGCGATTCCATTAGACTCCGCCAAATTATTCAGGAGCTGATTTCGAATGCGCTGCGCTATACGTTTGATGGGTATGTCAGCGTGCATGCGCATTTTCGCGAGATAGCCGCCAACCGCGTCAATGTCACCATCGAGGTGCGCGACAGTGGCATCGGTATTCCGCTGGATCGTCAACCGCTTCTGTTTGAGGTACTGCAAGGTCATACACCCTATGACACCGCATTTAGCGATACCACGGGCCTGCTCATTGCGGGACGCACGGCGAACACCCTCGGCGCTTCGCTAACGCTGCGTAGCCGCCCGGGCGAGGGCGCCGTTTTTACATTCGAAATAACGGGTGAATTCAGTGCGTCGCGAAATGACCACGAGGAAGTGACGGCGCCCAAGCAATCGGCGATAACCGTATTATTCGTTTCATCCCCTAGGGCCGCGCGCCGCGGCGTTGCGGAATTATTGGGGCTGTCGCTGAATGTCGATTTAGTGATGGGTCAAGACAAGGGATTGGCCAGCTATTTAAGCAAGCCCTACGACATCGTGTTGTTGGGATCGCTCGACGACGACTCGATGTTTTCATTGGCGCGGAATATCCGTGAGGCCTCCGCAAAGTTGACGCCGATCATTATGATCGTTGAACACCTGACACCGGCTCGCCTAGCGAGCGCCGATGCGATTGGTATCAACCATATTATTGCGCCTCCCTTGCGACGCTACGACCTGTATAAAAAAATTGTCCAGTGCACGAAAATGCAAGGGGCGTTTGACGCGTTATTCAATGCCAAGGGGTCAGACACATTAAGTTGAGAAAATTTTTTCGCGGTTGCGAATGATCATTTTTAAAATGCTAACATTGGTCTTCCGCATTAAATGTCAGGATGACATCTTATGTCTGGAGCTACGAAGTATTTTCCTTTTTTTCTAACGGTTTTTACGCTGAGTTTTGTCAACACCGTAGCGGCGACCGAACCCGTCTTTGACGATGTCGAGTTATCCAATAAACCGCTGGTCTCACCAACGCGTCTGCAACAACCCCTACGTGATATACCCGCCAGCATCACGGTGATTGATGAATACGCCATCAAGACATTGGGCTTTCGCGAAATTTCGGAGGTGCTACGCCTTGTTCCCGGTATGGCGGTCGGCCAAGCATCGGGCAATGATTATCGCATCAGCTACCACGGCGGCAACGGCCTGGTGCCCCGGCGAATGCAAGTCCTCATCGATGGAATGCCTATTTACCAAGCCGGCTATGCGCGGGTGGACTGGAAAAATATTGGCATCAGCATTGCGGATGTTGCGCGCATCGAGGTGACTCGCAGCCCGAGTTCGGCCACCTACGGCGCGAATGCGTTTAATGTCGTAATCAATATCGTGACAAAATCCCCCGCGCTGACCCAGGGAATTGAATGGCGGCAGGATTACACCACCCGCGATGCCCATGAGTCGTATGCACGGTATGGTTCGGTGATCGGCAATACCCATTACCGCGTCAGCGTATCTGCACGCGGTGATTCGGGTTATGACAACAATGCGGCGGGCGCCGATAGACGCGATGGATCGGAGTTAAAACTGTTTAATTTCAGCTCTCACACCGCCATGGATCATGCGTCATTGGACGTGGCGGCCGGAGTCGCGAATGGCGACAATCTTGTCGAATTCGCGGACAGCCGCCAGATCAGCTTTCCAGACAGCGCCCTTCATAATGGGTTCGTCGATATGAACTGGAACGGCGAAACATCGTCAGCCAATTCGCTAAAAATTACCGCAAGCTATGTCCGAGCGCTGACCCATCAGGATTGGCAGTCCTGCTATCCGCTGTTTTTAGAAACCGATGAAATGCGTGCGCTGGCCGTGGCCAACCCGGACTATGCCTTGGCGATTGTGAATCGCAAACAACCCAGCGGCGGTACCGCGGAGGATGCGGCGCTGTATCAGGCGGCGCTCAACAAGATTAAATCCCTAGGGCCCCGCGCAAACATCAGCGAATGCGGTTCAATTAACCAAAATCAGATCGACGAATCCTTTCTCACGGAAGTGCAGGACACCTATGTCGTGGACAAAAACCTTCGCTATGCGGTCGGTTTGGGCAATAGACACAATCGCTTCGAGAGCAAGACGTATGTCAACGGCACCGTTCGCAATGATGACACCTATCTCTTCGGAACGGCGGAGTACATCTGGGGCTCATTCGTTTTTAACATCGGCACCATGGCGGAATATCAGCACCACTATACCGATGGCGTAGAGTTTTCACCGCGTGCCGCCATCAATTACCGGATCGACGATCGGCAGACATTGAAGTTTATCGTATCACGCGCGCTGAGAACGCCTGACGCGCTCGAAAACGATCGTGACTGGAGTTATTACGTATCCAATTTTACGGTCCCGTTTGACGGCAAAACGTCGGGCTATTTTTTTTATCGCGCACTGTCGACCGAGCAATTGAAATCGGAAAAAATTCTCTCGAAAGAAATTTCTTATTTCGCCAATTTTCCGGATCACGGCGTAACGCTCGACATTAAAGCCTACCGCGAAGAATTAGAGGATCTGATTTCAGAAAAGCTGCAATTTTTGGATTACCACCCAACGAATGATGGCTGGCTGAATAATACCGGGGCCGAGATTGAGGTCCATTATCGGCCCGATAGCCGCTGGATTTTCGGCGCTACTTACGCCTATCAAGACAGTGATACCAACAACGCTTACGAGCGTATGTTATATGCTCGTCACAGCGGTTCATTTTATGCAATCTGGAGCGCGACCAGCTCAATCAATATGAGCGCGGCTTATTTTAGCTCCAGCAGTATTGCGGGCTTTCCTTATGATCGCCTCGACATCGGTGCGGAAAAAACGTGGTCGCCACACCTATCGACGCATCTTCGCGTATCCCGGCTGGCCACCCAATCCGGTTACATCGTCGACTATCAAACACACGTGTTAAACCGTGATCACAGTCTTTACGAAGCAACGGTGGGGGCAACCTTATCGTTTTAAAGGGGAGCATGCGTGGCGGGCTCGTTGAGCCCGACAGCGTTATACACGTGGTAACGCAGCAGGCCGATATATTCATGCACTGCAATTTCGGTAAGAACAGCATTGTAGCTATTGGGCAGCATTGAATCGATAGGTGCAAGATAGTCTGCAAACACGGGAATCGCAGCGATGCCAAAATGCCTAAAATACAGTAGGCTTCGTTTCAAATGCACGGCGGACGTTACTAGAAAAATTCTTTTGTTTTTTTCTTTGTGCAGCAGTTGCGCCGTATTTCGAGCGTTCTGCCACGTGTTCAGGCTATCGCTTTCCAGCAACACCTGCTGCGGTTTAACACCCATCCTTTGCAGAAAGTTTGCATAAATATCGGCTTCGCTCAAGCCAATATGGTGCACATCACCGCCACTTAAAAGAATTTGGCATTCGGACTGACACTGTTGTAGGAGCGTGTAAGCCGTGGCTATTCTGCCGAAACTGAATATCGCCGGCGCGTAGTGTTCGTTAAACAGTTTTTCTCCACCCGCCCCAAGAACAACCACGGTGGAATGATCGGGAATATTGTCGATTTTAAAATGAATGAATTCTTCTTGCAGTGGCCGCAACAACAGCGATGGAACCAGCGGCGTCGAACAAACGTAAAGCACCACGATCTGAAAAAAGCACAGACCCGCTATCGCCCTCTTCCTTTGGTGAAAGGCATATATCCCTGTTGCGATGATCAAAATAAGAAGCGCCAGCATAATCTATCCTTCCGCTGTCGATGTAATTGATAACCCTATTTTAAGAACGATGGCGCCAATTCCCACGGATGTTATTGTGTCATTCAACGTCAGGGTTAGCCAATGTTGACGCTCACCGGGCGATCCCTTTAATGGCAGCGCTTCATCGGAGAACTATGCAACGCCAATGCAAGACCGTGGTAGCCAATTATTTCTAATTGATTTATGTGAATCACGATGGCTCTTGGTTTACAGTAATCAAAACGCTTCATAAAATTGTCTTCACCGTTAAAGACTCAAGGAATACGTGACTGGCATGATCACACGATCGCCCAATACTCCGCGCAAAATGGACAAGCAAATTTTGAAAGAGCGCTTCTCCGAGCGGTTTTCTGAGTTATTGGATGTAGCCAATTTTGTTGAGGGGCGTGGCCGGCTGACAGAGATATCCAATTTTTTTGCAGTGGGTAAATCCACGGCGCATTACTGGCTCAACGGTGATATTTGTCCCAAAGCGCAAACGCTCGACGTCATCGTCTCGATGCTGATCGATCAACGCCGCATCCCTAAAACCATTGACAAGGTAGCGCTCACTCTTTGGCTGGAGAAGGGAGATCGCCTTTTACCTAACCCATTAAAGGCACCTCCTACTGAACACCAGAACCACTTGCATAAAAGCCGCATTTACATGGCTGTCGGCGAGGAGGCACAGCGCCTGGGCATTGATTTATTCAGTCTTAATGCAGAAATGATTGAACAAATTTTTTCAGAGTCATTTGCGGGAGCGCGTCAAGATAAATCCGGGCTGACGCCTGATCGAGCGCTGATTCGTCGCATTCTCAAAGCGTCGATAAAAGCCATCGAACAAAATTAGGGCTGGCTTAGCATTTCCGAATTTTCAATTTTCCCTCAAGCTCTTTCTTACTCGCTCAATTCGCACGAAGCCACTTATTCTCAGCAACCCCGTCTCGCAACGATCAACGTTAATTCGATGGCGCTTTTAATATTCGTCGAATTAATCGCGTCCTCGAAGATAAACGATTTTAGGTAGACAATGCCGATAGGCCTCCTTATTTTGAGGTCATACCAGTGAGCCTCACCCGGTTTCGCGTTGAGTTAGCTGAATACTATAAACGCATCAACAAAAGTTCAATACTATTGAACTTATTTTTTTACGCGATTATGATCCTTTGTGAAGGCGGCTTTATCGGCATAAGTTGAGACGAAAACGAAATGCCGTGGCAAGTGCCACATGTCATGTGTACCAAGAAAGCTTCATTCGATAACGGATTTGCTCACGTTCTGCTTTGCATCGATTGCCCCGGCTTGGAAAAAGGCTCAGCCCAAAGGTGAATCGGCCTTTGCTTGAATGCGTGATCGTGTCGTATTAACTACGACAGGAGGATCCAAACATGGAGTTCCGTCATCTGCGCTATTTTGTCGCCGTCGCTGAAGAGCTGCATTTCACCCGCGCTGCCGAGCGACTGCATATCGAACAGTCACCGCTGTCGCGGGCCATCCGCGAGCTTGAATCCGATTTAGGTATCCGGCTTTTTGAACGCACCCGTCGTGGCACTTTGTTGACCTGGCCAGGCCAGGTATTTCTGGACGATGTGCGGCGAATTTTTCGGCTGATCGATATGGCCAAGACCAATGTGCGCGCCGCAGATTCGGGCATGCAGGGCACCCTGCGTATTGCGTTATCCGACGGTATTGTTCCGCAGCGCCTGGCCGCCTTATTGGCACAATGCCGAAACGATGAGCCCGGCACCGATATCCGATTATTTGAAACATCGTTCACTGAGCAAATCGCAGGCTTGCGCTACGACGTTTACGATGCGGGATTCGCGTGCGCCGATACGGTTGGCCAAGACATTTCGGCCCAACCGGTATGGCAAGATCCGCTAGTGCTGGCTATACCGGCGCGCCATCCGCTGCTGGCACAAAAACAGATTCGGCTGCAGGATGCGCTGGCTTACCCGTTGGTGGCATGCCATCCGCAACACAATGAAGGCCTTTACCGGCAAGTCGAGCGCATGCTGCTGCGCGCAGACGCCAAACCGATTGTCGCGGAGTACGCCACCTCTCACGATCTGATGCTCGCGTTGATATCGGCAGGTTACGGGATTGGTTTGGCGTGCGAAGCTCAAATCCGGGCGAGCCAGCACGTGGATGTGATCATTCGGCCAATTGTCGGACCGAAGCTATTATTGAATACCTATTTGCTGCGCCCCAAACGTGAGCCCTCCTCACACCTCAATCGATTTATCGAGCGACTTTTGCCCAAAAATATCGACCAAGAAAAGTAATCTCGAATCGACCGGGCGTTTGCAAATCCATTGACTAAAGAATTGCCTTCGTATTGACCGGTCATTCGCATCAATTTGACCATATACCGCAAGCGGTAGCTATTAGGGGGCATTCACCGAGTTGCGAGCGCCCGCAATTCCAACGGTTGGTTAATGCTATCGATGGCTGTCAATGCGTCTGGCTGCCGCTGTGCGAAGAGGGTCAAGGCACTCGCTTCACGGTACGCTGGCCTTCAGCAAAAACGAAACAGCCGATACGTAATGCTGCCTTAAGCTTCGACAATTAAGATTTCACACCGCGACGACTTGTTGCATCCGCACCAAGTCATTAAAAGCAGATTGTGAGATCATTTGTGTGAAGTTCATATCCTCCTGGTTTAGCCACCGCACTACACTGACCAAAGACCTCATTGTTCTCATTACGATTTTAATACCCGCATTTATAGCTCTGGTGTGCGTCCTCTTTCGGTACCAGATGAAGGCCGCTATCCAGAAGTTGCGCGTGAAATGCTGCTCACGGGTGATTCATCACCCCGAAAGTCAACGGCATCGTTTTTCTCGATAAACCAGATCTGTACTCTGACCTTCGATTCGATCCAAGGAAAAAGTTGATCAGCACATCCGCGGAGAGCGCATCCGGTGAATCTATTTAACAGAAAATTTTTTCGATGTTTATTTGGCGTTAGCGTAGATCTGCTTTTAGTAAATGTGGCCTGTGCGGGCCCGCCATTTCAAACTGACGATCCTGAGCCAGTTGATGTTGGCGAGCATGAGTTGTATATCGCCATGGAGCAAACGCGGACTAGTGATGATATCTCCGGAAGTCGACCGCTAGCTGAGCTCAACTACGGACCAGTACCGGATTTGCAGATCGGAATCGGCATTCCCTATGAATTCAACAATCCAAACCACGGCGCAACCGAGCAAGGCCTCGGTGATATTGAGGTCAGCGCCAAATACCGTTTCCTGCAAGAGGAAAACGATCACCCGATGGTAAGTTTTTTCCCTCTGGTTGTATTTCCAACGGGTGATTCGGATATAGGTCTTGGCAATGGCAAGCCACAAATTTTTCTGCCGATCTGGTTGCAAAAAAATTGGGGCGATTGGCAAAGCAATGGCGGTGGCGGTTATTGGATCAACCATGCGTCAGATGCTAGAAATCATTGGTTTTTTGGCTGGCAACTGCAAAAAGACATTTCGCAGCACTGGATGGTGGGTGCCGAAATTTTTCACAACACCGAAGAAAAAGTTGATGAGGGCGCCAGCACCGGTTTCAATATCGGCGTTACCTATGCGATCGATGAACATAATCATTTGTTGTTTTCCGCTGGCCGCGGGTTACGCAATGTGCAAACAACCAATCAGTTTTCGTCTTATTTCGGATACCAATTGCAGTGGTAATCAAATTATTTGGTTGTCGCCGTAACAACTCTCATCGGGAGCCCCATGTTGACCGCACCGCCCCTCAGCAAAGTGCCGGAAGCGACGCTGATCTTCTGGATCATCAAAATTCTCGCGACCACGCTGGCGAAACCGGGGGCGACGCGGTTTCGATGTCGATGAATTTCGGTTATCTGGTGGGCACCGGCATATTCGCAGTACTTTTTATCATTGCCGTGATCGCGCAAATCAAAACGCAGCGATTCCATCCTGCGCTGTATTGGCTGACCATCATCGCAACTACCACAGTCGGTACCACACTGGCGGATTTCGCCGATCGTTCGCTCGGCATTGGTTATTCCGTTTTGATTCAAGCCCATGTCTTGAATGCAGCCAGTTGGTATTGGCTTCGCCCTGCGTTGGACGCGCGCAAAATGGCCGATATCGCGCGCACATTGAACCCATCGATAGAAATCGTACTGCGCACGCACACCGATGAAGAATCCAAATTGATGCGCACCGAGCAACTCGGCACGGTGTTTTTTGGCGAAGAAGAACTCGCCAGAGGCATGACACAGCATATACTCGCGCGCTTTCGGCTTCTTAGAATCGGTTGCAATAGAGCGTCTTAAGTTTGCGGTAATGTTCGGCTGGTACACTTAGCGCTGGCATCGATAAGGCAATATTCCTCGGCAGCATAATTATGAAAATATTATTGGTCGAAGATGATTCGATGCTGGGCGACTCATTACTACGCGGTCTGACAGGCAGTGGTCACACGGTCGATTGGCTACGCGATGGCGCGTTGGTCGAAGCAGCATTGCAAGCGCAGGATTTCGATATTGTTCTGCTCGATTTGACGCTCCCGAATTGCGATGGCCTCAGTATTTTGCGCGGGTTGCGCGCGCGTCGACAAACGGTTGCGGTCATCATTCTGACAGCGCGCGGTGATGTAGCGGATCGCGTTACCGGTCTCGATCTCGGCGCCGACGATTATCTTCCGAAACCTTTCGCCCTGGCAGAACTGGAAGCACGTATTCGTGCGCTGACCCGTCGCGCCAACGGCGCCGCCGATATATTGCTGACCTGCGGTGAGCTGCAATTAAATCCCGCTACGAAAGAAGTCCGTTTTCGCGGGCAGCCGGTGGTGTTGTCGAGTCGCGAGTATCAAATACTCACCGCACTCATTAGACGCCCTGGCGCGATACTGTCGAAAACTCAACTCGCGGAACAGATGTACAACTGGAAAGCGGACATCGACAGCAATACCGTTGAAGTCCATATCCACCGACTGCGACACAAACTCACTCCCGAGCTGATCCGCACGGTACGTGGCCTTGGCTATCAGTTGGTAGAAGAATGAAATCCATTCGCGAGCGCCTCTTACAAAATCTCCTGATCGGCCTGGTCCTGATTGCATCAGTGACCGGCATTTTTGTTTATCGTCATGCACATCACGAACTTGATGAACTATACAACGCGCACTTGGAGCAGATGGCGACATTGCTGGCGCACGAGTGGGATCGCGTCAATCCCTCACAGCTCACCACGATACCGATGCAACCAGCGACCAAAACCATTTGGGAGGAAGAAGACTATCTGATCCAAGTGTGGAGCCACGATGGACGGTTGCTCGTGGAAGAAATCCCGGCAGCGACCAACACGCATATTCCACTCTATGCCATGAACGGCTTTTACCGAAAACGCATAGACGGCGAATCGTGGAGAACGTATCGAGCGGATAGTACGCAGGCCATTGTGCAAATCGCACAGCCGGAATCGGCGCGCAGTAACACGATTACCGAATTCAGCGTGAGATTGTTGGTGCCGTTGGTACTGCAAATACCACTATTGATACTCGTTGCATGGGCGAGTGTTTGGCGCGGATTAAAGCCACTTGATCACCTTTCACAAGCAATCGCGTTGCGCCGGCCCGATGCATTGAGCGGTATCGACAGCGCGGATCAGCCGCTTGAATTACAGCCACTCGTGACGACATTGAACGATCTGTTGAAACGCCTCAATGCGGCGCTGCAACAACAACGACATTTTGTGGCCGATGCCGCGCATGAATTGCGCACACCCATCGCCGCACTGCAGCTGCAATTGGATTTGCTAAAACGTGCCACGCAACCAGGCGATCGCGATCGTGCCATCGCGCAATTGCATAATGGCTTACAACGCGCCACACATCTGACCCAACAACTGTTATCGATCGCCCGAGCCGAGAGCAACTCCGGGCAAGCACCACATCAGATAATTCATTTATCGGCGGCGATCGAATCGATTCTCGAGCGACACTTGCCACTCGCGCGCGCACGCCAACAAGATATGGGCGTGACGCGATTAGAGGCTGTCAGCATTTGTTGTGCGCGCGCGGATATCGAAGCGGTTTTGGATAACCTCGTGAGTAATGCAATTCGTTATACGCCGTGCGGCGGCCGCATTGATCTTGCCGTGTATCGTGATAATACCGACGCGGTAATCGAGACAATCGATTCAGGACCCGGCATACCGATCGCCGAACGAGAGCGTGTATTTGACCGTTTTTATCGCGTGCTGGATCAAAGTTTCGGTACTGACAATATCGAAGGCAGCGGTTTGGGATTGGCGATCGTAAAAACCATTTGCGATCGCTACAACGCCACTATCAACGTTGACGAAGCCGATGACAAAGGTGCGCGCTTCACTGTGCGCTGGCCAATGATACTGGACATGTAATGTTGCCTTAAGCTCGGGCAGGTATGTTTGCGCATATTTCTTGAGCTCGTAAATATCTCTTCGTACTCGGGCTATTAATTGACGTGATAACGCGACAAATATTTTTGTTATCAAAACGCGCAGATGAGGAACTACTGTGACGACACCACAAACGCTAAGCAAAGTTCCAGAAGTCACCCTGATATTCTGGATCATCAAAATTCTGGCGACCACATTGGGTGAAACTGCTGGCGACGCAGTGTCGATGTCGATGGAATTGGGTTATCTCGTCGGCACCGGTATCTTCGCAGTACTTTTTATTATCGCCGTGATTGCGCAAATCAAAACGCAGCGATTCCATCCCACGCTGTATTGGCTGACGATTATCGCCACCACCACCGTCGGAACAACCATGGCAGATTTCGCCGATCGCTCACTGGGTATTGGCTATCCCGGCGGTAGCGCGCTGTTGTTCACGTTGTTGATGGCATCGTTATTTATCTGGCACCGCATGGAGGGCTCCATCGCCATTGATACGGTA
>Ga0070671_100003082_pt1 | contig 12968 bp, 13 predicted proteins | sample KBSS73metaG_FD_65341 | JGI IMG/M metagenome (GOLD analysis project Ga0070671, IMG submission 65341) | Switchgrass rhizosphere microbial communities from Kellogg Biological Station, Michigan, USA - KBS S7-3 metaG | ecosystem: Host-associated > Plants > Roots > Rhizosphere > Soil ...
TGGTGTCCTTCATGTCGGCCCAATCGAACTGGCCTTCGAGGCCGACCACGAGGGAGCCGACCTGATAATCGCAGCCCCCCTGCACACCAGCGAGCCAGCCGCTGTTGTGGTCGGCATTGAATGTTATCCCGACAAGGGGCTGCTGCTCGTTGACCCCGCGACCGCCGCCGCCATTGCCGCCGACATAGCAACCGGTCCAGGAGAAGGCCGGGGCCGCAGGCGCCGCCTTGTACGGCATCGACACGTCCGCCGCCATGGCCGAGGTGAACGTCGAAACGGCCAGCGCGATGGCGCTGACAAGGGTCTTGGTGGTCATGGGAGGATCTTCCTTCAACTAACGGCAATGGCGCCTGAAGCGTATCGTGCGCGTCGGCATCGCACAGGCCAGCGACTTCATCTGATGAGTTGGCCGACTTCGCGATCTGGTCACAGTACGCGGCGAGGCACGCGGCGGCTGTAACCACCTGGCCACAGTGGAAATAACGGCCACTGCAGGTTGCGACTTTTCACAGAGGCTGGCGCGACAGGAAGAATCGGGAATTTCGCTGCTTCACGCAGTCCGCGTATACGCCAGGAAGATCAGCGTGCCGAAAAGGAGCGCTGCGGCCATGAACAGCAGCACTGCCGGCAGCCCCGCGAGCGCCGCCACCGCGCCGGTGAGCGACTGCATCAACGCCGCGCCGAGGAAGAAGGCGAGGTTGATCGCGGCGAGCGCCTTGCCCGCAACCTGCGCGTCGACCAGCTGCCTGGACATGCCGAACAGCAGCGGCTGCGCGGAGGTCGCGAGCCCAATCAGCACGAACAGCACCAAATCGTATTGCGGCGGCATCACGGCGACGCCGAACAGCGCGGAGACCGCAAAATGCGGCGCGCCGAGTGCCATCAGCGCCAGCAGCAACGCCCCGGCGAGATGCGAGCCGGCGACCAGCTCGCGGCGGCGGCCGAGCCTGCGATCGATCATGCCGATGAGCAGCGGCCCCACGATCATCGCCAGCGTGAACGCACCGAGCTGGTTGCCGGCCTCGATCCGCGACAGTCCCTTGACGTCCATGAGCCACGGTCCGCCCCACAGGCCGCGCAGCACCAGCGAGGTCGCGAGCGACACCAGCGCCAGCGCGATCAGGCCACGCAGCGGCCGCGACAGGCCGAGCCTGAGCACCTCGATCATCTGCGACAGCGGCGAGGAATGGTCCTTGTGCTCGGCCGGCTGGTTCGGCACCAGTGCGAACACCGCGAGCGCGACTGCGACGCCGCCAGCTGCGGAGATCCAGAACCCGGCGCGCCAGCCCCAGGTGTCGACGACGAAGGCGAGCGGGCTCGACGACAGCAGCATGCCGATATTGCCGATCGAGAGGATCGCGCCCGACCACAGCCCGAAGCGCGCCGCCGACAATTGCTTGGCCGCCAGCGTCATCGGGCACATCAGCATGCCCGAGGTGGCGACGCCGAGCATCAGCTGGCCGACCGCAAAGCTCTCGGGGCCTGTCGCAAAGCCCGATGCGACTGCGCCGAACACGGTTCCCGCCAGCAGGCCGAGCGACACCGGCCGCACGCCGAAGCGATCCATCGCCGCGCCGACCGGGATCTGCGCCGCGGCAAAGGCGAAATGATAGACCGAGGTCAGGCTCGCCAGCGCCTGCGGCTTGACGTGGAAATCCGCCGCCATCAGGTCGAGGCTGATGGCGGGAATCGTGCGCAGCAAGGTCGAGAGCATATGCCCGCAGGCAAGTGCCACCAGTGCGAAGATCAGCGCGCGGGTGGCGCCTCCCGCGTCGTTAGTGGCTGCGGTCTCCATGAGTGTCCCGTCCCGAGAAGGTTTTGGATGGGGGTACATGATCGCGGGGCGGCCGCCAATGGCGGCAGCGCGACCCCCTCATTCCGGAATGGCGGCGCCGTCAGCGCAAAGTGGTGCCGGCGCGCCGTGACGGCAGGCACGTTGCCCATCAAAGCGGGTCTGACGCCGCTGTCTGAGACCATGAACCAAGCCGGCCGTCAGGACGTTGTTCCCGGGAAGATGTGGTATCATGGGGACCAGGATCTGCAGCTGGCGGCGGCAATGTCTTCCACCGAGAGCACAAGCAAGACGACCAGCGACGCGGCCCGCCGAGAGCGGAGGAGGAGCAATTCCTTACTGCTGGCTCTCGCCGTTGGATTTCTTGTCTTTGGCGCGGCCGCGGGGGCACTCTACTACGCATTGCGGCCGGAGGTTCTCCGGATCGCCGTTGGACCGCCCGGCAGCGACGATTCCAAAGTCATCGAGGCAATGGCCGATGCCTTCAGGAGCGAAAGTCGAACCGTCAGGCTGTCTCTGATCAAAACCAACGGGGCGGTGGAGTCTCTCGCCCTGCTTGGGGCCGGCAAGGCGGACCTTGCCGTCGGCCGCGGTGATCTGGAAATGCCGGCCGAGGCGCAGACCGTCGCCGTCGTGCGTAAGAACTTCGTTGTGCTGTGGGCGCCCTCCGCGCCTGCGGGCAAGGGCTCGAAAGGAAAGCGGTCGCCGAAAATCAAGGAGGTCGCCGATCTCGCGGGGCACCGTGTCGGCGTGATTGGGCGGACCCCCGTGAATGCCGCGTTGCTGCGGGTCATCCTGAGCGCCGCCGGTGTGGACGTTGAGAAGGTCGCGGTGACGCACTTTGGCACTGAACAGATCGGGGAGCTGGCGCGCGATCTCACCCTCGATGCATTCATGGCAGTCGGGCCACTCGACAGCAAGATCACATCCGACGCCGTTGCTGCTACGGCGCGGGCCCGCGGCGAACCGAAGTTTCTCGAGATCGAGACATCGGAAGCGATCGCCCTGAGGCATCCCCGGTATGAATCGGAGGAAATTCCGCCGAGCGTCTTCAATGCGGATCCGGCCTGGCCGGGTGACAAGGTCGAGACGGTCAGCGTCAGCCACCTCATCGTGGCAAGAAAGAGCATGTCGGAGACCACGGTAGCGGCGTTTTTCCGGCAGCTCTTTGCCGTCCGTCAGGCGATTGCGAAGCAGGTCCCTGGCGCTGCACACATCACCAAGCCGGACCTCGAGAAGGACACCGAGCTGCCGGTACATCGAGGAGCAGCGGCCGTCATCGACGGCAACGAACGCACCTTTCTCGACCGGTACGGCGATTTGTTCTGGTTCGGGCTCCTGCTTCTCTCCGGGATAGGCTCGGCCGCCGCCTGGTTGCGCCGCTACTTGAACCGCGACGAAAGGGAGGACAACACCATCCATCGCAAGAGAATCCTCGCCATGGTCTCGAGCGCGCGTACCGCGGAATCCAACCAGGAACTGCTGACCCTGCAGAGCGAGGCGGACGCCATCATCGCTGAAACGCTCGAGTGCTACGATGACGGCGCGATCGAGGAAGAGGAACTCGCCGCTTTTGGGCTGGTGCTCGACCTCTTGAGCAATGCCATTGCCGAGAGGCGGGCCGCGTTGCAACGTACCAGCTTCGAAACCATTCGAGGCGCGGCAACAGGCTCTACGCTACGAGGATGAGGGCGGCCATTTGAACCGGCCGTTGCGGCTTCCTCAGCGCCAGCGCTGCCGTGCGCGAAGATCAGCGCGCGGGTGGCGCCTCCCCGGCTATTCGAGACTCTGGCGTTCGAACTTTCAGCTCGTGGGTAGAGCAACACGAAACCCCTCAACCCGTTTCCAACGAGGATGAGTTTCGCGAAGAACTCAGCCCATCCAACGAACTTAGTCGTCCGTGAAGAATTCCCAAGCCGTTGATTTGGAATCTGAAAAGGGCATTTTGCCGTAGCTGGATTTGCCAGAAATCCAGGCTTGGTTGCGGGATTCCTTGCAAACTTGATTTGTGATTCTCTCGCCCGAGAGACGGCATTCGCGAGGGATTCGATGCGGCCACGAGAGCGCAAGGAGACGGGGGGCAGGATCTTTTCCGCTCCCGGCTCGATCAGATCATCGACCTGAAGCATCCGCTGGTGACGCTGGGGCGCAGCGTGGACTGGGGCTTTCTGGAAGGGCGGTTCGGCGAGGTTTACGACGATGACCCCGGCCGGCCGCCGCTGCCGACGCGCCTGATGCCAGGGCTTGCGATCCTCAAGCACAGCTACGACCTGTCCGACGAGGTGCTGTGCGAGCGGTGGGGCGAGAACCCCTATTACCAATACTTCTGCGGCGAGGAGTTCTTCCAGCACCGGCTGGTGTTCGACCGCTCATCGCTGACGCGATGGCGTAACCGCATGGGCGAGGAACGGCTGGCGGCGCTGATCCAGGAGAGCCTTTCGGTGGCCGTCAGGACCAAGGCGATAAAGCCGTCCGAGCTGTCGCGGGTGATCGTCGACACCACGGTTCATCCCAAGAACGTGACGTTCCCCACCGACGCGAAGCTATTGAACCGGGCGCGCGAGAAGCTGGTACGGCTGGCGCCGCGTCACGGGGTGGCTTTGCGACAGTCCTATGCACGGGTGGGCAAGTTCGCCCTGAGCCGGCACCAGCGCTATGCCCATGCCAAGCAGTTCACGCGCGCCAACCGGGCGCTCAAGACGCTGCGGACCTATCTGGGCCGCGTGATCCGCGACATCGGCCGCAAGATCGAAGGTGACGAAGGGCTGGAAGCGGCGTTCGCAAAGCTGCTGGCGCTGGCGCGGCGCGTGCGCGAGCAGCAGCAGCGTCAGCGCGGGCCCACAATCTTTCTCTGACATTATACCTGTCTGCGCTTCAAAAGTGCGCGGGTCCCGACAATCGCGCCAATGCAGTTAAGCACGAGTGGCGGCCAGTGAAATTGAGCCGACGGATCGGCGACGAAAGCGAATAAATGATTAATGCCGAGCAGACAAAACAAGACGGTGCAGCCCGTTGCAACAGCCACCGCAAACCGGGGGTCACCGAGACGCAGCGTGAGAAACACAATGGTTGCGGCGCCAACATTCCAGAAAGCAATCTCCCTCTGCCATCCCGAATTCCCGCCCCACACCGATATTTTGGCACCGAGATGCTGAAAAGCAATTTGGACAACGAACGACGAACAGAAGGCGACAAGGGAGATGATAAGAAAAAGCCTCATGCGTCGATCCATCGTGCCTCCGATTGATGGCTGGCTGGCTGGCTGGGAGCACAATGCGAGTAGCCGGCGGACCGTGTCAAGGATTGTGAGACAGCCCTATTGCAAGGCTGGCTTCTGGGTCCGCGGAGTGATCCAAACGCTCGATCGCTTCCCGGCAACCCCTACGATGGCCATACGCTCGGCAGTGTCATCGAGGCGACCGAGAAGCTGACCGGATGCGCCATCGAACGCGCCTATGTCGACAAGGGATATCGCGGCCACACGACCGAGCGCCCGCGTCGCGTCTTCATCTCCGGGCAGAAGCGCGGCGTCTTCGGCGCGATCGAACGTGAACTCCGCCGCCGCTCCGCCATCGAGCCGATCATCGGCCACATGAAGAGCGAAGGCCATCTCGGCCGCTGCTATCTCAAGGGCCGTGAGGGCGACGCCATCAACGTCATTCTTACCGCCGTCGGCCACAACCTCCGCCGCGTCCTCGCATGGCTGAGGGATTTGCTGGCCTCAATTCTCATCGCCCTTTGGCGATCCGCAGCCGGCCTTCCGGCCGTCAAACAGGCTTCTTAACTGACGACAACTTAGTCGTCGCTGTCAGGCGCTTGTGACTCCATTTCGGGACATTGGCCCCTCATAGACTGTGGCGCCACGCTTCGAGATACAACGGAGACCTGCGCACCTCTTCAACAGCGGTCCTCGATAGGCCCATGTCGGCGAGCAGCCGATCATCGAGTTCGAGAAGTTCCCTGTACTGGCGCCGTCGTTCCCACGCGCACGCTATTCCAGCCAGCCACGCAAGTGGAATCTTCCACCCTCTCACGTCGGGAAGAGGCAGTGAAGGCGGGTTGATGGTGTAAGCGGAGTTGGAAGTAGTGCTGCCGCAAGACATGTTTCACCTCCATACTGGAGCGAAACAACACTTGGCTGCGGGAGCTCATCGGGCGGTTGTCAATGTCCCGAGCAATTTATGTATCACACACTCGGCGGGTGCTCAAGCGACTGTCAGTGAGTATGAACTCAGCGCTATCCGTAGCAGCGATCCCAATGAGCGGCCCGTACCGAGAAGAGGCGGGTACATGATGGGGGGGCGGTTGCCAAATGGGGACGTCGGCGGTCACGACGGGGCGTGGGCGACAGCTGATTTTTTCAATTATTGGGCATCACCGCAACTCCCGCAGAAGCTTCCGCGCCTCATCTAGCATCATCCGGACCTGTCGTTGCTCGCTGATCGTCTCCCTGGTGAATAGCCCATGCTTTCGCGCATTCCGGTTTCCCCTCGGCGCACCGGTCCTCAGCGCGCCGCCGTGCATGCGGCAGCGCGCCTTGCCGTGTGCGGCCGGTGCGCGGCAGGCATCGCCATCGCGAGTTCGGGCGCCGCAGCGGGGACTGGCCCGCATCGGGACGGTGTTGCGGGTGTGGCCGCCGGTCATGGGTTGGCGCCTTGCGTTGCCTCGCGCGGGCTCGCCTCCGCAACAAGCACGTTCGCATGCTGCGTGACGTTGCCCACGATCGCTCGTCCTCCGTCCTGCACGGACAGGTTTTGCACCGTGATTGCGCGCTCGTCGCTGTTGCGGTGGCGGCTCAGGGCTTCGACCTGCGCGGCGAAGGTGCGGGTCAGCCGGGTCAATGCGCGCGTGACGCTCTCCTGCTGCGGAAGGTTGTCCGTGCAGGCGAGGCGACAGGCGCAGCGCATCGTCGCCACGTGAACGGAAACCATCTGCGACACCAGCATGGCCTCGATGGAATCCTTCGGTGCGATGCTCCTGATCATCGAGACCATGAAGGCGAGATTGGCCTCATCAGGCTTCTGCCCGATCGCGCTCGCTTTGACCAATTGCCTCAGCATGCCGTGCAGCGCGTCGCGGTCGGCGGCACCGAGCGCTTCGGCCAGCAGACGCTCGCCGGCTTGCGGGTCCGGATGGCTGATCGCAATGCTGCGCTTGTAGAGTCTGATCCGCGGGCTCGCGGCGGGGCCGCCGCGATCGTTTGTCGCAAGCGGCGAGGTGATGCGGCGGTTCGGTGCTGTCGTCATGCTGTGTCCTTTGCCGGCGCAGGCGCGCGCGAACGACCGTTCGCTGCTGCGCGCGGATGCGAATTTTCAGATGTCGATGAAGGGCTTACGCGCAACCACGTCGGGGCGGCCCTGATCAGGCCGGCCGTCACGCTTACGATTGTTGCGATGATGCCATTCTGCAGGTGTTTTGCCCGACGAGTCAAACGGCATTGCGAAGCGCGCAAGTCCTTGTTCTCTCAGGCGCCGGCTACTGTGCATGGGGTTGTTTTCGCACTTTTTGTTTTGAGCCGGCGCTTACGTGCCGTGCCGCGGAATTGACTGCGCGGAAACGCGATTGCGGAATCCCGTGCGGCCGCTCATCATGATCGCCGAACGCGCCGCACCAACAAACATGCACAAGCGGCACTGAAGTCTGGGGAGAGAAGGAATGCAACGAACGGCTCGCCTGCTGGCAGTGATCGCCGGATTGTGCGCCTGCGCACTGTCGACAGAGGCGCTCGCTCAGAAATATCCGACGCGGCCGGTCAAGGTCATGGTCGGCTTCAGCGCGGGCGGGCCGGTCGATGTCGTCGCGCGGATCATCGGCGACAGGCTGAGCAACAAGCTCGGGCAGCCCTTCGTGGTCGAGAACCGCGCCGGCGCCAACGGCATGATCGCCGCCGAGGGCGTGGCGCGTGCGGATGCGGACGGCTACACGATGCTGGCCTGCAACTCCTCCACCATCACGCTCAACAAGACGCTGTTCAAGGACATTCGCTACGACCCGATAAGCGACTTCGCGCCGCTGACGACCGTTGTGTCGGCGCCGCTGGTGCTGGTGGTCAATCCGGAGAACCCCAGGACCGCCGACATCAAGACCGTGGCCGATCTCGTTGCCGCGGCGAAGGCGCGGCCGGGCGAGCTTGCCTACGGCTCGGGCGGCAACGGCAACCTCGCCCATCTCGCCATGGAGCTGCTCGGCCAGAAGGCCGGCATCAAGATGATCCACGTGCCCTATCGCGGCGGTGCCGCCTCCGAGGTCGGCATTCTCGCGCAGGAGGTGCTGGCGGTGTTCGATCCGCTCTCCGCCGTGCCGCTGGTGAAGGCCGGAAAGCTGCGCGCGCTCGCGGTGTCCTCCGCCGAGCGGCTGCCGTCGTTGCCTGACGTGCCGACGGTTGCGGAGGCAGGCTACCCCGGCTTCGACCTGTCGTTCTGGGTGGGCTTCTTCATGCCGAAGGCTGTGCCCGCGCCGATCCTGGAGACGCTGCACCGGGAGATCGTCGCCGCCGCCAAGGATCCGGCGGTCGAGGAGAAGCTCGGATCGCAGGGCGTCGTCAGCGTGCTCAGCCCGGCCGAGTACGCCGCGAAGATCGCGAAGGAGACCAAGGAGCTCGCCGAGGTCGTGGTGGCGGCGAACATCAAGGCGGAGTGAGGCGCCCGTGGCACTAAAGAGCGTGGCCGGTGTGAGCTAGCTCGAGGAGCGTTCGCGCGCCGCAAAGCGGATCGCACGAGCTTTTGCACTCTTTCCGGCGGCGCGGGCCGCGATCATGCTCCGTGCCTTGCCGTGGGCCCCGGCATTCTTGCGCAGCAGGATTGCGAACCGCTTGCGTGCACGGCTCGCCGAGAGTCGCGCCGCCAGCTGCTCGGCCTTGCGCATGATGGTGACGACCGACGGTGTCAGGTTCACCGGAACCCAGGCGACGTCCTTCGTCTTGGACAGGCTGCCGACACCTTCGCAAGGCGCTTCGCGCGGCAGGTCGATCCGGATTGGGAGAGCCTCTGCGCGCTCGGTCCAGTCCTCGGCCCTGGTGCCGGTGATGATGCGGACATAGTCGCGCGTCTCGCGCGGCAGCTCGCTCTCTCTGGCGAGCCATTTCTGGATGCGGCCGGGACCTGCGTTGTAGGCGGCCGCTGCGAGGCCGAGATTGCCGAAATCGTCACGCAGCTTGCGCAGGAACCTTGCCGATGCGGGCAGCGCCTTGATGGGATCGAAGGGATCATCCAACCCGACCTCGGCCGCCGTCTCCGGCATGAATTGCGCGACGCCCTGTGCGCCGGCCGGGCTGACCTCGTTGGAACGAAAGCGGCTCTCCTGCCAGAGCAGGCGCGCGAAGAACGGCACGGGAATGCCGCTGGCCTCGGCGGCTTCGCGAAGCGCGCGGCAGAACCGTTCAGTCGGTGAAACCGGGGCCTGCGCTACGGGCTCGACCGCGCGTGGCGGTTCGATCGTCTCCTCAAAGGCCGCGCGGGCGTTGGCGAGCTCGATGGCCTGCACGCTTGCGAGGAAGAGCTCCACCACTGGAACAAGCGGGGAGGCTCGGTTGTTCTCAACAATGGCGTGGTCGAAGCTTGATGTTTGCCGGGACGCCGACGGATCGAGGTCGCACATCAGAATCAGAAACGCGGCGCAAGCCGCGACGACAAATCGCATTGCGTGGACAACCTCGAACTGTGGGATGAACGGCCGGCGATACGCCCGGCGATACGGTGTTTCTTAATCGTCCGATTGCGGCAAAGCTGCGATCTCACAGGTTGCGTCGGTGCTACTACGGTGTTCCCGAAGGGAAACCTCCCGTGCGTTTGCGGGCATCTGCGAAGCGGGACGAGCGAACATGATGCGATGGATCTTCGGTGCGGTGATTTCGCTGTGGCTTGCGGTCCCGGCCGTCGCGGGCAATCTTGGCGCCGCAGCCGTGAATGACGCTGCGCGCCCTGCAAGACAGCCGGCCGCCGACAAGGTCGATGCATCCGTGGTGAAGCTTCAGATCCTGCTCGATCGTGCGCAATTCTCTCCCGGCGAGATCGATGGAAAATTCGGCGAGAACGCGCAGAAGGCGCTGAAGGCATTCGCGGAGCAGAACGGCATCGCGTCCGACAAGGGCATCGCGCCGGAGCTGTGGGACAAGTTGAATGCGGCGAGCGAAGGCCCTGTCGTCGTCGACTACAGGATCGGCGATGCGGATGTGAAAGGGCCGTTCCTGAAGGCGCTGCCGGCGAAGCTCGACGACATGAAGTCACTGGAGGCGCTGAACTACACCAGCCCTCTCGAGGGGCTCGCCGAGAAATTCCACGTGAGTGCGGATCTGCTCAAGGCCCTCAATCCCGGCAAGTCCTTCGACAAGGCCGGCGAGACCATCATCGTCGCGAATGTTCCGGCACGGCGAGAGCTGCCGCGTGCTGCGCGGCTCGAGGTCGACAAGAAGAACGGGACATTGAAGGCGTTCGACGGCACTGGCCGCCTGGTCGCGTTCTATCCGGCGTCAATCGGCAGTCCGGATCGGCCGACGCCGAGCGGGACGCTCAAGGTCACCTCGACCAATGACAAGCCGACTTATCACTACAACCCGGAGTACAGGTTCAGCAGCGTCAGATCCAGAAAGCCGTTCGATGTCAAACCCGGGCCCAACAATCCGGTCGGTTCGTACTGGATCGGCCTGTCGGCGCAGGGCTACGGCATTCACGGGACGGCGGAGCCCGACAGGGTGAGCAAGTCCGCGTCCCACGGCTGCATCAGGCTCACCAATTGGGACGTTCGGGCGCTGGGCGACAGCGTCAAGCGCGGCACGCCGGTCGTCTTCCTCGATGCTCCGACGGACTCTTCGTCGAAGCAGCAGGGAAAGCCGGCCGCCAGGCGCGCGGCGAACTAATCTTTCGGAAAATCCTTGCGCATCGCGATCTCGGCGGCATCGCCGGGCGACAGCACGGTCTGTTCGAAGGCCGGTTGCGGCCTCGTCATGATGTCGTAGAGCGAGATGCCCTTGATGGGCTTGCCCATCAGCTCGCGGACGCAGTCGGCGAGCGTGCCGTTGTAGACGAGATAGGGCGGACCCCGGTCCTTCTGCCTCTCGCCCTTCAGCGACGGCCACTTCTTCAGCTCGGCCGGCGCGTCATAGACGATCGGCGATCCTTCTTTGAACATGCGTCTGGCCCCGGGCGGCTGGATAGGCTGGAAGCCTAGAGCCGCCCGGTAAACGCTTGTTAAAGAATTAGTTCAAATCAGCCGGCAACGAAGGCGAGCAGGGTGCCGTTGGCCTTGGCCGGCGGCACGACGATGGCAGACCCGCTGCGCAGCGCCGCCGCGCCCAGCGCCTTCTCGGTTGCCGCGAGATCGCTGCTGACGAGCACCAGCGCCGCGCCGCCACGCTCGGAGAGGCCCGCGAGCGGCACGCCGGGATAGCGCTTTCCGAGCTGGTCCAGCGTCAGATAGACGAAGTCGGCGCGATCGCCGCCGGAGGGCACGCTGACCGCGCCGTCGGCCTCCGCCTGCGGCTCGCGGTCGATCAGGCGCGCGAGGTGCGCGGCTTCCTTCGCGGGCTCGAGCGTTGCGATCAGCGTCTGCCTGATCCGCTTTGCCGCATTGGCGTGCTTCATCAGCTCGGGAATCCACACGGTCTCGCGGGTCTTGTGCTGGCAGGCGAAGATGCGCACGCCGCCCGGCGCTTCCGCGGTCGGCCACATGAAGGTGCGGAATTTCGCCGCCGAGACCGTGCCATCAGGCAGCGTCACCGGCCGCTCGAAATCGGTCGGGCCGATCGGCGTCAGGCCACGCGCGCGGATTTCCTCCGCGCCGGCGGCGCTGTCGACCGCCGTGAAGGCGATGCGCTCGATGCCTTCGCCGCGCGTGTCGAGGAAGGCGCGGGCCGGCGCATTGTGCTCGGTCGCGGCCAGCACGCCGAGCAGCTCCATGTAGTCCGGGTCGAACATGATGGTGTAGTTGCCGGTGCCCATATGCGCGCTGTGGGTGCCGCGCGGCGACACCGTGAAGCCGAGCTGCCGGTAGTTCTCGGCGGCCTTGTCGAGGTCCTTCACCATGACCACGGCGTGGTCGATACCGATGACGTTCTTGAGGGCCACTGTGATTTCCCCGCGGCAGATGCAGATTGGATTTGGACGGCACGAGCGGCCGCTGTCCCTGTCTACGCCGGATGGACGATCAAGTCATTTTCAAATCGGCGGGACATGCGGAAATTTCATTCCGCGAAACGCGATATCGACGCGTGATGGCGTCAGCGCGCCTGCTCGATATAGGCGGCGAGGATGGCACGCTCCTCGCTGGTCATTTCGGTGATGTTGCCGGGCGGCATCGCGGTGGACCAGGCCGCGACGCGGCCGATCAGGCGGATGTTGCGCTGGATGTGCTCGGGCGCGTCGAGCAATATGCCCTTCGGCGCGGTGACGATCCCGGCCCAGACCGGTTCGGCCGCATGGCACATGCTGCACCGGGACATCACGATCTCCTCGACATTGGCGACCGTGGGCTGCACCGACAGCGCGCCGGTCTTCACCTCGCGCGGGCCGGCTGCGGAGAGGAAAAGGATCGCGATCACCCCCGCGGCGGCGACACCCCACACCCACCACGGCGATTTCCGCCCGGCGTGACGCTCGTTGAAGAAGTGGCGGATCACGGGGCCGAGCGCCAGGATGATCGCGACGATGATCCAGTTGAAGCGGGTGGCGTAGAGCAGGGGATAGTGGTTGCTGATCATCAGCACGACGACGGGAAGCGTCAAATAGTTGTTGTGGACCGAACGCTCCTTGCTGGTCTTGCCGAGCTTCGGATCGGGCGCCTGTCCCGCGATCAGCGCGGCCACGATCTTCTTCTGGTTCGGGATGATCAGCGTGAAGACGTTGGCGACCATGATGGTGCCGATGATCGCCGCGATCTGGTTGAACGCACCGCGGCCGCTCAGCACATGGGTGAAGGCGTAGGTCAGCGCGACCAGGAACAGGTAGCCGCCGATGGCGAACGGCAGCTCGCGCTGGGCTAGCCCGGTGCGGCAGGCGACCTCGTAGAGCGCCCATGCCAGAGCCAGGCTCAGGAAGCTGAACAGCCCGGCCTGGAATGGCGTGAGGTCGAGGATCGACTTGTCGACCAGGAACAGATCGGCCTCGAGATAATAGACCACCACCATCAGCGCGAAGCCGGACAGCCAGGTGGTGTAGGCCTCCCATTTGAACCAGGTCAGCTC
>Ga0070671_100003083_pt1 | contig 12965 bp, 4 predicted proteins | sample KBSS73metaG_FD_65341 | JGI IMG/M metagenome (GOLD analysis project Ga0070671, IMG submission 65341) | Switchgrass rhizosphere microbial communities from Kellogg Biological Station, Michigan, USA - KBS S7-3 metaG | ecosystem: Host-associated > Plants > Roots > Rhizosphere > Soil ...
CGTTCCACTCACTTTCCCGCTTCAAGCCACCGGCAGCCGTGCCTTGAAAAAACCCGGTCAGCGTCGCCTCGACGTCAAACCCTTTTTCATGCCACCGGTCACGATCGCCGCCCCAGTTACCTGTCATCTCATCCCGCTTCCACGGATCTTGATCGGGTGTTGACGCTGGAGCCGGTGTCGATGTGGTCGCTGTCGCTGTCGCAGCGGTCTTGGCCGGTTTCGGGGTTGGATCCTGGCCTCTGGTCGGAGTGGTTAACGCGAGGAGAACAACCACAAGCATTAGTCCACAGTTATTTGTCGTCATTTCGAACCCTCCTTGAATTTATTTGTTTCCTCGGAATATCGAGCGTGAACCCGAAGGCGAGAGCTGACGGACCGCTTTCTCTCACGGAAAGGCGTGAAAACACATAAACGCGGCATCTCAAAGAATTTTGAGCGTCGCCGGATGGAGCGGTGGGGAAAAACGTTGCCACCCATGATCGATAAACCTCATCGGGGACACGTGGACCAAATAAAAGATCGCTACGGCGGAATGACGGGATGTGCGTCTCGACTCTCCGAGATTGTCGCAACCATCCTTGGGATTCGGCCAACTGGGAATTGCCGAAAGTCGTTCCTTACAACAACATACAGAAAGCAGTTATGCCATCAACTTTATCAAGACCGAAGAACACAAAAATATCCCGTAAATTTGGTACGTTTTACTACGTAAATCGAGCGATTTTTACTATTCGGAATTACCCATAACGCATCATCATAGGAATGGCATTAGGCGGCACAACAGCAAAACAACTAAGGTTTTTCGGCCATAAGATTATTGTCCCGGCCGTGCAATTGTCTGGAAGAAGGAGGGCTAATACTGCAAAAAAGTTGGCCTAATTTGCTCCACATGTGTTACCTTTACCCCGAATATACCCGTTAAAAGCAGATCGCATTCGCGCGATGGAGCGCGAGGTAGAGCGATTTTCATAGTACTCCCTGATTTTCGCGAGAGGTGCCAGGTCCAGCGTCTGAACGTCTACGATTCTGAAGACTTCGAAGGCTTGGCGAAGTCAGACACGGCTTGACGCGAACTATGACTCTATAAGCAGTGCGTGTTTTATGCGTGGCGGTTTTTCATCGCTCGAATCGAAAAATGTGGCGACAGTGGTTTTTCCAAGGTCGTTTTTTCCGTTCGTTGTATTCCTGGCTATCCTGATTATCCTTGTCAGCCCGGTCGTTATCCTTACACAAGCTGATATCTCGAGCTCAACCATTAAGGGCAATGTGATAGATCAAAATGGATCTTTGGTTCCAGGCGCTAAGGTGACCATCGTAAGCGCCGATCGCGGTGTGAGCCGGTCAGCAACCACGGATGATAGTGGGAGGTATAGTTTTCTTCTACTTCAGCCGGGCAAATACGAAATACATGTTGATGCGGCGGGTTTCCAACCACAGGCTGTTAGCCGCGTGCTTCTCACCGTCGGAGAGATCGCCATCTGCGACCTTGAATTGCGGGTCGGTCTGGTAAAAGAGGATCTGACGATCAACCCCTCATCGATGCTGATCGAGACCGAGAGGACACAGCAGTCCGACACTGTCGACCGCAGGGAGATCGCGACCCTACCTAACCCTTCGCGCAATTTTACGTCCTATATTTTCACCTTACCCGGCGTGGCGGATGTTGCTGCCGCGCGTGTTCAGCAGACGCGCGTTTCTCCCGTGCCAACGTCGGGTTTCTCGGCGGGAGCGGGCAATGGCCGGACCAACTATGTCTCGATCGATGGTGGTGAGAATGATTCAGGAATCGGCAGCCTTCGTATCCGTAACCTGAGCGTAGAAGCGGTACAGGAATTTCAGGTAAACAGGAATGCGTTCTCTGCCGAGTATGGATTTACGGCGGGCACGGCAGTCAATGTTATTACAAGGGGCGGCACCAACGCCTTTCATGGTTCCGGATATCTTTTTTACCGTTCTCAAAATACGGCTGCGCACGATCCGCTCAATACGACCGGAAAAAAAGCGTTCGAGCAAAGGATGTCGCCGGGTTTTACATTGGGCGGTCCCATGAAAAAGAACCAAAGCTTTTTCTTTACGTCGTTCGAGGCTCTTAAATATGACATTGCCCGCATCAGATCATACACGGGCGATCCGGGCCTGCTGCAACCAACGGGCGCCCAGTCTTCATACCTGCAAGCTCTCATGTCTGGCCCAAACGCGACCGCCGCTACTCGACTGATCGGATCAAATCTGCAGGCGGCTCTCATTCCAGCGAATTACGCTATCACCACTCAGTTGCTGAGTCAGAGTGAGGGACAATTCATTGCCCCGAGCCGTACATATAACTGGACGACGCGATTCGACCTCGATCAGAGCGAACACGACCTGTTCAATGGACGATTTACGCTGGCACGTGAAAACAATAATCTGCTCGGCAGCGACAATGTCCAATCGCCAAGTGACGCGATCCTTGAGCTGCTGGATGACGAAACCGTTGTAGGGACGTGGAATCACATTTTTGGAGCAGATCTCGTCAACCAGCTGCGGGTCCAGTTTGCCCACGACCACTACAGTCAGATCTCGGCAGCTCCCAAGAGCACATTGATCAGGGTCATTGGTTTGATCGACTTTGGCCGCGCCCTGACGATCCCTCTCGAAATGGACCAGAAACGCTATCAGTTCGACGACATACTTAGCTGGACCCGCGGAAAAAACGAATTCAAGTTCGGTTTTTCATACCGGCCCGTCGACGCACATCTTGTAGCTCAACTTGCTTTTGGCGGTAACTTTCAGTTCACGGCCGGCCAACCACTTTCGCGGGCCATTTCGCCGAGCGATCTAAGTGTACTGACGGGACCGCTGACACCGCCGGCCGATACGGTTCTCACCTCCCTTCAGGCTTTCGATCTCGGTCTTCCCTCGCTGTGGCAACAGGGATTCGGTCAGCCAGGTTTCGAAGCTTGGCAGCAGAACCTCGGCGCATTTGCGCAGACGATGTGGAGGGTGACGCCGCGTCTTGTCCTCAACATTGGTGCTCGGCTTAACTATGACGGGGAGCCTGAGCCGCTTGACCGAAACCTCAGCTTCTCTCCGCGATTAGGATTTGCATGGGACCCGTTCGGAAAAGGGAAAACGGTCATCCGCGGCGGTTTCGGGACATTCTACGGAACGGTCTCCTTGCAGGCCCTGAGTGCGGCAACGCTCCAGGTTGACAGCGGAGAGTTTATCAATCTTCAATCACGGACATTGCAGGACGGTGCGCAATCCACACAGGCGTTGTGGGCGTATGGCTTAAGCATTGGAAAGCTGCCATTCATTGCGTTGACAGATCAGGATGTTCGAACATTCGGAATAATCCCGGCGCCAGGACAGCCGAACCGGCGGATCGCCCAGGCAGCGGCCGATTACGATACTCCTTACACGGTTCAGGCCAGTTTCGGCGTGTCCCAGCAGTTGGGTCATGATCTTGCGCTGGACGTAGCTTTCCTGATGTATCACGGGGTGCATTTGCCCATAGCGATCGAAGGAAATTATCAAGAAAACGGTCAGCTGGTCCCGGTGCCCGGAATGCCGGGAAGCGACCTGTTCGGTCCGCAGCTAGTACGGATTGACCCTACTATAGCTCAAAGGATCGTTCATTCATCGGAGGGGAGTTCGATCTATTACGGTGGTAATGCTACTTTTCTAAAACGCTTTGGCAAAGCAGTTGAGTTCAGGGCCAGCTATGCGTACAGCAAGGCGCTTGATGACGTTCTTGATTTCTCAGGTGCCTCAACCCCATATCTTCCGACGAGACGATATTTGGATCGAGGTGTCTCGGCCTACGATCTTCGTCACAACGCTGTCGTAAGCGGCAGCTTTGAGAGTCCGTTTAGCTCTGTGCGGGAGCATAACTGGATCGAACAAGTGCTGGCGGATCTCACGCTGAGTCCGATGGTAACGCTCCGAAGCGGGTTTCCGTTCAATCTTTACATCGGCCGCGATGTGAACGGTGACCTAAATAGCACCGACAGGCCGTTTCATGCGCCGCGGAACTCGGGAATAGGCGAAAAGTTCTACAGCGTCGACTTGAGACTGAGCAAACGTGTTTATCTGCGTCCAAGCTCCGAAGGGCCTAAGATGGAGCTCATCGTTGAGGCAACAAACCTCCTTAACCGTGCAAATTACTTGCGCGTTAACGACGTTGTATGCGGAACGACCGCGCAGCCGGGTTTCATCAATGGGTGCGATCCAAAGTTTCTGACTGGGCCGTTCAACTTCAGAGGAATTCCGGGCCGGCCCCCGACGGCGCCGCTAGGGTTTGTGGCAGCCGGACCACCCCGTCAATTTCAGTTCGGGCTGAGATTTTATATGTAGCGCTTTTATGCAGCAGCAACCGTTTAACTTGCTAAAAAGTTTCGCGGCTCGGCGCCTATTCCCCTTCTTACTCGCCGCAGCGCTGTCGGTGTCGGCAGCCGCTCAGAGTACGGAATCGAGCAAGAAGATCCTTACTCTATTTACACATCAATCTGATAACCCGGCGCAGGTCATCGTCGAGCAGGCAATGCGTTCCACACTACAGTCGGGCTTGGCGACTGCGCCTGAGATCTATTCGGAGTACCTGGATGCCGTCCGCACGCCGTTAGAGGGAGGGTATGAGAATGACCTGGTCAAACAACTGCAGCACAAATACAAAGATAAAAAGTTCGATCTGATCTTTGCTATCAATCGTCCCGCGTTGCAATTTCTGATAAAGAACCGCGCCGCATTAGCTCCCGATACACCGATCGTATTTCTGGTCCTCGATCAACAGAATGTCTCCGATCTCGACGCCGAGCCGAACGTCACCGGAGTTTGGAGCGAGGTCAACTATACGGCCACTCTTGAACTTGCTCTGGGTTTGCATCCTGGGACAAAACACGTGGTCGTGATCTCCGGTGTCGGCGATTGGGACAACTACTGGCGTTCCGTCGTTCAGCAGCAGTTGCAGCCCTTCGAAGATCGTGTGGAGATTTCATACCTGACTGGTTTGACCATACCGGAACAAAAGGAGGCCTTGTCAAGGTTGCCGCCGGAGTCGATCGTGCTATTTATGTCAAGCACGAGGGACAAGGCGGGAAATAGTCTCGGTAACCTTGAGGTACTTAAACAGATATGTCCCGTTTCGAACGCCCCGGTTTATGGCACAAGCGATGCTCAGCTGGGGCTCGGGATAGTTGGCGGAAAGGTCATGAGCTTTCAGGAGCTCGGGACAGAAGGAGCGCAAGTTGGTTTGCGTGTTTTGAACGGTGAGAGTGCCGATCATATAGCCTCCTACGGAGTCCCGAGCATCCCAATGTTCGATTGGCTGCAACTTCAGCGTTGGGGTATTAGCGAAAAAATACTTCCGGAAGGCAGCGTTATTCGTTTCAGACAACCGTCTGTTTGGGAGGAGTATAAGTGGTACATCCTTGGAACCATCTGCCTGTTGTTGGCGGAAACGCTGTTGATCGGGTTGCTGATCTATTTGCGATTTCGACGCCGTCAAGCCGAGACCGAAGCAGTTCGTATTGGCGGACGCCTGGCAGACATAGTTTCGAACGTTCCCGGTATTGTTTGGGAATCGCGAAGCGTGCCAGGGACAAAACCGCGAAAAACGACATTCATAAGCGACTTTGTTGAGAAGATACTGGGCTATACACCCGAAATGTGGTTGAAGCAAGAGCCCGGTTTCGGACTTACGATCGTTGTCGACGAAGATCGGGAAAGGGTCGAGCGTGAAAGCGACGAAGTCATGGAAACGGGCACGGAAGCCGTAAGTGAATACCGTTGGATCGCGAAGGACGGCAATATTCGATGGGTCGAAAATCACATTGCACCGTTAGTCGAAGGATCGAACATAGTAGGACTTCGCGGCGTAGCTCTCGATATCACCGACCGCAAGCTGGCTGAAGAAAAAGCGCACCAAGCCGAGGAAAAGGACCGCGCGATCCTGGCCGCGATTCCAGATCTTATGTTCCTGCAGTCTGATGATGGAGTCTTCCTCGATTATCATGCCAAGGAACCGGACGACCTAATTGTTCCGCCAGAGGAATTTATGGGCAGGAACATGCGTGATTTTATGCCTCCCGACCTGGCGAGCAAGATCACTCAATGCTTTGCCCAGGCGAAGGACGGGGGTGGTGCGCAGGTCTTGCAGTACAACATCGACCTCGGAAAAGGTGATAAATGGTTCGAGTCCCGAATGGTGCGTATGGGGGACAAGATCCTCAGTGTGGTTCGGGATATTACCGATCTGAAACGCGCTCAGTTCGAAGCAGAGGAAATAAGCGGCCGCTTGATCAGCGCTCACGAAGACGAACGGGCCCGGATCGCGCTGGAGCTTCACGACGATGCTTGCCAGAGCCTCGCGGTGCTCGGAATCGAGCTGGAACTTTTTAATCGTATCCCGCTGGATCAGGAAACGGTCATCCGCGCCAAAAGGCAGTTGCTTGCGGCTCACGTGGACGAACTGTCGAGCCACCTTCGTCGTTTATCGCACCAACTCCACCCCTCATGGATCTCAGCTGTAGGCTTGGTCACTGCGGTCCACGGGTTCTGCACGGAGATGGAGAATGCGCACGGCCTGGAGATCAAATTCGTGGAGGCGAAGGTTCCACGGCCATTGCCCGACCCGATCTCACTGAATATTTATCGGATCGTCCAGGAGGCGCTGCAGAATGTCGCGAGACATAGCGGGGCGAAAGAAGCCGCGGTGACCATTTTCGGCAACGACAGAACGCTCCAACTATCAATTTCCGACAATGGTTGCGGCTTTGATACCGGCATCACGGCAAGAGGCGGCTCTCTCGGGCTGATCAGCGTGAGAGAACGCGTTCGACTCATGCACGGCAGCCTTTCCATCGATTCGGGCCCCGGTAGGGGAACCCGGATAGATGCGACAATACCCATTAAGCTTTCTTAAGATTTGGCTAAGCCCTACATCTGAGCACGGTCCGCTGTCGATGCGTATTTGTCATCGAACCACTATTGATCGCTTAACATCTTATAAATCTTCTGCGTGTTAAGTGAGCTTTGCGCCCTCTTTTGTCTCGCTCGTTGATCGCGCAATTCGGCTTCACTAAGGAGCCTTTTTCACTTTTGCCAACGACTCACACGCTGGCGATCAACGTAAATATGGCTATGTCATTAACTCTGCGGGTGTGCGATTCGGACGATACCCTGATCGTCATTAAGGATCTGATCAACAAATTCGGGATCCGACAGGAACTTATCAATTGCGAGACAATTTCCCAAAATCCCGGCACTGGTTCAGTTTGAATCAGTGTGCCCGCAATCAAAGTCCCTTCACCGGCTCCATTGTTTTCAATAAGTTATGGTAAACCTCGTTCACTGATCTCAAACCCCGGATTCCGATACCCTATCGACAGAGTTCGCGTGACCCGCCAATAATCCCAAAGAGCACTGGGCCTTGGCGTACCGACGGGTTTAGGTTTTAACGGACGGAAGGCAATTGCCCGTCCTTATGAAGACGGGCAATCGCTTCTTTACCTTTACGGTAGTTTAGCAAAACCTACCGCTTTGGGACCTGACTGTCGAAAACCGAGCCAATTATCGACAATTACTCTGTGGCTCGCGGTTAAGCTCACCGTGTAGCCGCAAGGATCCAATGGTGTAGTATCCAGACTCCACGTTCCATTTGGATCGCCAGAGTCACCCAACGCCGAGTAGCTTCTTGAAACCGGGGACGGGACAGCGCCGTGCGTATGAGAGGTGGGCTGAAGTTCCAGTGACCATGCGGCAAAATAAGGATGGACTGCTCTTAAATGCCCGTTGATCATCGGCGCACCATTCGTATAACTATGGCAGTCGCCTCCGTCAATCACCAGGTCAACATCAGACCCGAGATCTACCGAAACATTAGCCGTCGGACTAACAATAAATCCTTTGTTGTTGACAACAATTGAGAACAGATCGCCGGTAGCGGGATTTCCGAATTCATCGGTATACTCAAAAAGGATCGTATACGTCCCGTCTGCTAATCCGCCTGCAGCCCAATCGGCTAGGCTATTACCGTCATTGCTGAACACATGGTTTGCCGCGTCAGGCAAATATACAAACCATCCGTCAGCGTCCGCGGTCTGTGTATTTGAATACGGGAACGGAGAAAAGAACGGATTCCACAGACTATTGGTAACGGATGTTGCCACCGATTGATAGTTAGTGTCTGCTGTACCAAATGGCTTAAATCTCAGTCTGTATTTGATAACGCCCGCAAAAGTATTCCGGTCAATTATACCTTTGAAGTTCACGCCTCCGCCCCATGGCCTGTTATTGTTCATATCAGGCGCAAACGCTTGATAGTTATACAGATGTTCCGTCGGATGTATGAGCTGGCGATCGGCATTTCCGACATAAGAAATTATAGTGTGAATCCCACTGCCCGGCTTGCTCGCGGGCCTAAGCTGAACCAACGCATCTCTGTAGTTTCCCCAAGTGTTAAGCTGGTTCGGATTCGTCGTAGACGGCAATGATTCCCACGAAAGGACTGCCCTGACCCGGATCACGTTCGGAGAATCACAGGTCTTTAGGTGTTTCGAGACGTCGAAGGGCAGTAACACGTTGTAGAATAAACCACCTTTCGGGATGTTTTTTATGTCGTGAACATTTAGGCTGATCGTTCCCAGATACTGATCGAAAACACCGTTGTTGTTCCAGTCGGCCCAAAACGCGACATGCTCCGCTGACCCGTTTGAACACAAATTGCCATTGAAGCCCGAGTCTCTTTTTATGTGAATCACGGCACCCAAACTGTCCGTTGCCGTGTTCAGCCCGACGCACGTTAGCTCTTCGAATGTGACGTCGGCTTCCTTTCCCTCTCCATTAAAAAACTCTAAGAATTTACTGAGATCAATTCCCAGCTTATCAAACTCTGTTATCGAGAATTGTGAAACAGCCTTGCTGAAATCGATGGTTGAATTTATCTTCGACCCGATGGCCGAATAGAACGTCCGATGATCGGGAACACCGGCTGCTTTGTTTGCCTTCTGAACCGCTTCGGCAGATTCGGTATGCGGCGGTTTCAGATCGATTTCAAAATTCGGATCGATATAGTCTGTGAGCGCCGGGAGTTTTGTTATCTCGGCAAGTTCCCAAGGAAAGATCCTGATTTTTCTTGCGAGCTGAACGCTAACATCTATCCGATTGCCATAATGCGGAAGAATGTTGGGATTGGGCGAAGGAACGGAGTTCCAGGATAATACTGCACGCAGCGTCGGGATCACGGCATGATCGCAATCGAGAAACTTTTTATATCTGGCATCATCGATAAACAAGTAGGCCAGATAGCTGAGAGGGTGTTGTGGTCCCGGAGGAGCATTGGAAATATCTGCGACCTTAAAACTTGTGAAGCCCATATCCTGAAAACCCGCACCGTCGTGAAAATCCATAAAGAATCTCACATATTCCAGCGAGCCGTTCGAACACAAACCGCCGTTGTATCCCGAAGTCTGCTTGATATTAACAACCGCCTCCAGGCGTCGATACTGCGGATTGTATCCGGCACAGGTTACTTGCTCCCAGTAAGTAATGTCTGACGGAAAGTTGATGGCAGCGGTCAAATTGCTCAACTTGAACAGCTGTCTGTTTTTTGTCATTTCGGCTAGATCATTAGCGCTTAAATTTGTATATTTTTCAGTCTCTTCCATTCTGTAAATCTCCTAATACTGTCTCGAACCGTCACCCGTGCGATCTCAAGAACGATCGATGACCGATCGAACGATTCTTAGACTTCGAACGGATAGGCACGGCGTGTTATGAATAATTTCACGCGTAAAAGATAATTGACGAGGTTTGGAACTGTGAAGACCTTTGGGTATTCGCCTCGGGATTAGACGCAGTTTCAAGCCGAAAAAATAAGTGATAAGGTTGTGGGGCTGTGAGGCCTTAAACCACCTACGTTAATCAACCTGATCGACGGTCAGAACTACCGATCGTTTTTTTAACGACGAAAAAATGGAAAACGCTCAAACGGTCCGGCTCGAATGTCTTCCTTGTATATGTATGCGACGTTTGCTGCAAAGGTAGATCTTTTTTATTTCTAGCCGAGATTAGAAAAATAAAACAGCACGGCGATCTCGAAATCAAGGCAATCCACTCAAACCTTAATGAGCCCTTCAGAAACCTTTTGTCGCATTACTAAACAGAGACTACTATCATTGGCTGTGACTCTCAGGAACCCGCGTCGTGGGCAGGGTGCCGATGTCACGCTACATCCGACAGCACCCGAAGGCGAGTGCAACAATGACCCCGAAAGTGAAAGGAGGAAATACATGAAACGAAGTACAGTACCCGTCAGTGATTCTACTTTTCGGCAAGTCTACGATTCACCAGCGTCACTACCGGGCCGGCACAAATGGTTGACCCCGACAGATGAAGTGCGCGAGATCGAACGCTTACTCGGCATGCCGTCAAAAACAATTGGAGCCCCGCTTTGGGTGAGCGGGGATCGCAAGCGTTGTCCGAAATGCCGTCGAGAAACCACGTGGTTGGATATTGTCGCGTCGGCTCTAGGCGAAGTGCACACAGCTGACATGATCGCCCAGGTAATACTGGGTGAGCAGAAGTTTGTAAACACCGAGGCCCCAAATGCGATCAAGGGACTCAAGTGCTTTCAGTGCAAAACCGCCATCGACAATCTGCGCAGCTTTAAGTGCCACAATTGGGCATATGCAAAACCCGCCTTACTCGACGTAATCGAAAAGATGCACGCTGCAGGAAGGAAAAAGTGAATCAGTAGGAGTTCGCTCGGTGATGCTGGAGCCGGTGTAGAAAGTGAGGCGGTGAATTAAAATAACGACGGCCGGAATCCTTACGAGTCCGGCTTTTCTGTTTTTAGCAAGCGAATGCTGAAAATGGCTCGATCTACCCTGCCTCATTTCAAAATGTGATCGTTCCGTCGTCCAGCGTAGTCGCCGTTCAAGTGTTCAATTGTTCGAAATGTTCAACTTGTTCAGTGCGTTCAGCATGTTCAATTTGTTCAAATCTGTTCACTTTGCACCTGGTCCAGGCACCTTTTCGAGCTTTTGCTCCTACCCTTGCTGATTTTCATTTATCCGACTTAATTTCATTCCCCGCGTAGACGAAGCGGGTTCTTGCGATCCAGTGGTTGAAACCATCGCGTAGATCGTAGGTGTAACAACCAGCGAGAGTACGAGAGCAAACAATAGTCCGCCGATCACAGCGATCGCGAGCGGTTGGAGTAGCTCCGAACCGGTACCGAGTGCCAAAGCCAGCGGCAGCATCCCAAGAATGGCAGCGAGAGAGGTCATCAAAACGGGCCGGAATCGGCGACGGCCAGACAAGATCAGTGCTTCGGTCAGGTCATTTGTGGTCTTGAGATTTTCTTCGACCGCGTCAAGCATAAGGATGCCATTCTTGGCGACGATGCCAACGACCATTATCATGCCCATCAGGCTGACCACGTTCAACGATGTATGCGTTATCAGTAAGGCCGCCAGGACACCGCTTAGAGCGAGCACCGCCCCCGAAACGATCGCGATCGGGTGAGCAAACGAGCGAAATTCTATAAGCAAAACCAGAAATACCAGTAATACCGCCAATGTCAGCGAGATCGCGAGTTCCCTAAACGACGACTGCTGCTCCGCATACAAGCCGCCGTATTCGACCGTCATCCCGGCGGGAAACTTAACGTTTTTGCCCAAAGCTGCCTTGATCCTTTCTATCGTTCCTCCAAGATCACCAATTTTAATGCCTGCGGTCACACTTACAGTCTGACGCAAACCGTCACGATCCAGTTCAGTCTGGCCCTCGTTATATTCCACTGAGGCGACCTGATCCAACCTGAATTGCTGCCCGCTCGAAGATCGGATCTGTAGTCCATTGAGCATCTCGAGGGATGACCTGGCTTCCGGAGGAAATACGACCCTGACGCCGACTTGGCGCCCGCGTTCCAGGATATTCGAGACTTTCGTGCCGTTCATCGCCGCTTCGACCGCCGCGGAAACATCCGTCGCATTAACGCCAAATTTGGCCGCACGCTGAGGATCGATCTTAAACGTTACAGCCGGGCCGCTGACAATAATCCCGCTTTTCGTATCAACCACGCCGTCGATCTTTTGGATCGCATCCTCAACTTCCGTTGCTTTTTTTTCAAGAGCCAGCTTGTCGTCGCTGAATATCTTTATCTCGATGGGCTCAGGAGCACTCGCAAGGTCGTTGATCATGTCGGACAAAATCCCGACGAATTCTACTTCCATAGCCGGTTCCGTCGATTCGATCTCGCCCCGGATATCGTCAATTACCTTTTCCGTGGATCGCGATCGATTCGACTTCATCTTGACCGCAAAATCACCTGTATTTGGTTCGGTAACACCCTTGAGGCCCAGCTCCAATCCGGTTCTCCTGGAAAAGCTTTCAACCTCAGGCGTTTCCTTAAGAATATCTTCGATATGGTTCAAGAGGCGGTCGGTTTCGGCGAGAGAACTTCCCGGCGGCGCCACATAGTCAAGCACGAACGCGCCTTCGTCGAATGCCGGAAGAAATTCCGTGGCAAGCTGGGTATAGATAATGTATGAACCGAATAACACCAGTCCGCAGATAGCGAGCACGATGCCGCGATTTCGAAGCGCTCGAACAAGGAGCCACTCATACGGCCGAAGGAAAAATTTGAGAACCGGCCCCAGTTCCTCGCGGTTCGTCGGATTCGTCACTGTAACAAATCGCTCCGCCAATACGGGTGTAAACGCCAAAGCCAACACCAGCGAAGTCAGCAGAGCTACTGCCATCGTCAAAGCCAGAGAGCGAAAAAAGACGCCGGTCACACCGGTCAGTATCGTAAGCGGCAAAAACACAACGACGGGTGTTATCGTCGAACCGATAATGGGTATAGTGATCTCAGAAACCGCCTTTTGAACGGCAGAGCGGCGAGATTCGCCATGCAAAAGATGTGTATATATGTTCTCGACGACAACTATCGCATCATCGATCACCAGGCCGATGGCCGCGGC
>Ga0070671_100003084_pt1 | contig 12965 bp, 7 predicted proteins | sample KBSS73metaG_FD_65341 | JGI IMG/M metagenome (GOLD analysis project Ga0070671, IMG submission 65341) | Switchgrass rhizosphere microbial communities from Kellogg Biological Station, Michigan, USA - KBS S7-3 metaG | ecosystem: Host-associated > Plants > Roots > Rhizosphere > Soil ...
TCGCCTATCGTATCCCCAATACTCACCTTTATAATCTTTGATAACACCAGCATGAACACCATGAAAATCGGCGCCATATAAGAGACGGAAATAAGCCGCTTGGACCAGTCGTCAAACCCGAGCCAATGGAGCTTCCTCAAATCCGGTATAGACAAGGACATAAAAGCGAAAGGCGAGAAAATTATGCAAAGCCACAGCTCCACAAGCCTGCCCAGGAAAGCCAGCCCCGCTACCAAAAAAGCGTAAGCGGTAAACAAAAATATTGTGCCGGAAACAAAAATTACTATGAACCATAGGCTGATGTCTACGGTAGGGTTTCCTAGTGACAATAAGGCGAGGGGGCCAACTAGGCCAACTTGAATCGCCGAGCGGCCTAATATTTCTGCGGTAGAGACGACCCTCTCTGTATCTTTCTTCCGAAGCTCAAAAAAACTTTCTCTATTTAAATGTGAAGCGGGGTCAAACGCATTCACTATCCCCCCGGCGAAATCTTTTTCCTGCACGCCGGTTTTGCTTGCGTTGGTGGCTGACTTATAAGTAGCCGAGGCGCCCCCGCTGCTTGCATTTGACGTTCTAACGTCTATTTTGTTGTAGAAAATAAGAGCCAGAATATTGGAAGAATCAATCACTACCTGCGTAAAAAACATACTGAAGTTTATGAGGAGGGCGGCGATGATAACGTTTACAATCGCTTTTTTTATTTCCGCGCCGCCGAGCCCTATTATCATTTTGATGGCAATATAAAGTAGGACTAGGATAAATAAAATGTTGGAAAAGTCCCGCACTATCCTCCAAGCCTCGGCTATAAAGCCTTTTCCATACAACAAAGTACTTATCGTCAAAGCGACCATAACGTTGAATAAATAAGCGGTCAGCCATACGGCAATCGAAGGCAAAAAATAAAACAGCCAATAAAACACTTGGACCACGCAGCCCGCGACCGAGCTCCCGGTGGCGAGAAGCCCGACTCCGCAGCTAGGGAGCTGGCTATAAAAGTCTTTTTTATCCGGACTCGCTTGCCCGCTCGCGGCAGCTCCTGCGTAAGCACCTGATGCCGTCACTGTCCTTCCCTGTGAATCCGTACAGGGTGCGTTTTGAGGCGTAGTACTTCCAGAAGCATATGTGCATGCCGGGTATGTGGGAGAGGGAGCCACTTTTCCATCCCAAGAAACATAATCAGGATCCGCTTTACATTTGGCGTAAGTTGTTATTGTTGTGGTATTGCCTTCAGGACCTGAAGTTGTACATACGCCGGTCGGGTCCTCAGCACGGGTATTTTGTAAGGGAATAAAAACCTCGCAGACTATAAGAAATATGACAATATAAAATAAAAATTTCCTCATGATTTATTGTGGATGGCCTGCATCGTACTGGCACTTTTCTATGTCTTTATCCAATTGTGCGAGTTTAGCTTTTGCTGCGTCGAGTTTGCTCTTCGCGTCGTTTATCGTGGCGATTGTGGAAATATTTACTATCATGCCGTCAAATTTCTGCTTCAGATTTATCTCCAAAGATTCCGCTGCCGACCCGCGGGCGGGCTCCGTGGACATAGTAGAAAGCTCTGTGCGTACGGAAGTAAGTGCGGCTAAAGTCTCCAGAATTGCGCTTTTTCGCGTAGTGAGTTCGTTCAGTTGCTGCTCCTGCAGGACTTTTTCTTGGGCCAGGCGGGCGTCTTTTGCGGATTGGTCCTCGCTTGGTCCGGCCATACAAGCAGCGAGTTCGCTCTCCTTCGGCCAAATCTTTGCATAAATTTGGAGAAGGCCGGGCGCGTTTGGGTCGTCATTGTCAAAGATTTTCAACTCTTCGTTGCCACGGTCTATGGTGCTTTGTACGTTTGATTTGAAAGTGGAGAGCACTATTATTTGGTCCGGCGAGTTCCAGTCAAAACCGCCGCCTGTCGTGGTCGTGCCGGGGGCTCCCAGGGTATTGCCGAAATAGTCAAAATTGTCGTCATTGTTTTTGTTTCCGGTGCCGCTTATTTTATTTGAAAGCGCGTTTAGTCCGGAAGACATCAGTTTATTTAAGAGCGCATCAAAAATAGCCGAGAGGCTGTTGCCCATCGCCGCGGATAGCTCGGTTTGCCTTGTGGGCGAGCTCACTGCGCTGAATATTTGATTTGCGACTACGGAGCCGGGAGTAGAATTTATTAAGCCTGAAACTCCCGGACTTTGTTCCGGGCAGGAATTTGTTTTATCCCATTCGGCCTTTTTTGCATTACATTCTATTTTCCACTGCGTTCTTGCTATAGAGTTGCTTCCGCTACAATCTCCTATTTCGTCCCCAGTCGCGGGATCTATTGGACACTGGGCCCAATTAGGTTCAGGTATCGGACATTTAAACGTCGGCTTTTGGAATTCGTTTCTGAAGTTATTGTAACTTGGATTGGTTGCACACATCTGTGGCGAGAGAAACCCTTGCCCTTGTTGCAAGAGTGCTTGCACTGTTTGGGCCGGGGCTTGCTCTGTGCCCTGGATTTGCTGGGCCAAATAATTGGAATACATAATCTGGGAGCCAAGGTAATTATTTTGCGGGTATTGAGTATTTAGCATGAAGCCGTCCCAGCCTCCGGTACTGAAGTTATTCCTGTAATTATTTAAGAGCTGGGGGTCGTTGATGACTTTGCTTAAACTGTACTGCGCATTTTGTGCGAAAGTGCTCTTGTAGCCGTTAATTATATTCAAAGCAAAAGATTTACCGAAGGGATAGCTGCTATTGTCATAACCTATGAGGCTTACCATATCTTTTATCTGCGTTTTGGCTATGTCTTTGAAGAAAGAACCCGGACTCTCCAGATACAGAGGTTGCCCGTGGAAGCCCGAGTTTATCCAGTTTACCGTGGCTTGGGTCATTTGCTGCAAGAGCCTGCGGGCGAAGGTCCTGAGAACTTCCCTCAAAAGCTCTTTGGCAAAGTCTTTAATGTGGAGAGAAGTATCTACTGTTTGCTGTGTGGCTGTCACTGCGCTAGTGCCGGCAGTCATACCAGCAAAAACTTTGGTTGCGAGTGATATAAAAAGGTTGTGAGGGCCACTTTCCACAGTAGCAATCTGTGCGCTTGCTTTTCTAGGTACAGACAATATAACAGTCGGCATCAATATTAAAATTATTAAAAGCGCGGAGATAATTTTTTGATTTGTCTTATTTTTAAAGTTCATTTCTTTTGAAGTTATACATTCTTTAGCTATTTCAAACTTTGATTTATTGCATTCGCTAAATGATTAGCTGCTGATTCGAAGTTGTTAATGTTTACCTCGTATTGGCTTATTCCTCTCATAGCCACTACGATATCTGTGTTGTAAGCTCGCATATCACTTACGTTTTCAAGTACTTTTTCTAATTCGTTTACGGCATCTAAGTGTAAAAATGCCAGATTCTTTGGTACGTCTACTTTTACTACCTCGCCTATTATATTTTTTGTTTGTTTTATAATGGGGTCAAGTTGAGGCAGAACGCTCTCATCAACATTATCTTCATCAATAAAAAACTTATCCAATACGTCAAGAACTGTATATTTTGGGTACGGATATTTATTGTAAATTTGGTTAAGTTTGTCGTTGTAATTTTTTATAGTTTGCTTGTCATCGCCTTGTACAACCTTAAGGTCAGAAAGCGTAAACGTCTTTCTGGCTGGCGAATTGCTGATTTTGTTAATCAAAGAATTGCTGATAGTGTCTACCGTGCTTTGGTCCACCACTCCTGCTTGGTTTAGGGTGGCTACTGTCGAGAAAAGTTCGCGGGAAAGCTGGTCTGTCTCCGTGAGCTTCTCCGGCTCTTCGATATTTAAATTGAGCTCGCCGTCTACCGGCGCCTGTCCATTTCGTTTTGCTATTTCGATGCCATCCGGGATACCGTCGTCATTGCTATCTTTTTTGGTGGGGTCGGTACCGAACAAGCCTTCTTCCCAGTCCGGTACGCCGTCCTTATCGGTGTCATTGTTTACCAAATCTGCAATTTTTTCATTGCCGCTGTAAACCAAGCCGCCATTTGCCGAGTTATTTTTGAATACAGATTTATTTTTTACAAAAAAAAGCCCAACGACAAAAACCACCGAGAGGGCAATGAGGATGACCTTTTTTTGTTTTAACCAATCCAATTTAATTATGGATTAATTGTACCACTTTTTTAAAAGTGGCAATAGCGCAAAACTGCTATTTGGCGAGGTTTATCCACTCTTTTAGGCTTAAATCTTCCGCCCTTTTGCCGGAAATTACCAAAAACTGGGAATTTTTATCAGAAATGATGTTTTTCAAATTACCTTTAAGTTTTTTTCGTTTGTGCGCAAAACCGGCCCGCACTATTTTCCAAAATTTTTCTTCATCGATTTTGTGTTTTTTGAAAATTTCCCGGGAAATTTTTTGTATCGTGATAACGGCGGAATCCACCTTGGGTGAAGGATAAAAATTTCCTTTACCTACCCTAAATAATATTCTGGGCACGCCGTAAGCCTTCACCGATATTGAGAGCAAGCTCTCTTTGCCGTCTTTTGCCATAATTCTTTCGGCTACCTCTCTTTGGACCAAAAAAGTCAGGGAATCTGGCTGCTGGCTGTCTGCATCGCTGCCTGCCAGAAATTTTTTCAAAATAGCGCCGGTAATGTTATAAGGAATATTGGCGACTACTTTATAAAAAAACTGTTTTGGGTTTTTAGAATGGTCTGGCTGGGATAGGGACCCAGAGGGCCGAGGACCTGATAAAAATCCTAAAATAGTTTTTTTTATATCGAATTTCAAAATATCTTCGCATGCGAGCACCAAAGTATTCGCCTCTATTTCTTTCTTGAATTTTTTGTGGAGCTCTTCAAATAAGTCCCTATCTTTTTCTACGGCCACGACTTTTTTCGCCCGCTTCAATAAATGCTCCGTGAGTTTGCCGGTGCCCGGGCCGATTTCAAGCACGGTGTCGTCTTTGGTGATGCCGGACTCCACGGCAATCCTCTCCGCAATTTTCGGATTTATCAAAAAATTTTGTCCTAAATATTTTTTTGCCTGCATGTTTTTTATATTAAATGTAAATTGTTTTTATACCCGTGGCGTCTTCTTCCTTTTCCAAAAGTTTTGCCGGAATATCGGAGATAAATTCTGACGGAGTGTTGATTTGCCTGCTGCCGAAAATTGTGCGAAAGTCCGCGAAAGATAAAAAAACTTTTTCTTTGGCGCGCGTAAGTGCCACATAAAAAAGCCGGCGTTCTTCCTCGCTGTCTTCATTTATTTTTTCATGATGCCTTTCGTGAGGGAAAAGTCCGTCTTCCAAACCGGTGACAAAAACATATTTAAATTCCAAACCCTTGGCGGCATGGACAGTCATCAATTTTACCGCATTGGTTTCTTTTTTGTCCCCGCTTTTTTCTTTGTTGAACATTATACTGTCTTGATCGGAAGCCAAAGCAGCATCCTCTAAAAGCCTTTCAATACCTGCCCCGTTTGCCAAATTGTCGTATTTTAAAGCGAGCGTAGCGAGCTCTTTTATATTTTCCAATCTCTCTATCTCTTCCTCATTGCCGTCGGAGAGGCCTTGTTCAATTCCGGAAATTTTGACTGCATATTTTACAGCTTCGCTTGCTTTTAGGTTAGAAATTTTCTCTCTTATCTCTTCTAAAATATTATAAAAATTACTTATTTTTATCCTCGTTTTTGCCGGAAGGTTCTCTGTCTGGCCGGCAAAAATTTTTGCGAGTGTGACTTTGCCGATGCCCCGCGGGGGAAAATTTATTATCCGCTTGATATCGGAAAGGTTTTCCGGATTGAGCGCCGCCCGCAAATATGCCAGAGTGTCTTTAATCTCCCGCCTTTCGAAAAATTTTATTCCGAGCACCTGGTAGGGGATATTGTATTTGAGCATTGCTTCTTCAAGTATGCGCGACTGAAAGTTTGCCCGATACAAAACAGCGACGTCGGAGAAGTCCGCGAGGCTTTCTCCTTCGGGGTCGCTGTCTCCGAGAGCTCTCGGAGCGCTCCTTCTCGGCTCGTCAGCCTGCGAAAGATCCCGCTTGAGAAAGCTCGCTTCCTTATCTAAAATTTCTAAAATTTTTGCCGCCACGAAGTCGGCTTCGTCTTCTTCGCTTAGTGCTTCATACAGGCTTATTTTTTCCCCGCTTTTATTTTTAGTAAATAGGTTCTTGTCCGGCCGGAAAATATTTTTTTTGATTACGGTGTTGGCAGCTTCCAAAATATTTTTAGTCGAACGGTAATTTTCTTCCAGGAGGATTATTTTTGCATCCGGATAATCTTTCTCAAAATTCAATATATTTTTCAAGTTCGCCCCCCGCCAGGAATAAATATTCTGGTCTGCGTCGCCTACCGCTACAATATTTTTATGTTCCCCCACCAAAAGCTTGGACATCAAATACTGGACTTCGTTAGTATCCTGATATTCGTCGATATGTATATATTCCCATTTGCTTTGGTAAAATTTTCTTATTTTTTCGTTTTCTTTTAAAAGTTTGGTTGCTTTAAGCAAAAGGTCGTCAAAATCCAAAGAATTTTCTTTGTCTTTTCTTGCTTCGTAAATCTCCCAGACCCGCGATACAAGCGCTCCGAAAGCCCCCTTGACCTCCTCCCCATACGTTTCGGGGCTAACAAATTTCCCTTTTTGGGCGCTTATAATAGCTCTTATTTTCGCGGGCGGCTGTTCCTTTGGGTCAAAACCGAGTTCCTTTAGTATTTCCTTAATAAGGTTCTTGGAATCATCCTCATCGAGGATGCTAAAGTATCTCTTTAGGCCTAAAATTCCTGTATTTTCCTTGATTATATAGACTCCAAGCGAGTGAAAGGTGCTCACGTAAGGCAACCGGTCTTGGCCTCTGGCGTGGGTTTTAATCTCTCGCTCTATCCTCTCTCGCATCTCTTTGGCGGCTTTATTGGTGAAAGTCACCGCCAGTATCTTTTCTGGTGCGATGCCTTCCTTTATCAGGTTTACTATCCTGTGCGTGATGGTCTTGGTTTTTCCGGCGCCCGCGCCCGCAAAAATAAGAAGCGGCCCCTTCATGTGAAGCGCCGCCTCCTTCTGCTTGTCATTTAAGCCCTCCAAATGCTCCATGCTTACAATATAACACAGAGCTAACGGCCTATTTGGTCCATTATATTGGATGCCTTATCTTTGAATTTTATTGCTTCCTCCTCAATAATTTTTTCAAAATCTTTTACTCTTGATTTGAGAAATGAGAATATCTCTTCCGGCGCCGCATTTCTATCCAAAAGCTCCTCGAATTCGTCCTGGTCTTTTTCTCCCATGAGTTCCATTATTCTTATCAAAACATTTTGATAAATTATTCCCCCGATTCGCAGGATAATTTCCTCCTGTTCTTCTGGCGGAAGGCTTCCTAGATCAAGTACATTTTTGATATTGTTTTGGATTGGGTTCATAATCATTGGTTAGTAGTAAGTATATTATATTTTCTTAAAATTTAACTTTATCAAGCAATCCTGCTTGAGTAATTTTTGCCAATGCTCGTGCCATGTAGTGGTCTACCGTTTCGGCGCTATTGATTGCAGTTGCTTCTATCGGCTTAATACCGCTCAGTTTATAAACACTGTTGAACAACCTCACTGCATTATCCGCTTCGCTGCCATTCGGCTTTGCGCCGACTAAGTCCGCTGCGCCTGCATCTTTTACTTGGCGCCATATGCCTGCGTCCCTGCCTGTATATATTTTCTGATAAGCTTCATTTGCTGCCCCAACTTCGTTTCCGCTTAAACCGAAGTTTTCTTTTTCAAAAGGAGTGCCTTTAATATGGTCCGCAAGCATGCTGGAGCTGGGTTTTGAATCTAGGGACGCGGATGAATTTTTATCTATCTGTGATTCTATTTTTGCCTTCAGCTCTTCGGCCGTAGCCTTTGGTGAAGGCGAAGATGCCGGTTCAGGAGGCACATCTACTTTGTGCATGGTGGGGGTGTTCTCCGTTGGCGTATTGTCTGTAGAGAGTAATTCTTCTCCGCGTGAGCTTTTCATGCGCGCAATTTCTTCGGAAATTTTATCAGTGTTTATTCTCGTGCCAGTCTCAGTTTCCGACTGCGACATGCCTTTTGTTGGGGCATGCTCGTCCAGACTTCTTCCTGCAGGCTGTCTTAAGACTTTTGCGCGTGAATGGTCCGTATCAATCATTTTGCCGTGGAACTTTCCGAGCTCCGGAACATTTCCGGATGCATCTGGTTTGCCAAACAACAACTTGCCGTGTTCGTCGAATTTTAAGACTTGGCCCTTTAAGATAAGGGCGCTTTCATCCGGACTATTGGGGTCATAGAATCCCAATTTCATGGCTAATTTCGCGGGGTCTTTTTCTGCCATGAAGTCCTGGACACTTTTGGGTGCCTTGGAAATATCGGGATAATCTTTATGGATTTGTGCTTGCAGTTCTTTGATGCCATGAATAGCGCCTTTGCCGTGGTCAAAAGTTATACTTTCGGTTTTGAAATTTTCTGCACCTGAGGAATGACTATCCAGGCCCGCCTGTGCTCCTGTTTTGGGCGGCAAATTTCCTTCCGTAGCATTTTGCGTTCCGCTGCCTGTATTTATCTGCTCTGCGGTTAGGCCATGCAGCGCATGTCCCACTTCATATCCTGCCGCCATTGATGCCGCGCCTCCAAATACCAAGCCTACTCCGGTTTTTTTAGCTAATCTATATTCTTTTGCCTGTTTTTCTCTTTCGGATATCCGGCTGTATATTTTTTTGCCCTGACTGATTGTGCTTTCAGTAAAGTTTACATTGCCGAATTCCTTAGCCAACTTTTCTTCCTGGCTTTTTCTTTCTGCTTCTGATTTGTCTTCGAAAAAGTAGTCATAAAACTTTGCCGCGGTTTGTCCGATAGTGCTTCCCGCTACTGCCCGCGCCCCTCTTATGGCGAAAAAAGCGCCCGTTCCCCCCGCTGCTGCCACAGTTCCCGGCGCTGCAATGGCAAAAAATGCACCTGACAATAATGTAGCAACGGCAACTTTTTTCCAGGTAGGTTTTATGCCTGTATACCAGTCCCAGCCTTTTTTTAATATATTTTTCTCTTTCGGAGGCAGGTTTTCTATGCTCGCTTGGAGTATTTGCTGCTCCGCAATTATGACTCTTTTGAAAATATCACTTTTTTTATATTGGTCAAGCAGAGAGGCTATTTCTTGCGGGGTATGCAGGTTGGCGTTAACTAATTCATTTTCTTTCGCTTGAAACATCGCTTGTCCGAGCAGGGCTGCCGCTTGGTCATACTCCTTCTCCAGATTTTGCACCGCATCGGGGACATTGGAATCCTTAAAATTTGCTCCAAAAATGAATCTTTTTGCCTTGGTGGCTAAACCAGCGCCTGATCTGTATTTTTTATATTCCTTTGCATATCTATTTCTGGCTTCCTCTAAAAATATTTCCAGCCTAGTTATTTCATTTTTTAATCTTTCGGCTTCAGCCAGTTTGGCTTCTTGTGCCAGTCTTTCTGCTTCTTGGTGTTGTGCTTTTATGTTCGCCAAGGCCCTGTTCATTAAGTCTGCAGGGCTTTCTTCCATTTGGCTGCGGTTATCTTCGCCTTCTTCTACAGCAGCTCTAAAGTCTGCTGCCGCAGCTGCCCCTTGTTCTATTTCTTCTTCGACAGCTCTGGCTTTTTCTGCGTCTTTTTCTCCTTCTGCTTTTGCTAGTTTGGCCCCTTCTTTCTGATCCGATGCCAGTTTCTCAACATAAGGGTGCTGCCATTTAGCCGCAATATCTTCTTGTAAAGTTTTTCTATCATTTTCTAACAAACGAAGCTTAGCTAGCTCTTTTCCGTAAGTAAGCTCGTCTCTATTTTCAGCAGCCTTAACTTTTTCTATCTGACTTCTTATTTCGTTTTCTAATTTTTTAAGTTGAGATTTTTTGAGTTCCCGTTCCTTTTCATAAGCAGCAAATTCCGGGCTATTTAAAATATTGAATAATTCAGTTGCTTTTTTAATCTCACCTTTTTTTTGTGCTTTGAGCGCCTGGAGCTTGAGGAGTTCTATTTCGTATGTGGAGCCACCTAGGTTCTTGAGTTTTCTTACTACGGCTTCTTGGTCGCTTATTTTTTCATTTTCCAATTCCTCTTTTTTTATTTGCGAGCGCAATTCTTTTAAGGAATATGTATCCATTTGTTCCGGAACTACAAGGGCAGGGGTTTTTTCTTCCGGAATTTCTTGTACAGGGCTCGGTGGCATTGTGCTTTTACTTGCTACATCTAAAATTTTTCTAACCTTTTCTCTTATAAATTCCGGAGTAAGGTTAGGATTAAGCACGGCTTTTTCCAAAGATGTTTTAAGAGCGGTGGTTTTTCGTGAAGTATTGAATGCCTGAAAAGCATCGTCCAGTATTTTCTTATCTTTTTCATCCATTTCGATTCTGGAGGTAACTTGTGCCGGGGTTTCCTCATCCACGATTCTTTCCATTTTCGGCCCACCAGTTTTTTCTTTAACATTATTTTTATCAAAATCGTCCGTTATGCTGACTCTTTGCGGAACGGCATTTTTTCTTGCTGGAGGAACTTCTTCATCTATGACCCTGGTCAGGGGTGTTTCTTTTTTAGCTTGAGCTTTTTCTTTTGGGGGAATATAAGTCTCACCTCTGGCTTCCGCCAAAGCTTTTATTGCTGTCTCAAGTGTTTTTTGCAGTTCGTCCTTTTCTCGTCTTAGTTCTTTCCTGCGCGCTTCTTTTTTTATTTCCTCTTCTGTTTTTATTTCTGTTTGGTCCATTGTTTCCATAAATTAGCTTAATAGCTTCTACTCTAATTTTCCAAGTTCGGCCTCAATTTCTAATAATCTTTGCTGCGTTCTTTCTATAGTTGCCTGAAGTTCTGCCATTAATTGTTCTTTAGTTTTTACCGTACCTTCGTTCTTCTCCGGCCCAGAAATGAATTTTATTTTTCCCGCTACAACTTTTTTGATAAAATCGTCCAAATCAAACATAAAGTATTTTGACTTGTCCTCATCTGAAGATGATGTTTCCAATACAAATTCTCCTTCCCCTGCTTCGGTTGGGACTTCTTTAATTTTGCAATTTCTTATTTCGCCATTCTCTCCTTCATAAGAAACACTACTTTCGACAACAAATTGTTTTCTTATTGTTTCCACTTGCTTTGCATACACTGTATTCTCTTTTATTTCCACTATCGCCAAGCCGCGGTTGTCTTTCTTGGGTTCGGACTTATACCCGTCCGAATACACGCCGTCCGTTTTCCTTTTTTCTAGTATTGCCGTCCTTTCTTCTGTGGTTTTGCCTCTTATTTCATCTATCTCTCTCATTCTCCTGTCAGCAGCATTTGAAAGCCACAAGAAAAGCCCGTCTGCTCCGAGCTTATATTCGGTCTTTGCTTTTGCTATTTCCTCTGGAGTAAAATTGTCAGACAGGCCGTCGGACATTAAAATTACCAAGTCTCCTTCCTCGACTTGGACAGAATCGTATTTTTTTATTTTTCTTTGCTCTTCTTTTATATCCGGTGACACTGCTGTGTCAACCGTAGCCCTACCTCCATGATAGAGAGCCTCATCTGCGGTTATTATTTTTGCGTCGACTAAAGTTTGAGTCAAAGATTGGTCCTTGGATTCAAAGCTTATTTTACCGTCCTTTTTTATTATAATTAATTTGCAGTCTCCCAGTTGGGATATATCCAAAAATTTACCGCCGGCCTCGGTGCGCAGTTTGGCAGAAATGAAGACTGCTCCTCCTTCACCTACATTCTTTTCTTTCATTCTGTCTATGGAATTTAACACCGCGTCGTCTATGTTTTCCGGGTTTTCTGAAATACTTTTTGCCAAAAGTTCGGCAGCCAATTCTCCGTGGCCCATGCCTCCCATGCCGTCAATGACTGCGACCAAGTTTTCTTCTGTGCTTACTACAATCCTATCTTCGTTGTGAGGTTTATAGCCTATGCCTTTATCTGTGCCGGCCACCACGCTTTCCCCGCTTTTCATTTCAAAACTTTTCATTGACTGCACCAGATTTTCGGCATCTTTTCCGTCCAAAATTTCACCTGCCGTTATTTTTTCTTCTTTGGATTTAGGTGCAACTACTACTTGAGCTTTTGCTTCTGTTAGTGGTCCAATGTTAGTAGGGGGTGGTGGCGTCGGTTGTTTTATTTCCTCATGAGGAATTTTAGTTTGGTCAGTTTCTGCCAAAGCCACTAAGGCCGCGCGCGCTTCTTCTAGTTGAGCCAGTTCGGCTCTTTTTTTGGCAAGTAGGGCTTTTGTTGTTTCTGTCTCGGATGGAGCTTCCATATTTATATTATATATTGTTTATCCTCTTCTTCTCAGTTTTTATTATCTGCTCTCTTAATTATACACTTCTATACCTATTTTGTCAAGTTATTAGTGGTTGTATTTAAAGCCTCCAGCCGTCTTTTTAAATCAAAAACAGTGAATGCCTCCATAGCTCCTTTTTTGACGTCATATTCGTTGATTTCGAAATGTAAATGCCTGCCGTGTCCCGATTTTGACGCATCTGCGCCGCTATGCCCGACTGTGCCTATTATTTCTCCGCTATCTAGAATTGCGCCAGTCGCCACTTTCGTTTCCGCTAAATGCGCGTATCTGTAAAACAGTCCGTCCTGCGGGTTAAATATGATTATAGTATTGCCCCCGCGATATGTGCTCGTGGAGAACTGCTCGCCCTCTTTCCACCCGTCTTCGGCCAATATGACAAGACCTCCGGCCATCGCATGCACCGGGGAACCTTCTTCCGTGAATAAATCGATAGCATCCAGGTGATTTTTTTCCAGGTCCTTTCCAAAGTTTAACGTCTCCAGCGGCTTAGCTCGAGTGTTTAAATTTTCACTGCCGGATACTTTACTTTCTTTCAGGGCAATTTTTTTTAAGGCCTTTATATAATTTTCTTTAAACTCTTTTGTAATGAGAGGGTATATGGCAGTAATCACTTCCTGGCTGCGAGTTTGGCGAGCAGCCATTTTTTTTACTGCTTCTTCGGAGTAGTATAGGGCATACACCAGATAAGGATTTTTTATAACCTCTTCATATTTCTTATTATTTATTATCTGTTT
>Ga0070671_100003086_pt1 | contig 12963 bp, 11 predicted proteins | sample KBSS73metaG_FD_65341 | JGI IMG/M metagenome (GOLD analysis project Ga0070671, IMG submission 65341) | Switchgrass rhizosphere microbial communities from Kellogg Biological Station, Michigan, USA - KBS S7-3 metaG | ecosystem: Host-associated > Plants > Roots > Rhizosphere > Soil ...
GTGACGAGCACGAGTGCGATCACCGACAGCGTGGCAATGGCGAGCTTGCCGATCAACTGCATGGCCTTGTCGTTCGCCGTCGCGCCATAGTTGCGCGTCACGGTGACCTCGATGCCCGCGGGAATCAGCGTGTTGTCGAGCTCGGCCATGCGCGCGAGCAAGCGATCGGCCGCCGCGACCGCGTTCTCACCGGGCTTCTTGGTGACGGCGATCGTGACAGCGGGAAACTCGCTGCCCGCGAGGATTCCCGTGCGCTTCGCCGCTGGGCCGATGCCGAGCCAGGCGTAACGCACCGGTTGCGGCGGACCGTCGACAACGCGCGCGACGTCGCCCACATAGACCGGGCTGCCGTCGGCCACGCCGACGACGAGCGCGCGCACATCCTCGACGCTCGAGAGGTGCTCTCCCGCCTCGACGTCGATCATCCTGTTGTCCGCGATGAGAGACCCCGAGGGCAAGACGCGGTTGGCGGCGACCAGCGTGCGGTGGATGTCGGCGACCGTGAGCTTGAATGCGGCGAGTCGCTCGGGCTCGACGAGGACGCGGATCGCGCGCCCGGGCCCGCCGATCGTGACCACTTCGCGCGTGCCCGGCACGCGCTTCAGCTCCACCTCCAGCGCGTGCGCGACGCGCTCCAGCTCGAAGGCGCCGCGCGTGTTGTCGGAGGTCCACAGCGTCAGCGTAACGATCGGGACGTCGTCGATGCCTTTGGACTTCACCAGCGGGTCGCCGACGCCGAGCTCTCTGGGAAGCCAGTCCCGGTTCGTGTTGAGCGCATCATCGAGTCGTACCAGCGCTTCCGTGCGCGGCACGCCGACCTTGAACTGCGCGGTGACGATCGCAAGCCCGGGCCTTGAAATCGAATACACGTGCTCGAGACCCTCGATCCGGCTTATCACTTGCTCGGCAGGGATTGCGACCAGCGTTTCCACATCCTTCGCCGACGCGCCAGGAAACGGGATGAGCACATCGGCCATCGTTACTTTGATCTGCGGTTCTTCTTCGCGCGGCGTGATGGCGATCGCAAAGACGCCGACCAGCAGCGCGCAGATCGCGATGAGCGGCGTCAACCGCGAATCGAGGAAGAAGCGTGCGACTCGTCCGGAAACGCCCATCATGACCGCCGCTCGGCGCCGCCGCGCCGCTCCGCGCCGCCGCTTGCTTCGATGCCTGCGCGCACTGGCTCGAGCGCGATTCGCTCACCCGGCGACAGGCCTGCGAGCACCTCCACGAACCCATCACCGCTGGGTTCGCCGAGGCGCACCTGCCGAAGCTGGACCGCGCCGTAAGCATTGAGCACGTACACGGCGGTCAGCTCGCTTCGCCGCACCACGGCGGACGCCGGGATCGAGAGCGCACGCATGCGCCCGGACACGAACATCGCACGCGCGTACTGGCCGGGCAGGAGGCCCGTTGCTTGAGGCAGCGCAAGCCGCACACGCGTGGCGTGGGTGCGGGTATCCGCGACCGGGAACACCGTCGCGCCGAGCGCCGTGAGCGTGCGCGAGAGCGTAGGGATCTCGATGGTGATCGCCGTGTCTACGTGCGCCTGACCGAGGACCGCTTGGGGCAGTGTCGCCGCGACACGCAGCTCGCGCGGATCGAACAGGGTGACGAGCGCGCGGCCGGGTGTGGCCATGTCGCCGACCTCGACTTCAGTCGCGGCGATCACACCGGCGTAGGGAGCGGCGATCACCGTGAGACTCGCGGATGTCGCCGCCCGGCCCGCGTTCGCGATCGCGGCTGCGGTCTGCTCTTGCGCCGCGAGATATTCGGCCCGTGCCTGGTCGAGCGCTGCCTGGCTGATGAACTTCCTCGCCAAGAGCAACTCGCTGCGCTCGAACTTCGCCTTGGCGTTGGCAAGATTTGCCCGCGCCTCGCGCACCTGGCTCTGGCTCGCCGCCTCGGCCTGCGCCGCGGCGCGTCCGTCGATCTGCACGAGCACTTGTCCGGCGCGCACGCTGTCACCGGCTTTCACGTTCAGCGCAACGACGCGTCCCGGCACCTGCGCCGCGAGCGTCGACTGGCGCACGGCCTCGACGACGCCCTCCGCGATCACCATGCGGTCGAACTCCTTGTATTCGACGAGCGCGCTCGCCACGGAAGACGGCTCGTTCGTGCCGGCCAGCGCCGACATAACCGCAAACGCGACGACCAGAGTCGATAAGATGATTGGCCGGATCATCGTCGCGGCAATTTGCGCAAGCAGTTTCATGCTCGACTTTCTGCGACCCCATATTCCGAGGGCGTGTCCCTTTGGCACGATGCTAGTATTCCCGCGGCAGCCACCGCATCAAATGGCTTCGCGTCCAGCTTTTTTGCGCGAGACACCACGACTGCACGGCAGCGACGATGGACGCTCTCTCCGACGTGTTGCGTGTCGTCCAGCTCACCGGGGCGGTCTATCTCGACGGGGCCTTTTCAACACCTTGGGGGATCACGGTCCCGGCGGATTCGCCGCTTTGCTCGGCGTACTTGCCGCCGTCCGAGCGCGTCATCTCGTTCCACCTCGTGACCGAGGGCCAGTGCATGGCAATGCTGTCGAACGACTTCGGCACCGCGTTGCAGTTGAAGGCAGGCGACGTCATCGTGGTCCCGCAAGGCGAATCCCACCTGCTCGGCAGCTCGACGGACGTCACCCGAGAGCTGATGGCACCGCTATTGGCGAAGCAGATGGAGGCGACGCCAGGCCAAGTGATGACGCTGGCCTACGGCGGTGGCGGAGCGGTGACACGAATGATCTGCGGTTTTCTTACCGCGCGTGACATTTGGAGGAACCCTCTGCTTTCGGCGCTTCCGCGACTCTTCAAGGTCGACATGCGCGAATCCAGCGCGTCCTGGATCGAGGCGTCTCTGCGCTTCGCAACCAAGGAGGCAGGCTCCGCGCGCGCGGGTGGAACCACGGTGCTGGCCAAGCTCGCGGAGTTGCTCTTCGTCGAGGCGGTGCGGACCTACGTCGACACGATGCCTGACGACCGCAAGGGATGGCTCGCGGGGTTGCGCGATCGCTTCGTCGCTCGCGCGCTCACGCTGATGCATGCTCGCCCGGCGCATCCATGGACGGTGTCGGAGCTCGCGCAGCGCGTAGGCATGTCGCGTTCCGCATTCGCGCAGCGTTTCGCAGAGCTGCTCGAGATGCCGCCCATGCAATACCTGGCGCAGTGGCGCCTGCAACTGGCCGCGCATCATCTGCGCCTGTCTGATCGACCACTCGCGGCTATCGCGGAAGATGTCGGTTACGAATCCGAAGCGGCGTTCAATCGCGCGTTCAAGCGGGCATTCGGTGTGCCGCCGGCGACCTGGCGCAGGAACGCCGCCGCTTCTGCGAACTGACGGGGCCAACGAAGCGAACGCAAGTAACGCTCGCCCAGCGGCGCACGGTTCGCGTACGCCGCGTTGAAGCCGCGGACGATGCGGCGATAATGCGCGTCATGGATGCACTCTCCGAAGTCCTCGGCGTCATCCGCCTGACCGGCGCCGTGTTCCTCGAGATGGAGTTGCGCGCGCAGTGGTCGTACCTCACCGCGCCGGCCCGCGCGATCGCCGACGTCCTGATGCCCGAGGCCGAGCACGTCATCCCCTACCACTTGCTGCTGGAAGGCACGTGCTACGCGCGCCTCCTCGACGGCGAGTTCGTCGAGCTGTCTGCGGGGGATCTCGTGATGTTTCCCGCAGGGGACCGCCACGTGCTCGCAACGGCGAGCGACGCGTCGCTGCAAATCGCGCCAACGGAGATCACCGGCGAGAGTCTCAGCTTCCTCAAACGCAACGAGATCGTGCCGTTCAAGTCCGGCGACAAGGGCAGCGCGACGCGCATTGCGTGCGGCTACCTTGCTTGCGACAAGCACCTGGCGGAGCCCATACTGCTCAGCATGCCGCGCCTGCTGAAGTTGAGCATGCGCGACGGCAGCACGGCTGCGTGGTTGCAAAGCTCCATCCGCTTCTCCATCGCGCAAAGCCGCTCGGGCAGGCCCGGCTCGGCGATGATCCTCGCTCGCCTGTCCGAGGTGCTGTTTGCGGAGGCAATCCGCCACCACATGGACACGCTGCCGCCCGAAGGCACCGGCTGGCTCGCTGCGCTCCGCGACCGCTATGTCGGGCGCGCCCTCGCGCTCATCCACGAGCAGCCCGCATATCCATGGACCGTCGACGCGCTTGCGCGCAAGGTTGCACTCTCGCGTTCGGCGCTCGGCCAGCGATTCACCGCGCTGATCGGCCGGCCCCCGATGGACTATCTGCTGCGCTGGCGCATCCTGCTCGCCGCGCGACATCTGCGAGAAAGCGGCGCGCCAATCATCGATATCGCCGCCGGTGTCGGCTACGAGTCCGAGGCCGCTTTCAACCGAGCCTTCAAGCGCGAGTTCGGCGCGCCCCCCGCGGCCTGGCGACGACAGGTCGCGCAGGGCACGCGGACGCTCATTCCGGCAGCGTGACGCCCGAGCCGCCCATCTCCTTCGGCATGTCCTTGAACTTCGGCGTGCCGTCCTTCATCGGAAGCACGGTCTCCTGGTAGTTGACGTGCAGGCCCGCCTTAAAGGGGAATCTCCGGATCACGGACGCATAGACGTCGACCACGCCCCAGCCTGGGTGCTCGGTGAACAGGTGTCCGCCGCACGATTTGCACCACTTGCGATAGCTCCTCGACGTCTTGTTGAACGTGGCGAGGTTGTCGGCGCCGCGTGTTACGCGTATCGACTCCGGCTTCCACAGCGTGAACGCATTCACCGGCGACGCCGACCAGGTGCGACACGAGTCGCAGTGGCAATAGCCCATCGCAGCGGGAGCGCCCGTCGCCGTGACCTCGACCGCCCCGCAGAAGCAGGTTCCGCTGTAACTCTCTTGCGTTTCCATGTTCGATCTCCAATGAGCAGGCGACACTGCCTGCACGATCGGATGTTGCGACTGGGAGCTCGAAAGCGCTTGCCATGGACGCCGGCGTTTTTTGCCGACCCACTCGCCTATGACGATGGCCCGAGTGTGACCGTCACGAAGAAGCTGCTGCGGGCCGCGCTATGGCGGGCTAACGCTAAAAGGCGTGGCCGGCGGTTGACGAACCTCCGGCATCAGCTGGGTTAGCTGGGTCCCGGTTGACGGCGAATTCCTATCGCGGTGGCTGGCCAACCAGCGTTTCGCGCTTGATCACGCGACCGCCCTTCATCACGAACTTGACCCTGAGCAAGGTGCCGATGTCGTCGAGCGGATTGCCGTCAACTGCGATGAGGTCGGCGTACTTGCCCGCTTCCACTGCGCCGACGTCGGCGGACATGCCCATCAGGTCGGCAGCCGACGTCGTCGCCGCCCGAATCGCCTCGATCGCGCTCAAGCCGCGTTTCGTCATCGCCAACAGCTCTTCCGCGTTCTTGCCGTGTCGGTCGCTCGAAGACGGATCGGAGCCGTTCACGATCCTGACCCCTATCGCGTGTGCCATCCCGACGGTCTGACGAGCTCCCTCCATGTATGACTTGAGTCGCGGCGAAGCAGCGTTCTCTGGAGAGCTTGTCGCCCAGGCGTCCATGACCGATAGCGTGGGCACCAGGTAGATGCCCTTGACCTTCATCGTCTCGAGGGTCTCCCGATCCGCCCGGTTGCCATGTTCGATCGAATCGACGCCGACCGCCACAGCGTTGCGTATGCCTTCGGTTGTGGTTGCATGGGCCGCGACCTTCCGATTTGCCCTGTGCGCTTCGTCGACGATGACCTGCAATTCGGCCAACGTCAGCGTCGCGGTGTCCCAGTCGGCGTAAACCTTGATCAGGTCGGCACCGTTCCCGATCTGCTCCCGCACTGCCCGTCTCGCTTCATCGACGCCGCTGACGCTTTGGGCGCCACTCGGAAACGCGGCAAGGTCGGCGGAAATGCGGAACGGGTAATACTGTCCAACGGCCGCGATCGCTCGCGTCGCGACCCGCATACGCGGACCCTCGACGAGACCGCCCTCGATCGCATTACGTAAGGCAACATCTGCATATCGCGAGCCTTCATTGCCCACATCACGGACGGTAGTAAACCCTGCTTCCACCGTTGCCCGCGCGTTCGCCGCCCCTTCCAGCGCCCGATCGGCCTCCGATTTGATCAGCAGATTCAACGCATAACCGTCAGCGACGTCCGGCACACGGGCCAACAAGTGCGTGTGACAATCGATCAACCCAGGCAGTATCGTTACATCACCCAGATCGAGTACCGGGACAGCGGGCGCCTGCTTCAGCACTTCTGCTGCGAAGCCAACCGCCTTGATGCGTTCCCCGTCGATGTGAATCGCAACATCTTCGAGAAGCCTTCCCGAGCGCACGTCGACCATGCGCAGTGCTCGCACGACGACCTCTCGCGGCGCTCCTGCATAGTCCGCTGCGGTCATCGCACCGGGCCATAGCATCACAACCCATATGAGCACATAACCAAGCCATTTGACGGGTGCGGGTCGCATCGGGCTCTGCTCCATGAGCGCGTTTCTTCACTGAAGAAGTTAAGCGTGCAAGGTGGCCGGTACCGCTCGTTCACCGCTGCCGATCGCGCCATTCGAGGGCGGCGCTCAATCCTTGCTCGCGCCGGATGCGATCGAACTCGGCGCGCTCGGGTCCGCCCGCCGCCTCGATGTAGATGTCGAGCTCGAGCGCCGATGCGAGCGCCTCGCGCAGGCCCATCGCGTCGAAGCTGCGATTGATCGCGAGCTTCGACAGTCGCAACGCGTTTGGCGCAGCCGTCGCCATCGACCGCGCGAGCGCCCGCGCACGGTCGAGCTCTTCGCCGTCGGGCACCACATGATTTACGATGCCGAGCGCGAGCGCGCGCTCGGCCGTCAGTCGATCGTCCCCGGTCAGGAGCAACTCCTTCGCCGCTTTCGGCCCAGCGACCCACGGTAGCAAGAGCGCCACCGCACCCGACCCGAACTTGACTTCGGGCGACCCGAACTTGGTCGACTGCGCAGCGATCGTGACGTCGCACGCGAGCGAGAGTTCGAACGCGCCGCCGATGCAATAGCCATGCACTGCGGCGATCGTCGGCTTCGGGCAATGCCAGAAGGCCATGATGAAATCGAAATCCGTTTCGAGCACCTTGCGCCACTCGGCGAGCCCGCGCTGGCCTGCGGTCGCCGCACTCCACTTGAGATCGAAACCGGCCGAGAACGCACGCCCAGCGCCGCGCACGACGATTGCCGCAACCTCCTCGTTTGCGATCAATCCGGCGAGCGCCTGTTGCGTCTCTCGGACGAGCTCGCCGTCGAACGCGTTCAGGACCTGCGGGCGGTTGAATGTGAGCACCGCAACGCGCTCGGCGATGTCGACGTCGATCGTGGTGTAACTCATGGCTGCCTCCGGCAAGTCGTTCAGGACAGGCCGCACTGATCGAGCGCGCGCCACACCGCGATCGTCGCGGCGACGCCGAGCGCCTTCAGCGGATGAAATGGAATCGGCCGCACGGGCGAAAAGGGGAGCACTGCATCGTAGTGCGGATCGATTGCAAGCTTTGCAAGCTCGCCACCCATTGCAGTCTGCCATGCGATGCCCCGGCCCTGGCAGCCGACCGCAACGAACATGCCCGGGTGCGGACGGTGCAGCCGCGGCATGTAATCGACGTGCACGGCGACCCGGCCACCCCAGCGATGGGTGATCGGCACATCGGCGAGCTGCGGAAAATGCCGGCGGACGTGCACGGCGAGATGGTTCCAGTCGCGCGCGGCAAGCGCATCGCGATAAGGCCCGCGGCCGCCCATCAGCAACCGGCCGTCGTCGTCGAGACGCCAATAGCGAATCACCCGTCGAGTGTCAGACAGCGTCTCCCCGTTCGGCAACAGCGAACCCCGTTGCGCCGATGGGATCGGCGCAGTCGCGATCTGCAGCGAGTTGAGCGCAACGATCGAGCGGGCCAGATCGGGAACGAGTCGGTCGGCGTAAGCATTGGTGGCGATCAGCACCATGCGCGCGCGTATGTCTCCGCCCGCAGCAGTAGCCGCGCGCCAGCCGTTTTCTTCGCATCGTAGTGTGGAAACGCGTGCGCCGCGGTACACCCTCGCACCGGCAGCGATGGCCACGCGGGCGAGCTCGCGCACGTACGACAGCGGCTGCAACGCACCGGCGCGGGTATCGGCGAATGCTCCCATGTAGATGTCCGTACCGGAGATTGCCGCTGTCTGTGCGCGGTCGAGATACTCCACGGGCGCGCCGCGCCTTTTCCAGTCGGCCACCCGCTGTCTCGCGCGAGCCGCGGCCTTTTCCGAATGAATTCCCTGGATCCACGGCGCGCGTCGAACATCGCAAAGGAGGCCGTGGCGCGCGATCAGGTCGAAGACGACATCGGCGGCTCCGCCGGCGAAGCGCCAGATCCGCTCGCCGCGCTCGCGACCGAACATCGCTTCAAGCTCGCCTGGATCGTGCTTGAGGCCGGGGATCACTTGCCCGCCGTTGCGCCCCGACGCGCCCCAGCCCGGCTCGTGACTGTCTACCACCACTACGTCGACGCCGGCTTCCGCGAGATGCAGCGCAGCGGAGAGCCCGAGGTAGCCGGCACCGACGATCAGCACGTGCGCGCGATGCGCGCCTTCGAGCGCCGGCACGGCGGGTGCCGCAACTGCGGTTTCCACCCAGACGTTGGCATGACGCGCGTCGCGCAATGAGGCCATTGCGTCAGTGCCTCGGAAACCGGCTTGTCAAACGCTCGACCTGGCCTTCGAGCGTTTGGCACATGCGGACTGCGTTACCGGTCGTTCCTTACCCCACCGAGCTGTCCTACGCTTTGACAGCCATTCCTGGAATTCGAACCCGAAATGCGCATCAACATGCCGACCGGCGTGACGATCATGTTGGCCGTGCCGAACGTGCCCACGTCTCCATTGGCGCACGAAAAGCTCCCGGAGATGCCGCCGAACTGACCGGACTGCGTATATGTGCCGGAGTAAGTGCAGCCGATGGCGACAAGCGTCACGCTGATGGCAGCGCCGTTCTGCGCAACGGTCGCCGTGTCGGCACCATCGGTCGCGCCGTTCCTCGCAGGATTGCTACAGCCGGTCGAGATGAAGTGAATGCCGACCGTATACGACCCGGTGTAGTCGTCGTTCCTGATTGGCTGCCGGGTAAGGGTCTTGGTGACGTTGACGCCGTTGACGGAGTAGGTCAGCGTCCCCGGCTCCCCCGACGACTTTTGCCAGGTCATCGTACCGACCTTGGCCACCGTGAATTTGCCCGGAAGGTAGGGGACTGCGCCGAACCACGACCCGGTGGTGGAGTAGAGGTCACCGGTAAAGGTGAGGATGCCATTTGGCTTGGTCCCTTCCATCGTCGCGGTGTACCACGTGGGATTACCATTTGCGTCATAAACAAACATCGTGGCGAAAATGGTGCTTCCGCGTTGCACGAACTGGATGCCCCATCCGTTTTCATCGGCATTCCACCACAGGTCGCTCTGATCGTTCGAGAAAGAGGTTGCCCATGTCGGGCGCGTGAAGATCAGCATGGCAAGCAACACTACGCGCAAGGCAAAGCGAGCGGATTTCATCGTGTCCTCCGCAACTTGTGCTGACATGACCGGGGCCGAACTCGAGGTCCATCACGCCCCGGCGCCTACGGCGCGGTAGCCAGCCAGGTCGCGCCGCAATTGAGGGAAAAAGCCTATACCCGCGGAACGGGTGTGTCCACCGCGGTGCCAAGCCGCGGATGGTCGCCAGTAACCCGGCGCGCAATCGATGTCGGAGCCCAGGTTCCAGCCGAAATCGGCCCACTATAATTCCCGGCGAGCTTCGGCGCGTAACTCGGAGATTGCAAGCAATGCGCGACCGCTACGACGCCATCATCCTGGGTGGCGGCCACAACGGACTGGTGTGCGGATCCTATCTCGCGCGCGCCGGGCTGAACTCCGTTGTTCTCGAGCGGCGCTCCGTGATCGGCGGCGCCGCCGTTACCGAGGAAATCATTCCGGGATTCAGGTTCAGCGTGTTCAGCTACCTGATGAGCCTGCTTCATCCCAAAGTGATCGCCGATTTCGACCTGCGCAACCACGGATTCGAAGTGCTGCCGGCCACCGACATGTTCGGCCCCATTCACGGCGGCAACTACATCGTGTTCAGCGACTCGATCGAGAAGACGCAGAAGAGCTTCGCGCGCTTTTCACCGAAGGACGCCGCGATCTATCCGGAATTCGATCGCTACCTGATGGAATCGGTGGTGATCCTTCGCAAGCTGCTGCTGGAAACGCCGCCGGATCCGTCCTGTCGCGACTGGAAGTCGTTCAAGCAGACGGCGGCGTTCCTGTGGAAGCATCGCCGTATCCGCGGCAAGCTCTACCGACTGATCGATCTCTTCACGATGAGCGCCGACGACTACTTGTCGGAGTGGTTCGAAAGCACGCACGTGAAGGCGGTGCTCGCCTACTATTGCGGCATCGGCACCTTCGTCGGCCCGAAAAGCCCCGGCTCGGCTTACGTCGTTTCGCATCATCTGATGGGCGAGCATGCAGGCGCCGGCGGTTGGGGCTTCATCCGCGGCGGCATGGGAACCATTACCCAGGCGATCGCTTCCTATGGGCGATCGAAGGGCCTCGAGATCCGCACCGGCGCACACGTGACGGGTATCGACACCGCCGACGGCAGGGTCACGGGTGTGACGCTCGCCGACGGCAGCCAGGTGCACGCTCCCATCGTCGCGAGCAACGTCTCGGCCAAGCTCACGTTTCTCGAGTTCCTGCCGCGCACTGCATTGCCGCCGGAGTTCGTCCGCGATGTCGAAGGCTATCGCACCTATTCGACGGCGTTCAAGATCAACATCGCATGCGAACGGTTGCCGCAATTCGCTTCGTTCGATGCGCAGGCTTGCGGTTTCGCTTATCCGACGTACACGCACATCGGCCCGACGATCGAGTATCTCGAGCAGGCGTACGAGGATGCAAAAGCGGGAGACTGGTCGCGCGATCCGTTCGTCACCGTCGTCACGCCGAGCCACGTCGATGACACGATCAGCCCACCCGGAAAGCACGTCGTCCATCTGTTCGGGGGACACGCACCTTACACGCTGCGCAATGGCGACTGGTCGGCGCGCAAGGACGACTTCGCGAACAACGTGCTGCGTGTCGTCGATGAGCACGCGCCCGGATTTTCGGAGGGCATCATAGGCATGCAGGTGCTGACGCCCCCCGATATCGAGGCGATCATCGGCTCCCCGCACGGCCACATCTTCCACGGCGAGCTGCAGGTCGATCAGCTTTTCTTCGCGCGACCGGCGCCGCACTACGCCGACTACCGCAGTCCGATCCGCGGCTTGTATCAATGCGGCTCGTCAGCGCATCCGGGCGGCGGCGTGGGCGGCGTCGTCGGGCACAACGCAGCGCGCGAAATACTCAAGGACCGCAGGCGTTGAGCACGATCGGCGGCAAGCTTGGAACCGTCGCACTGCTGGCGCCCGCGATGCTGATCGTCTTGCTCGCGTTCATCGTCCCGCTCGCACGGCTCGTCGGGATCAGCTTTTCCGCGCCGGCAGGTCCTTTGGTCGCGTACGCGCATGTGCTCGGCGACGACATCTACGCGCGGGTGTTCGTCAATACCTTCGTGATCGCCATCGCGGTCACGGTGATCGCCTTGCTGATCGCCTTTCCAGTGGCGTTCGCGCTGACCCGGCTGTCGCGAAGCTGGCGTGCCATCGTGTTCGCATCGGTGCTGATGCCGCTCTGGATCAGCGTGCTGGTGCGCACGTTCTCCTGGATGCTCGTGCTCGAGCGCAACGGTCCGGTCAACCGGTTGATCGTGGCAAGCGGCCTTGTCGATCAGCCGCTGCCTTTGCTCTTCAACCGCACCGGCGTGCTGATCGGCATGGTGCACGTGCTGCTGCCCTATTCCGTGCTGCCGATCTATGCAGCACTCGTTCGCGTCGACCCCAGCCTGCTGCGCGCAAGCGAGGGGCTCGGGGCATCGGCCGCCACCACGTTCCTGCGCGTACTGCTCCCGCTTTCGCTCCGGGGGGTCGCGACCGCGGCCACGTTCATATTCTTGCTTGCGCTCGGCTTTTTCGTGACGCCCGCGCTGCTCGGCGGGGCGTCGAGCATGACGCTGTCGATGCTCATCGACAGCTTCGTCAGCGATCGCCTCGATTGGCCGCTTGCCGCGGCAGCGTCGGTCGTCCTGCTCTTTGCGGCGCTGGTCGTGGTCGTGGTGGCGAGTCGCTTCATCCACGTGAGCAACCTGGCCAAGGTCCATCGATGAGCGGCCGGCTGGCTCTCAATGCCTTCGTCGCGCTGGTCGTGGCGTTTCTCGTGCTGCCGATTGTCGCGATCGTCCCCGCGGCGTTCAGTGCGCAAAGCTTCATTCGCCTTCCGCCGGAAACGTGGTCCGTCCGCTGGTGGAGCGCGTTCTTCAACGACGCCTCGTGGCGCATCACGCTGTTCGCAAGCCTGCGGGTGGCACTCCTCACGACGGTCATCGCGGTGATTTTCGGCACCGCCGCTGCAATGGGCATCGCGCGCAGCACACCGCGCGGCCAGGCGCTTTTGACGGGCTTGTTCCTGGGCCCGGTAGTCACGCCGGCGATCGTGCTCGCGGTGGCGCTCTACAGCCTGGCACGCGCCACCGGGCTCGTGTCGACAGTGACGGCGCTGGTCGTGGCGCACACGATGCTCGCGCTACCCTTCGTCGTGTTGAACGTCGGCGTGTCGCTCGCAGCGCTCGACCGCCGGCTGCCGATGGCCGCCGCAGGCCTCGGCGCGCACGACCTGCATGTCTTTCGCACCGTGACGCTGCCGCTGATCATGCCGGGCGTCGTCGGCGGAGCCGTATTTGCGTTCGTCACGTCGTTCGACGAGGTGGTGCTGTCGATCTTCCTGGCGGGCCCGACGGTGAAGACACTGCCGGTACGCATCTGGGAGGAAATTCGCGTCGAGTACACGCCGGTGGTCGCCGTGGGCGCGACGCTGATGCTCGCCCTCGCGCTTTGCGCGGCCGCGATGAGCCGCCTCGTCGGCCGCAAATGAAACATGCGCGTGAAGTGC
>Ga0070671_100003088_pt1 | contig 12958 bp, 9 predicted proteins | sample KBSS73metaG_FD_65341 | JGI IMG/M metagenome (GOLD analysis project Ga0070671, IMG submission 65341) | Switchgrass rhizosphere microbial communities from Kellogg Biological Station, Michigan, USA - KBS S7-3 metaG | ecosystem: Host-associated > Plants > Roots > Rhizosphere > Soil ...
CGGCGATGTTCAGGCTTCCACATTTCGGCACCCCCAGTCGATGATTCGGGTGCCGCGCAAGGAATCACAACCGATTCATCCGACTCAACAACTTTCGGGATCGGCTCTTAGAGGATATCGAGGCTGCGGGTACCGAGTGGATCATCTGTCGCGATGAGCAGACGAATTGCGGCAGAGTCGGCTCGAAATCGCGATTGGCCCTCGATGAAACTGTCGTCTCTCTGAACCGGGAACGCACACAGAAGTCACCAATTCATCGCAATATCAGCATCGTTAATTTGGATTTCCGCTTTCGCGGGAATGAGCGGAACCTGGCCAGACAAGAATTTGCTTTTCAGCTCCGGCCGAACGGCCAGGTAAGCTCCCGCCCGGCGGCAATACCGTGCGGGCGCAGAAGAATAATAAGCAGCATGATCAAGGCGAGGATGACGTCACCGGTGCCGGCTGGCGCGGCGATGGTCGTTTTGCCGAGCTGAAAACCGACCTCGATCTCGCGCAGCACCTCCGTCAGCGCGGCGATGACGACGGCGCCGGCTACGGCGCCGGTGAGACTGCCGCGGCCGCCGATGACCAGCATGGCGACGATCAGGAAGGTGAGGTCGAGGTAGAAGTTCTCCACGCGCACAATGCCGAGGAAATGACCGAGCAGCACGCCAGCAACGCCTGACAGGAAAGCAGAGATGACGAAGGCGATCAGGCGATGGCGGACGATGTTGACGCCGGCGGCTTGCGCCGCGGCTTCGTCTTCGCGCGAGGCGCGCAGCAGCAGGGCCGAACGCGTCTCCTGATAGGCAAAAGCGATCACGAGTGCCGCGAGCGCCCAGGCGAAAGCGGTCCAGAGGTCGACGTACGCCGGCAGGCCCATGAGCGAGTTTTGTCCGCCGGTGACCGAGGTCCAGTTGCCGAACACCACATTGGCGACCACGAGGATGGCGAAGGTCGCGATGCTGGCGGAGATGCCGGAAAGGCGCATCAACGGCCAGCCGATCCCCAGTGCCACCAGCCCCGCCGCAACTCCGCCGGCGAGCGCGCCCGGCAGCGTCGGCCATTCGGCATGGGCGATGACGGCAGGCAAGTCGGGGAGAAAGACCGACTTCGCTGCAGGCTTCATCGTGAGCAGCGCCGACACGTAGGCGCCCACGGCCATGAAGGCGACATTGCCGAAGGACAGGACGCCGGAATTGCCGACGAAGACATAGAGCCCGACCACGGCGATCAGATTGATCAACCCCTGCGTCGTGCGCCGCTGCAGCACCGCTGGTGCGAACGACGCCGCGATGGCGATGATCGCGATGATGGCCGCGAGCGCGACTAGAGGCCAGAGTCGCGGCAGCATTTCAAAGGCGCCGCTACGCCAGCCGCGGATCGGCTCGGACATCAAATCCGCTCCTTCAAGCCGCGGGCCGGGATCAGACCCTGCGGACGGAAGAGGAGAACAAGCGCCACGGCAACGAAGACGAAGGCCTCGCGAAACGCACGCAGATCGGGCGGCAGGAACGCCTGCAAAAGGATCGTGGCGGCGCCGACGAGGAAACCGCCAAGCGCTGCCCCGGAGAGGCTGCCGAGGCCGCCGATGACGGTGCCGACGAATGCAATGATCACCAATTGCAACCCCATCCGCGGCTGCACCACGCCGGTCTGCACGACAACGAGGCAGGAAACGGCGGCGGCGAGGATGCCGCTCAGCGCGAAGGCGACAGCGATCACCTTGTTGGCCCGCACGCCCAAGACCCGCGCCATGCGGAAATCTTCGGCGGCGGCGCGCATGTGCAGGCCGAGCCGCGTCGCCTTGAGGAACCAGGTCAGGGCGACAAGGAGCACGATGGCGACGACGATAGTGACGATCTGCAGGAGTTGCAGCCGGACGCCGGCGAACTCGATCTGGCGGGCCAGCGCTGGCAGGAAGTCGAGCCCTTTCAGCCGCGATCCGACCAGGAGGATCAGGAGCTTCTGCAGGAAGAAGCTCAGCGCGAATGATGAGATCAGGAGCGTCGTCGGATCGGCGTTGCGCAGCGGGCGGAAAGCCGCGCGCTCGGTGATGAGCGCGAGAACGATCGCCACCGAAACGGCGCCGAAAAGCATGATGGGAATCGGCTGGCCGAACAACGCAAGCAGCGTATAGGCGGCGAATGTTATGAGCTCGCCGTGGGCGAAATTGATGAGGCGCATGACGCCGAAGATCAGCCCGATACCGAGCGCGGTCAGCGCGTAGAGGCTGCCGACGCTGACCGCATCGGCAAGAATCTGGACCACGCGCTCCATCACGGTTCGCTTGCTGCTTCGCGCATGCGTACGCCGAAATAGGCGGCGTCGAAGCGCGGATGACTTTTGATCTCGGCGGCGTCGCCGCCGAGAGCAAACTTGCCGCCGCTCATCACGTGGACGCGGTCGGCAATGCCGAACACGCGCTCCGCGTTCTGCTCGACCAGAAGGATGGTCACGCCCTGGGCGCGGATCGTTCCCAGTAGCGCGTAGATCTGATCGACCACCAGCGGAGCAAGGCCGAGCGACGGCTCGTCGAGCATCAGAAGCCGCGGTCGCGACAACAGCGCCCGGGCGATGGCGAGTTGTTGCTGCTCGCCGCCGGAAAGCTGCCCGGCTGGCTGGCGTCGTCGCTCGGCGAGAATCGGAAACATGCCGAAGAAACGGTCGAGGTCCGCCGCCACGGCTCGGCTGTCGTGCCGGATCGTCGCGCCGAGCAGCAGGTTTTCCATCACCGTCAGGCTCGCGAAAATGTGCCGGCCTTCCGGAACGAGGGCGATGCCCTGAGCGACCACATCCTCGAGCGCGATGCCGCCGAGCGGTCTGCCGGCAAAGGTCACGGTGCCCGCCGCCGGCGCGACGATTCCGGCAATGGTCAACATCAACGAGGTCTTGCCGGCGCCGTTCGGCCCGACGATGCCGACGATCTCGCCTTCGGCGATATCGAGATCGACTTCGCGCACCGCGTTGACGGCGCCGTAGCGCACCACCAGACCCGACACGGCGAGAAGCGGCGCTCCCGAGGTCATTGCAGCGCGTTGGGGCCGAGATAGGCGCGACGGACGCCGGCATCGGCGCGGATTTCCGCAGGTGTCCCGGCTGCGATCGTTCGGCCGCTATCGAGGACGTGGACGCGCTCGCAAAGATTCATCACCAGGGCCATGTTGTGCTCGATCACCAGGACGCCGCAATTGTATTTGGACCTGATGTCGACGATGAGGTGGCGCAGCTCGTCCGCTTCGGCAGCAGCGAGGCCGGCCGCCGGTTCGTCAAGCAGAAGGAAAAGCGGATTGACCGCGAGCGCGCGGGCAAGGCCGATCCGGCGTTCCTCGCCGTAGCTGAGACCTGCCGCGGGGCGATGGGCATTCTCGGTCATCTTCAGTTCGTCGAGGATGGCGCGCGCGCGCCGCCGCGCTTCGCGGCGGCCGAGCCCCTGCGCGACATAGCCAATCTCGACGTTTTCGCTCACGGTGAGACCGCGGAACAGGCGCACCGCCTGAAAGGTGCGCACGACGCCGGCGCGGGGAAAGCCGTGACGCGGGAGGCGCGTGCAGTCGCGTTCGCCGACAATGATTGCGCCGGCGAGCGGCCGCTGGAAGCCGGAGAGCACATTGACCAGCGTGGTCTTGCCGGCGCCGTTGGGGCCGATCAAGCCGACGATTTCGCCGCGTGCAAGCGAGATGCTGACTTCATCGACCGCAACGAGGCCGCCGAACCGGACGGTCACACCTTGCGCCTTTAGCTGCATGGCTGAACGTCCGGTCGGCGAGCGATCTATTGCAGCGGCGGGAACGACTCCACGGTGAAGCGGCCGACGCAGGAGAACTTGCCGTTGGTCGCGTTCAGAATCGCCATCGGCCGCGTGGTCTGGATGTGCAGCTTGCTGGTGTAGGTCGTCGGCCCGATGACCAGCCGCGCCTTGTCGAAGGTATCGAGCGCCGCCGCGACCTTCGCGCCCGCAAGCGACCCCGCCTTGTTGGCAGCCTCGGCCCAGGCCTGGACGGCGGAGTAGCCGCGCAGCCCATAGGAGACATCGGCCTTCTTGCCATATTTGGCTTCGAAGCGCTTGAAGAAACCGTTCACGTCGGCGTCCGGATCGTCACCGTATTTCGAGCCGTAGCTGACGACATAGAAGTTGCTCAGGTCGGGCACCGAGCCGATCCAATAGTCGCCGTCGAGCGACTCGCCCGTGGCGATCGCCGCAGTGACGCCGGCGGCGCGCAACTGGCGGATAGCACTCGGTCCTCCGGGCGCGTAGGAGCAGAAGAAGATCAGATCCGGTTTTTTGCTCAGGCCGGTGATGCGCGTCACCTGCGCGGTGATCGAGGGATCATTGTTGAGGAAGGTGTCCTGGCCGAGCAGGCCGTCCTTGCCGGCGAGTTCGGTCCAGCGGGTGGCAAAGCTGCCGCACAGCGATTTGGTGTAGGCGATGGTGTTGTCCAAAAGGACGTAAGCGGTCTTCCAACCCTTCTGCTTGTAGGCCCATTCGGCCAGCAGGCCGCCCTGCGCCTGGCTCGCATTCGACGTCGAGTAGGCGAGCGGACCGACACCCTGGACGCCGAATTTCGGATCGGAAGCGCCGGAGAAAGCGATCACGTCTTTCTGCTGCGCCACATAGGCGCCGGGTGCGCCGAAGTCGAAATCGCTGGGGAAGAGGATCGCCTTCGCGCCCTTGCCGATGACGTCGACGGCGCCGTCGGCGCCGAGCGGCGGCTCGGATTTGTTGTCGAACTCGACAACCTCGATGGGCTGCCCGAGAACGCCGCCGGCGGCGTTGATCTCCGCCACCGCAAGCTTGGCGCCGGCAATGGTGTCGGCGTCGATCGGGGCAAACCAGCCGCTGAACGACATGACCAGCCCGAACACCGGCGTGTCGGCGCTCCACCCCATCGTCGTGGCGAGAGCAGAGATTGTGCATGCCGCCAGCGCGGCCATTCCGACTTTTCTGACCATGGAGCCACCCCTCCCTGCGCGATTTTTCGAGCTGAGAGGTCGAGTCTATGGGGAAGGGAAAATACTTCAAGCTTAAAATTTATTGACGCCTCCCGGGGAGGCGCGAGTTCCTCGGCCGCGCAAGTCGCACGTGTCGAAATCGCATGGCTTGCGAAATTCGCGCCGCTACAATCGGCCGAGCACACAGATGGAGGCCGCAGGACCGTGCAGCCGCTCAGACGTGCCGATTGCGAAGCCCTTGATCGCGCCGATCCGCTGCGCCACTTCCACGATCGTTTCCATCTGCCGTCCGGCCTGATTTATCTCGACGGCAATTCGCTCGGCGCCATGCCCAAATCAGTTCCGGCCCGGATCGCTCGCCTGCTCGAGCAGGAATGGGGCGACGACCTCATCCGTGGCTGGACCAAAGACGGCTGGATGGATCTGCCGCTCGCCGTCGGCGCCAAGATCGGATCGCTGATTGGGGCAGGGGAGGGCGAAACCGTTGTCGCCGACTCGACCAGCGTCAATCTGTTCAAGGTGCTCGGCGCTGCGCTCAGATTAAGGCCGGACCGCCGCGTCATCCTTTCGGAGTGCACCAACTTTCCGACCGACCTCTATATCGCCCAGGGTCTCGCGGCCATGATAGGCGGCGACTATGCGGTGCGCGCGGTAGAGCGGAGCGAAATCGAAGCGGCGCTGAGTCCGGACATTGCCGTCGTGATGCTGACGCAGGTGGACTACCGCACCGGGCGGCAATGGGACGTGAAACAGATCACGGCGCTCGCTCATAGGGCAGGGGCGTTGGCGGTCTGGGACTTTTCGCACTCGGCAGGCGCGGTGCCGCTCGATTTCGACGGCGACAAAGCGGACTTCGCCGTCGGCTGCGGTTACAAATATCTCAGCGGCGGGCCTGGCGCGCCGGCATTCCTGACCATCGCCAGGCGGCACCTGCAGCAGACGGAGATGCCGATCACCGGGTGGCTGGGCCATGCCGAGCCTTTCGCCTTCGAGCCGGGTTTCCGCGCGGCAGAGGGAGTCGGGCGGGCGCGCGTCGGTACGCCGCCGATCCTCAGCCTTGCTGCGCTCGAAGTGGGCGTCGATCTGGTGCGTGAAGCTACCGTGCCGGCGCTGCGGGCCAAATCCGTGCAGCAGACAGAACTGTTTGCTACGCTGACCGCGCAGGAGCTTGACGGGTTCGGCTTTGCGCTCGCCTCGCCGGCCGCCGCCGATCAGCGCGGCAGTCAGGTCAGCCTGCGCCACGAGCGCGGATGGCCGATCACCCAAGCGCTGATCGCCGCGAACGTGATTGGCGATTTCCGCGCGCCGGACATCGTGCGTTTCGGCTTCGCGCCGCTTTATGTACGCTACGTCGACGTCTGGGACGCTGTGGCGACGCTCAAGCGGATCATGGTCGAGCGGCAGTGGGAGCAGCCGCAATTTTCTGCTGCGCCGACCGGCGTCACCTGAGAAGCGGGCGGAGGAGGGTCGCTATCGCTACGAAGCGGCGCGACCTGCAGCCGTCTGATCCGAGAAGCTTCAGCTCCGTGTCTGCCGCAGCTTCTCGGTAGCGGATCCATCCACCGCCCCGTTGGCAACGACCACCGCATAGTGCTCGCGCGCAATCTCCGGCGAGATGAGGCCGTCGAGCACGTTTTCCAGCACCGCGGCGGGATCGCGGCGGAGTGGATTGCCATACCCGCCGCCGCTGGGTCCGTAGGCAAGCAGGCGGTCGCCGCGCGCCGCCTTCTGATAGGGGACTTTGGACGGGAGCGAGAGGCGCTTGCCGCTGTCGGTTTCCAGGATCAGTTGACCCGGATGGCCGTCGGTGCCGCCGTCAAATCCCCAGGGGCGATGCTTCTGGCCGTCGCCTTCGACCGAGAAGCCGCCGTCGGCGAGGTAGGTGAACACGCGCACCGAGCCGATGCCGCCGCGCCATTCGCCCGGCACCACCATGTTGTCGCGCAGCTCGTAGCGGTTCACGCGTAGCGGCAGATGCGATTCCATGTCCTCGATCGGGTTATTGCGGGTGTTGGCATAGAGCGTGTCGACCGCATCCATGCCGTCGAGACCGTGCCGCCCGCCGTAGCTCCCTTCGAGAATCTCCATGTGCACCCAGGGCTGCTCCTTGACGGTGCCGCTGAAGGCAATCGCGCGCAGATTGCCGATCCCGGCGCTGACCTGCGCGGGCACGGCCTGAGCGAGCGCCTTCATCACGGTGTCCGCCAGGGCGTTTCCCGGACAGGCGCGGGCGATCGTCGGCGCCGGAAAGATCGGGTTGGCGAGGGTGCCCTTCGGCGCCACGATGGTGATCGGACGGGTGAGGCCGCTGTTTTGCGGAATGTTGCCGTAGACGGCCGTGTCCAACAAGATCGAACGCAGCGTCAGCCAGATCGCGACATCGACCGTACCCACGAACGGCATGTTGATCGGCCGGTCCGAGACCTGCGGCGAGGTGCCGGTGAGATCGACGGTGAGTTCGTCGCCCTTGACTGTGATCGTCACGGCGAGTTTCGGATCGCGGCGTGACGGCTCCGGGTCGTCGATAAAGCCATCAGTCAAATTCTCCGCGGCGTAGACGCCGTCGGGAATGTTGCGGATGGCATTGCGCATCAGCCGTTCCGAGTAGTCCATCAAGTCTTCATAGGCGCCGTTCACCGTATCGCGGCCGTAGCGGCGAACGAGGTCGAGGAAACGCTGGGCGCCGATCTGCGCGGCGGCGACCTGTGCGTTCATGTCGCCGACAACCAGGTCGGGGATGCGGATGTTGTCGCGCACCATGTGCCAGACCGCATCGTTGCGGCGGCCCTGGTCGATCACCTTGATCGCCTTGAACTGCAGCCCTTCGGCATAGGCATCAACCGCATCGACGATGCCGCAGCTTCCCGGCGTATGCGCGCCGATGTCGAGATGGTGCGCCGTGGTGACCGAGAAGCCGATCAGGTCGTTGCCGTCGAACACCGGCACGCAGAACGCGACGTCGGGCCCGTGCGAGGCTCCGCCATAGGGATCGTTGTGCATGATCACGTCGCCGGGGCGCAGCACCTCGCCGCGTGCGGCGATTTGCTTGCGGATGCCGCGCACGTAGCCGGGGATGGGGCCCGACTGCAGCGGCGTGCTCATCTTGCATTCGCACAGCTGCCGACCCTCGGCGTCGGTGAGCGCCGCGCCGAAATCCTCTGATTCGCGGATGATGCTCGAATAACTCATGCGCATGAGCTTGTGGCCCATCTCGATGGCGATGTTCTCGAGCGCGCCCTGAATCACGGCGCCGGTGATCGGATCGACGCGCGTTGCCGGCTGCTGCCTGCGGTTGGAGCGGTCAACTTCGTTCATCGCGCGTCCCCTGCGACTTTGAGAATGAGGTTGCCGGCCGCATCGTTGGTCGCGGTGCAGCCCGGCGGAATGACCGTCGTCGAGTCCTTCTGCAGCACGATGGCGGGACCCGCAAAGGTTTCGCCAACGGGCAGCAGATGGCGGCGGTAGAAGACAGTCTCGAACGGGCGTAGCTCGCCGTTGACACGGAACGCGCACTGGCCGGTCTTGACCCGCGCCTTCGCCAGCGTGGTGGCTTCCGGAGCGGTGAGCTTGTCGATCTTCGGCATGTGGCCGACGCCCACCACCCGGATATTGACGATCTCGATCGGGTTGTCGGCGAAGTAGTGGCCGTATTCGCGCTTGTGCGTCTCGTGAAAGCGCGTCCAGACATCGTCGAGTTGCTTCTGCCCGAGGGTGCCGGCGGGAATCTGAATCTTGAGCTCGTAGCCTTGCCCGACGTAGCGCAGATCGCCGTCGCGGATGAACGACATGCTTTCAGCTTCGAGATGATCGGCGGCAAACTGTTTGCGCAGGTGCGCTTCCATCGCGGCGATGTCGGCATTGAGCCGATCGAGATCGACACGGCCGCTGACCTGGAACTGGGTGCGGATGGTGTCGTATTTGAGGTCGGTCGTGAGCAGGCCCATGGCTGAGGTGATGCCCGGATATGGCGGCACGATCACCTCCGGGATGCCGAGCATGGCGGCGACCTCGACGCCATGGAGCGGCCCGGCGCCGCCGAAGGCGACCAGTGCGAAGTCGCGCGGGTCTATGCCCTTCTGCACCGTGCGCGAGCGGATGGCGTTCGCCATGTTGCTGTTGATGACTGTGAGCACGCCTTCCGCCGCGTCATGCTTGCTCATGCCGAGCGCGTCCGCCAAGCCGTCGATGGCGCGATGGGCTGCCTCCTCGTCGAGCTTCATGCTGCCGCCGAGGAAATCGTTCTTGTCGAGCCGCCCGAGCACCAGGTTCGCGTCGGTCACGGTCGGTTGGGTGCCGCCGCGTCCGTAGGCGGCGGGACCGGGCACGGCGCCGGCGCTGCGCGGCCCGACGCGAAAGGCACCGCCGTGATCGATGTAGGCAATCGAGCCGCCGCCGGCGCCGATGGTATGGATGTCGATCATCGGCAGCAGCAGCGGGAAGCCGGCGATCGAGGTGCTGCGCGCGTCGGTCTCGGCAAAGCGGCCGTCCACCACGATGCCGATATCGGCGCTGGTGCCGCCGATGTCGAAGGTGACGAGCCGGCGGCGTCCGCTCAGGCCGCCGACCCAGGCGCCGCCGAGGACGCCGGCGGCGAGGCCCGACATCAACGTCATCACCGGTTTTTCGCTGACCATCGCCGGCGTCGCGACACCGCCGTTCGAGGCCATCACCCGCAAATCGGAATGGAGCCCGGCGTCGCGCAGCGTATTTTCGAGGCGGCCGATGTAGCCGCGCATCTTCGGTCCGATGAACGCGCACAGGCAGGCCGTCGTGAACCGCTCGAACTCGCGGAATTGCGGCGAGATCGATGACGACGTGGTGACGAAGACTCCCGGCAACTCGCGCTCGAGGATCGCCTTTGCGCGTTCCTCGTGTGCCGGGTTGAGGTAGGAGAAGAGGAAGCAGACCGCGACCGCCTCGACCTGCTCGGCCTTCAAGGCTTGCGCGGCCGCGAGCACGCCGGCTTCGTCGAGCGGCTCGAGCTCCTCGCCGCGCGGCGGAACGAGCCTCCCTTTGACGACCTTGCGGTGCCGCCGTTTCACCAGCGGCCGGTTCTGCCAGGGCAGCTCCTGCATGATCGAGTAGTGCTCGACGCGCTGATGGCGGGCGATGTGAATGATGTCGCGGAAGCCCTCGTTGGTCAGCATGCCGGCGCGCGCGCCCTTGTGCTCGAGCACCGCGTTTGTCGCGGTCGTCGTGCCGTGCAGGACGTAGTCGATGTCGCCAGCGGCGACGCCATTGTCGCGGCAGATCTCGGCGATGCCCCGAATGATGGCGCGCGACGGATCGTCCGGAGTCGTCGAAATTTTGTGAATGGCGAGCTGGCCGGTGTCCAAGTCGCAATACACGATGTCGGTGAACGTGCCGCCGACATCGACGCCGATCGTCTTCATGATGCTCGTTCTCTTTCCCGGCCCGGTTTGCTGGCGGGCGGGCCGTTCTTTGACGCCAATCGCTCGATCACCTTCCCCGCTGCGGCGGCGAAGACGCGAAATCCGCGGCGGATGTCGGCGTCGTCAGTGTTTTCGGTGATGTCGTGACTGCGACCATCAATGCTTGGCACGAACATCATCGCCGCGGGAATTTTCCGCCCCAGCAGCATGGCGTCGTGTCCGGCGCCGCTCGGCATCCGCACATGGCTTGCGCCGGATTCGACCGCAGCCTCGGCAATCAGATCGACCAGCTGCGTGTCCATGGCGAGGGGCTCGAGCGCAGCGGTCGGCGTGCTCGACACGGCAACGTTGAGCGTCGCTTGCGCGGCCTGTACCGCTGCGTGGAAGGCGGCGTTCATGCGTTCGAGCACGGTGGGGGACTGGTCACGAAACTCGACGCTTAGCTCGGCTTCCGCCGGCACGACGTTGGTGGCGCCCGGCCCCACCGTAACGATGCCGAAATTCCAGACCGAATCCGGGCCGCCGGCCGCGCGCAGGCGCTCGGCCAGATTTGTCGCGAAGCCGAACATGGCGGAGCCCGCGTCGCGGCGTTTCGCGATCGGTGTCGTTCCCGCGTGATCGGCGCGGCCGCGAAAGCGCATCATGTAGCTGCGGATGCCGACGATGCCGGTCACGACGCCGATATTGATTCCTTCGGTAACAAGGCGCGGGCCTTGCTCGATATGGGCTTCGAGATAGGCGCGGTGGCGCCGCGGATCGAAGCGGACCAGAGCGCTTTTACCCAAGCCGAGTTGCGCCAGCCGGTCGACCAGCCGCTCGCCAGTCTTGGCCTGGACACCGGCCAGCGCAGTGTCGGCGAGTTCGCCGCAGAACGACCGGCTGCCGAGGCAGGGGAGCCAAGTGCCTTCCTCGTCGGCAAACGAAATCACGTCGATCCCGATGCCAGTCGCGGCGCGGCGCCCCGCGCGCGCCAACTCAAGACCAAAGATGACGCCGAGCGCACCATCGAGCCGCCCGCCGTTCGGCACGCTGTCGCTGTGCGACCCGACGAGAATGCTCTGCTCCGCATCCGGTGCGCGGCCGTAGACCGTGCCGATTCCATCGATCGTCGCCTCGAGACCGGCCGCTTGCATCTGGTCCAAAAGCCAGCGGCGGGCTTCGAGGTCGGCGTCGCTGAAAGCCGGACGGCTGACGCCGGTCCCTTGCTTGCCGAATTCGGCCAAGGTGCGAAGGTCAGCGAGAACGCGATCCTCGTCGACAGCCAGCATTCGATTGTTCGTCCCGGTACGCGCCGCAAGCGCGACGATGCGAGATTTTTGTGTTCTGAATAGCGAAACCGACCGGGTATGACAAATTTGATGCCGGCTGGCGGCGGCTTTCAGGGTCGGCGAACATCCTCGCGCGACCGGCCTGACGTGTTAAGATCGCACGCCAAAAGCGGGAGCGCTCGGCATGAAGCGCGCGATCGTTGCATTGTCCTCCGACGTCGGAGCGCGCAGTCTGTGGAGCCGGTAGCCGAGACTGCACCTAGCGATGCCGAACGCCGCGAAGCGGCGCCGATCCTTCGCATCTCCAATCTGTCGAAAAATTTCGGCGGCGTGCGCGCGCTGGATCGGGTGAATCTGTCGGTCGGCCCGGGCGAGGTGCACGGACTCCTCGGCCAGAATGGTTCAGGCAAGTCGACGCTGATCAAGATATTGTCGGGCTTCCACGATCCCGACCCCGGCGCACAGCTTTGGATCGAAGGCACCGAGGTCGCTTTCCCGGTGGCGCCGACCGCGCTGCGCGAGCACGGTGTCAGCTTCGTGCATCAGAATCTCGGGCTGGTGACGTCGCTTACCGTTCTTGAAAATCTCATGGTGTACGATCTTGCGGTCCACGACGGCTGGGCGATCAATTGGCGCGCGGAGGCCCAGCGCGCCCGCGAGTTGTTCGGGCGCTACGACATCGATCTCGATCCGCTGGCCGCGGTGTCGCGGCTGTCGGCGGTCGAGCGGGCGCAGCTTGCCATCGTGCGCGCCTTCGATTGGCTGCGCCGGTCGCGCCGGGCCGCGGGCGCGAGCGGGCTCCTGGTCCTTGACGAGCCGACGCCGTTTCTGCCGGCGCAGGACGTCGACGCGCTTTTTCGCCTGGTTCGCGATATCGTCGGCGCCGGCACGAGTGTCATCTTCGTGTCTCATGACATCGACGAAGTTCTCGAGATCACCGGCAGCGCGACCGTGCTGCGCGACGGGCACGTCGCCGGCACATTCCAGACCGCCGCCATGAGCAAGCAGGCGATCATCCACATGATCGTCGGCGAGCACGTGGATCTGGAGGCGATGCGGCCACCCGCCAAGGCGCCCGGTGATCGCATTGCCGTCGTCGACAGCTTGAAGGGCGGAACGGTCCGCGACTTCTCGGCCGAGTTCTCCCGCGGCGAAGTGGTCGGGCTCACCGGCCTCATCGGCTCCGGCTATGACGAAATCGTCTACATGGCGTTCGGCGCGGTGCCGGCCGCGGGGGGCACGCTCGCCCTTGGTGATCGCACATTCGAACTGTCTCGTCTGGCCCCCAGCGAGGCGATCGAGGCCGGCTGCATCCTTATTCCCGGCGACCGCCAGGGCGCCGGGGCAGTGATCACGCTCAGC
>Ga0070671_100003089_pt1 | contig 12956 bp, 11 predicted proteins | sample KBSS73metaG_FD_65341 | JGI IMG/M metagenome (GOLD analysis project Ga0070671, IMG submission 65341) | Switchgrass rhizosphere microbial communities from Kellogg Biological Station, Michigan, USA - KBS S7-3 metaG | ecosystem: Host-associated > Plants > Roots > Rhizosphere > Soil ...
AACCTGAAGCGCTTCGTCGACGGCGACATGGGCATGATGATCATGGGCGGCTGGGCCCAGGGCGTGCTGCGCAACGCCGGCTTCAAGTTCGAGGACTTCATGATCGCTCCCGGCCCGAGCGACAATGGCAAGCCGGTGTTCCTGCTGAACGCCGATGCCTTCATTTTCTGGCAGCGCAAGGAGGCGGACCTGCAAGCCGGCCAGACGCTGATGGCCCAGCTCGTCATGGATCCGGCGATCCAGACCATGTATTCGCAGATCACGGGATCGATCCCCGTGCGCACCGATGTCGATCTGTCCGGTGAGGGCTGGTCGGATGGTCAACGGCGAACCGCAGCCGCACTCAAGGATGCCGTGGCCAACAATCAGGCCGTCCTGAGCCTCGCGCACAACATGGCACAGGAAAACGGCCTGACAGCTGCGATGATCGACGTGTTCACCGAATACGCGAAGAACAAGACGATCAAGCCTGAGGAGGCCGTCACCCGCCTCGCCGACGCCGTCGAGGGCGCGCGTTGACCCACGTCGCTTCGAGGGCAACGGGCCGGTCGGCGACCTCTGAGATGGTGCGCCGGCTGCCCGAATATCTGGTGATCTGGGTGCCGCTGCTGTTGTCCGCAGCGCACCTCATTTCGTTTTCGATCTGGACAATCTGGATTTCATTCACGCCCTCCACTCTTATTCCGGTCTCGGGTTGGGTGGGCCTGCGCAACTACAGTGCGGTCCTGGCGTCGCGGAACTGGCAGATCGCTTTCGACAATCTGCTGCTGTTCGGCATCGCTTTCGTGCTGCTCAGTCTGATAACCGGCCTCCTGCTCGCGATCCTGCTCGATCAGCGCATTCGGGCTGAGAACGTGCTGCGGACCATCTTCCTGTACCCGCTGGCGGTGTCGTTCGTCGTCACCGGCACGGTGTGGAGCTGGCTGCTCAATCCCAGCATCGGCATCGAGAAGCTTGTCCATGACCTCGGCTGGACCTCCTTCCACTTCGACTGGCTGGTCAACCGCGACATGGCGATCTGGACCATTGTCATCGCGGCGATCTGGCAATCTTCGGGCTTCGCCATGGCCCTCTTCCTAGCCGGCCTTCGGTCGGTCGACGCCGACATCATCAGGGCCGCGCAGATCGACGGCGCAGGGCCGATCCGAACCTATTGGCGCGTCATTTTGCCTACGCTCTGGCCGATCACCATCACGGTCGTCGTTGTCCAGTTGCAGTTCGCGATCTCGGCGTTCGACCTCGTCCGCGCACTCACCAATGGCGGGCCGGGAATCGCGACCCAGCTGCCGGCCCTCGTCGTCTACGATTTGATGTTCCAGCGTAACCAGCTCGGCCGGGGCGCGGCGGCAGCGGTACTGATGTTGCTCATCCTTCTCGCAGTGCTGCTGCCCTATGCAGCGTGGCGTTATGTCCGGCGACGGCAGGCTGCCCATGCGTGACCGAAGCTTCGCCCCAAGCCGGATTCTGATCTATCTCGTCGTGACATTGTTCGCGGCCGCCTATCTCGCGCCGCTGGTTATCGTCGTGCTGAACTCGCTCCGGACCAATGAGGAGATCGCACAGAGTTCGATGATCGGCTGGCCGCAACACTGGGCCTGGGGCAACTACGCCCTGGCCTGGAGCGGTTTCTGCCTCGCCGAGACCTGCGCCGGCATCCGGCCCTACATGTTGAACTCAGCGCTCATCACGATCCCTGCGACGATCTTCTCGACGCTGCTCGGTGCCGTCGCCGGCTATGCCGTGTCGCTCTGGCGTTTTCGCGGCGATAACTGGATCTACGGTATCGTCACCCTCGGCCTCTTCTTGCCTCAGCAGATGCGCCTGCTGCCCTGGACCATCGTGCTGCGGGACATCGGGCTGATCAACACGCTGTCGGGTCTCGTGCTGATCCACACGATCCAGGGCCTCTCCTTCACCGTTTTGTTCTGCCGAAACTACTATGTCGCAATTCCCCAAGAACTGATCAGGGCCGCGCGCATCGATGGCGCCGGGTTCTTCCGCATTTTCTGGCGCATCATCCTGCCACTCTCCTCGCCGATCCTGATCGTCACCGTGATCTGGCAGTTCACCCATATCTGGAACGAGTTCCTCTATGGCGTGACATTCACGACCGGCCAGCAACAGCCCGTCACAGCCGCGCTCATCGCACTGTCTGCCCCGGTCGCAGATATCCCCAAGCATGGTGTGCAGAGCGCTGCGGTGATCATCGCAGCGCTCCCCACTCTGCTGATCTATCTCTTTGGCGGCAGGTATTTCGTACGCGGCCTCACTGCCGGGGCCGTGAAATGATGGATGTGTCATGGCCGCACTGAGCATTCGCGCCCTGTCCAAGCGCTACGCCAATCTGGAGGTGCTGAAGGGCATCGACCTCGATATCGAGAGCGGCGAATTCACCGTGCTGGTCGGGCCATCCGGCTGCGGCAAGTCCACGCTGCTCAACATCGTCGCCGGGCTCGATCGCGCGAGCGACGGCACCATCGAGATCGGCGGGCGCGTCGTCAACGACGTCCCGCCCAAGGACCGCGACATCGCCATGGTGTTCCAGTCCTACGCGCTCTATCCGTCGATGACGGTGCGCCAGAACATCACCTTCGGCATGGAATGCCGAGGCATAGCCAAGGCGGAGCAGGAGAAAGCGCTGGCGAACGTCGCCAGGCTGCTCCAGATCGAACCGCTGCTCGCCCGCAAGCCGTCGCAACTGTCCGGCGGCCAGCGCCAGCGCGTGGCGATGGGGCGCGCCCTGGTGCGCGATCCCCTGCTCTTCCTGTTCGACGAGCCGCTCTCCAATCTCGATGCCAAGCTGCGCGTCGAGATGCGCATGGAGATCAAGCGGCTGCACCAGCGCATTGGGGCCACCATCATCTATGTCACCCACGACCAGATCGAGGCGATGACGATGGCAACCCGCATCGCCGTGATGCATCGGGGCGTCGTGCAGCAATTCGCCGACCCTGACACAATCTACCGATACCCGGCCAATCTGTTCGTCGCCCGCTTCATGGGCTCGCCGCCGATGAACACTATGCCGGCCCGTCTCGAGGCCGACGCTGGCGGACCCGTCGTGGTGATCGGCGCAGGCCGTCCGGACGAGGTCCGTCTCCGCCTGCAGGGCTACGACGCGGCGGCGTCCTATGTCGGCCGCGAGGTGGTGCTCGGGATCAGGCCCGAATGCATCGCCGAGGGCGACCGCGTGTTCTCCGGAGCCGTGGGCCCGCCTGTCATCGTCACCGCGCCAGTCGAGCTCGTCGAGCCCACTGGCGCGGAGACCATCGTCCTGCTGCGGCTTGGCGGCGAGCCCGCACAGGCGCGCATCTCGCCGGACATCCGCCCGACGCCGGGTGCCACCGCCTCCTTTGCCCTCGATACCCGTCGCCTTTGCCTGTTCGACCCCGAGACGGAGCGACTGATCGCATGACCCAGACGAGCTATGCCGGCCTCGCGGACCGCGTGGTGCTGATCACCGGTGGCGCCAGCGGCATCGGTGCCGCCTTCGTGCGCGCCTTCGCAGGCCAGGGCGCCCGCGTCGCGTTCCTCGATATCGACGAGGCGGCCGGCGGATCGCTGGTGGCGGAGGTGGCGGCCGCATCCGGCACGGCACCACTGTTCGTGCCCTGCGACCTCCTGGACATCGACGCCTTGCGCGCCGCAATCGCGCAGGTCCACGGATCGCTCGGCGACGCCGCGGTCCTCGTCAACAACGCCGCCAACGACCGGCGCCAGGTGCTGGCCGAGGTGACGCCATCCGAGTTCGACTGGATGATCGGCGTCAACCTCAAGCACGTCTTCTTCGCCGCACAAGCAGTCGTGCCGCAGATGCAGGCGCGCGGCGGCGGCTCGATCATCAACATGTCGTCGATCGCCTGGATGCGCGGCGGGCCGGCGCTGCCGGTCTACGCCGCGGCAAAGGCGGCGATCGTCGGCTTTACCAACTCACTGGCGCGGCTGGTCGGGCCCGACCGCATCCGCGTCAACGCGATTGCGCCCGGCATGGTGATCACCGAACGCCAGCGCCGGTTGTGGTATCCCGACGAGCAGACCATCGCCGAGATTCGCACGCGTCAGGCGATTCCCGATGCAGTGACGCCCGACGACATCGCCAACATGGCGCTGTACCTCGCCTCCGATGAGAGCCAGCGCATCACGCGCCAGTGTTTTCAGGTCGACGGCGGCTTGGGTTAGAGCGTGATCCGGAAGAGTATCGTAGGGTGGGCAAAGCGCAGCGTGCCCACCATCTCTCCGCCACCGAGAAAGGCACGGTGGGCACGCTTTCGCTTTGCCCACCCTACAAGACCGTCGTCTACCGCCGCCCCTTCCGCATCGTCGCGAGAACGACGTCGGCGGCGAGCACGCTCGGCGACTTGTTGCCGGTCGACATGGTGGCGTCGAGCCGGGCGAAGGCTTCGACTTGCCGCTTGCGCAGCGGCGTCTCCGTCAGCACTTCGGCCAGCGCGGGCGCCAGTTTCTCCGGCGTGCAGTCCTCCTGCAAGAACTCCGGAATGACGTCCTCACCGATCACGAGATTGGCAAGGATCACCGAGGAGACGCGGATCGCGCGGCGCAGGATGAAGGCCTCGATGGCGCCGACGCGATAGGCCGTCACCATCGGAATGCCCGACAGCGCCAGCTCCAGCGTGACCGTGCCGGATTTCGCCAGCGCAGCGTGCGCGATCCGGAAGGCGGTGCGCCTCTCGGCCTCGCCGATCACGATCTGCGGCTTGACCGGCCAGCTTGCGATGGCTTCGCGGACGGTGGCTTCGAGATGCGGCATGGTCGGCAGTATCAGCTCGAACGCGCGCCCCTCCGCCTGCAACCGGCCGAGCGCCGCACCGAACACCTCGATATGATGTCGGATCTCGCTACGGCGGCTGCCGGGCAGCACCAGCAGCACCGGCGGTTCGGCGTCGCGGCGCTTCTGCTCCTCCGCATTCGGCCGCAGCGAGCCCAATTGCTCGATCAGGGGATGGCCGACATAGCTGCATGGCGGCCCGCCGAGCTTGCGGTATTCCTCCGGCTCGAACGGCAACAGGCCGAGGACATGATCGACATAGCCGAGCATGGTCCGCGCCCGTCCCGGCCGCCAGGCCCAGAGTTGCGGCGACACGTAGTCGACGATCGGGATCGCAGGATTGCGCGCCCGCACCCGGCGGGCGACGCGATGGGTGAAATCCGGGCTGTCGATGATGACGAGCGCATCGGGCGCGGCCTCCAGCACGGCGTCCGCGGTCTCGCGGATCAAGCGCAGGATCTTCGGCAATTGCTGCACCACCGCGGCGAAACCGACGATCGACAGCTCCTCGATCGGAAACAGGGTCTCGAGCCCCTCGCGCGCCATGGTGCGGCCGCCGACGCCCTCGAACTGCACGCCGTCGCCGAGGCGCTGGCGCAGCACCTTCATCAAGGCGCTGCCGAGCCGGTCGCCGGATTCCTCCGTGGCGATCAGGAAGATCTTCCGCTTGGGATCGCGCCCCTGCATCACGCCGGCAGGCCGATGATGAAGAGGTACTTTGCGTCGGCGAGCGCGATCATCGCCTGCGGCTCGGCTGCGATGGTGTTGCCGGCGATCACGGCGATACCGGCAAGGCCGGCTCTTGCGACACCCTCGATGGTACGCGGGCCGATCGTCGGCAGGTCGAAACGCAGATCCTGGCTGCTCTTTGGCGCCTTCACCAGCACGCCGCGGCCCGTCGCCGCGCGAATGCGGCCCTCCTCGCGCAGCCGCGCGACGCGCGCAAGTAGCGCGTCGGTGCCCTCGATATCCTCGACCGCCACCACATGGCCGTCGATCACCACGACAGCCTGGCCGATGTCGAAAGGCCCGAGCGCGGTCAGGACCGCGCGGCCGCGCTCGATGTCGGTCTTGCTGGTGTCACTCGGCCAGGCGCGACTGATGCAGCCCTCGGGCATCAGGAGGTCGGGCGCAACGTCCTTGATCCCGACCATGCGAAAGCCGCCTTGTTCGAGAATGCGCCCGACGCCGGACAACAGATGATCGTCGCCGCCGCGAAAGGCGCGGATGACATTGCCGAGCAGCCGCAACGTCGTGAAGTCGAACCGTATCTCCGAGAGCGAAGGCCGCACCAAGGTGCCGATGAAGATCAGGTCGCGGCAGCCTTCCTCGCGGAACAGCCGCATCGCGCGCCCGAGCTGGCCGACCGAGATCCAGCGGTGGCGGAATTTCTCCACCTGCACCGGATCGCAGGCGCCGCGCAGCGGAAACAGCACCGGCGCGATGCCGCGCGCGGCGAGCGAGTCGGCGACCGCAAACGGCATGGCGCCGCCGCCTGCGACTACGCCGACCGGCGATGAAATCCCTGCCGCCGCCGATGTCATGTCCGCGGCCATCGCAGGTTCACTTCGCAATGGCGGGAAGACAGAGCGGACGCTTGCCCTTGCCGATGAAGCCGAGGATCTCGGCAATCGCCGGATCCTCGCCGGCGAGCGGCCTGGACGCTTCGAGCCGCTCGGCAAAGGTGCCGGGACCGTGGAAGAGCCTCTGGTAGAACGCACGCACGATCGCAAGCCGCTGCTTGGTGAACTTGCGCCGCTTCATGCCGATCAGGTTGAGGCCCTCAAGCACGGCATACTGGCCATTGACCAGCCCGAACGGAATGATGTCGTCGCGTACGCCACACACACCGCCCACCATGACCTGCGGCCCGATGCGCGTGAACTGGTGCACCGCGGACAGGCCGCCGATGAAGACGAAGTCGCCGATCTCGCAGTGACCGCCGAGCGTCGCCGAGGTCGCGAAGATCACGTCATTGCCGACATGGCAGTCATGGCCGACATGGCTGCAATTCATGAAATAGCCGCGATCGCCGACCGTGGTGATGCCGCCGCCGGCGACGGTGCCGGCATTCATGGTCACGGATTCGCGGATAGTGCAGCCCGAGCCGATCTTGAGCTTCGTCAGCTCGCCACGGTAGCTGAGCGACTGCGGTGGCGTGCCGAGTGAGGCAAAGGGATAGATGGTGCAATCATCGCCGATGGTGGTCTGCGCCGTGACATGCACATGTCCGATCAGCTTGCAGTTCGCGCCGATCACGGCATTGGGGCCGATGATGCAGTAGGGGCCGATCTCGGTACCCTCGCCGATCACGGCGCCGTCCTCGACCCGTGCGGTGGGATCAATCTTGCTCATCAAGCAATCTAACTCGTCAAGAAGGTCTGGTTATGTGTTGAAGTCGCTCGGTTTTCCGCTGGTTAGCCCGACTATGCCCGATCTGTCCAGTGACGTATCATCTCGGCGTGTTTCACGTGCCGGATGCGGCGGCCTTCGCGGCCCATCAACACGTTCATGCGGAGCTTCAGGTATCGTGGTCAGGGCCCTGGCAATGCTGCTCGCACAACTGGCGACCGCACCGCTCGTCTCCGAGACGGTGGAGACCGGCGGACACCGCCCCGTCGACCTCGCGACATTCGAATGCCGCGACATTACCCGCAGCACGGTGCTTCAGCGTGTCTGCTACGACCGCGCACAACAGGACCTGATCGTCGCGATCAACGGCGCATATGACCGTTATTGCGGCGTGGGTCCCGATACGGTCGACGGCCTCCTGGGCGCGCCGTCCATGGGCCAGTTCTTCAACCGGAATATCAGACGCGCGGCAGCGGGCAGCCGCTACGATTGCGGCGCATGAGCCCGCCCTGCGGGCCGTAAGCCGCTCAGTCCGTCAGCATGGCGCCGACGTCGGCTTCCGCGACGACCTGGCCGTTGACCTTGGCATCGCCGTGAAACCACCACATGGTCTTGCGGCGGCCGAGCGAGCGCATGTGATACTCGATGGTATCGCCGGGCAGCACGGGCTTGCGAAACTTGCACTTGTCGATGGTGAGGAAATAGACCGCGCGCGGTTTCTCGGTGCCCTCGACCGACTTGATGCCGATCACGCCCGCCGTCTGCGCCATCGCCTCGATCATCATCACGCCGGGATAGACCGGGCGCTCGGGGAAATGTCCCTGGAAGGCCGGCTCGTTGAAGGTGACGTTCTTGATGCCGATGCCGCTGTAATCGGCGCGGATGTTGATCACGCGATCGATCAGCAGCATCGGAAAGCGGTGCGGCAGCGTCTGGAGGATCGCGTTGATGTCCACCAGCTCGAACCTAACAGGTGATTCCTCCGTCATTCCCGTCCCTCGTCCTTCGGATCGGCCTTGCTGTCGCGTACCAGGCGCTCCACCGCGATGATCTCCTTGAACCACTGCTTGGTCGGCTTGGCAAAAAAACCACCCCAGCGTCCGTTCGGCGGGATGTCGTCCTTGACGCCGCTCATCGCGGTGACCTGGGCCCCGTCGCCGATCTTGAGGTGATTGTTGATGCCAACCTTTGCTCCCAGCGCCACGTTGTCGCCGATGGTCAGACTGCCGGCCAGCCCGATCTGGGCCGCCAGCAGGCAATTCCGGCCGATCGTCACATTGTGGCCGATCTGGACCTGGTTGTCGATTTTGGTGCCCTCGCCGATCACGGTGTCGCGCAGGGAACCGCGATCGATGGTGGTGCCGGCGCCGACCTCCACATTGTTCTGGATCAGCACGCGCCCGGTCTGCGGCACCTTCAGGTGCCCCTCGGGGCCGAAGAAGATGAAGCCGTAGCCGTCCTGGCCGATCGAGCAGCCCGGGTGGATCAGCACGTTGTTGCCGATCAGGGCACACTGGATGGCGGTACGGGCGCCGACATTGCAGTCCCGGCCGATCTTGACGCCGGGGCCGATCACGGCGCCGACGCCGACCACCGTGCCGCTGCCGATCTCGACATCCGCACCGATGACCGCAAGCGGGTCCACGACCACACCGTCCTCGAGGCGCGCCGTGGGATCGATGATGGCCGACGGCGCGATGCCGTCATTGCCGACCCAGGATTGCGGCCTCAGCGCGTCGCCGTGCCATTCCCGCGCGATCCTGACGAAGGCGCGGAACGGCTGCGCCGCCCGCAGCACGGCGACGTGCGCGGGCACCTGAGCCTCGAAGCGCGGACTGACCAGGCACGCACCCGCTCTGGTCGTCTTGAGCTGATCGGCATATTTCAGGTTGTCGAAGAACGCCAGATGCATCGGGCCGGCTTCGTCGAGCGAAGCCAGGCCCGTGATGACGTGATCGCCCCTGGTGGGGTCGACCAGCAGCGCCTTTGTCAGCGTGGCAATATCGGCCAGCGCCGTCGCAGGCGGCTTTGTGAAGAAGGTCGGCTGCGCCATTCCACCCCGTCGTGGTCCGGCTTCGGCATGAAGCGGCCAAGCCGCATCATGCCTCATCTCCCGGATTGAGCACGAACTTTTTGGAGACCGGCCCCCAGGGGAAACCCAAGGGGCCGGATCATGCTCTGCTGATCGAATTAGAACGAGGTGCCGCCGCCGAACCGGAACTCCTGGGTGCGGTCATACTTGCCCTTGCTGAGCGGCACGGCGTAGTCGAAGCGCAGCGGACCGAACGGCGACTGCCAGATCAGGCCGACACCGACCGACGAGCGGATCACCTTGCTGTCGTCGTAGACGAGGCCGGTACAGGTTCCGGCACTCGACGGATTGACGGTCGACGGAATACAGCCAGGCGCGTTGACTTCGTTGGTCACCGTCCAGCTCGTCGGTCCCCTGTAGTCATACAGGCCGCCGGCATCGGCATAGACCGCGCCCTTCAGACCCACTTCCTTCGGCAGGAACCAGAACGGCATCTGCAATTCGAACGAAGCGCCCCAATACTTGGTGCCGCCGAGCGCGTCCTGCGTACCGAAAGGATTCAGATCGCGCGGGCCGATGCCGTTCGGAGAGAAGCCGCGGACGAGGTTCGGGCCCATCTGGAACTGGTCGAGCATCCGCAGATCTTTGTCGAGCTTGGTCAGAACACCACCCTGGAGATGGACGAGGCCGACGATATCAGACACCAGCGGGGCGTAGTACTTTCCGTCCGCCGCGGTCTTCAGGTAGGACACGTCGCCGCCGACGCCGGCGAAATCCTGCCGGAAGTCGATGAGCAGGCCGTCGGTGGGGTTCTTGTTGTTGTCGAGCGTGTTGTAGGTCAGCGTATAGCCGAGCGCCGAGGTCAGGGTCTTGCCGTTGGCAAGCTCCTTGCGCACCGGCAGCGAGGCTTCGCCGTCGTTGTAGCAGCCGAGGCCGTTGGTCGAGGCAAGGCTGATGCCGTTGGCGGCCGCATAGGCCGGGCTCGGGTTGAAGGCCGCCGAAGTCGGATCGTTGTTACAGTTCGCCAGGTAGGACGGCAGCGTGATTTCCTGCCGATAGATCGAATAGCGCAGCTGGAGCGACAGATCTTCGCGCAAGGAGAAGCCGAGACGCGGCGAGAAGCCGAGCGTCTTGGTGCCGTAGGAGATGTAGCTGTTGGACAGCTGCTGGCGTTGATAGAGGTCGAGGCCGAGCGCGACGCGGTAGTCGAGCAGATACGGTTCGACGAACGACAGCGAATAGCCGCGCGCGTACTGGCCATAGGTCACCGACGCCTTGGCGAACAGGCCGCGGCCGAGCAGGTTGCGTTCGGAGATCGAGACTTCGGCGAGCGCGCCGTCGGTCGTGGAGTAACCGCCCGAGACCGAGAAGTCGCCGGTCGATTTTTCTTCCATGTCGACGACCAGGATGACGCGGTCGCTGGACGAGCCGGGCTCCGTCGTGATCTTCACGGTCTTGAAATAGTCGAGGTTCTTCAGGCGCCGCTCGGCACGATCGACCAGCGCGCGGTTGTAGGCATCGCCCTCGGAGATGTCGAACTCGCGACGGATCACGTAGTCGCGCGTGCGGGTGTTGCCGCGCAGGTTGATGCGCTCGATATAGGTGCGCGGGCCCTCGTCGATGTTGAACACGACCGAGACGGTGTGCGCCTCGAAATTGCGGTCGCCGCCGGGACGGACCACGGCAAAGGCATAGCCGCGGCGCGAGGCCTCGATCTGCATGTCCTCGACCGACTTCTCGACCGATTCGACGTTGTAGAGCGAGCCGACATTGACGCGCGAAAAGGAGCGCATCGAGCTCGGGTCGAAGTTCGGGATGCTGGAACGGAAGTCGAGCGCACCGACGCGGTATTGGGAGCCTTCCTCGATCTTGAAGGTGACGTTGAAGCCCTTCTTCTCCGGATCGTATTCGGTGAGCGCGGCCACGACCTGGACGTCGGCGAAGCCGTTCTTGAGGTAGAAGCGGCGGATCAGGTCGCGGTCGGCCTCGACGCGGTCGGGATCGTAGATGTCGCCGCTGCCAAGGAAGCTCAGCAGGTTCGATTCGCGCGTCTTGATGACGTCCCGCAGGCGGTAGGACGAGAACGCGACGTTGCCGACGAAGTCGATCGACTTGACGCCGGTCTTGGCGCCCTCCTCGATCGTGAAGATGAGATCGACACGGTTGTTCGGCTGCTCGATGACCTCGGGCGTGACGCGGACGTCGTAGCGGCCGGAGCGGCGGTAGATTTCGGCGATTCGCAGCGTGTCGGACTGCACCATGGCGCGGGAGAAGGTGCCGCGCGCCTTGGACTGGACTTCAGCGGTGAGCTGCTCGTCCTTGATCTTCTTGTTGCCCTCGAAGGCGATGCGACCGATCACCGGGTTTTCCACCACGGAGACGACGATCTGGCCACCGGCGCCGCGGTTGATCTTCACGTCCTGGAACAGGCCGGTCTCGATCAGCGCCTTGAGGCCGTCGTCGATGGCGCCCTGATCCAGGCGGCCGCCCGGACCCGCCTTGAAATAGGAGCGGATCGTCTCCACCTCGACACGGCGATTTCCCTCGACGGAAATCGACTGGACGGTCTGCGCAAGCGCAGGCGATGACACAAAAGCCGCCCCAATCGGGGCAACCACCGGCGCGCCGAACATGATCAGGGTGGCAAGCAAGCCGCCCCGGAGTCGCAGTCCAAACTTCATTGCGCAACGCGCCCTTATCATTCCGTGCCAGACCCAACCCCAACGCCGGTCCGGAGATTCCCCAAGTTCAGAGCCGCTTGTAGCCAATTTCACCGACGCCGCAAACGGCCGAGCGCGCCGCAATTTCAATTTCATTCCAAGACGTTGCTCAACAGCAACGCCTCAAAAAAGCCCCTATCAGGAAGCCGCCATCCGCAGGATGTCGTTGTAGGTCGCAAACACCATCAGCATCAGCACCAAACCAAGCCCGATTCGGAACCCCATCTCCTGCGTCCGCTCGGACAGGGGCCGGCCGCGGACCACTTCCGCCGCGTAGAACATAAGGTGACCGCCATCCAGCAGCGGAATCGGGAACAGGTTCAGCAGGCCAATCGACACCGACAGCACCGCACAGAGGTTGATCACGAACTGGAACCCGGCGCTGGCCGCCTGCCCCGACATCTTCGCGATCCCGAGGACGCCGCTGACCTCGTTGGGATTGCCGTTTCCGACAAACAGCGAGCCCAGGAACTTGAAGGTGCTGGTGATGATGAACCAGACCTGCTCGACCCCGATCTTGAGCGCCTCGCCGACACCGACCGGTGTGGTCGAGGCCTCACCAGCCTGGGACTTGTGCTCGACGCCCAGCACGCCGAGGCGGTGGCTGTTGCCGAACGGATCCTTGCGCTCGAGCAGCGCCGGCGTCGCGGTCAGCGACACGATGGCGCCGTCACGCTTCACCTGGAAGGCAAGCGCCGAACCGGCATTCATCGCCACGATTCGCTGCATGTCGGCAAAGCTCTCGATCGGCTTGCCGTCGATCTGGACGACGACGTCCCCGATCTTGAAGCCGGCCACAGCCGCCGCGCCATCGGCGACGACGCCGTCGACGCGCGCGATCGTGCTCGGCTTGCCGTAATACAGGGCCATGCCGGCGAAGATCAGCGCCCCCAGAATGAAATTGGCGATCGGTCCGGCCGCGACGATGGCGGCGCGCGGGCCGACCTTCTTGTGGTGGAAGCTGCCGGCGCGCTCCTCGGCCGTCATGGCCGCGAGCGTCTCGGCCGACGGGGTCGAGGCCTCGCTCTCGTCGCCGAAGAACTTGACGTAGCCGCCGAGCGGGATC
>Ga0070671_100003090_pt1 | contig 12955 bp, 9 predicted proteins | sample KBSS73metaG_FD_65341 | JGI IMG/M metagenome (GOLD analysis project Ga0070671, IMG submission 65341) | Switchgrass rhizosphere microbial communities from Kellogg Biological Station, Michigan, USA - KBS S7-3 metaG | ecosystem: Host-associated > Plants > Roots > Rhizosphere > Soil ...
GCCCACCCCGCCTTCACTTCGGCGACGAGCGGCGCGGGCAGCCCCAGAAAGTTCTCGGGGTCGTCGATGATCTCGGGCTTCGACGAGAAGTAGGCGGCGTTGAGCAGCCCATTGGCACCGACGGTCGGCGTCCAATAGAGCGGCGGCCCCCGTTTCACCCGCGCCCGCAGCGCCTCCGCGATGTCGGGCGCGTACTCGGGACTGTCGACGCCGATGTGCTGAAAGTCGTCGATGCCCATTTGCAGCCCGAGCCGCACCTCGGCGTCGTTCTGGCCGTGCATCGCCACTTTCTTCCCACGCGCGTGGGCTTCGGTCACGATCGCCGTCCGCTCCTCGGGCGACATGCGTTCGGCAAAGAAGATCTTCACGACGTCCACACCGTCGTCGAGCAGCCGTCGCGTCTTGGCACGGGCATCGTCCGCGCCGTCGATCGGCAGGAACTGGCTGGTGATCGACGTCTGGTTGGGCGCCAGCTTGGCGAGCGCCGGGCCGGCGGCATAGATCGTCGGTCCCGGGAGCGCGCCGCTCGCAATACGGCGCTTCACGCCGAGAACGGCCGCGGCCGGAGCCGCGAGATCGCGCACGCTCGTCACCCCGCCCATCAGCATCTGGCGGGCCGAGGCGGGGATCGTCACCGGTTCGAACTCCGCATCGTGCTTGAACCAGGCTCCCGGGTTGGGGTGGCCGCTGTAGATCAGATGCACGTGCAGATCCCACAGCCCGGGCAGCACGGTCATGCCTTCGGTAGAGATCGACTCATACCCGGCTGGCACCGGCACCGTGGCGAGCGTGCCGACCCGCTCGATGCGATCGCCGCGGATCAAGACTACGCTGTCGCGGACCGGCGGCGCGCCGGTGCCGTCGATGAGCGCGCCTCCCACGAGCGCCAGGCCCCGGCCCTGGGCCTGTGCACGAATGCCCGTCTCCAGGCTGCCGAGCACGCCGAGCACGCCCAGGACAGCCGCGATCAGCATGCGTCGCGTCAGCGTCACGAATGAGCTCAGTCTGCCACGAACGCGCGGACCGACGATGCCTCTACGGCTGCGGCTTCTTCCAACGTGAATAGTCCGCTTTCAGCAGGTTGCGCGGATCGGACGGCGAGATGTGGTGGCGGACGCCGTTGGCATCCTCGAGGCACTCGTCCTCGATGATGCGGGCGCCCGGCTGCGTGACGCGATACAAGGTGGTCCGTAGCGTCCACGGCCTGGAGTAGACGACCGGGTCTTCGATCCGCGCTTCGTACTCGAGCGTGTCGGCGGTCGTCATCCGATACTTCTCGACCACGTGGAACTCGGTGCTGTGGAAGTTGCCCGCATGGTCGAGCCAGGCGAGGTCCGTGATCGCCACGACGTCGGCGATCAGCGTGTCGAACTGCCAGCGGTATCGCGTGTCCCCCATCCACCAGTCGGTGGCGTCGAAGTGTGGGCGCCCTTCGGGATGAAATACGCGGAACGCGTGGTTCTCCTGGTAGACGATGGCGAAGTTGCCAGGGCTCTGCAGGATCTGCAGCGGCATGGGCACGTAGGTCGCGCGCGGCACGCTGGCCTGATAGCACTTGATCGACGGATCGGCGGTCGCACGGTTCCGGTAATTCTGCTGCCGGCGGGCGAGCGCTTCGGGCTTGTACGGAATCTTCCCGTCGGGCGGATCGACGACGATACGGCCTTCGATGTTCTCGTGCGCGTTGCCCCGCGCCTGCCAGATGCCGCGGAAATCGGGCGTCTTGCCGTCCGACAAGCGCGCCGGAGCGAACGGCGCCGCCTGTCCGGCCAGGACCGTCGCGCTGAGAACAACGGCGGCTATGGCGCGGATCATTTCGCCCTCTGCTTCTTGCCGCCGTCCTCGTTGGTGTAGTGCTGCAGGCTGCGTTCGCCTTCGAGACAGCTGTACTCGAGGATCTGCTGATCCGCTGGCACCCGCTTCAACGTGAAGCGGAATTCGATCGGCTTCACGAACACGGTCGGATCGGTGACGGTGGCCTCGTACAGGATGGTGTCGCGGTCGACCAGCCTGAAGCGCTCGACGACGTGCTCGTTCTCGTCGACGAAGTTGCCGGCCATGTCCAGCCACGTCCGGCCGTTGAAGTTGCTCACGTCCACGACGAACGTGTCACCGTCCCAACGACCGCGGGAGTCGCCGTCCCACGCCCAGTAGTTTTTCGGGTGGGGGCTGTTGTCGGTGGGAATAATGCGCACGTCGTGCATGGCCTCGTGCAGCAGCGCCACGTACTTGTCGTCCTGGATGATCTGCACGGGGTAGAGGCCGCCCGGCTGGTCGAGTGATCGCGGCACGCCTGGCAGGTGGCATCGGGCCTCGGGGTCCTCATAGCCTCGCTTCAGGCGATCCTGCCGTTCGGCTTCGGCCTCCGGCGTGTATTCGTATCGCGGCGGGGGAGGAGGTCCGCCGCCGGCCCGGCCGCCCGCCCGGCCGCCGCGTCCGCCGCCGCCAGGCGCCGCGAAGTTCGTCCCGTCGAGCGAGCCGATGAAGAGGCCTTGAAACCCGCCGGCGCTCTTCAACCACAGGCCCTGCAGGTCGGGATGCCCATCGGGAAGCCTGGGCAGGGTTGTGTCCGCGCCGGCGGGCGCAGCCGCCGCCGACTGCGCGGAGAGGGACAGGAATCGCGAGCCGGCGATCGACACGCAGATCGCGGCTGCCAGCAGCGCGTGTCTCACTTGTCGTTCGCCGTGCCGGGTGTGCCGGCGGGTGTCCCTGACGAACCGGCGAACACCTTGCGACCGTCCGCCAGGGTGACCGTCGCGGCGTTGGCGGTGTTCGAGCCGTCCTTCGCCTTGTAGCCCTCGACCAGGATCTCGTCTCCCGGCTTCAGCGATCGCTTGGTCCACCCCAGCCGCATCAAGCCGTTCGGGTTGGAGGTTTCGACCATCCACCGGGCCGTCTTGCCGTCCTCGCCGCGCACGTCGATCGTGATCCAGCCATGCGGGTTGATCATTTCCCACTGCACGACTACTCCCTTGAGCGTCACCGGTTTCTGAAAGTCGAATTCGGCGGCGAAGGAGTGGTGCGCCGAGACGCTGGCGCCATTTGACGCCACGGCTACTATTACCGCCAGGAATACGCCGACGATCGGTTTCACGGGACGTAATTCTGTTCGATGGTCCGGCCCCTCGCTCATGAATCGTCCCGATTCGAGGTATCGGCATAGCCGATACTTGACCCCATGGACCTGCACCTCTTCGACCTCAACCTGCTCGTCGCCCTCGATGCGCTGCTGACCGAGCGGAACGTGACCCGGGCCGGGAACCGGCTGAATCTGAGCCAGTCGGCGATGAGCGGTGCGCTCGCGCGGCTGCGCCACTACTTCCGCGACGAGCTGCTGGTGCCGGTCGGCCGGCAGATGGTGTTGACGCCGGTGGCAGAAGGGCTCGTCGGACCCGTGCGCGACATCCTGCTGCAGATCCGCGGCACGCTGGGCTCGAAGCCGAGCTTCGATCCGTCCACGGCCACCCGCCATCTGTCGATGGCCGTCAGCGACTACGTGACGGAAATCCTCATGGCCGACGTGCTGCGGACCGCCCGCTGCGAGGCGCCGAACATCACCTTCGAGCTGCGGCCAGTGGGCCGCCGCGCCGGCGAGGACCTCGAGAGCGGCGAGCTCGATTTCCTGATCGCGCCCGAAGGCTACGTGTCGTCGACGCAGCCGACGGAGGTGCTGTTCGAGGACACCTACACCTGCGTGGTCTGGGCCGGAAACACGGCGGTGGGCAAGGCGATGACGCTCGAGCAGTACCTCGAGCTCGGGCACGTCGTGGTCAACGTGGCGGGCAACGAACCGCCATCGAACTACGATGAACAGTTTCTGCGCCGGTCCAATTTCAAGCGCCGCGTCGAGGTGTCGGTGCCGACCTTCAGCCTGGCGCCCCAGCTCGTCGTCGGCACCGATCGCGTCACGACCATCACCACCCGGCTGGCGGCCAAGTGCGCCGAGATCCTTCCGCTCCGTCTGCTGCCGATGCCGATCGCGATGCCGCCGATGGTCGAGATGCTGCAGTGGCACAAGGTGCACGAGTACGACCCCGCGCACCACTGGTTCCGCGCTCTGCTCAGGACCGTGGTGCAGCAGCTGCCGTTGCAGCCGCCCGTGATCCGGGGCGGCCGCGCGGCTCGCGTCAGCGCCCGCTCTTGAGGCTGTCGTACACCGCGGTCACGAACATCTCGGTCGTCCACGGTCCGCTGTTGGCGCCGTACTGCGTGTCGTAGTCCGCCGTCACCCGCGCCGCCTTCACTTGCGCCAGCGTCGCGCCGGCGTCGATCATCGCTTTCACCCGGTCGCGGACGATCACGACCATGTCGCGGTACTCCAGCACCTCGTGCTCATCTGCGAGATAACCGTGGCCCGGCACCACATAGGTGCCCCCTTCGCCCTGATGCCGGTACACCGTCATCTTCAGGATCTCGTTCAGTGCGTGGATTTCGCCCTGCACCGAGCCGCCGTTCTTGAGGTCGATGACCGGGTACTGCGTGGTGGTGAAGATGTCGCCCGCCACGATCACGTCCGCGCGGCGGAAGTGGATCAGGCTGTCGCCGTCGGTCACCGCGTCCTTCTGGTAGAAGAACTCGATGGCGTCGCCGTTGTGGAACTTGCGCCGCCGATCTTCCAGGTAAGTGTCGGCGGGCACGGCCGCGGTGGGCGCTTTGGCCGCCTGCATGCGGACCTGCACGTTGACGTGCGCCATCATCGTCGCGTGCGCCCCCGGGTCGCTGAAGGAGCCGGTGACACCGCGTGGGGCCGCCGTCACGAAGAACGAGCCGAGCAGACTCGGGTCCTGCCCCGCGTCGCCGAGGCGTGCGTTCCCGCCCGTGTGCTCGCTTCGGAAGCTGGTGTTGGCGATGAACTGGATCGGACTGGGCGTGAGGCTGCGGATGGCGGCGATCACCTTGTCGGCGAGCTTGCCTTCACCCGTATCGACCACGAAGGCGCCTTGATCGCCGGTCTGCACCACGATGTTGGCGCCGTCGCCCACCAGCATGTAGACGTTGTCCCGGATTGGAAACACGTGGACCTCGCCGTCGCGCGGCTCGCGATCGGTGGCTTTGCTCGTTTCCGGAGCGCGGCCGGCCGCCGGCGAGAGCAGCGCGCGCCCTTCGGCGTCGCTGCTCGTCCCGAGCCTGGCTTCCAGTTCGGGATACATCGTCACCGCGCCCAGCAGCCCCGCCGCGAGCGGAATCTTGTAGCGCGTCGAGAACTCGTTCACGAACGGCTGCTTGCCGAACAGGTAGTGGGGGACGGCGTCGTCCGGCCGATCCAGAATCTGCTCGCCGTCGTCGCAGGCATACAGCCAGGCGCCGGGATCGACCGGCTGGCGCGCGAAGTCGCTGCTCCGCACCATCGGTTCGCTGAGATACACGGGATCGGAGACCACGGTGACGTTCGTCAGGTGGTCGCCGTGGCGGGTGAAGAACTCGGTCAGCGTGGCCTGGTCGCTCTCCGGAGCACCATTGCCGCGCCGCAGCGCGCCGTTCTTCATGTGCGTCGTGCTCACCACCAGCGCGTTGCCGACGAACCGTCCGGTCGAGAAGCCCCGGAACGTGTGCGGCGCCCACGCCGGCGGATGCGGCCGTCCGTCCATCCAGATGACGCGATGCCCTTCGGTCGTCTGCGCCCAGAGATGGATGGCGACCAGCCGCTGCGTGTGCTCGTCGCGCTCCTCCCAGATCCGGAAGTTGCCGAGCGCGCGCATCTGGTACGGCGTGACGTAGGCCTCGCACTGGTGGTGGCGCAGCGTCACCCGCGACGGATCGTAGGAGAGCGCCCACAGGCGGCCGGCTTCGTTCAGCGGGAAGCCGCCGTAGTCGGCAATCTCGGCGCCGGGCCCGCGCTCCATCAGATCCTCGTGGAGCGCCGGCGTCCAGTAGCCGCTCAGGTCCACCGCGGGGGCCTGCCCGGTGGGCGCTCCCGGGATGACCGGTGCCTGTCCGGCGAGAGTGGTACCCAGTGCGGCCAGTGCCGCGCCCAGCAAGCCTCTCACGACTCGCGCGCTTCGCATCTGTCCGCTCCTCATCGCGCCCCGCACGGCGTGGGCCGCCAGCGCGCCGCGTCGGTTTCGCGCTTGAACTGCTGGCTCGTCCAATAGGGGGTCGCCAGGTACTCGGGGTCGACGATCTCGCTCGTCACGACAAGGAGCGAGTCCCCGCCCGGGACGTCGAACCGATCGAAGAATTCGGTCATCACCGCGTTGCCGCTGTAGGGCACGCCGTTGCGGCTCAGATACCCCGGCTTCATCTTCGTGGTGACCACTTTGAGCGACCCGCCGGGCGCGGCGCCGAATCCGCGTCCGGCGAGCGCGGCCTGCGGGTAGTCCCACGAGGCCGTCGAGAGCCCCTGCCAGTCGCCGCCGTCGCCCTGGGGCGGTCCGAATTTGAACAGGCGCGTCTGCGTGCCGGCGTCGGTCTCGAGCTTGAGCGACGTGTCGTCCTGCCAGGAGACGCGCACGCGCGTCGGCAGCCGCATCACGCCGGCCGCGCCGTAGGCCTTGCACTGCTCGCCGGCCGCGGCATCCCGCGCCGGATCCCAGCTCGCCGCGACTTTTCGCGCCGGGGGGAGCAGCACCACGTTCAGGCTGCCGAAATCCCCCTTCGCGCCGGTGAATTGGCGCTGGCGCCACTCCTCCGTGATGAGCGACACCCACTGGCCGGTGAGATCGACGGGCGCCGCGGCACGCGGCGAGGGTGGCGCGGGTGGCCCGCCACGTCCGCGCTGGGCGTCCGTCGGTACCGCCAGCGCCGTCATCAGCGCGCTGACGCAGACCACCCAGGCCCCCCGGTTGGCGAAGGACGTTCGTCTCATCGCCGCGCATTCTACTGCCCGGCCCGGACGACCCGGTATCGATCTCCGTGATGTCCGGCATCGCAAGAAACGATTTTTCCGAAGCGCTCCCGCCCGCGCATAGTCCGCCCGTCCGACAACCCATCGTGACGAGAGGAGTCCCGTGACCCGACGTGTGACCGCCGTTTGTGCAATTGCTCTGTCGTGGATGCTTTCGGTCGTGCCGGCGCCTGCGCAGGCCGTGCGCGCCACGGTGCTCGGCACCGTCACCGATCGCACCGGCGCCGTACTGCCAGGGGCGACCGTCACCATCACGAACACCGACACGAAAGTCGCGCAGACGACCGTCAGCGACTCGCAGGGGCACTACACGCTGACGAACCTGCTCCCGGCGCCCTACGACATCGAAGCGGCGCTGTCAGGCTTTCAGACCGTCGTCCGCAACGGCGTCCGTCTGGTGGTCGGCAGCGAAAGCGTGGTCGATTTCACGCTCGGCCCGTCCGCCGTGCAGGAGACCATCACCGTGTCGGCCCCTGCGCCGGTGGTCGAAACCGTCTCGGTGGCCCTCGGCACCGTCATCGAGCAGAAGCAGATTGCCGAGCTGCCGCTCATCGATCGCAGCTACTCGAAGCTGATCGCCCTCGCGCCCGGCGCCAACGAACTGCCGCCGACGACCGCGGGCGGGATTTTCCAGCAGTTCTTCGGCCGTCAGCCGCAATACGCCGTGTCGGGCGCGCGTCCCGAGGGGCAGGTGTTCCTGCTCGACAACACCAACGTGCAGAACTACTGGAACCGCGGCAGCGGGTCGGGACAGCTCGGGACGACGCTCGGCGTCGAGGCGATTGCCGAGTATCAGGTCCTGACCAACACGTACAGCGCCCAGTTCGGCGGGAACGGCGTCGCCATCAACGCCATCACGAAGTCCGGCACCAATCAGTGGCACGGGTCGCTCTTCGAGTTCTTCCGCAACGATCGGTTGGACGCGTCCAACTATTTCGACAAGCTGCTCGATCGCCCGGACCCGACGTTCAACAAGAACCAGTTCGGTGCCAGCTCCGGCGGCCCGCTGGCGAAGAGCAAGGCGTTCTACTTTGTGACCTACGAAGGGCTGCGCCAGACGATCGGTCAGACGCAGGCGATCACCGTGCCCGACGGCAACGCGCGCAACGGCATCATCAACGGCGTCAACGTCGGCGTGAATCCCGCGATGGTGCCGGTGCTGCAGCTCTACCCCCTGCCCACGCGGCAGACCGCCGCGCAGGCGGCGCAGGGCATCGGCCGCGCCGACGTCACGAATGAAACGCCCGGGCACGAGAACTACTTCGTCGGGCGCATCGACTACAACCTCACGCCGTCCAGCAACCTGTTCGTCCGCTACACGCTCGACCGTGCATCCGTCTTCGAGCCGAACTCGGGGTCGGCGATCCCGCTCTGGCACAGCAACGACGATTCCGAGAATCACTACGTGACGGCGGAGTTGCGGCAGGCGCTGAACCCCAAGACGGCCAACAGCATCCGCTTCGGAGCCACACGTACCAGCGAGGACGCGACGCGAACCGATCTCGACAACGGGGTCCTGAAATTCTTTCCCGAGCGACAGAGTGGATCGGTCGCTCCCGGTTCCGGTGTGACCGGCGTCGGCGGCAACCAGGTGCTGCCGTTCACTCAGCGCCAGACCCGCTTCATCGTCGGTGACGATCTCGTGTGGAGTGGCGGCGGCCACTCGCTCACCCTGGGTGCCGAGTACGAGCACCAGGCGACGTTCGTCAACCTTCCGCTGTTCGGAGACGGGGCCTGGACCTTCCCGAGCCTGACCGCGTTCCTGCAGAACCAGCCGTCGCTGTTCCTCGGTGCCCTGCCGGGCGCCACCGACGCGGCGCGCAATATCGACGAGTGGCGTCTCACGAGCTATGCCCAGGACCAGTGGCGGCTGGGCGACCGCGTCACGCTGAACCTCGGCCTCCGCTACGACCCGCGATCGATTGCGACGCTCGACAAGGCGGCGGCGCTGGTCGATCTGGCGCAGTCGACCGGATTCACCCCGATCACGGAGGCGTTCTCGCGCAACCCCACGCTGCACAACTGGGAGCCGCGCGTCGGCGTGGCGTTCGATCCCTTCGGCGACCACAAGACGTCGGTCCGCGCCGGCTACGGCGCGTTCCACAGCCCGATCACCGCCAATCGCTTCGGGCCCGCCTACGCGCTCAACCCGCCATTCGCCCTCGGCGTGCAGGTGCGGCTGCCGTTCCCGCCCGTTCCCGTGTTCCCCACGCCGAACCCGGGCGCCTCGCAGATCTCGCAGATGCAGGCGCTGGACTACGACATGGCGGACTCGCCGCGCCTGCAGCAGTGGAACGTCAACGTCCAGCGCGAGATCCTGCCCAACACCAGCGTGACGGTGGCCTATGTCGGCAGCAGCGGTGACCATCTGCAGCGCCAGCGCGACACCAACCCGGTGACGCCGCGAACGCTGGCCGATGGCACCGTCGTCTACGGCTCTCGCGCCGGCGCGCAGACGGTGTCGAACGCACGCGTCAATCCGGTGTTCGGCGCGCTCATCAGCGCCAACTCGTACGCCGACTCGGACTACCACTCGCTGCAGGTCGCGCTCAACCGCCGCTTCACGAACAACCTGCAGTCGCAGCTCTCGTACACGCTGTCCCGCTGCCAGGACACGACGTCGGGCAATTCACCGTTCGAAGGCGGCACCGCGGCCACCAACCCGTACGACGAGCGCTACGACTACGGTCCATGCCTGGTCGACCGCACGCACAGCCTGCGCGCCAGCGCCATTTACCAGCTGCCGTTCACGTCGAACGCGTTCGTCTCGGGGTGGCAGATCTCGGGGATCGTGAGCGCGGTCAGCGGCGCGCCGTTCACGCCGCTCATCGGTTTCGATCAGGCCGGTCTGCAGACCGGCGGCACGCAGCGGCCCAACCTGGCCTCCGGCAAGTCGCTCGACGACGCGGTCACGGGCGGCAGCCTCGACACGGTGTGCGGCTGCATCGTGAACTACTTCGATCCGTCGTTCTTTACGCTGCCGGCCGCCGGCACGCTCGGCACCGGCGTCGGGCGCGACACGCTGCGCGCCCCGGGACTGCTCACGGTGGACCTGGCGCTCAGCAAGAACGTCAGCCTCGGCAAAGGGCCCTACCTGCAGCTCCGGGCCGAGGTGTTCAATCTGTTCAATCGCGTCAACTACGCGCCGCCGAACTCCGCGATCTTCATTGCCACGGCCGACGGCGGCGCGGCGCTCAACCCGAACGCCGGGCAGATTACGTCGGCCGGGCCCCCGCTGCAGATGCAGCTGGGCGTGAAGCTGGTGTTCTGAAGCGGCCGCGCCGTGATTCGCTATGCATTGCCGGTCGCGGCGTTCTTCTGTGCCGCGGCCGTCGTCGCCGTCTCGCAGCAGCCGGCCGTAGCGCAGCGCGGAGAGCGGTCAACCGTCACGTACTACAACGACGTCGCGCCGGTTCTGCAGAAGAACTGCGAGACGTGCCATCGCCGCGGCCAGATCGCGCCGATGTCGTTCCAGACCTACGAGTCGGCCCGCCCGTGGGCGCGAGCCATCAAAGCCGCGGTGCAGGCGAAGAAGATGCCGCCGTGGTTCGCCGATGGCAGCTACGGGCACTTTCTGAACGATCGATCGCTCTCCGCGCAGGACGTCGCCACGTTGGCGGCCTGGGCGGATGGCGGGGCCATGCCAGGGGATCCGAAGGATGGTCCGCGGCCGCTCGCGTGGCCCGATGGCGGCTGGCAGATCAAACCGGATCTCGTCGTCGATGGCCCGAAGTACGACGTGCCGGCCAAGGGCATCGTCGAGTGGACGTGGATTATCGTGCCGGGCGGCTTCAAGGAAGACACGTGGGTGACGTCCGTCGAGGTGAAGCCCTCGGAGCCGGCCGTCACGCACCACGTGTGCCTGGCCTATCTGCCGCACGACGAGCGGACCACCTACTTCACGCCGAGCGCGCGACGGGTGCCGCGCGACGACGACGGCAATGAGATCAGCGCCTCGCGTGGCGCTCCGCCGCCGGCGGGACGGCCCGCGGGAGCCGGCCCGCGCGGCGGCGCGCGGCCCGGGGGACCGGCGCAGCTGCCGCCGGAGCTGTTCAACACCGCCATCGGCATCCTGTCGCGCAGCAACGGGCTCGAAGAGTGCTACGAGCCGGGGCGCATGCCGGCGGACTTCCGGCCGTTCGACGCGGCGAAGTTGATTCCCGCTGGGACGGACATCGCCGTCAACGTCCATTACACGCCGAACGGCAAGGCGGTGACCGATCACGTGCAGATCGGGTTCACGCTCGCCAAAACAGCTCCGAAACGCCGATACATCGCGCTCAGCACGAGCTCGCCCTCGGACCGGCAGCGGTTCGCGATTCCGCCGCTCGACGCCAACTGGGAAGCGCCGCCGGCCGTCGTCACGTTCGACAAGGACGTCGAGCTCGTGGGGTTGATGCCGCACATGCACGTCAGGGGCAAGGCGGCGCGCTTCTATCTGGACTACCCCGACGGTCGCACGGAGACCGTCCTGAATGTGCCGCGCTACGACTTCAACTGGCAGCTGTGGTACGACACGTCGTTGAAAGTGCCGCGTGGGACCAAGATGCGCGTGTTCGCCTGGTACGACAACTCACCGGCGAACAAGTTCAATCCCAACCCGAATGCCACCGTGTACTACGGCGACCAGACGTGGGAAGAGATGCACTTTCCGTCGTACGGGCTGGTGGTAGACGACATCCGCTGGACGCACCGTGACGTCGTGGCGCCGGGAGGTTATGTCGGCGGCGCAGGCCTTCTTGGGCCGCCCGCGCCGTGATCTCTGGCGACGGCGAATGAGAACATGACGGCGGCATACAGCAGCGCCTCGATGCCGCCGTTCCGTATCGGCCACAGCGCCCGCGGCTGTGCGACGCCAACGTAAGCCACCAGCGCCTCGGCGGCGACGACCCAGGCGGCCTGCCTGACGCAGAGGCCCGCCATCAGCAGCGGCCCGGCCACGATCTCGAGAGCGCCCGTGAACGCCGGCAGCGAGTCGAGCGCCAGCGGCGGCGCGCCCACCCGGCCGGCGACGGAGGGGAGTACGTCGAAGATCTTCCGGACGCCGTGCAGCGTGATCAGCAGTCCCACGACGAGGCGCAGCAGGGTGCGCGCGTGCGGCTCCATATCCGCGGCGCGCTGCCGCAACGCTCGCGCGGGTTTGTCCCTTTGCAGCCAGGCATCGAGACTACATGCGCCCGGTCCCGCCGCCGCGAGCCATAGAAAGATGAAGGCGTTCAGCGTCGCCTCTTCGCCGCCGTTGGCGATCGGGAAGAAGCCGCGCGGCGCCCAGGCGCGGAAGTAGGCCACCGCCATCTCGCCGCTGAGGATGAACGCCGTCGGCCGGGTGCACAGGCCGATGACGAGTAGCGGCCCGCCCACCGCCTCGAGGATCCCGGCAATGCCGCGGATCCCCAAGAGCGCGGTTTCCGGACGCGCGCCGGCGAACCCGAACAGCTTCTCGAGACCGTGCTGCCAGAACAGGAGCCCGGCCACGACGCGGACCACGAACAGTGCGTGCGGCACGATCCAGATTCTACGAACCTACCGCGCTGACGGCCCGTCCCCGACGGGGGCAGGCGCCTTCACTGGACATCCAGGCGTAAAGACGCCTGCCGCCTGCGTGCGGGTGCAGACGGCCTCGGCCGCCTTGGTCATCCGCTCGATGTCCTGCATCGCCTGCGCGATCGGCACGACGCGCCCGTGCACCGGCACGTCGCTGTCCACTTGGAGCTGCCGATAGGCGATGTTGTCGGCATACGTCTTCTGCCACCAGTACAGCTCCCACCCGACGTCGAAGAAGTCGCCCTCGACCAGCAGGCGGTCCTTGGGCACGTAGGCGAACAACCCTTCCGCCATGTGGCTGTTCGAGACGACGTGATAGAGGTCCACCTGCATCGTCGCGTCGCCGAGCCGGAGATGGTCGTCGACCGCCTTGAACTTCAGCGGCTTCGGCGTGGCCCCGAGCGCGTCGGGGGCAATCGTGCCGGGCCGAGAGGCGATCTCCCGGAAGAGCCCTTCGGTGCCCTGGTGCGCGATGATTGTCAGCCCCTCGGCCATGGCCTGTCGAATGCCGCCGGTGTGATCGAAATGGTGATGCGACACCACCAGCTCGGTCAGCGGTTTGCCGGG
>Ga0070671_100003097_pt1 | contig 12947 bp, 11 predicted proteins | sample KBSS73metaG_FD_65341 | JGI IMG/M metagenome (GOLD analysis project Ga0070671, IMG submission 65341) | Switchgrass rhizosphere microbial communities from Kellogg Biological Station, Michigan, USA - KBS S7-3 metaG | ecosystem: Host-associated > Plants > Roots > Rhizosphere > Soil ...
AAATCGCCGAGGCGCGACTGCGGGCACTGCCGTTTGCCGTCCGTTGCATTGATTGCGAAGAGGCGCGTGAGACCGCCGAACAGCGCGAACGGATGCTGGCGCGCAAGAGCGGATCGGCTGCGCTCTTCTTCGACATGTCCAATTAACCGGTTCCCATCAATGGCCGCGCCGCGCATCCGCGGCGCGGCCGCCTCTCGCCATGAGTGACCGCGACGAACCCCTCGAGGTCGAGGAGCTCTCCACCGATCGGCCGCTCAATCTTCCCGACGAGCTCCCGATCCTTCCCCTTCGCGATACCGTTCTTTTCCCGAACTCGTTCATGCCGCTCGCGGTGGCGCGCGAAAGCTCCGTCCGCCTCATAGACGAGGCCATTTCCGGCGGCAAGCTGATTGGCGTCTTCACGCAGCGGGATGCGACCGTCGAAGAGCCGCAGCAGGCGGACCTGTACTCGCTCGGCACCGCCAGCCACATTCACAAGATGTTCAAGCTTCCCGACGGCAGTCTCAGGCTGATCGTGCAGGGACTTGCGCGTCTGAAGCTCGAAGAAGTCACCGCGGGGCGTCCGTATCTCCGCGCGCGCGTCACCCTGGCGCCGGAGGTGACGGCTGATATCCACAATCTCGAGATCGACGCGCTGTTGCGGAATATCCGCACAAATTTCCAGCAGGTCGTGTCGCTGTCGCCGCTGCTCTCCGACGATCTGCAGACGCTGTCCGCGAACATCAACGATCCGGGCCGGCTGGCGGATTTCATCGCGTCCAGCCTGACCACCATCAGCACGCAGGTGAAGCAGGAGGTACTCGAAACCCGTGACGTTCGTGCGCGTCTCGACACGCTGAACAGGGTCCTCATCAAGGAGCTCGAGGTGCTCGAGCTCGGTTCCAAGATTCAGTCGCAGGTGCAGTCGGAAGTCGGAAGGAACCAGCGTGAATACTTCCTCCGCGAGCAGTTGAAGGCGATCCAGAAGGAGCTCGGCGAGGGCGACGATCAGACGCGGGAAATCGAGGAACTGCGCGAGAAGATTGAAGCCGCGGGAATGCCGGAACCGGTCAAGAAGGAAGCGCTTCGAGAGCTCGACCGGCTCGCCAAGATGCCAGCGGCGGCCGCCGAATTCACCGTCTCGCGCACCTATCTGGACTGGGTCGTCGCGTTGCCATGGCAGAAGCGAACCGACGAAGTGATCGACCTGCCGCGCACGAAACAAACGCTTGACGCGGACCATTCAGGGCTGGAAAAAGCGAAGGATCGCATCCTCGAGTACCTGGCGGTCAGGAAGCTGAATCCCGACGTCAAGGGACCGATTCTCTGCTTTGTCGGACCGCCCGGCGTCGGCAAGACGTCGCTCGCGCGCTCGATCGCGCAGTCGCTCGGGCGCAAGTTTGTTCGCGTGTCGCTCGGCGGCATGCGGGATGAAGCGGAGATCCGCGGACATCGCCGCACGTACATCGGTGCGCTTCCAGGGCAAGTCATTCAGGGACTCCGCCGCGCCGAATCGAAGAACCCGGTGTTCATCCTCGACGAGATCGACAAGCTGGGAAATGATTTTCGTGGTGATCCGGCGTCGGCTCTGCTCGAGGTGCTCGATCCGGAGCAGAACGTCGCGTTCCGCGACCACTACCTGGACGTGCCGTTCGACTTGTCGGAAGTGTTGTTCATCACGACCGCGAACATCCTCGATCCGGTTCCGCCGGCGCTGCGCGACCGCATGGAGGTGCTCGAAATTCCCGGCTACACCGAGGAGGAGAAGCTCGCCATCGCGCGCGATCACCTGGTGCAGAAGCAGATCGCCAATCACGGTCTGACGTCGGAGCAGCTCACCATCAGCGACGGTGCCATCCGACTGGTGACCCGGGGCTACACTCGCGAAGCCGGCGTCCGCAACCTCGAACGCGAACTTGGCGCGCTGTGCCGCAAAGCCGCGCGCCGCCGCGCGGAGGGCGACGAGACGCCGCTCGACATCACGCCCGAAGTCGTCGTCGAGCTCCTTGGCGCGCCGCGCTTTCTCGACGAAGAGATGGAGGAGCGGACCAAGGAACCAGGCGTCGCCATCGGCCTTGCATGGACACCTGCGGGCGGCGACGTGCTGTTCGTCGAGGCGTCGCGGATGGCGGGAAGTGGCACCTTGACGCTCACCGGCCAGCTTGGCGAGGTGATGAAGGAATCAGCGCGCGCGGCGCTGTCCTGGTTCCGGGCGCACGCCGCAGCCTACGGCGCCGACCCGGATTTTTTCAAGACCTCTGAGATACACCTGCACGTGCCGTCCGGCGCCATTCCGAAAGACGGCCCATCCGCTGGCGTGACGATGGTGACCGCGCTCGCGTCGGAGTTGACACGTCGTCCTGTTCGCGGAGACCTGGCGATGACTGGCGAGATAACGCTCTCCGGCCGCGTCCTGCCGGTGGGCGGCATCAAGGAAAAGGTCCTTGCCGCGCGCCGTGTGGGGATCCGTGAGGTGATCCTGCCGCGTCAGAACGAAAAGAACGTCAACGAGGATCTTACGGAGGAACTTCGCCGCGAGCTGACGGTGCACTACGTGCAGAGCGTGGATGAAGTGCTCCTGCTCGCACTGCTTCCCCCCGCGGTGACAACCACGGGCGATCAGAAGACTGAACGCCGCGCGCAGCCACGCCTAGTGCAGTAGCGCCAGACCCGCGACGGTCTTCATGTCGATGATCTCGCCCGAGCGAATCATCGAGCCAATCTGTTCGAGGCTGAACGCCTGCTTCTCGATGTCCTCGTCTTCGTCCTGCTCGGCCTTCTCGTCGTCAGGACCCGCTTCGCGCAAGCCCGTCGCCTTGTAGAAGGTCATTTCCTCGTCGCAATACCCGGGTGTCGGAAAGAACGAACCGAGTTCTTCAAGACGTCCCGGCAGCAGTCCAATCTCCTCGTGACATTCACGGGACGCGGCCTTCTTCGGCTCTTCGTTCGGCTTCAGCGTTCCGGCGGGCAATTCCCACGCGGATCGTCGGATGGCGTGACGATACTGCCTCACGAGGATCACCTCACCATTCGCAGTCATCGGGATGAGGACCACGGAGCCGGGGTGTCTCACGATCTCGACGTTCATCTTCCCACCCTTGCGGGTGTCGATCGATTCCACGACCACCGAGAAAACACGCCCCTCGAACACCTTCCTGATCTGGTGCGGTACGGCAGCATCGTCCATGTCAGTCCTTTTCGCGGTCGCTCCACCCGGGGAGCGCCTCGAGCACCTCCTGCAGATCGGTCGGCAGTGGCGCGGTGCATTCCATACGTCGACCGTCACGGGGGTGATTGAACGCCAATCGCGCCGCGTGCAGAAACGGCCGCTGCAGATGCGTGACGGCCCGGATATCGCCGGGCACTCGTCGGTGGACGCCTCCGTACAGCGTATCGCCGACAATCGGATGACCGATGGCGCTCAGATGCACGCGAATCTGATGTGTTCTGCCCGTGTGAATAGCCACCTGGCACAGGGTCAGGCCGGGTAGGTGGAACGCTCTCGTAATACGGGTAACTGCCTCACGCGCCCGGCGCGATCGCGCCGACATCTTCTGCCGATTGACCGGGTCGCGGCCGATGGCGGCGTCGATGCGGCGGCCGGCCTGCACGACACCCCAGACGAGCGCGATGTATTCCTTCTCGACTTCGCGATCGTGAAACTGGCGCGAGAGCTCCTGATGCGCCGCATCATTTTTCGCGACGACCATGACGCCTGACGTCCCGCGATCGAGCCGATGCACGATGCCGGGTCGCAGTTCGCCGCCGATTCCGCTGAGATCCGAGATGTGGTGCAGGAGAGCGTTGACGAGCGTTCCCGACGCATGACCTGCACCTGGGTGGACGACCATTCCTGGCGGCTTGTTGACGACGACGACGTCCGCGTCCTCATGAAGGATTTCCAGAGGCGTCGCTTCGGGCTGGACGGAGGTCGCCACCGGCTCAGGCAGATCGACGACGACCCGATCGCCGGCATGCACGGCAAGATTGGCGCGAACGTCGCGCCCACCCACACGCACTCGTCCGTCAGCAATGAGCTTCTGGATCTGCGACCTGGAATGATCCGCCAGAACCGCGACGAGGAATCGATCGAGGCGCTGTCCGGCGGATTCCGATGTGACGGTGTACTCGGACACGAGATTTTGCGTAGCGTCGTAGGGGCCGACCTTAAGGACCTGTTCAGGTCGGCCCTGCCTGTTTAGGTCGCCCTACCTGTTTCGACCGTTCTTCTATGCCGCCACCCTGCGCCGGCGCGGCACTCGTTGCGGCGCTTCGGGCGTCGACCGATGCAGCCAGATCAGCATCGCGATTGCCAGCGGCGCCAGCACGAGCGAGATGAACTGAGACGTGGAGACGCCGAAGATCACCCCGCGAGGATCACCGCGGTAGAACTCGATGATGAACCGCGACACCGCATACAGAATCATGTAGAGCCAGAACGTCCGTCCCGGAAAGGGGCGGCCGCGCCGTTCCGTCGCGAGCAGCACTGCCAGGATGAGCAGTTCGGCACCGGACTCGTACAGTTGGGTTGGATGGAGCGGGATTCCGAGTGGAGTCCCCACATTCGATGCGGCTGCAGGGTTCGTGAAGACAACTGCCCATGGCACGTTCGTCGCTTTTCCGTAGCAGCACCCCGCCGCGAAACACCCGAGCCGGCCGGTAACGTGACCGAGCGCAATGGCCGGCGCGAACGCATCGCAGGTCGTCCAGAAGGGCATCTGGTGACGGTGGATGTACCAGAACGCCACCGCAATCGCGGCAATCAACCCGCCATAAAAGACACCAGCGGATCGCGCGAAGGAGAGCAGGTCGGCTGCAGACGCGCGGAACTGGTCGAAATCCGTGACGAGCAGCAACAGTTTCGCGCCCACGAGAGCCGCAATGATGATGTAGATGCCGAGATCGAGCACGCGGTTGCTGTCGAGGCCCCACTTGCGCGCCCGCGCCATGGCGAACTGCAGACCGAGCAGATACGACGCGGCGAGGAGAACGCCATAGGTGTAAATCGTGACCGGTCCGATGCTAAACAGCTCGGGATACATGACGATTGCCTGCCCCCAGTAAATCCAGAATCATCAACGCGACGCCGACGGTAATCGATGCGTCCGCCACGTTGAACGCCCAGAAGTGCCAGCCTGACCAGTACAAATCGACGAAGTCCACCACATAGCCTGCCGTCAGGCGGTCGATGAGGTTTCCCGCCGCACCGCCGAGGATCAGCGCCAGACCAATCCGCGCCAGCCACTGGTTGGCAGGCAGGGTTGCCGCGTACACCGCCAGCGCCGCAAGCGCGCCGATGGCGACGCACGCCAGAATGACCGTCTTGAACGGAAAGTCCGTCGCATTCATGAAACCGAACGCCGTCCCGGTGTTATGGACGCGAGTCAGGTCGAAGAAGCCGGGAATCACCGTGATGCTTTCATTGAGCGCGATTCCGCGCCGGACGATGGCCTTCACTACCTGATCCGCGACGACGACGGACAGCGCGATCCAGAGATCAGGTTGCCTGGAGTATCGAGCCACGCGTCAGGAATTCACCGGTGCTGCGAGCGCATCCACGCAGCGATCGCAAATGCCCGCCCAGTCCGGCTCGGTTCGCACGGAGGGCACGAAACGCCAGCAGCGTTCGCACTTGACGCCACGCGCTTTACCCACATCCACTCGTACTTGGTCTGCGCCTGCCGTATCGCCGAGATCCAGCGTCAGGTCCGAGACGATGAACAACATCGGCAGTTGCTCGCGATACTGCTCGAGGAGTGAGGCAATCGGACCCGTAGCCGTGACGGTCACGCTGGCGCCGAGCGAGTTGCCGATGATCTTCGCCTTGCGCTTTTCCTCGAGCGCCGCGTTGACCTGATCCCGCACCGCCATCAGCCGATCCCACACGGCGACTACATCAGGTGCCAGCAGTGTGTCCACCTTCGGGAATTCGGCCAGGTGAACCGATTCGGCCCGCTGGCCCGGCAGATGCCTCCACAAATCGTCCGCGGTGACCGGAACAATCGGCGCAATGAGCCGGGCGAGCCCATCGCAGATGAGGAACATCGCGGTCTGCGTCGATCGTCGTTGCGGCGACCGCGCGCCGAACGTATACATGCGGTCTTTTGTGACGTCGACGTAGAACGCGCTCAGATCGACGGTGGCCAGGGTGTTGAGTGTCTGGAATACGGTCGGGAAGTCGTATGCGTTGTACGCCCGAAGCATGCGCTGCGCAGCCTCCGCGTACTTGGCCAGCGCATATCGGTCGACCGCGTCGAGCTGCTCCAGCGGCACTGTGTCGACCGCCGGATCGAAGTCGTACAGGTTCGCCGCCAGAATGCGGGAGGTATTCCGGAGTTTCCGATACGCCTCGACGACCCGCGTCAGGATTTCCCGGCTGACACGCAGCTCCTCGCTGTAATCGCTCATCGATACCCAGAGGCGAAGAATCTCGGCGCCGCTTTCCTTGATGACTTCCTGCGGTGTCACGGTGTTGCCGAGCGACTTCGACATCTTGCGGCCTTCGAGGTCGATCAGAAAGCCGTGCGTCAGCACCTCACGGAACGGTGGACGGCCGCGTGTGGCGAGCGCAACGAGCAGCGAGCTCTGGAACCAGCCGCGGTGCTGGTCGCTGCCTTCCAGGTACATGTCGGAGGGCCACGTCAGGTCGTCGTACCGAGGCAGCACGGCTTCATGGCTGGAGCCCGAGTCGAACCAGACGTCGAGAATGTCGGCCTCACGTTCGAACGATGTACCGCCGCATGACGCGCAGGCGAGGCCCGGCGGGACGAACTCTTCGAGCGGTCGCTCGTACCACGCATCGGCGCCGTACTCGTCGAAGACGTCCGCTGCCCGCTTGACGAGCGCAGGCGTGAGGATGGCTTCGCCGCACTTGGTGCACGAAAGCGCCGGGATCGGCACACCCCAGGCACGCTGTCTCGAGATGCACCAGTCCGGCCGATTGGCAACCATGTTGAAAATGCGATCGCGGCCCCACGCCGGGATCCATTTCACCTGGTGGTCGATTGCATGCAGCGCCGCTTCGCGGAACGTCCGCGTGGTCCCATCCTCGCACGCGATCACCGCATCGCCGTCCATACGGACGAACCACTGGGACGTCGCCAGGAAGATCACCGGATTGTGGCAGCGCCAGCAATGAGGATATTGGTGCGAGAACGCTTCGCGGTGCCATAACCGCCCGCGTTCGTCGAGCGCCTCCTCGATATGCGGGTTCGCGTCGAACACCCGCTGGCCGCCGAACAGTTCCACGGTGTCGAGGAAGTGTCCTCCGGGACCCACAGGTGCGTAGATCTCGAGCCCGTACTTGAGACCAGTCAGAAAGTCATCGCTGCCGTGTCCCGGGGCGGTGTGGACTGCGCCCGTGCCAGCGTCGAGCGTCACGTAATCGCCGAGCACGCCAACCGAGTCGCGCTCGTACAACGGATGGCGGAAGTTGATGCCTTCCAGTTGCGCGCCTTTCAGTCTGGCGATCGGTTGGCCGAACGGACGTCCGACGATCCTGCTGACCGACTCCGCCAACTGCTCGGCGACGATGACCGCACGTCCATCGACGTCGTAGGCCGCGTAGTCGTACTCCGGATGAAACGCGATTGCGAGGTTCGATGGGATCGTCCACGGGGTGGTCGTCCAGATCAACACGGAGACGTCGCGTCCCTGCAGGGAAGGCGCGCGTGATGCGAGGGCGGTAGCACTTGCCCGCGCGAGCGGAAATTCCACGTAGATGGACGGCGACGAGTGGTCCTCGTACTCGACTTCCGCTTCCGCGAGCGCCGTTCGGCAATGAATGCACCAGTGAACGGGTTTCTTGCCCTTATAAACGAGCCCCTGCTCGACGAAGCGGCCGAGCGCGCGAACGATGTCGGCCTGATAGCGCGGTTCCATCGTGACGTACGGCCGCTCCCATTCACCGAAGACGATCAGACGCCGGAACTCCTCCGTCATGAGCGTGACGAACCGCTGCGCGTACGCGGCGCAGGCGCGACGGAAATCCGCGCGCGACATCTCGCGCTTCCTCGGTCCGAGCTCACGGTCGACTTTCAATTCAATCGGCAACCCATGGCAGTCGTAGCCCGGGACGTACGGTGCGTCGAACCCCGACATCGTCTTTGACTTGACGACGATGTCTTTGAGGATCTTGTTGAGCGCATGGCCGAGGTGGATGTGCCCGTTGGCGTACGGCGGCCCGTCGTGGAGCACGAATTTCGGCGCGCCGCGGCGCTTCTCGCGAATCCGACCGTAGAGGTTCATCGCCTCCCAGCGCGCAATGGCCTCCGGCTCCGCGCTTTGCAGATTGGCCTTCATCGGAAAACCTGTGCGCGGCAGGTTCACCGTGTCTTTCCACTCGGGCATGTCATCAAATTGTATCCCGATGCGGAGACCTATAATGCGAGCGTGAGCGCGCGAAGCGACGGATCAGACAGCGCTGTGTCGATGATGCAGCCCGCCGAACAGACACTCGGACACGTGCACGAAGAGCTGCTCGACAACGGCTTGCGCGTGCTCGTTCAGGAAGTACGGACGGCGCCGCTCGCGTCGGTGTGGTGCTGGTATCGGGTCGGCTCCAAGAACGAAGGCCCCGGGCTCACCGGAGTGTCGCACTGGGTCGAGCACATGAACTTCAAGGGGACGACGAACATCCCACGCGACAAGGTGAAAGGCATCATCGAACAGTTCGGCGGCTACTGGAATGGGTATACGTGGATCGATCAGACCACGTATACGGAAACAGCGACGCGGGATGTGCTCGATCGCATGCTCTTCATCGAAGCCGAGCGGATGGCGAACTGTCTTTACGATCCCGCGGACTGCGAGTCGGAACGCACGGTCATCATCTCGGAGCTGCAGGGGGGAGAGAACGATCCCGATCAACTGCTCGATCAGGAGCTGACTGCTACCGCATTCCGCGTACATCCCTACGCGCATCCGACCATCGGCTGGCTCGGTGACCTGCAGACGATGACTCGGGAGGATCTCTTCAGCTACTACCGGCGCCACTACGTACCGAATAACGCGACGCTCGTGATTGTCGGTGACGTGGACCGCGACGACGTCATGCGTCGGGTGGTTCGCCACTTCGGTTCGATCCAACCCGGCGAGGTCGCGAAGATTCCGGCGACGCGGGAGCCGGAGCAGCTCGGGGAACGACGCGTCACCGTCTCACGGCAGGGGACGACCGCGTATCTGAAGATCGGTTATCACGCCCCCTCCGTGGTCGATGCGGATTTCTTTCCGTTGCTCGCGCTCGATGCCGTTCTGACGGGTGCCAAAGGCGTCAACCTGTGGGCGAGCTTCCGTACGCCAGCGCCGCAGCGAAGCGCGCGGCTGTATCGAGCACTGGTCGACGGAGGATTTGCGTCCGCGGTGAACGGCGGACTGGTGCCGACGCAGGAACCGTTTCTCTACACGATCTCAGTCACCGCGACCGAGGGAACGGCTCTCAACGTCGTCGAAGAGACCGCGCTCGCGCAACTCGACGCGGTTCGTCGTCACGGCATTACCGATCACGAGCTGCAGAAAGCCAAGAACCAGCTTCGGGCACGCCTCGTGTTCGAAGGCGACTGCATTTCGAACATCGCCCACCAGCTTGGGTATTTCGAGACGATTGCGAGCTGGCGCCTGGTGCCGTCGCTCGCCGCGCGCATCGATGCGGTTACGTTGCAGCAGGTCGGCGAGGCCGCGGCCACGCGTTTGAAGAGCACGAACCGTACGATCGGCTGGTTCGATCCGCAGCCTTCCACCGACGAACAACCGCCGGCTGTCGGGGAAGGTGCGGGCGCGGGACCGGCCAGCGAGTGAACGCGATGGCGACACTTGCACAACGTGGCCTCTCGCCCATTCGAGCCGTGCTCGACAACGGCGTTCGTGTCATCGCCAAGCACTCCGGCGCGACACCGGCTGTAACGGTCCATGCCTCGTTCAATGCAGGAACGGTGTTCGATCCGGCGGAACATCTGGGTCTCTCACACTTCGTATCCCGCACCATCGACCGCGGCACGGCAGCGCATCCGGCGGATGAAATCGCGGAACGGCTCGATTTCCGCGGTGTCTCGCTGGCGATCACCGTGAACCGGCATGCGCTGTCGCTCGTGTGCACGTGCCTCGTAGAGGATCTCGATCCGATTCTCGGCACGCTGGCCGATATCGTGATGCAGCCAGCCTTTCCAGACCGTGAGGTGGAAACTCGTCGCGGCGAGATTGTCACGATGATTCGCCAGGACGAGGACAATCCGGCGGCAATGGCGGCGGAGGGGCTGCTGGCGCTGTTGTACGGCCAGGCGCATCCGTACGGGCGCCGCCCACGCGGCACGGTGGAGACGGTCGAACGAATACGCCGGTCCTCGCTGCACGCATTCCATGCCGCACGATTTGCGCCTGATTCGCTCCTGCTCGTGATGGTCGGCGATCTGGATCCGCAACGCGCCATTCAGTGGGCCGATCGGGCGTTCGGCGGATGGGATGGACAAGCGGCGGCAGAACCGCAGTTTCCGCCGGTCGAGGCGGTGCACGAGCGTCGCGTCCACGTCATTCCGATGATGAACAAGGCGCAGGCGGACATCGCCTACGGATTCACGACGATCGTGCGATCGGACCCGGCGTTCTATGCGTACTGGTTAATGAACAACATCCTTGGCGAGTACTCGATTGGGGGTCGGCTGGGCGACAGCATCCGCGAACGGCAGGGGATGGCGTACTACGTCTTCAGCGCGCTTGACGCCAACGTCATTCCGGGGCCGCTTGTGATCCGTGCCGGCGTGAACCCTGCCAACGTGGACCGCGCGCTTGCCTCCATCGACGAAGAGATTACCCGCATGGCAGCGGACGGACCGACGGAGCGTGAGCTCGAGGAGTCGCGACAGTTTCTCGTCGGTTCGCTGCCGCGCCGTCTGGAGACCAACGGCGGCATCGCGAACTTCCTGCAGATGGTCGAGTTCTTCGACCTCGGCATGGACTACGACCTCCGAGTGCCCGATCTGCTCGCGCGGGTCACGCGTGACGAAGTGCACGCAGCGGCGCGGGCCGTCCTGGATCCGGCAAAAGCCGCGGTCGTGGTGGCAGGTCCCTACCCGAAGTCGCCCGATTGACGCGAGCGCGTGACTGTCCTACCATCATGTAGGACACAGCAATGCCGTTCAGTCTTCGTCTGGACCCCGAAACCGAAGCCATCATTCGCCGGCTGTCGGTCGGTACCGCCCGTTCGAAGTCGCAGGTCGTCCGCGACGCCGTCGCGCATTACGCAGCCGAGCGACACTTGCCGGACGCCGGGGAGCAATCGACGTTCGCGCGTCTGAAAGCGTTCATCGGTACGATCAGCACCGGCGGTGCGAACTACTCGAAGAACACCCATCGCAAGTACCGGGACCTGATCACGCAGAAGCATCGTGCCCGGCGTGCTCGTTGACGCCAGCGGCCTGATCGCACTGCTGGACCGAGACGACGCGGCTCACGAGCGCACTGTCGACGCCGTCAAGGGGATACGCGGCGCCCTTTCAACAGTGTGGCCCGCGTTGACCGAGGCCATGCATCTGTTGGCCGACATTCCGCGCGCCGCCGATGCGTTATGTGACATGGTTTCCGACGAGGCGCTTGTCATGCTCGATCTGGAAGCCGCCGATATGGCGCGCATGAAGGTGCTGATGCAGAAGTATCGCGACCTGCCGATGGACTTCGCCGACGCCGCGCTCGTCCGCGCTGCTGAGCGCGAGCGAATCACTCGCATCGTCACACTCGACCGGCATTTTCACGTGTACCGTCTGCCGCGCCGGGCGCGGTTCGCGGTCCTGCCGTCCTAAACGGAACCCCCGAACCTCGAACCCTCTATCCGGGCGGCCACATCATCGGCCGGCCCCCCAGCAGATGCAGGTGGATGTGGAACACCGATTGGCCGGCTTCGCTGTTGCAGTTGAAGACCGTCCGGTAGCCACGCTCCGCGTAGCCGTGTTCCCTGGCCAGCACCGCGGCCGCTCGGAACATCGAGCCCACCAGCGCGTCATCGGCCGGCGTCAGGTCGTTGATGGTGGCAACGTGCCGCCGCGGCATGATGAGCAGGTGCAGCGGAGCCTGCGGATTGATGTCCTTAATCGCGATCAGATCATTGTCCTCGTGGACGATGGTGCCTTTGATCTCGCCCGCGATGATCTTGCAGAAGAGGCAGTCGCTCATGGTTTCTGAATGATAGCCGTGCGTGCGATGCCCTGAAGATCGTCTCGTACGTGATCGACGCGCAGGGAATGTCGCCCGTCGACGAGACGGCGAACGTCCTCTTCCTGGCCGTAGCCGAATTCCATGACGAGCCAGCCGCCTGACGTCAGCTTCGCGACCGCCGCGTCGAGAACGCCCCCGACGTCCCGCAGTCCGTCGGGACCGCCAAAGAGAGCGACATCCGGCTCGTGCCGCACATCGCGGGAGAGTGCGGGCTTGTCGCCGTCGCGAACGTACGGCGGGTTGGCGACAATCAAGTCAAACGTGCCAGCGACGTTGTCCAGGTAGGAAGTTGCCAGAAACGTGACTCGCGTCGCGACACCGTGTCGACCGGCGTTCTGCTCCGCGACGTGGAGCGCATCGGGGGAGAGATCCGTGGCCGTCACCGTCGCGCCTGGCACTTCGGCCGCGAGCGTCACCGCAAGGATGCCGCTGCCGGTGCCTATATCCGCAGTCCGCGGCGTCGCGACCCCGTTTAGCAGTGCGAGCGCTTCTTCGATGATGAGTTCCGTCTCGGGACGCGGAACGAGCACCGCGGCGGTCACGAGGAACTCGCGTCCCCAGAATTCGCGTGATTGGACGATGTAGGCGGTTGGCTCCCGGCGCTCGCGTCGCGCAATCCAGTCGGAGAACCGCGGTTCGAGTGCTGGAGGCGCCGGCTGTCGGAGGTTTTGCAGGAGGGTCGCTCGATCCCAGCCAAGGATCGTCCGCGCATACACATCCACGTCGACGGCAGCCTCATCCGGCCGGATGCCGGCCGCGATCAGCCG
>Ga0070671_100003098_pt1 | contig 12944 bp, 13 predicted proteins | sample KBSS73metaG_FD_65341 | JGI IMG/M metagenome (GOLD analysis project Ga0070671, IMG submission 65341) | Switchgrass rhizosphere microbial communities from Kellogg Biological Station, Michigan, USA - KBS S7-3 metaG | ecosystem: Host-associated > Plants > Roots > Rhizosphere > Soil ...
AAATAGTGGCGAGGATGCTAGCACGCTATGGATGCACGGGCTCCAAGTTGTTCTTGATCACATAGGTCGCGACCGAACGTCCGAGCAGATTGCCGCCATCCTGATCGAAGCGGAAGTGAATGCCGCCGTAGACGCGGGCGTCGTCCACGTCGTTCGAGATCTCGCGGAACCCCGAGTAGTGAAACGACAGACCGGGTACCGCGGGATTCGACAGATCGATCGAGTGGCCGTCGGCGCCGTACAGGCGGCGCAGCATCTCGGTGCCGGCGCTCGTGCCCGACGCGTGGTTCGACGGGTAGCTCGGGAAGCACGGCGTCAGGATGTACGGCTTGTAAGCGGGATTCGCGTCGGTCTTGCTGTTGCCGTCGGTCGCGGCTCCGCGAATCGCCGTCTCCGGCCGCCACAGGTTGTAGGTGTACTTGTTGTTGAACGAGGCGACGAGCGCGTCGCTGGCCGCCATGTTCAGCAACGCCAGGGAGCGCGCGTTGTCCGAGAGCGAACGGCCCTTCGCCTCCGACACCTGCCGCGCCGCGGAGTTCAGCAGCTGGCTGGGCGAGGTGACGGCATAGAACCGTGCGACGTCGGCCCGATCGGCGGGTCGCGTCACGCTGGTATCGAGCCCGACGCTGGCCACCTCGGCCAGATCCTTGGCGTACTGGCTGGTGCCGAGCCCCGGCGGTGGCGGCAGGATGAAGTCGTTCACGCTGGCGACACCGAACGGGGCCACGTTGCGCCAGTGCAGATTCACGCCCACTGCCACCCCGTTCACGACCGGGCAGCTCGGGGTCGCCTGCCATTCGCCGGGCACGGCCGGACCGGGTGTCTTGAATTGCGGCGGCGCCGAGCCGTCGTTGGCGCGCAGCGCAATCATCGCCAGAGCCACGTCGATGCCGAGCTGCTTGCCGTCGTCCTTCGCCTGGCCATTTGGAATGCCGCTCAGCGTGTTCGCGAGGGCGGCATCGAGCGACGCCACTGTGGCCGCATTGGCGGCGAAGTACGTGCGCAGGACTCTCCACGCCGCCGCGGCGGCCGCCGCGTCCACGGAGGCGCCATCCGGCGCCTCGAAAGTTCCAAGGTACGGCTCGTAGTCTCCGGTGATGGTGTTCACGGCTTCGAACACCGCCAGCGCCACCACCGCGTTCGTGCGTGCCTGCACGAACGGACTCTGGCCATTGGCCACCGCTGTGTTGATCGCGATTTCGTTCCAGGTGAGGACAGTGTCGCCGGCGCGGGCGTGGACGGGCGTGACCAGCGTACACACGAGCGCGGCAACCGCGATTCTGAGTGCTGTAGGCATGAGGACTCCTTCGGGGTACTAAACGGAGAGCGCGCAAGAATCGCACAGGACGGACCGCAACGGTAAAGGATAAGATGCCCACTCTCGGCATGGAGGCTCGCATGCGAATGGGGCTGTTTCTTGTTGTTCCGGTAGTCGCGGCGGCCACTGCGGCCCTGTCCGCGCAGGCGTTCGACCTCAGGCTCGGCCAGTGGGCATACACCATCAGCGGCATGAAGATGGCGCCCGAGGCGCTGGCCAAGATGCCGCCGTCAGCGCGGGCGGCGATGGAACAGATGATGAAGCAGCCGCAGACGAACCGCAGCTGCCTGACGGCGGAGGACCTGAAGGAACTCAATCTCGCCAAGAGCGACGACGAGGACTGCAAGGTGACGGCGAAGAAGATCACCGGTAGCGTCGCCGACATCACCACCACCTGCACCGGCGACAACCCGCACACGCAGACGATGCACTTCGAAGCGCTGTCGCGCGAGAGCGTGCGGGGCACGATGAAGATCGCCGGCGGCAACATGCCGTCGGAGATGACCATCACCGGCAAGTGGGTCGCCGCCGCGTGTAAGGAGTAGAGGGCGGTCTTTAGACCGTCCTGGGTCAGGCGGACCTGAAGGTCCGCCTCTACGTGCGCTCTGCCCAGTACAAACGCAGCGGGTTGTCGACGAGCAGCTTCTGCTGCAGCTCCGGCGTCACGGCGATCGACGGGATGTAGTCCACCAGCAGCCCGTCGTCGGGCATGTGGTTCTTCAGGTTGGGATGCGGCCAGTCCGTGCCCCACAGCACCCGATCAGGAAACGTCTCCACGAGGCGGCGCGCAAACGGCACCACGTCGCGGTAGGGGTGCCGCTCGCCGTCGAGCGCCGGCGGGCCCGACGCCGACAACCGCTCGGGGCAGCTCACCTTCGACCAGATATTCGGATACTCGCGCATCATCCGGACGAACAGTTCGAACTCCGGCCCGTCCACCGGCTTGGTCACGTCGGGCCGCCCCATGTGATCGACCACGACGGTGGTTGGCAGCGCGGTGAAGAAGTCCCACAGCTCCGGCAGGTCGACGGCTTCGAAGTAGATCACCACGTGCCAGCCGAGCGGCGCGATCCGGTGCGCGATCTCGCTGAGCACCTCGCGCGGCGTGAAGTCCACCAGGCGCTTGACGAAGTTGAAGCGCGTGCCGCGCACGCCCGCCTCGTGCATCTCGCGCAGCTCCGCGTCGGTGACGCTGCGATCCACCGTGGCCACGCCTCTGGCGCGCCCGCCTGACCCGCGCAGCGCGTCCACGAGCGCGCGGTTGTCGGTACCGTGGCAGGTCGCCTGCACGATCACGTTCTTGTCGAAGCCGAGATGATCGCGCAGCGCGAACAGCTGCTCCTTCGATGCGTCCACCGGCGTGTACTTGCGCTCGGGCGCGTACGGGAAGATCTCGCCGGGTCCGAACACGTGGCAGTGCGCGTCCACCGCGCCCGCGGGCACTCTGAACCGTGGCACCGACGGAGCGGGGTGATACGTCAACCAGCCGGGCGTGACTTCGAACTTCATGGGACAGGTCCTTCGACCGGCAGCCTGGCCTGCTCCCACGCCGCGATGCCGCCGGCAAGCTCGCTGACGTCGTCGATGCCGTGCGCGGCCAGCACGCTTGCCGCCACCGACGACCGGTAGCCGCCGGCACAGTGGACGATCAGATGTCGATCGCGCGGCACCTCGCCGATCCGCTTCTCGAGCTGCGTCAGCGGAATCGCCAGGCTGCCGGCAATCCGGCTCTTGGCGCGCTCGCCCGGACCGCGCACGTCGATCAGCACCGCGCCATCGCGGAGGCGCGCCGCCGCCACGTCCGGGCCGAGCCGCTCGGTCGTCCGGGTCAGATCGGGCCGGCTGCTCAGGCTTTCGAGGCCGTGCTGCAGGTAGCCGACGACCTGGTCGAATCCGATCCGCCCGAGCCGCGTGGCCGACTCCTTTTCCGTGCCGGGCCCCGCGACGATCACCACCGGGCGCTCGGGGTTGAGCACCGTCCCCGCCCACGTGGCGTACTGGCCGCCGAGCCCGACGTTGATGCTGCCGGCGAGATGCGCGGCCGCAAACTCCCCGGCCTCGCGGGTGTCGAGCACCTGCGCGCCGGACTCCTGCAGCGCCAGCACGCTGTCGAGCGGGATCGGCTGCACCTCGCGCGCCAGCGCCTCGTCGAGCGTCGGCCGTTCCTTCGTGTTGAGCACGGCGTCGTAGGTGAAATACGCCGGCGCGTCGGGCTGATCGGTGGTGACGAGGGTGACGAAGTCGGCCTTCGACATCGGCTGCAGCGCGTAGTTCGCCCGCCGCTGCTCGCCGATGGTGGACACGGTCTCCTTGCTGATCGCCTTGCCGCAGAGCGATCCCGCCCCGTGCGCCGGGTAGACCAGGCTGCTGTCGGGTAGCGCCAGGAGCTTGTCGTGCAGCGAGTCGTAGAGCATGCCGCCCAGATCGGCGGCGCTCCAGCCGAGCGCCACGCGCAGATCCGGGCGGCCGACGTCGCCGATGAAGAGCGTGTCGCCGGTGAGCACGCCGGCGGGCACCTCGCGGCTCGCCGTGTCGTCGAAGACGAGGAGCGAGATCGACTCGGGCGTGTGGCCGGGTGTGGACAGCGCGCGCAGCCGCACCGTGCCCAGGTTGATTTCGTCACCGTCGGCGAGCGGCGTGAACGCGTACTCGGCCGACGCCTTCGCACCCAGATAGATACGGGCGCCGGCGCGATCCCGCAGCTCGAGGTGGCCGGCCAGGAAGTCGGCGTGCAGGTGCGTCAGCACCACGTGCCCGATCGACAGCCCGTGCTCGGCGGCAAACGTCATGTACTGCTCGATGTCGCGTTGCGGGTCCACGACGACGGCCTGCTTCGACCGCTCGTCGGCCACGAGGTAGGACGCGTGCGCCAGGCACTTGAGATAGAACTGCTGCAGCAGCATCACTCCCCCGTTGTCAGGAGCCGCATGGCCAGCGTCTCGTACAAGTCGACCGCCTGGCGCAGCTCGTCGATCGAGACGTGCTCGTGGTCCGTGTGCGCCGTGTGAATCGAGCCCGGCCCGATGAGCAGCGGCCGGCCCCACCGCGTCAGCACCGGCACGTCGGTGGTGTAGGGAAAGACCGCGGTCTCGAACCCGGACACGCGATGCAGGTGCACGGCCGGGATCTCGAGGATGTGCTCGAGCGACACCAGCCCTTCCACCACGCGCAGCGCCTCGTAGATCGGCGCCCCGTCGCCGACGATCCGGAACATGAGCTCGGCGGACGCGTGCGGCGACACCACGTTCGGCGCCACGCCGCCGTCGATCAGCCCCACCGTGTAGTGCGTGCGCCCCAGCTCCGGATCAGCGGGCAGCTCCAGGCCGCGCACGACCATCAGGGCGTCGAGCAGCTTGTCGATCGCCGATTCGCCCAGCTCGGGGAACGACGAGTGCGCGGCCCGCCCGGTGGCCACGAGCCGCACGCGCAGCATGCCGCGCGTGGCCAGGCCAAGGCGGTTGTCCGTCGGCTCGCCGTTGATCAGGAACCGGACGCCGGGCGGCGCCAGCTCGTTGGCCACCTTGGCGCCGTCGCTCCCGCGCTCCTCGCCCACCACGTAGAGCAGGCCGATGCGCCGCTCGCCCGTCAGCCGCAGCCGCTCGGTGGCCGCGACCTGCGCCGCCAGAATCCCCTTGGCGTCGCACACGCCGCGACCGAACAGCATCCCGTTTTCGAGGCGCGTCGGAAAGAACGGCGGCACACAGTCGTAGTGGGTGGAAAACACCACCTGCGGCGACGGGCCGAGGGTGGCGAACACATTGAACCGGCCACCGCCGACAGGCTGCTCCTGCACCTCGTAGCCGCGCTCGCGCAGGATTCCCGCCAGCAGCCGCCCGGTCTCGGCTTCGCGGCCGGTCGTGGAGTCGATGTCGGACAGCGCGCACGTCAGCGCAACGACGTCCACCAGATCGACATCTACCGAATCCATGACTCGAGCTCCGTCCGCGCGTCCGTCTTCTCGTCGCGATACTTCACGATCACCGGCGTGGCCAGCGACAGGCCCCACTCGGCCCCTTTGCCGGAGGTCACCGGCCGCGCACCCTGTACCACCACCGCGCCTTCAGGCACGACGAGCGGCTGCCCGGGCGCCGGTTTGATGATGACGCCGTTGGGCAGATCGTAGATCGGCGTGGAGCCGGTGATGATGGTGCCGGCTCCCAGTACCGCACGCCGCTTGATGACCGCGCCCTCGTAGACACCGCAGTTGCCGCCGATGAGGGCGCCGTCCTCGACGATCACCGGCATCGCGCCGACCGGTTCGAGTACGCCGCCAATCTGCGCGGCGGCGCTCAAATGTACGTTCGCCCCGATCTGCGCGCACGAGCCGACGAGCGCGTGCGAGTCCACGAACGAGCCGTCGCCGACGTAGGCGCCGACGTTGATGTACATCGGCGGCGCGCAGATGACCCCGGTCCCGAGATAGGCGCCGTCGCGAATCGACGATCCGCCGGGGATGACGCGCACGCGGCTGGCGAGGTCGAGCCGCTTGAGCGGCAGCGTGTCCTTGTCGAGAAACGGCCAGCGCCCCTTGCCGACGCCGACGTCGATGACGTCGCCCCAACGCAGGGCGAGCAGGATGCCCTGCTTCACCCAGATGTTGACGCGCCAGCCGGTCGGCGAGGAGGGATCGGGTTCCGCCGCGCGCACGCGGCCGGCCGAGAGCTCGGCGCGGAGCCGGGCAAAGGCGTCCCGGGCCTGCTGCTTGGGCGCTGACCCGCCCTGCTCGAAGAGAGTGGTGATCTCTTCGGCGAGCTCCGTCATCAGACGCGGGCCGCGGCGCCGAGGAGCTTGAGCTTCTGCAGGACGCTCATCACCCGCTCGCGCGACGCGGGCGTGATCGACACCAGCGGCAGCCGCACCTCGTCTTCACACAGCCCCATCGCCGCCATCGCCGCCTTGCACGGGGCGGGATTGCTTTCGACGAAGTTCCCGGTGAGGAGCGGCAGCAGCCATCCCTGGAGCTTGCGCGCGGCGGCGAAGTCGCCCTTCTCGCACAGTTCGACGAGCTGCACCATCTCCGCCGGCACCTCGTTGGAGGCCACCGAGATCACACCACGCCCGCCGATCGCCATCACCGGCACGGTGATCGGATCGTCGCCACTCAGGAGCAGGAAGTTCTCGGGCGCGGTGGCCACGATGTCGGTCATCTGGACCAGGCTGCCCGACGCCTCCTTGATCCCGATGATGTTTGGAATCTCCGCCAGCCGGAGCACCGTCGCGGCGTCGATGTTCACACCGGTGCGTCCCTGGATGCTGTAGAGCATGATCGGCAGCGGCGTGCTGTCGGCAATCGCCTTGAAGTGCTGGAACTGCCCTTCCTGCGTCGGCTTGTTGTAGTAGGGCGACACGTGCAGGAGGCCGTTGGCCCCCGCCTTTTCCATGTCGCGCGACAGCTCGATCGCCTCGCGCGTGTCGTAGCCGCCGGCCCCCGCCATCACCGGCACTTTGCCCGCGGCCTCTTCCACGACGAGCTCCACCACCCGCAGCTTCTCGCGATGCGTCAGCGTGGGCGATTCACCGGTGGTGCCGCACGGCACCAGGAAGTGCACCCCCGCGTCGATCTGCCGCCGCGCCAGACGCTTGACCGCCGCCTCATCGAGCGCGCCGCCCTTGGCGAAGGGCGTGATGAGTGCGGTGCCGACGCCGGTGAACGGAGTGCGCATAACGAAACCTCTTTCGTGGCTGCCGGTCTTTAGACCGGCGTCTGCAGGACGTCGGCCATGGTGAACCACCCCTGCCGGCCGCGAACCCACTTCGCGGCCACGAGCGCGCCGCCCGCGAACCCGCGCCGGTCCCGGGCCGTGTGCGACAGCTCGATCGTATCCGAGGCGGCGTCGAACCCCACGGTGTGAATGCCGGGAATCGTGCCGGCGCGCGTGGCCGACATGTCGATGGGCCGGTCGAATCCGGCCCCCACCATCGAATCGCGCAGCATGAGGGCGGTGCCGGAGGGGGCGTCGCGTTTGGTGGCGTGATGGGCTTCGTGGATCCAGGCGCCGTACTGCGCGTGCTGGCGCATCAGCCTGGCCGCCTCGTTCACCACCAGCTGAAAGACGTTCACGCCGATCGAGAAATTGGCCGATGCCACCACGCCCAGGCCGGCCCGCTCGGCCTGCTGGCGGAACGAGGCGGCGTGCTGAGCCCAGCCTGTGGTGCCGATCACCACCGGCATCTTCATCTCGAGGTAGCGCGGAAAGTTCGCCAGCAGCGCGTCTGCGGTCGTGAAGTCGATGGCTACGTCGGCGGCGCGCCACTCGTCGCGCCCATCGTCCACCCGGCCGGTCACAGCGATCCCCTGTTCGGCGGCCAGGGCGTCGATCAGCTGTCCCATCTTGCCGTAGCCGACGATGAGCACGTTCACCCGAAGAACTCCTGATGCAGCCGCTGCATCGCGTGCGCCAGATCACCCTGCCGCATGATCACCGTAATGTTACGCCGCGCCGCCGCCTGCGAGATCATGCGCAGCGGCACTTCTTCGAGCACGCCGACGACGCGCGCCGCGGTTTCGGGCTCGGTGCGCAGCCGATCGCCGACGGCGCAGACGAGTGCCATGTCCGACTCGGTCGAGACCTCGCCGAACGCCGAGAGTGCCTCGACGATGGCTGGCACGTTGCGCCGATCGTCGACCGTCACCGACACGCTCACCTCTGAGGTGGTCACCACGTCCACCGCCGTGCGAAATTTCTCGAACACCTCGAACACCTGCCGCAGGAAGCCGTAGGCCATCAGCATCCGGCTCGACGTGATGTCGATGACGGTGACGTCCTTCTTGCACGCGAACCCGGTCACCGGCGTGCCGTCGGGACTGCCCTTGGCGGTGATGACCGTGCCCGTGCCCTGCGCGTTCCGCGAGTTGAGGATCCGGACAGGGATGTCGTGCTCGACCGCCGGCAGGATGGTGGCCGGATGCAGCACCTTGGCGCCGAAGTACGCCAGCTCGGCCGCCTCGGCGAACGAGAGATGCGGCACCAGCCGCGGGGTGCTGATGACGCGCGGGTCGGCAGTGAGCATGCCGTCCACATCGGTCCAGATCTGGATCTCGTGCGCGCCGATGCCGGCGCCGACGAGCGCGCCGGAATAGTCCGAGCCGCCGCGGCCAAGCGTGGTGGTGTGGCCGTCGCGCGTCGACGCCACGAACCCGCCCAGCACCGGTACCTGCCCCGCGGCCACCGCCGTTCCGACGGTGGCGCGCAGTGCCGCGTTGGTCTCGGCCGCGAGCGGCCGCGCGGACATGTGGTCGTCGGTGGTGATGATCGCTTTGCGCGCGTCCACCCAGGATCCGGGCAGCCCCGCGTGCACGAGGGCCGCCGCCACCACCCGGCTGCTGAGGAGTTCGCCGACGGCGGCGACGACATCCGACATGCTTGGCGACAGTTCCCGGACCTCGAGCAGCGTCCGGACCACCGCGGCGAGCGCGTCGCACTGCTCGTTGATCTGCGATTCGAGCGCCGCGTTGCCGGGCGCCAGGTCGCGCGCGGCCACGAGGTGGCGCTCGCGGAGCGTCGCCACGCCGGCCATGGCGTCGTCGGCCTTCGCCGATGACGCGTCGGCGGCAATCTTGAGCAGCCCGTCGGTGACGCCGCTCATGGCCGACACAACCACGGCGGGCCCGGAACCGTCACGGCTGCGCGCGGTACGAACGATTTCGATGAGGCGGCGGATGGCTTCCGGGTCGGCCACCGACGTGCCGCCGAACTTCTGTACGACCATGGTCACGGGGCGGGTCTGAAGACCCGCAGCTACGAACACGAAAAGGCCCCCGACATTGGGGCGAAACGACGTTTATAGCATGTGGAGCGTCTTCCTGCCGAGCTGCAACTTCTGCTGCACCTCTTGTAGAGGCGGACCTTCACGTCCGCCTGCAGGCGCAATCAGGCGCGAACCTGAAGGCTCGCCTCTGCGCAAATCTGGCACGCTCGTTGCCCCTCGGTGTCCTCATGCAGGAACAGAGGCAGGACGATCTTTCTTCCCGAGCCGTCATCGCTCGCGTCGATCTGCCGGGAACCGCGCACGCCGACGTCAGTCTGCAGATCCATCAGACGAGGCTGCTCATCACCGCCGGCCCCGAAGGCGCGGCGCAGCTGCTCAAGCATCTCGAAGGCGACACCCATGTCGTCTACCGGCGCGATCGTGGCACTGGCGGGTTCTTCTGGTCGCTGCTGCTGCCGAGCGGGATCCGCGTCGACGACATCAAGGCGACGATGGCCGACGGCACGCTCGTCGTGACCGCGCCGGCGGCGCCTGAAAAGGAGTCTCATGTCTGACTTCGGCCGGGTGCTCTGCGCCATCGATCTCACCGACCCCTCACGGCGCGCGCTCGACTGCGCGCTGTGGTGGGCGCGCCAGCACGGCGCCGACGTGTCGGTGCTGCACGTCCATCAGCTGGCCGTCCCGCCGCCGGAGACGGCCGGCTTTCACGGCGACCCGAGCGGAGGAACGCCGGAGGCGGCGGCCGCCGCGCAGGGGCCACTCACCCCCGACGAACACCGTGCGCGTCAGCTCGACGTAGAGCGCTTCGTCGACCAGGCGCGCACCGACGGGCTCCAGCTCGAGGTGCTGCTCGACGAGGATCCGAGCGTCGCCGACGCGATTGTGGCGCGCGCCGATGCGCTCGCCGCCGATCTCATCGTCGTGGGCGCCGGGACCGGTCACGCGAGCGATCATCCGGCGCTCGGCCGCATCACCTCGGATCTGCTGCGGGCCGCCCCGTGCTCGGTGCTGGTCATCCCGCCGCCGGCAGCCGACGTGGCGAACCCGTCCGTGGCCGGGTTGGCCCGGATCATGTGCGCGGTGAAACTGTCGGACGACTCACGGCCGCTGCTCGCCTTGGCGGCGTCGCTGGCCACAGAATCCAGCGCGCACCTCACCGTGGTGCACGTCGTCGAACTCTCGGACGTGGCGGCGGTCGCCTACGACTTCGATGCGCACCGCGAGGCGCGCGTCCAGCCGGCCCGAGACGCGCTGGTCGAGATGGTCGCCGACGTCGTCGGCCCCGACAAGCCGGCCGAGGAGATCCTGGCGCAGGGGGACGCAGGGCACGAGATTCTGAAGCTGGCCGAAGAGTCCACCGGCTTGATCGTGCTTGGCCCCGTGTCGGGACGAATCGCGCCGGGCGCCGGGCATCCCACCGGACAGACCGTCGCGCGCGAAGCGCGGTGCCCGGTGCTCTTCATCCACGGCGACGAAGCCCTCGCCATCTCGCGGCCGTTCTCGTCGGACAGTCAGTCCGAGCCGCGGGCGGCGGCCGGCTGACGCGGATGCGCTAGCCCATCGGCTTCGAGGCGTCGCGGCCGTTCTTCGACAGCCAGGCATAGCGGGCGGTATCGAGCCCCGCGTAGTCCGGGTCGAGATAGATGAAGCAGCGCTGAATCAGGAAGTCGCGCACCTCGAACACGTCGCACCACCGTCCGGCGTGCGACAGGCCCGCGCGCCACGGCCCTTCGTGGTGCTCGCCCGCGCTCGTCCCCTCCACCGCGAAGACGTCGGTGCCGGTCATGATCCAGTTGAAGGTGGCGTAGTCGTGCAGGATCTGGCGGATGCCGCCGCCGAAATCGGTGAACAGCTGCCCGATCTGATCCTTGCCGTTGGCCAGCCCCCACTTGGGGAAGAACACCTGGGCGTCGTCGGCGAACAGATCCAGGATGCTGCCGCCGCTCGACGTCACCCCCTTGTTGTCGAACGCCTTGAGGTATTCGAGCGCCACCGACTTGCGCTGCTCGTCGGTCATCGTCATCCGGGTGATCGCCATAGGGGGGCCATGATAGCGTCTGCTCCATGGCCCACGACGCATCTTTTGTCGAGCGCCGCCGCGCGTTCCGCCGCCTTCACGAGTCGGGCTGCTTCGTGCTCCCCAATCCATGGGACGCCGGCTCCGCCCGTTACCTGCAGCGCCTCGGGTTCAAGGCGCTCGCCACCACCAGCGCCGGCTGCGCCTGGACCAACGGCGAGGCCGACGGCGCCGCCGGGCTCGACGCCACGCTCGCCAACATCCGCGCCATCGTCGCCGCCACCGACCTGCCCGTGAACGCCGACTTCGAGTCGGGCTTCGCGGCCACGCCCGAAGGGGTGGCGGCGAACGTGGCCGCGTGCGTGGCCGCCGGGGTGGCCGGGCTCTCGATCGAGGACAGCACGGGGCGTCCGGACGCGCCGCTCCACCCGCTGCCCGTCGCGGTAGAACGGCTGCGCGCCGCCCGGGCCGCCATCGACGCCACCCAGTCCGGTGTGCTGCTGGTCGGGCGCGCCGAGTGCTATCTCGTCGGCCACCCGGATCCGCTCGCCGAGTCGCTGCGGCGGCTGACGGCGTACGCCGAAGCGGGCGCCGACGTGCTCTACGCCCCCGGCGCCGTGACGCGCGTCGAGATCACGTCGATCGTGTCCGCGGTGGCGCCGCGTGCGGTCAATGTCATCGTCCCGCGCAACATCGGCCTCACCGTCGCCGACCTGGCGGCGCTTGGCGTCCGGCGCATCAGCGTGGGCGGCGCGCTCGCCCGCACCGCGTGGACGGCGTTCGCCCGGGCGGCACAGACGATTGCCGACGATGGCGCGTTCTCCGGATTCGACGACATCCTGAGCGGCACCGACATCAACGGGTACTTCCGGCGATGATCCCGCTGCTCGGGCGGCGGGAGCCCGCGGTCTGGGCGGTCGCCCTGCTCGTGGCCTGGGCGCTCCTCGCCGCCACCGGCTTCGTGAGCCGCGACCCCGACTCCGCCTTCTACGCGGCGATGTCGGCCCGCCTCGCCCACAGCGACGCCGCTCGCGTGATTGCGCCCGAATGGGGCGGCCTCTGGAACGGCACCGGACTGTGGCAGGAACATCCGATCGGCATCTACCTCGCGCCGATTGCGCTGGCCAAGGCGGGCTACCCGGATGCGCAGGCCGCCTACGCCGTCGGCATCGCGGCGGGGCTCGCGTGCCTGCTGCTGCTCGCGCGCCTCGCGCGCGCCGCGGAGCCGAGCGCGGGCCGCAGCGCGCTCGTGCTGTTGCAGCTCGTGCCGGCCGCTTTCGTCTTTCGCGTCCGCGCCAACCAGGAATACCCGATGCTGCTCTGCCTGCTGGTGGCGCTCGTGGCGCTCGACGGCGTGCGCCGCTCGTGGGGATGGAGCCTGGCGGTGGCGGCGGCGCTGACCGCTGCGCTCCTCGTCAAAGGCGTGTTCGTGGCCATCGTGCTGCTGGGCGCGGGCGTGTGGGTGCTCGTGAACCCGCTGCGCGTCCCGGGATCGATCGTGCGGCCGCTCGTGGCGCTCGCCGGCTCCGTCGTGGCGATGGCGATCGTGGCCTTCGTGTATGACCAGCTCTACGAGCAGGCTGCGGGCACCACGTTCTGGGCCGGCTACTGGCGCCGGCAGCTCGGTCCGGTGGCGGATGCGGCGCCGGACGCCGGCGTCCTGCCGCTCGTGTATCACGTCTTCTTCTACCTGGCGCATCTGGCCTGGTTGTCCGCGCCGTGGGGCGCCGCGCTCGTCGTGCTGGCTTGGCGCGCCCACCAGGAGACGCTGAGGCGTGCCGCCCTGTTCGCGCTCGGCTTTACCGGCGTCGTGATCGTGATGCTCAGCCCGTCGGGCCGGTTCGCCGAGCGCTACCTTTTTTCACCCATCTTCGTGACCGCGGCGATCGGCATCGCGGT
>Ga0070671_100003099_pt1 | contig 12944 bp, 14 predicted proteins | sample KBSS73metaG_FD_65341 | JGI IMG/M metagenome (GOLD analysis project Ga0070671, IMG submission 65341) | Switchgrass rhizosphere microbial communities from Kellogg Biological Station, Michigan, USA - KBS S7-3 metaG | ecosystem: Host-associated > Plants > Roots > Rhizosphere > Soil ...
AGGGCGCCGGCCTGCCCGCCCAGGGAGGCGGCACCAACCCCGCCCAGATCGGCCTCGGCATGCGCCTGGCCGGCACCACCACCAACTTCGGTCAAGGTGGCCTCCAGAACACCGGTCGTCCGACCGATCTGTCGATCCAGGGCGACGGGTTCTTCATCGTGCGCCGGGGGGCCGACCAGTTCTACACGCGCGCCGGATCCTTCACGCTCGACGGCAACGGCCGCCTGTCGTCGCCGCAGGGCACCCTCGTCCAGGGTTGGACTGCGGACCCCAAGGGCGTCATCAACACCAACGCGCCCGTCGGCGACATCAACATGCCGGTGGGCGCGCTCATCAACCCGCAGGTGACCCGCAACGTGACCGTCGGCGGCAACCTGCCGTCGAACGCCACCATGACGGTCGGCGCGGTGACCGGCACCCAGATCTCGACGACCATCACGGTCTACGACGACAACGGTGCGGCCAAGAGCCTCGTCGTGCAGATGACGCGCGGTGACGCAGCCGACGACACCGCGGCGACAGCCGGCCACCAGCGCTGGCGCGTCATGCTCCAGGCGGACACCGACCCGACCACCCCCGGCGTCGAGAACCTGCTCAACGCGCCGGTCATGGTCGACTTCGACATGACCACGGGGAAGATCTCCAACATCGACGCCACCAGTGTCGGCGCAGGGTACGGCGCGAGCGTGAACGCGGCGAAGACGTCGTTCACCATCAACTCGTCCGCCCTCCAGGACACGGCCGCGACGCCGAACAAGCTCGGCACGTTCACACCGAACGTCCCGGTCGGCACGGGCGACACGCTGACGATCGACTTCGCCGGCACCACGCCGCTGACGCAGTTCTCGAGCGTGAACAGCCTCTCGGCCTCCGGTCAGGACGGCTCCGCGCCCGGCGCGCTCCAGACGTTCACCATCTCGCCCGACGGCACGATCACCGGCGTCTTCTCGAACGGTCGGACCCAGAACATCGCCCAGATCGCGTTGGCGAACTTCTCGAACCCCGCCGGACTCGAGAAGCTCGAGGGCTCGATGTACCGCCCGACGGCCAACTCGGGCCTGGCCACCATCGGCATCGCCGGGCTCGCCGGTCGCGGCACGCTCGCCGGCGGCACCCTCGAGATGTCGAACGTCGACCTGGCGCAGGAGTTCACCAACCTCATCGTCGCCCAGCGCGGCTTCCAGGCATCGACGAAGGTCATCACGGCGTCCGACGAGATCCTCCAGGACCTGGTGAACATCAAGCGCTGATCTCCGTGCCGCGCAACTCCTCACGTCGGGCCGACGGCTGCCGATTCATTCGCCGCGAACGGCAAAGGACGGCCAGCGCGCCACCGGGACGGAGCCCATGATCATCGTCACTCGACTCAACGGTCCTGCGTTCGCACTCAACCCGGACCTCATCGAGCGCGCCGACGCCACACCGGACACCGTGTTGACCCTCGTCGACGGGACGAAGTACCTCATCTCGGAAACGGTCGACGAGGTGATCGAGCTCGTTCGTGCGTATCGCGCGTCCGTGATCGCCCTGGCCCAGCACATCGACACGTCGCCCCCGATGGAGCGGCCCCTGCACGTCGTTCCTGGCGACCCGGAGCGGTAGATGGACCCGGGCACGCTCATCGGCATCCTCCTCGCGTTCGGGGCGGTCTTCGGCTCGCTCGTCATGGAGGGTGGACAGCCGACCGCGCTCCTGGTGATCCCGCCGCTCGTCATCGTGTTCGGCGGGACGTTCGGCGCGTCGATGGCCGGCGGCAACCTCAAGGACTTCACGAGCGGGTTCAGTCGCATGCGCACGGCCGTCATGTCGAAGCCGGCACCGAGCGACGACACCGTCCGCACCCTCGTCGGGTTCGCCGAGCGGGCGCGCCGCGACGGCCTCCTCGCCCTCGAGGAGACGGCTCGATCCATCGAGGACCCGTTCCTGCGCAAGGGCATCGAGCTCGCCGTCGACGGCACCGACCCCGAGGAGCTCCGCGACATCCTGGAGGCCGACATCCAGGCCACCCGGTCCGAGCACGCGCTCGGCGTGAAGCTCTTCGGCGACATGGGCGGCTACGCACCGACGCTCGGCATCATCGGCACGGTCCTCGGGCTCGTCCACGTCCTCGGCAACCTCGACGACCCGAGCAAGCTCGGTCCCCTGATCGCCGGCGCGTTCGTCGCCACCCTGTGGGGCGTCATGAGCGCCAACGTCCTGTGGCTGCCGATCTCCAAGAAGCTGAAGCGCATCAGCGAGATCGAGCTGCACCGCATGGACATGCTGCTCGAAGGGATCATGGCGATCCAGGCCGGCTCGAACCCGCGTGTCATCGAGCAGAAGCTCATCTCGTTCCTGCCCGCCAAGGAGCGCGCCGGGTTCGCGAACGACGAGGCGGCCTAGCCGTGTCGAAGCGGATCCGGCGTCGCGACCACGACGAGGAGCACGAGAACGCCGAACGCTGGCTGCTCACCTACGCCGACATGATCACGCTGCTGATGGTGCTGTTCATCGTCCTGTTCTCGATCGGCCAGGTCGACCTGAAGAAGTTCTCCGAGCTGCGATCCGGTCTCGCCGAGTCGTTCGGCACGAGCGCGGCGTCGCCGATCGGGACCGGCGCCGGCGTGCTCGACGGAGGGAAGACGCCGATCGACGGCCGAGACGCCATCGCCAAGCTCGACGCCCAACAGGTGGCCGCGGCCGCCCAGAAGGCGCAGCTCGACCAGACGGCCAAGGAGATCGAGCTCGCGCTCGCCGGCAAGGGGCTCGGCGACAAGGTCACGTTCCGCCTCGAGGACCGCGGCCTCGTCCTGCAGATCGTGAGCGACGACGTGCTGTTCGACCTCGGCAAGGCCGATCTCCGCCCCGAGGGCAAGGACGTGCTCGACGGGCTCGTCCCGGCCCTGCACGAGGTGGAGAACCAGCTGGCGGTGGAGGGCCACACCGACGACCAACCCGTCCTCGGTGGACCGTTCGCCTCGAACTGGGAGCTCTCGACCGCCCGCGCCACCACCGTGCTGCGCTACCTCGTCGAGCAGCGCGGCATCGCCGCCACGCGCATCGCGGCGGCGGGCTACGCGGACACCCATCCGATCGCCGCCAACGACACACCCCAGGACGAGGCCCGCAACCGCCGCGTCGAGATCGTCGTGCTGGCGGCACGAACGCACGTGGCGGCCGCGGCCGCCACGCCGACCACCGGTGGGAGCACCGGGACGTAGCACGGACAAGGAGAGTCCACCATGACCGCCACCCGACCGGGACCGCCGGCCGCCAGCCGAGCCGTCACGCCCCCGTCTCCGGAAGCACCGCCGGCACCGCCCGTCGCGCCCAAGCACCGCAGCATGGTGGTGCCGGCGATGGTCGTCGCCGTCGCCCTCGTCGGCGCTGCGTTCGTGATGCGCACCGGCAGGAGCGGGTCGCCATCGTCGGCAGGCGCCGCCCCGACGGCGACGTCGACGGTCGCGCCGGCCCGCGACGGTGACGTCGTGACGCTCGATCCGATCACGATGAACCTCACCGGCGGGGACATCGTCAAGGTCGGCATCGCCCTCCAGCTCGCCGGTCCGACGGGCTCGTCGGTCGCGAAGAAGGCGATCGCCGATCCCAAGAACTTCGGCGCCCGCGCCCTCGACGAGCTCATCGCCGTGCTCGGGAGCTACACGCACGACCAACTGGCGCAGCGCGACGGCCTCGCCGCGGCCAAGGCCAAGCTGACGAAGCGCCTCGGCGTCGTCTACCACGGCGACGTCGTGGCGGTGTACTTCACTCAGTTCGTCATCGCCTGACCGTTCCTTGTCGCGTTGGCGGGCCGGCAGCCCGCCAACGCGACAACGTTCGGGATGGCTCAACTCGGGGGGATCGCTGCCGATCCAGACGGCCGATGGCTGATGCCGGTGTGGGCGACCTCTCGCTCGCAGAGACCGACTCCCTGATCGCCGAGGTCGATGCCGGGCGGTCGCGGTCGCGCGGGCCGGGCACCGGCCCGACCACGCGCACCGGCGTCGCCACGCCGTTCGACTTCCGGCGGCCCACCAAGTTCAGCCGCGACCACGTGCGCGCCCTGCAGATCGTCAACGAGACGTTCGCGCGGCAGACCGGGACCATCCTGTCGACGACCCTGCGGGCGGTGTCGACGATGACGCTCACCGCCGTCGACCAGATGACCTACGACGAGTTCGTGCGCTCACAGCCGAACCCGACCGTGCTCGCCATCCTGTCGCTCGAGCCGCTCAACGGCGCCGGCCTCCTCCAGATCCCGATGCACCTCGCCATGGCGATCATCGACCGGATGCTCGGCGGCAGCGGCAGCGGGACGTTCCCGAGCCGGCCCCTCACCGAGATCGAAGGCACCCTGATGCGCACGATCATCGATCGCGCCCTGAACGAGCTCGCCTACTCGTACGAGTCGCTCATCTCGCTCGAGCCCGCCATCATGCAGTTCGAGTCGAACCCCCAGTTCGCCCAGGTCGCGGCCCCGTCCGACATGGTGGTCGTGTCGACGTACGAGACGCGCATCGGCGCCGAGGTCGGCGAGCTGTCGCTGTGCGTGCCGTTCTCGTCGCTGCAGCCGGTGCTCGATCGCGCCGTCACCCACTCGCTGTTCGCCGACCGCAGCGCCGGCGACCCCGACGTGATCCGGGGCGCCATCGGCACCCGGGTCGAGCAGGTTCCCGTCGAGGTGTCGGTCCGCTTCAGCTCGGTGACGCTCACTTCGGCCGAGATCGTCGGCCTGCGCGAAGGCGATGTGCTCCCCCTCCACCACGCCGTGGCCGACCCGCTCACCGTCACCGCGGTCGGGCAGCCACTTCTCTGCGCCACCCCCGGGAAGCGGGGCAAGCGCCTGGCCGTGATGATCGTCGACCCCGTGAGGACGAACGCATGACCGTCATCTCCTCGTCCCGCGTCGCGCTCGACGGGGCGCACGCTCGCCTCGTCCCGACGATGCCGCGCGTCGCCGCCGCGCTGGCAGGGTCGCTCCTGGCCGACAGCGTGATCCGCCCCGGCGTCGTCGACGACGGCCGCGCCGGTCGCGATCACCTGCTGCCGGGCCCGGGTGCGCGCGCCGTGTCGGCATCGCTCGACGGAGCGCTCCGCGGCACCCTCGTGCTCGTCGTGTCGGCGCCGCTCGCAGAAGCCATCGAGCACGGCCCGCTCCTCGAGCAGGAGCTCGTCCCAGGCGTGACCCAGGCGCTGACCGACGCCGTCGCCGTGCTCGAGCAGTGCGCCGACGGGCCGCTCCGCGTCGAAGCGGCGCTCGAGGTCGACGCCGCGATCGCGCTCGGCACCGACGACGACGGCGCCGCCTTCCTCGCCCTCACCGTGCTCGACGGCTCGGCCCACGTCGCCACCCTCGCCCTGCTCCTGCGGGAGGCCGCGGTCGACGCCGACGGCGGCACCGTCGTCCACCAGTTCGAGCCGCTCGTCGCCGACGAGCGCCGCGCCGCGACGAGTCGGTCGCTCGACCTGCTGGCCGACGTCGAGATGGGCGTGACGGCCGAGCTCGGACGCACCCGGATGACGGTCAAGGAGCTGCTGGCCCTCACGCCCGGCGCCGTGGTCGAGCTCGACCGCACCGCCGGGAGTCCCGTCGACGTGCTCGTCAACGGCACCCTGGTCGCCCGCGGCGAGGTCGTCGTCATCGACGAGGAGTTCGGCGTGCGCATCTCGGAGATCGTCGGCCTCGACACGACTCGGCCGCGCCCCCGCACCTGATGGGCGACGTCTCCCTGCTCAGCCTCTTCGCACGGCTGTTCGTCTCCCTCGGGGTCGTCCTCGGCCTGATGACGATCGCCGGACACACCCTGCGCAACAAGGCCACCGGCGGCAGCAACCGCCGCGCGCGCGTCGCACCGATCGAGGTGCTCGCCCGCCAGGGTCTCGGCCGCACCGCGTCGGTGACGATGGTCCGCGCCGGCGGCAAGGTCCTCGTCCTCGGCGTCACCGAGACGAACGTGCGCCTCCTCACGGAAGCCGACGAAGGCGCGCTGCTCGAAGAAGACCGACCGGGAGCCGAATGGACGGCGCTCCCGGGGAGTGGTCCCGACCGCTCCAGTTGGACATGGAAGGCGATGCTCGACGCCGCACGGGAGAAGACCGTCCGCCGGTCGTGACCCGTCGGCTCGAAGGAGCCGTCATGTCCAGCTTCGTACGCCGCGGCGCGCTCGCGCTCGCCGCCTTCGCCGTGGGCCTCGCGCTGCTCGGCGCGACCCCCGCCTCGGCGCAGACCGCCACGAACGCGGCCACCAGCAACACCGTGACCGCGCCCACCGTGGCGCCGCCCACCGCACCTTCGGTGGGCACCGCACCGAGCAGCGGGTCGAGCGCGTCGATCAACCTCGACCTCGGCTCGACCAAGAACGGCGCGGTTCCGAGTCAGTCGCTCGTGATCATCTTGCTGATCACGTTGCTGTCGGTCGCACCGGCGCTGCTCATCATGTTGACGAGCTTCACGCGCGTCGTCGTGGTCCTCTCGCTCACCCGCAACGCGCTGGGTCTCCAGTCCATCCCACCGAACCAGGTGGTCGTCGGGCTGGCGCTGTTCCTCAGCCTCTTCCTGATGGCGCCGACGTTGAAGACCCTCAACGAGGACGCGCTGCAACCGTTCCTGAAGGGCACCAAGACGCAGAGCCAGGCGCTGAAGTCGGCCGAGGACCCGATGCGCAAGTTCATGCTCAAGCAGACCCACGAGAGCGAGCTGGCGCTGTTCGTCAAGGCGAGCGGTGGGGCCAAGCCGGCCAACCCGTCGAAGGTCAGCATGACGGCGCTCGTGCCCGCGTACATCCTCTCGGAGCTCAAGACCGCCTTCATCATCGGCTTCATCATCTTCGTGCCGTTTCTCGTGATCGACCTCGTCGTCAGCTCCTCGCTGATGTCGATGGGGATGATGATGCTCCCGCCGGTGCTCATCTCGCTTCCGTTCAAGCTGCTGCTCTTCGTCATGGTCGACGGGTGGGCCCTCGTCGTGCGCGCCCTCATCTCGAGCTTCCACTAGGAGTTCCATGACCGACTCAACCGTCATCGACATCGCCGTGCAGGCCATGTTGATTACCGCCAAGCTGGCGGCGCCGATCCTGATCGTCTCGCTCGCCATCGGCGTCGGCGTGTCGCTGCTGCAGTCCGTGACGCAGGTGCAGGAGTTCACGTTGACCTTCGTGCCCAAGCTCGCCGGTGTCGCCGTCGTGCTGGTCGTCGCCGGCAGCTGGATGCTCCACCAGCTCGTCACGTTCACCAACCAGCTGTTCGAGCGAGTTCCTGACCTCGTCCGTTGACGTGACGATCTCGGCGAACCCGGAGCTGCTCGTCGGCTTCCTGCTGGCCTTGGTGCGAGCGAGCTGCTGGCTCGTGCTGGTGCCACCGTTCGGCACGCGCGCCATCCCCGCGCCCGTGAAGATCGGACTGGCGGGCGCGCTCGCGCTGCCGGTCGCGCAGACGGTCGCCCGGCAGGTCCCGTCGCTCGACCAACCGGCTCCCTTGATCGGCGCCGTCGCCATGCAGGTCGCCATCGGCCTGTCGCTCGGGTTCGTGGTGTTCCTGATCTTCTCCGCCGTGCAATCCGCCGGCGAGCTCATCGACGTGTTCGGCGGCTTCACGGTGGCACCGGCCTACGACCCGATGAGCAACGCCCAGTCGTCGACGTTCGGGCGCTTCTACAACCTGATCGCCACCACGCTCCTGTTCGTCATCAACGGGCACGTGCTGCTGGTGAAGGGCTTCCTCACCTCGTTCCAGTCGGTACCGGCCGCACCGACGCTGCACGACCTCTCCTCGGGGTTGATCGCCGACTTCGGCATGTTCTTCGTCGCCGCCCTCGAGATCGCGGCGCCGCTCCTCGCCGCCCTGTTCCTCGCCGAGGTCGCGCTCGGGTTGCTCTCGAAGGCCGCCCCGCAGATGAACATCTTCATGGTCGGCTTCCCGGTCAAGATCCTGCTGACGTTGCTGCTCATCGGGCTCGCGCTGGCGCTCCTGCCGTCGACCGTCCAGTCGCTGCTCTCCACCGCGCTGCGGGCCGGCAACCACATGACGACCGCCTTCCATGGGTGACCGCGACCAGAAGACGGAGAAGCCGACCGCCCGGCGGCTGAAGAAGGCCCGTCAGGAGGGCCGCATCCCGAAGTCGATGGAGGTGGTGGCGTGGACCTCGCTCCTCGGCGGCGTCTTCCTGGTCCAGCTCACCGTGAAGCTGGCGGGCAGCCAGTTCCGGCCCCTGTTCACGCGCACGGCCGACGCCATCGCCCATCCGTCGGAAGCGGGCGCCCTCGGGTTGCTCGGCAAGTGGGGCGCCGGCGGGCTCATCGTGATCGCTCCCCTGTTGCTCGGCACGATGGTGATCGGCGTGGCGACCAACGTCGCCCAGGTCGGCTTCGCGCCGTCGTCGAAGCTGCTGGCGCCCAAGCTCTCGCGCATCAGCCCCCTCAAGGGCCTCAAGCGCCTGGTCTCGACGCAGACGCTGTGGGAGTCCGCCAAGGCGCTCCTCAAGGTGGGCATCCTCGCGTTCATCGCCGTGCGGTCCATCCTGGGCATCGTGCCGACGTTGGTGAGCGGCGGTCACCTCTCCACGATGACCACGGTGGGCATCGTCACCGGCCGGGCGCTCTCCATGGTGCGCACGGTGGCGTTCGTCGGCCTCGGTCTGGCGGCCGTCGACTACGGCTACCAGCGCCGCAAGGTCATGGGCCAGCTCCGGATGACCAAGCACGAGGTCAGGGAGGAGCACCGCGAGTCGGAAGGTGATCCGCGGCTGCGCAGCCACATCCGCTCGAAGCAGCTGGCCATGAGCCGGAACCGCATGATGGCGGCGGTGGCGAGCGCGAGCGTCGTGATCGTGAACCCGACGCACGTCTCGGTGGCGCTGCGCTACGACGCCGACGAAGGACCCCCGCGCGTCGTGGCCAAGGGCGCCGACCTCGTCGCGCTGCGGATCCGCGAGGAGGCCGCCAAGCACGACATCCCGCTCGTGGCCGACGTGCCGCTGGCGCGCACGCTCCATCGCGCCTGCGAGCTCAACGAGGTCATCCCCGCCGACCTCTACGACGCCGTGGCCCGGGTGCTCGCGTTCATCTTCGCCCTGCGGCGCAAGGGATCGCCGCTCGACGGCGTGCAGCACATGCCTCAAGTCACCACGATGGTGGCCGATTCAAGGGGCCGTTGAGCGGGCGCGGAGCGCCCACCGGTCACGGCCACGGACGGTCGGCACCACCCCGCTGAGGTTCCGTGTCCGCCAGCAGTCGCATCGGTCAGATCGGCATCCCCGCCGCCGTCGTCGCCATCGTCTGCATGCTGGTCGTGCCGCTCCCGCCGTTCCTCCTCGATCTCCTGCTCGCGGTCAACATCTGCGGTGCCGTGCTGGTGCTGCTGGTGTCGATGCAGGTCAATCGGGCGCTCGACTTCGCCGTCTTCCCGTCGTTGCTGCTCGTCGCCACGCTGTTCCGCCTGGCGTTGAACGTCAGCGCGACCCGGTTGGTGCTCCTGCACGGGCACGCCGGGAACGTCATCGGCGCGTTCGGCAACTTCGTCGTCGGCGGCTCGGTCGTGGTCGGCCTGGTCGTGTTCCTCATCCTGATCGTGATCCAGTTCATCGTGATCACGAACGGCGCCGGGCGCGTGGCCGAGGTCGCGGCGCGGTTCACGCTCGACGCCATGCCGGGCAAGCAGATGGCGATCGACGCCGACCTCAACGCCGGCCTGATCACCGAGGACCAGGCGCGGCAGCGCCGCGCCGACGTGGGCGCCGAAGCGGACTTCTACGGCGCGATGGACGGGGCCTCGAAGTTCGTCAAGGGCGATGCCATCGCCGCCATCATCATCACCTGCATCAACCTGTTCGGCGGGTTCCTCGTCGGTGTGATGCAGCGCCACCTCCCCTTCGCCGAGTCGGTCAAGACGTACAGCCTGTTGAGCATCGGCGACGGCCTCGTCTCGCAGATCCCCGCGCTGCTCATCTCCATCTCGACCGGCATCATCGTCACCCGCGCCACGACCGACGCCGACATGGGCAGCGACGTGATCGCCCAGTTCGCCCGCCAGCGGCAGTCGTTGCGCACCGGCGGCGTCGTCGTCTGCCTGCTCGCCATCGTCCCGGGCCTGCCCAAGGTGCCGTTCCTCGTCGTCGGTGGTGCGGTCCTGCTCGTCGCCTCCCGACTCCCGAAGGAGGTTCCCTCGGCCGGCGGCGCGGATGCGCTCGACGCCGCCGACGTGGCGCCACCGCAGGACCCGGGCGACGCCATCCGCGCCGAGATGCGCGTCGAGCCGCTGGAGCTCGAGATCGCGTACGACCTCGTCGACCTCGTGGACGCGTCGCGGGGCGGCGACCTCCTCGACCGCGTGCGGGCGCTGCGGCGCAAGCTCGCGCTCGAGCTCGGCATGGTGATCCCGCTCGTGCGCACACGCGACAACCTCGACCTGCCGCCGCACACCTACACGATCCGCGTCCATGGCGTGGAGATGGGCCGTGGCGAGGCCCCGCCCGGAACGGTGCTCGCCATCAGCGAGGACCTGTCCGGGTTGCCCGGCACACCGACGACCGAGCCGGTGTTCGGGCTGGCGGCGCGCTGGGTGCCGATCGAGCTGCGCCAGCAGGCGGAGATGCTCGGGGCCACCGTGGTCGACCGGTCGTCGGTCGTCACCACGCACCTCGCCGAGGTCGTGCGCCAGAACGCCGGCCGCTTGCTCGGGCGCCAGGACGTCAAGGCGCTCGTCGAGATGGTGCGCACCAGCGACCCGGCCGTCGTGGAGGAGCTCACGCCCGCCGGTCTGTCCCTGGCCGAGATCCAGAAGATCCTGCAACTGCTGCTCGAGGAGCACGTCGCCATCCGCGACCTCGTGCGGATCTTCGAGGTGCTCTCCGAGCGGGCGCGGGTCACCAAGGACCCGGAACCGCTGCTGGAGGCGGTGCGGGGCGCCATCGGTCCGGCGATCAGCGCGGCGCACGCCGTCGACGGCCGCCTCCAGGCGATCACGTTCGAGCCGCTCGTCGAGCAGACGCTGCTCGAATCGCTGCGCGCCGGTGACGGCGGCACGTTCCTCGCCATCGACCCGTCCCAGGCGGAGCGACTGGCGCTGGAGGCCGCGTCACGGGCGGACCAGGCCGAGCAAGGCGGCGCGGCACCGGTGCTGCTGTGCTCGGCGCCGTTGCGGCCCGCCGTCCGCCGCCTCATCCGTGCGGCCGCGCCGCGACTACCTGTCCTGTCCTATGCCGAGCTGGGGACCCAGCTCCAGGTCGAGACCCTCGGAGTGATCAGCCTTGCCCAGACTGCAGACGTTTGACGGCCCGCAGCTCGACGCGCTGCTCGCCCAGGTGCGCCGCGAAGCCGGGGCCGACGCCCGGATCGTCCAGGCCCGCAAGATCCGCTCGGGCGGGTTCGGTGGCTTCTTCTCCAAGGAGCGGTTCCGCGTCGACGTCGAGCACGTCGAGCCCGTCGAGATGACCGATGACGCGGCGCCGGCATCGCTGCTCGAGCTCGCCGACCTCGTCGACGCGGCCGAGGTCGACGCCGTCTCGGTGACGGTGCCCACGGTCCGCCCGCCGGAGTACGTCCCCTCGACCGAGCGCCCGACGTTCCACGCGGTGCTCGACCGCATCGCCCGCGAAGCCGGCGCCCCGCCGTCGTCACCGTTCTCTGTCGCGCCAGCGGGTCCCGAGCCCGCCAACGCGACAAAGAACCGCGAGCTGCTCGCGCTCGGACTGCCGGAGTCGATGCTCCCGGCCGACATGAGCCCGGGGATGGCGGTCGCCCGGCTGCTCCAGTCGCTCGACCTGCCCGCCGCGCCCCCGCTGCCCTTCCAACCGGGCGCCGTCACCGTGGTCGTCGGCGACCGGCGAGCCGCGGCGCGCCTCGCCACCGATCTGGCGGGCGATCTGCTGTTGACCAAGCGCGACGTCTGGATCGCCGAGGAGGCGCCGCACGGGCGAACCGACCGCCTGTCCACGCCCGCCGACGCCGCCGCCGAACGGCGCACGTGGCTCGGCGGCCCGAACGTGGTGGCGCTCACGGCGCCCGCCGGCGGCCGCGACCTCCGCTGGGCCGAGGCCATGCTCGACGCGCTGGAACCGTCCGCCGTGTGGGGCGTCGTCGGCGCCGACCGCAAGCCGGAGGACATCGCGGCCTGGTCCGACGCGCTGGGCGGGCTCGACGCCCTCGCCGTCGAGCACCTCGACCTGACGGTCAGCCCGGCCTCGGTGCTGCGACTCGGCATCCCGGTGGCCCGCCTCGACGGTCAGAAGGCGACGCCCGCGCTGTGGGCCGTGCTGCTGGCCGAGCGCCTGGCCGCGTAGATGATGACCAGCGAGGTGAAGGCCAAGGTCGCCGTGGCGCTCGGCGCGCTGCTGTCGGTGCCCGTGCTCAAGGGCGTCCTGGCCGGCACGATCCCCACCGCGACGGCCGCCGTCCGGGTCGCCCTCGGGATGGTCGTCGCCTACGCCGCGGTGACCGTCGTCGCCGCCGTCGTCGCGGGCTACCTGCCGACTCCCGTCGAACCCCCGCCCGACGGCATCGAGGACGCGATCGTCGTCGACGACCCACCCCCCGCCGACACCCTCTGACACTCCGGTTCTGGTCAGCGGGCCTCGAGGAGGTGGTACGTCTTCCCCTTGCGGAGGAGGGTCCAGCGGTCGTGGAGGAGGTCGGCGGCGGTCACCGTGCGGCCCTCCTCGACGCGCTCGCTGTTCACGGCCACACCGTTGATCGTGCGCCGCGCCTCGCCCTTCGACTTGAAGATGCCGCATTCGACGAGCAGGTCGATCAGGTCGATGCCGTCCGCCAGGCGAGACCGCTCGACCACCGTCGTGGGCACCTCGTCGGCCACGAACGCGAGGCTCTCGGCCGACGACTCGCGCGGGTCGCCGCCGAACAGGATCGCCGATGCCGCCTCGGCGTTGCGCGCCGCGGCGTCGCCGTGCACGAGCGCCGTGGTCTCGCGCGCCAGGCGGCGCTGCCCCTCGCGCTTCTCGGGCGCCTCCGCATGGG
>Ga0070671_100003102_pt1 | contig 12940 bp, 11 predicted proteins | sample KBSS73metaG_FD_65341 | JGI IMG/M metagenome (GOLD analysis project Ga0070671, IMG submission 65341) | Switchgrass rhizosphere microbial communities from Kellogg Biological Station, Michigan, USA - KBS S7-3 metaG | ecosystem: Host-associated > Plants > Roots > Rhizosphere > Soil ...
CTCACCCACCACGACTTCGGGGGCCGCGCCGTGAGCGGCTTCGATGCCGTCGACGGCGGGTCGGCCGACGACTGCAACGGCCACGGCACCCACGTCGCCGGCACCATCGGCGGCACCACCGCGGGCGTGGCGAAGGGCGTCCGGCTCGTCGCCGTCCGGGTGCTCGGCTGCCGCGGCGAGGGTTCGGTCAGTGACGTGATCGCGGGCGTCGACTGGGTGACCGCGCATCACCCATCCGGGCAACCGGCCGTGGCGAACATGAGCCTCGGCGGTGGCGTCTCGGCCGCGCTCGACAAGGCGGTGGCGAAGTCGGTGGCCGACGGCGTTGCCTACGCCGTCGCCGCCGGCAACGACGGTGCCGACGCGTGCACCTCGTCGCCGGGCCGCCTGCCGCAGGTGATGACGGTGGCGGCCAGCGACCGCACGGATCGACCGGCTTCGTGGTCGGATCGCGGCAGGTGCGTCGACTGGTACGCGCCCGGCGTCGACATCACCTCGGATTGGGACACCAGCGACACCGCGACGAAGACGATCAGCGGCACGTCGATGGCCACGCCGCACACGGCCGGTGTCGCCGCCGTGTGGCTCGGCCGTCACCCGGGTGCCACCCCCGCCCAGGTCCACGCCGCGCTCGCCGCCGCCGCCCTCGCGGCGGCCGTTCCGGCGCCGGCCGGCACCACCGGCGCCCTGCTCCACCTCGTCGGCTGAGCCCGGCCACCGGGCCAACCGGCGGCGAAACGTCGGAGGATCCTCCGACGTTTCGCCGCCGGAACCCATCGCGGGGCCGAGGGTCGGGGCCACTAGCGTTGCTCGACGTGTCCGGCGAGATCTTCAAGGCCCCGACGGGCACGCACGACGTCCTGCCGCCGGAGTCGGCACGGTGGCAGGCGCTCGAGGCGACGTTCGCCGCCATCGTGGGCGCGGCCGGCTACGGGCAGCTCCGCACCCCGCTGTTCGAGGACGCCAGCGTGTTCCACCGGGTGGGCGAGGCGACCGACGTCGTCCGCAAGGAGATGTACGACTTCGAGGACAAGGGCGGTCGCCGAGTCGCGCTGCGCCCGGAAGGCACCGCGAGCGTGGTGCGGGCCTTCGTGCAGCACCGGCCCACCGCGGTGCCGTGGAAGGTCTGGTACTCGGCGCCGATGTTCCGGTACGAGCGGCCCCAGGCCGGTCGCTATCGCCAGCACCAGCAGCTCGGCCTCGAGGCCCTCGGCAGCGACGACGCCGACCTCGACGTGGAGGTCATCTCGCTGCAGGCGTCGTTCTACGCCGCGCTGGGCCTGCGCCGCGTGCTGCTGTTGATCAACAGCCTCGGCGACGGCAACTGCAAGCCGCAGTACCTCGACGCGCTCGGCGCCTACCTCGACGAGCGACGGTCCGACCTGTGCGACGAGCACCGCCAGCGCGCCGCCGAGAACCCGTTGCGCGTCCTCGACTGCAAGCGGTCCGCGTGCATCGAGGCCACCCGCAACGCGCCGCGGATGGTCGACCACCTGTGCGGCCCCTGCAAGGACCACTTCGAACGGGTGCAGGCCGGTCTGCGGGCCCTCGGGCTCACCTTCGCCATCGAGACGCGGCTCGTGCGGGGCCTCGACTACTACACGCGCACGACGTTCGAGTTCCAGGCGACGGCGCTCGACAGCGCGCAGAACGCCATCGGTGGCGGTGGCCGCTACAACGGCCTGGTCGAGAGCCTCGGGGGGCCGCCCACGCCGGGCATCGGGTTCGGCAGCGGGGTCGAGCGCGTCCTCCTGGCGTGCGACGCCGAAGGCGTGTTCGCCACGCCCGCCGCCCGCGTCGACGTGTTCGTGGTCGACGTCGCCGGCGGCGCGGAGGCGCGCGACCTGACGGCCGCGCTGCGCGCCGCGGGCATCGCCGCCGACCGGGCCTTCGACGCCCGGTCGATGAAGTCGCAGATGAAGTCGGCCGACCGCTCCGGCGCCCGCCTGGCGCTGCTGGTCGGGGAGGACGAGGTGGCCGCGTCGTCGGTGACCATCCGCCACCTGCGCGGCGAGGTGCCTCAGGAGCAGGTGCCCCGCGCCGATGTGATCGATCGCGTGAGGAGTCTTCTGTCGTGACCAGCCAGTTCCAGACGGCCATGCGCACCGACCTGTGCGGTGCGCTTCGCGTCGACGACGTCGGGCGCACCGTGTCGGTGTGCGGATGGGTGGCCCGCCGGCGTGAGCACGGCGAGCACCTCGCGTTCATCGACCTGCGCGACTACAGCGGCGTCCTCCAGTGCGTGGTCGACGGAACGGTCGACGTGCGCGCCGAGTACGTGGTCCGGGTCACCGGCACGGTCCGGCATCGGCCGGAGGGCACCACCAACCCCGAGCTCGGCACGGGCGAGGTCGAGGTCGGCGACTGCACGGTCGAGATCCTCAACGTGGCCGAGCCACCGCCGTTCCCGCTCCACGACCGCGTCGAGACCGATGAGACGGTGCGCCTGAAGCACCGCTACGTCGACCTCCGTCGCGAGCGCATGCAGCGCAACCTGCGCGTCCGGTCCGCCGTCAACGCCGCGCTGCGCGCCGCCATGGACCGGCAGGGCTTCACCGAGGTCGAGACGCCGATGCTGTGGACGCCCACCCCGGAGGGCGCGCGCGAGTTCGTGGTCCCCAGCCGCCTGCAGCACGGCAGCTTCTACGTCCTGCCCCAGAGCCCGCAGATCGCCAAGCAGCTCCTGATGGTGGGCGGCACCGATCGCTACTACCAGCTCGCTCGCTGCCTCCGCGACGAGGACCTCCGCGCCGACCGCCAGTTCGAGTTCATGCAGCTCGACATCGAGGCCAGCTTCGTCAGCCAGGACGACGTCCTCGGCTTCGTGTCGAACGCCGTGCTCGACGCCGCCGAAGCGGTGCTCGGCGAGCGACCCGACCCGATACCGCACATCACCTGGCTCGAGGCGCAGGAGCGCTTCGGCAGCGACAAGCCCGACCTCCGCTTCGGCATGGAGCTGGTGGAGCTCACCCCGATCTTCACCGAGACCGAGTTCAACGCGTTCAAGGCCGCCTGCATCAAGGGCATTCGGGTGCCGGGTCTGGCCGCCGACTACGGCCGGAACAAGCTCGACGGCCTCACCGATCGCGCCAAGCAGCTCGGCGCCAAGGGCCTCGTGTGGATGAAGGTCACCGCCGAGGGCCTCGACTCACCGGTCGCCAAGTTCCTGTCCGACGACGAGCAGGCCGCGCTGCCCGCCACGCTCGAAGCCCAGGCGGGCGACCTCGTGCTGCTCGTCGCCGACGACGACCGCCACCTCGTGCGCACCGTGCTCGGCACCCTGCGCAACGACCTCGGCCGCCCGCCGGTGTCGGAAGGCCCGTACCGGTACGCGTGGGTCACCGAGTTCCCGCTCTTCGAAGGGCTCGACGAGGCGGGCAACCCGATCAGCGCCCACCACCCGTTCACGATGCCGCACCCCGACGACCTCGAGAAGCTCGACACCGAGCCGCTCGCCGTGCGCAGCCAGTCCTACGACCTCGTGCTCAACGGGTGGGAGCTCGGCTCGGGCTCCATCCGGATCCACCGCAGCGACATCCAGGCGCGGATGTTCCGGGTGCTCGGCATCACCGAGGACGAGGCGCAGTCGCGCTTCGGCTTCCTGCTCAACGCCTTCAAGTACGGCGCGCCCCCGCACGGCGGCTTCGCCGTCGGCCTCGACCGCCTCATCGCCATCCTGGCCGGCGAGGACAACATCCGCGAGGTCATCGCCTACCCGAAGACCCAGTCGGGCGTCGACCCGCTCACCGACGCTCCCAAGCCGATCGCCGACCGCGTGCTCGCCGACCTCGGCATCCGCACCCTGCCGCCACAAGCCAAGGGCTGACCACCCGTTGGCCGACGACCTCTTCGCGAGTGCCGCCGAGGAGCGTCTGGCCCAGCGGGCACCGCTGGCGGCGAGGATGCGGCCGCGGTCGCTCGACGAGGTGGTCGGGCAGGAGCACCTGCTCGGTGCGGGGCGGCCGCTGCGCGGCCTGATCGAGTCCGACCGGTTGAGCTCGATCATCCTGTGGGGGCCGGCGGGCACCGGCAAGACGACGATCGCCCGATTGATCGCCGGCGCCACCAGCCGGGCCTTCGAATCGCTGTCGGCGGTGACCGCGGGCGTCAAGGACGTCCGCGAGGTGATCGAGCGGGCGCGCCGGCGGCTGGGGGAGCACGGCCAGGGCACGATCCTCTTCCTCGACGAGGTGCACCGGTTCAACAAGGCACAGCAGGACGCGCTGCTGCCGGCCGTCGAGGACGGCACGCTCACCCTCGTCGGCGCCACCACGGAGAACCCGTTCTTCGAGGTGAACCCGCCGCTGCTGAGCCGCTCGACGTTGTTCCGCCTGCACCCGCTCGAGCCGCCCGCCGTGCGCCAGCTCCTCGAGCGGGGCCTCACCACCGAAGGCGCGACGGCGGACGAGGACGCCATCGAGCACCTCGCTGACCGCGCCGGCGGCGACGGCCGGGCCGTGCTCACCGCGCTCGAGGTGGCCGTCGCGCTGTCGGGCCCCGGCAAGCACGTCGACCTCGCCACCGCCGAAGCGGCGCTCGACATGCGCGCCCTGCGCTACGGGCGCGACGAGCACTACGACGTCATCTCGGCGTTCATCAAGTCGATCCGGGGGAGCGACCCCGACGCCGGGCTGTACTGGCTGGCGCGGATGCTCGCCGCCGGCGAGGACGCGCGGTTCATCGCCCGCCGCCTCGTGATCCTCGCCAGCGAGGATGTGGGCATGGCCGACCCGATGTCGTTGCTGGTGGCCAACGCCGCCGCGCACGCCGTCGAGTTCGTCGGGCTCCCGGAGGCGCAGCTCAACCTCGCGCAGGCGGTGATCCACCTGGCCACCGCGCCGAAGTCGAACAGCGTCATCACGTCGCTCGGGCGCGCCCAGGAGGACGTGCGCACGTTGCCGGCGGGCGAGGTGCCCGTGCACCTGCGCGACGCCCACTACCAGGGCGCCGCCAAGCTCGGCCACGGCAAGGGCTACGTCTACCCCCACGACGACCCCCGGGGCTGGGTCCCGCAGCAGTACCGCCCCGACGAGATCCAGCGCCGCTACTACGAACCCTCGGCCCACGGCTACGAGGGGCAGCTCCACCGCCCCGACGAGGGCGACGAGGGCGACGCCTGACCCCACGGCGGTTGGTCAGACGGCGATGCCTTCCTGGGTGAGGCCGGAGGGGGCGTGGGGGCCCATGGCGATCTGCTCGACGACGCCGGTGCCGACCTGGTCGCCGATGCGCACCTTGCACAGCGTCTGGATGTGGATCGCGGTGGGGTCGTCGGCCGCGAACTCGTCGAGCTTGATCGACTCGCCGCCGAACTCGAGCTCGCCGTGGTTGGAACCGTGGGCCCAGTGCGGGTGGGAGTAGCCGATGCCGCGCATGCGGAAGGTGAACAGCTTCTCGAACTCGATCTCCTCCGACCGGCCGTCGCGGTGGTTGAGGGTGAGACCGAACGACGCCATCTCGCGCCGGTTCGGCATCCAGGTGATGTCGTACTCGCTGCGCAGCAGGTGCTCGGGCTCGCTCGTGTCGGGCAGCACCGGCACGATGAGCGACTGCTCCAACCAGCGTTGGCCGTCAGCGTGCTCGAAGAGCGCGAGGTGCGTGCACCGATCCTCGAAGTTCAGCGGCACCCACAGCCAGAAGATCTGCGGGCTCGTGCGACCGGGGAAGTTGGTCGGTGCCTGCTGACCGACGCCGCGCACGCCCCACGACCGGTCGCGCGTGCCCCACGTCCGCGACGCGTCGAGCGTGAGGACGGTGCCGCCCGGCAACGTGATCGTCCCCTCCCACGTGCCCCACTGCGTGAGCCGCGTGTAGTCCATGATCATCGTGTTGTTGCGCAGGATCTGCTGACGCGGCTCCTCGATCGCCTCCGTGCGCGCCCGGAACGTGACGTCGGCCGACAGTCCCGAGTCGTTGCTCTCCACGACGTAGCGCAGCACGCGCAACGGCTCGACGACCTCGATGCGTAGCGGCCCCACCGAGGTGGAGCGGTCGGCCGGCATCAACCCCGACGCGAACACCGAGTGCTCCACGCCGTCGTGCACCACGGACAGGGCGGCGTCGATCACCCCCCGGTTGGGGTAGTGGCCCATGGCTCCGCCCAGGTAGAAGGCACCGTCCCGGTCGTAGCCGTTGAACCAGTAGCGGTCGTAGTGGTTCGGATCGGCGGACACCGTCTGGTTGATGGGCGCCGGCGTCTGGTGGATCGGGTAGTCGTCGAAGGGAGTCAGCACGCTCCCTGACTACCATGCGCCGGATGTTTGCCGCCGACCTGAGCGCCTCGGACCTGGCTGCGCTGATCGCCGCCTTCGCCAGCATCCTCGTGGTGGTCCTGCTGGTGTTCGTCGTCGTCGCCGTCAACCGCACGCTCACCACGGTCCGCCTCAGCGTCGAGCAGCTCCGACGGGAGACGCTGCCCGTCGTCGATGAGCTCCACCGCACGATCGTGGCGGCCAACGCCGAGCTGGAACGGGTCGACGGCCTGCTCGAATCGGCGTCGTCGGTCACCCAGACGGTCGACTCGGCCAGCCACCTCGTCTACCTCGCGTTCTCGAACCCGCTGATCAAGGCCATCGCGTTCGCGTCCGGCACCGGCCGCGCCGCCCGAGCGCTCCGGCGCCGAAGCTGATGTTCCGCCGGCTGTTCTGGCTCGTGATGGGCGCCGCCTTCGGGTTCGGCGTGTCGTTCTGGGTCATGCGCTTCGTGAGGGAGACCGTGGAGCGGTACTCGCCCGAGCGCGTGTCGGGGAACATGGCCGACGCGCTCAAGGCGTTCGGCGCCGACCTGCGCGCCGCGGTGGCCGAGGGGCGCATGGCCATGCGGGAGACCGAAGAGGAGCTCCGGGCGGCCGTCGATTCCCGTTCTCGCCCCCTCGTCTGACCACCGTAGGCTGGCGCCCAGCCATGAACGCCGACCAGCTCCGCCGCGCCTGGACCGAGTTCTTCACGGCCCGCGCCCACACCCCGGTGAGTGCGGCGAGCCTGATCCCGCACCACCCGTCTGCGCCCATGTTCACCAATTCGGGGATGATGCAGTTCGTCCCCTACTTCCTCGGTGAGGAGGAGCCGCCGTTCGCGCCGCGCCGCGCGTGCAGCGTGCAGAAGTGCGTGCGCGCCGGCGGCAAGCACAACGACCTCGACGCCATCGGGCGCAGCCTGCGGCACCTCAGCTTCTTCGAGATGCTCGGCAACTTCAGCTTCGGCGACTACTTCAAGGCCGAGTGCATCCCGTGGGCGTGGGAGTTCGTCACCGAGGTGCTCGGGCTCGACGGCGACAGGATCTGGGTCACCGTCCACGTGAGCGACGACGAGGCCGAGGCGATCTGGGCCGACGCCGTGGGCTTCCCCCGCGAGCGCATCCAGCGCCTCGACAAGGACAACTTCTGGGAGATGGGCGAGACGGGTCCGTGCGGCCCGTCCTCCGAGCTGTTCTGGGACTTCGGCGATGCCCTCGGGCCCGACGGCGGTCCGGCCAACCCGGCGGCCGAGCAGCGCTACGTCGAGATCTGGAACCTCGTGTTCCCGCAGTACTTCCGCCAGAAGGGCGGGGAGCTCACCGACCTCGCCAACAAGGGCATCGACACCGGCGCCGGCCTCGAGCGCATCCTCGGCGTGCTGGCCGGCAGCCCGAGCCTCTACGCCGCCGACACGCTGGCCGCCATGGTCGAGGAGGCGCAGTCGCTCACGGGCCGGCACCTCGGCGAGAGCCCGCAGTCCGACATCGCGCTGCGCCTGCTGGCCGATCATGGCCGCACGATGACGTTCCTGGTCACCGACGGCGTCAACCCGTCGAACGAGGATCGCGGCTACGTGCTGCGCCGCATCATCCGCCGCGCCGTGCGCTTCGCCTACCTGCTCGGCGTCGAGCAGCTCGTCACCCCTCGGCTCATCGCCCGCACGATCGAGGTGATGGGCGACGCCTACCCCGAGCTGCGGGCCGAGCGCGATCGCGTCGAGGGCGTGATCACCCGCGAGGAGGAGCGGTTCCGCCAGACGCTCAAGACCGGACTCTCGCTGCTCGACGACGCGCTCGACGCCAACCCGTCGGTGTTGCCGGGCTCGGTCGCCTTCAAGTTGCACGACACGTACGGCTTCCCGATCGACGTCACCAAGGAGGTGGCGGCCGAGCGCGGCGTCGACGTCGACGAAGCCGGCTTCGAAGCCGACATGACGGAGCAGCGCGAGCGCGCTCGCGCCGCGCGCAAGGCCGGCACGCTCGACGAGACGACCACGGCCCGCTACCGCGAGATCCTCGAGGTGGCCGGGCCGACGGAGTTCACCGGTCGCCAGGAGTACGAGAGCAAGGGCCGCGTCGTCGCCGTGGTGCCCGCCGCCGACGACACCGTCGAGCTGTTCCTCGATCGCACGCCGTTCTACGCCGAATCCGGTGGCCAGATCGGCGACACCGGCACGATCACCACGTCCACCGGCGCGGCCGAGGTGCTCGACACCACGTACGCCCTGCCCGGCCTCAACCGCCACGTGGCGCGCCTCACCCGCGGCACCATCAGCGAGGGCCAGGAGGCGACGGCGACGATCGACGGCGAGCGCCGCGATGCCATCCGCCGCAACCACACCGCCACCCACCTGCTGCACTGGGCGCTGCGCGAGGTGCTCGGCAGCCACGTGAAGCAGCAGGGCTCGCTGGTCGGCCCCGACTACCTGCGCTTCGACTTCAGCCACCACGAGGCGATGACGCCCGAGCAGATCGCCGCGGTCGAGGATCTCGCCAACGGCGAGGTGCTGCACAACGACCCGGTGCGGCACTTCGAGACGACCAAGGACGAAGCGCTCGCCATGGGCGCCATCGCCTTCTTCGGCGACAAGTACGGCGACGTCGTGCGCGTGCTCGAAGCGGGGCCGAAGTCCACCGAGCTGTGCGGCGGCACGCACGTCGGGGCCACCGGCGACATCGGCCCGATCAAGATCACGTCGGAGGGCTCGATCGGCGCCAACATGCGCCGCATCTTCGCCACCACCGGAACGGGCACGCTCGCCCGCTTCCGGGAGGAGGAGCGCCAGCTCACGGCGGTGGCCACGCTGCTCGGCGTCACCCCCGACGAGGTCGTCGACGGCGTCGAGAAGCTGCGGTCCGAGCTGAAGACGCTGCGCGACGAGCTCAAGGTGCTGCGCCGCGCCGCGGCGGGCGCGGGCGCCGCCGAGCTGGCGGCCGGCGCGGTCGACGGCATCGTGGTCGCTCGCTCCGATGGAAGCTCCCGCGACGACCTGAAGGACCTGGCGGTGGCCGTGCGCCAGCAGCCGGGCATCAAGGCGGTCGTGCTCGTCGGCGAGCCCGAAGGCGGAGGCGTGGCGCTCGTGGCGGCGGTCACCAAGGACAGTGGGCTCGACGCGCCGGCGTTGCTCCAGGACGCGGCCAAGGCCGTGGGCGGCGGGGGCGGCGGCCGGGGCGACATCGCCACCGCCGGCGGCCGCGACGCGGCACGCATCGACGAGGCGCTGTCGCTCGCCCGGGCCGCCGCCGGCATCTAGTGCCGCGAGCCGTCGGGATCGATCTCGGTTCGACGCGCATCGGCGTCGCGGTGAGCGACCCGAGCGGCATCCTCGCATCGCCCTACGAAGTGGTGGCGCGTGGCGAAGGTGCGCACGCGCGGCTACGCGCCATCGTCGAGGAGGTCGGCGCCGAGGTCGCGGTGGTCGGCCTCCCGCTCTCGCTCGACGGGCGCAAGGGCAAGGCGGCGCAGCTGGTCGAAGCCGAGGTGGCCGTCCTGCGCGAGTCGCTCGGCGTGCCGGTCGAGCTCTACGACGAGCGGTTCACGACGGTGACGGCGCACCAGTCGCTGGCCGCCGCCGGCAAGCGCGCCAAGGCGCGGCGCCAGATCGTCGACCAGGCGGCGGCGGCCGTCCTGCTGCAGGCGTGGCTGGACGCGCGTGGCTGAACGCCGGGTGCCGCGCTGGCTGATGGTCACCGCGGCGGTGGCCGTGGTCGCGCTCGTCGCGCTGGCCGGTGGCGGCCTGTGGGTGAAGCGCCAGATCGACCCGGCCGGTGGGCCCGGCAAGGCGGTCGACGTCGACATCCCCGACGGCACCAGCACCAACGGCATCATCGACCTGCTCGCCCGCAAGCACGTCGTCAGCAACGGCCGGGTGTTCGAGCTCTACGTGAAGGTGAAGCGCGCCGGGCCCTTCCAAGCCGGGCTCTACCACCTCCACGAGCACTCGGCCATGGGCGCGGTGATCGATGTGCTCGACAAGGGTCCGGCGCTGCCACCCGCGGTGAACATCACCATCCCCGAAGGCCTGGTGCTCGCGCAGGTCGCGGCGCGGGTGGCCAAGCGCGACCCACGGTTGAGCGCCACCGCGTTCGCGCAGGTGGCCGCCAGCGGCGACATCCGCTCGCGCTACTCGCCCCCGGGGCAGGCATCGCTCGAAGGGTTGCTGTTCCCCGACACCTATCGCGTGGAGCGGACCGAGACCGAACGCGACCTCCTCCGCGAGATGGCCACCACCTTCGACGAGACCGCCCAGTCGCTCGGCTACGACCAGGCGCTCCAACTCACCGGGTACTCGGCGTACAAGGTGATCATCGTGGCGTCGCTCGTCGAAGCCGAGGCCAAGGACGACGTCGACCGACCGAAGATCGCCCGGGTGATCTACAACCGGTTGGCCAAGGGCATGCCGCTCGGCATCGATGCCGCGTTCTACTACACGCTCCCGCTCGACCGGCGGGGCACGCCGCTGCGCCAATCGGATCTCGCGCGCGACACGCCCTACAACACGCGGCTGCACGCCGGCCTGGTGCCGACGCCGATCGACATGCCGGGCCGGCCATCGCTCGAGGCCGCGCTGCACCCGGCCGACGGAACGTGGCTGTACTACGTGTTGAAGGACGCCCGCACCCACGCGTTCTCGACCGACTACCAGCAGTTCCTCGCCGACAAGAAGGCGGCGGAGCAGAAGGGATTGATCCCGTGATCGGCTCGCGCACGCGGCTCGCCGGCATCATCGGTGACCCGATCCGTCATTCGCTGTCGCCGACCATCCACAACGCCGCGTTCGCCGCGGTCGGGCTCGACTGGATCTACCTCGCGTTCGAGGTGCCCCGCGGTGCGGCGGGCGCCGCCATCGATGCCGTTCGTGCCCTCGGCATCGACGGGCTGAACGTGACGATGCCCCACAAGGCCGACGCGGCGGCCGCCGTCGACCGCTTGTCGCCGGCCGCGCAGGTGCTCGGCGTCGTGAACACCGTCGTGCGCGACGGGAGCGTCCTCGTCGGCGAGAACACCGACGGGGACGGGTTCATCAACGCGCTGCGCATCGACGAGGGCGTCGACCCGGCGGGCATGCGGTGCCTCGTCGTCGGCTCGGGGGGCGCGGCGCGGTCGGTCGTGCGGGCGCTCGGGGTCGCCGGCGCCGCCGAGGTGATCGTGGCGGCCCGGCGGGCGGATGCGGCCCACGCGGTCGCGGCGCTGGCGTCGGTGGGTCGGGTGGGTCGGGTCGAGGAGGCCGACTCCGTCGACCTGATCGTCAACGCCACGCCGATCGGCATGGGCGAGGTCGTCGACCTCGACGCGCTCGACCTGCCGGTGCCCGCCGATCGGCTCGGCGCCGGCCAGCTCGTGGCCGACCTCATCTACCACCCGCTGGTGACGCCCCTGGTCCGAGCGGCGCGGGAGCGGGGGGCGATGGCGGTGAACGGCATCGGCATGCTCGTGCACCAGGCGGCGATCGCCTTCCGGCTCTGGACGGGCGAGGACGCACCGCTCGAGGCGATGTCGGCCGCGGTGCTGGCCGAGCTGGCGCATCGAGGGTAAAGCCGGGGGCCCAACCGGTCGAAACCTCCAAGGTGAACGAACTCCAGCTGAACGACCTGCTGCTGCGCGTCCTCGACCTCGGCGGCTCCGACCTCCACCTCACGGTCGGCGTCGAGCCCTCGGTGCGCGTCCAGGGCGAGCTGAAGCGGCTCACCGAGGTGCCCGCCCTGACGAGCGCCCAGACGAAGCGGCTGATCTACGACATCCTCTCGCACCGCCAGATCGAGACGTTCGAGCGCGAGCTCGAGCTCGACGTCGCCCACGCCATCCCCGGGGTGGGGCGCTTCCGGGTGAACGTCTTCTCCCAGCGCGACTCGATCGGCGCGGTGCTCCGGACGATCCCCTACGACGTCGTGCCGCTCGAGGACCTGGACCTCCCGGAGTCGGTCACCAGCTTCGCCGACCTGCCCCGTGGCCTCGTGCTCGTCGCCGGCCCGACGGGGTCCGGGAAGTCGACGACCCTGGCCGGCCTGATCGATCGCATCAACCGGACCCGCACCGTGCACATCATGACGGTGGAGGACCCGATCGAGTTCCTGCACCGCCACGACCGCGCCATCGTGAACCAGCGGGAGCTCGGCGAGGACACGTTGTCGTACGCCACCGCGCTCAAGCAGGCGCTGCGCCAGGACCCCGACGTCATCCTGGTCGGCGAGCTGCGTGATCTCGAAGCGATCCAGTGCGCGATGACGGCCGCGGCCACCGGTCACCTCGTGTTCGCGTCGCTCCACACCCAGGACGCCACCCAGACGATCGAGCACATCGTCGACTCGTTCCCGGAGTACCAGCAGGTGCAGGCGCGTGCGCAGGTGTCGGCCGCGCTCCAGGGCATCGTCACCCAGCAGCTCGTGCCGACGGCCGACGGTCAGCGCCGCGTGTGCGCCGCCGAGGTCCTCGTCGTCACGGCGCCGGTGCGCACGCTGCTGCGGGAGGGCAAGACCCATCAGCTGCAGTCCGTGATGCAGTCCGGTGCCCGGTTCGGCATGCAGACGTTGGACCAGTCGCTGGCCGAGCTCGTTCGCCAGGGCACCGTCACCTTGGCGGCGGCCGAGGAGCGCTCGCCCGACCCTGACGCCCTCCGCCGGCTCGTCGGCCCCCTCTGACCCACCCCACCCTACGTTCTTTGTCGGATCTGCCCGGCTCAGCCGGGCAGATCCGACAAAGAACGGG
>Ga0070671_100003103_pt1 | contig 12939 bp, 11 predicted proteins | sample KBSS73metaG_FD_65341 | JGI IMG/M metagenome (GOLD analysis project Ga0070671, IMG submission 65341) | Switchgrass rhizosphere microbial communities from Kellogg Biological Station, Michigan, USA - KBS S7-3 metaG | ecosystem: Host-associated > Plants > Roots > Rhizosphere > Soil ...
TCCTGCCGATGATCGCGGTCGCGAACATCTGGCTGTTCTTCTACACGCCGGAATACGGCTTGCTGGAGCAGGTCACGGGCGCGTTCGGCCTGCCGCGGCACAACTGGCTGGGCAGCCAGTCGACGGCGCTGCCGGCGCTGATGGCCGTCACCGTGTGGAAGGAGGCCGGCTTCTTCATGATCTTCTACCTCGCCGCGCTGCAGTCGATGTCGCCCCACCTCGCGGAAGCCGCGGCGATCGAGGGCGCGTCGCGCTGGTACTTCTTCCGCCGCGTGACGTTTCCGCTGCTGATGCCGACGACGCTGTTCGTGTTCGTGAACGCCGTGATCAACGCATTCCGCCTGGTCGACCACATCGTCGTGATGACGCGCGGCGGCCCCGACAACGCGACGGCGCTGCTGCTCTACTACATCTACGAGATCGGCTTCCGCTTCTGGGATTCGGCGTACGCCGCCGCGCTCACGATGGTGCTGCTCGCGCTGCTGGCGGCGGTCGCGCTGCTGCAGTTCGCGTTCCTCGAGCGCCGGACGCACTACCAGTGAGCGCCACGGGCCGTTCGCGATGAGCGCCGCGGATTCGTCGGTCGTCTACGCGCCCCGCGGCGCCGGCCTCGCGCTGGAGACGATCGCCGCGTGGCTGCTCGGCCTCCTGTGGATGCTTCCGCTCGCCTACGCGTTCTGGACGGCGTTCCATCCGCCCGAGTTCTCGACGCACCTGTCGCTGTCCGCGCCGCTCACGCTCGACAACTTCGTCAAGGCGTGGAACGCGGCGCCGTTCGCGCGCTATTTCCTCAACACGGTGATGCTGGTGACGATGGTGCTCGTGCTGCAGCTCGTCCTCGTCACGCTCGCCGCCTACGCGTTCGCGCGCTTCGTCTTCCCCGGCCGCAACGTGCTGTTCGCGCTCGTGCTCGTGCAGCTGATGATCATGCCCGACGTGCTGATCGTCGAGAACTACCGCACGATGACCGCGCTCGGCTTGAAGGACACGATCCTGGCGATCGGCCTGCCGTACGTCGCGAGCGCGTTCGGCATCTTCCTGCTGCGCCAGACGTTCAAGACGGTGCCGCGGGAGCTCGACGAAGCCGCGCGGGTCGAGGGATGCACGCCGCTGCAGACGCTGTGGAAGGTGTACGTGCCGCTCGCGCGCCCCACCTACCTCGCCTATGCGCTCGTGTCGGTGTCGTACCACTGGAACAATTTCCTGTGGCCGCTCATCATCACGAACTCGGTCGAGTCGCGGCCGGTGACCGTCGGCCTGCAGGTGTTCTCGGCGGGCGACCAGGGCATCGACTGGTCGATCATCACGGCGGCCACGCTGCTGTCGACCGGCCCGCTGCTGGTCGCGTTCCTGCTGTTCCAGCGGCAGTTCGTGCAATCGTTCATGCGTGCGGGGATCCGATGAAGCTGATGACGTGGAACGTGCAGTGGTGCCGCGGCGTCGACTTGCGCGTCGACCCGGCGCGCATCGTCGCCGAGGCGAAGCGCATCGCCGACTTCGACGTGCTGTGCGTGCAGGAGATCGCCGACAACTTCCCCGACCCGGAGCTCGGCGGCAGTGCCGGCGAGGACCAGTTCGCGGTGCTCGCCGCGCTGCTGCCGGCGTACACGGCCGTTCCGGGCGTCGCCGTCGACCAGCCCGGCGCGAACGGCAGGCGCCGGCGCTTCGGCAACATGATCCTGTCGCGGCTGCCGGTGCGCCAGGTCTACCGCCACCTGCTGCCGTACCCGTGCGACCCCGGGGTCGCGGGCATGCCGCGCATCGCGATCGAGGCGGTGGTCGCCGCGCATTTCGGCGACGTGCGCGTGATCACGACGCACCTCGAGTACTACTCCGGCGTGCAGCGGATGGCGCAGGTCGACGCGCTGCGCGGCCTCTACGCGGACGGCCACCGGCACGCGCGCGACGCGCGCATCACCAAGGACGACGGCAGCCCGTTCCAGACGTTCCTGCGCCCCCGTCCGACGATCATCACCGGCGACTTCAACTTCGAGCCGGAGGCGCCGGAGTACGCGCGGATGCTGGCGCCGATCGACCCGGAGACGCCGCCGCTGCGCGACGCGTGGCACGTGACGAATCCAGGCGCGCCGCATCCGTCGACGTTCTGCATCTACCAGAAGACCGATCCGGGCGGCGCCGAGCTCCACTGCGACTTCGTCTTCGTCAACGACGACCTGGCGCCGCGCGTGCGCGGCCTGGTCGTGGACCAGCGGACGCAGGCGTCCGACCACCAGCCGGTGATCCTGACGCTCGCGTGACGACGGCCGGCCCGCGCGGTGGCGCCCGGCGGGCCATCGCATCCGCGGCGGCTACAATAGCGGGTTGACGACGCCGCGGGACCTCTCGCGGCCCCTGCCGCCTTCCGGCCCGCGCTCGCCTTGACCCTCACGACCGCCGCCCACGCCGCGCTCACGTTCACCGGCGAGCGCTTCACGCCCGAGAGCCGCGGCGCCATCTGGTACGAGCACTGGCATCGCTACTGCCTCGCCGCGTCGCTCGTGCGCGGCAAGCGCGTGCTCGACGCCGCCTGCGGTGAAGGCTACGGCAGCGCTCTGCTGTCGCGCTCGGCGGCATCGGTCACCGGCGTCGACGTCGGCGCGGACGCCGTGGCGCACGCCCGCGCGCGCTATCGCGCGCCGGGGCTGTCGTTCGTGCAAGCGTCGGTGACGGCGCTGCCGCTGCAGGACGCGAGCGTCGACGTCGTCGTCTCGTTCGAGACGATCGAGCACCTCGAGCCGCAGCGCGCGATGCTCGCCGAATTCCGGCGCGTGCTCGCGCCCGGCGGCCTGCTCGTGATCTCGTCGCCGAACCGGCCCGTCTACAACACGGACGCGGCGCTGCGCAACGAGTTCCACGTGCGCGAGCTCGACCGCGACGAGCTGAAGGCGCTGCTCGACCCGCTGTTCCCCACGCAGGCGTGGCTCGCGCAGCGCGTCGCCGCGCATTCAATGGTGTGGCGCGAAGGGGCCGCGCGCGGCGACGTGCGCTACGACGTGCTCGCCGACGACACTCCGCGCGTCGACGACGCGCCGGCCCCGCCGATGTACTTCATCGTCGTGTGCGCGAGCGCAGGTGTCGTGCTGCCGACCCCTCCGGCGGTTTCGCTGTTCGACGACGGCGCGCTGTCGCTGTGGCGCGACTACGCCGCCATCGCGCTCCGCGCGCGGCAGCTCGCCTGGGACGAGCTCGACGCGCGGCGCGTCGGCGAGGAGCGGCTCGCCGAGCTGGTGATCGCGGTGAACGGCCTGTCGAGCGAGCGCCAGAAGACGGCGGCGCTCGGCGAGCGCGTGCGCGGGCTGGAGGCGGAGATCGCGGTTGCGGGAGTCGAGGCCGCACGGTTGCGCGATGCGCTCGCGCACGTGCGTGCGCGCCTGGCGTTTCGCGAGAGCTTCGTCGGCTGGCTGCGCTGGCCGCTTGCCGCCGCGCGTCGGCGGCTCCAGCACGCCACCCGATGAGCCCCGTCGACATCGTCGTTCCGGTGTCCCGCGGCGCGGTGTCGACGCGGCGCTGTATCGACAGCATCCTCGCGTCGTCCAACCGGACGCCGTACGAGCTCGTCGTCGTCAACGATGCAACGCCCGAGCCCGAGCTTGCGCGGCACCTGCGCGAGCTCGCCACGCGCGGTGCGATCACGCTGATCGACCTCCCGGCCGCGCAGGGTCCGGGGACGGCGCTGAACCAGGCCTTCACGCTCCATCGCGACCGCGACAAGGTTGTCGTCCACGCCGACGCGCTGGTCGCCGGAGACTGGCTCGACCGCCTGGCGCGGCACGCCGCGGCGCCGGGCGTGGGCGTCGTCGGTACGTTCACCAACGCCGCGGGGATTGCGACGTATCCGCGTCCGCGCGCGCGGAATGCGCTTCCCGACGGCTACGACGTCGCGGCGCTCGACGCGCTCTTCGCGCAGACGAACGCGGGCCTCGCGCGCGCCCTTCCGGCGCTGCACGGGCCGTGCCTCTACTTTCGCCGCGACTGCATCGCCGCCGTCGGCGCGTTCGACGGCACGCCGCTTCCTCTCGACTACGGCATCGAAATCGACTTCTGCCTGCGCGCCGGCAGCGCGGGGTTTCGCCACCTGCTCGCCGGCGACGTGTTCGTGTATCACACGGGCCACGCGTCGTTCGGCGAAGAGCGCGCGGCCGAGCTCGCGGAGCGCTCGCGGCAGGCGCTGTCGAAGCTGTACCCGACCTGGCTGCAGCAGGAAGCCGAGCTGCAGGACCGCGACCCGGCGCAGGCGCTCGCACGCCGCGTGGACATCGCGCGGCTCGCGCTGCTTCCGCGCAACGTCGTCGTGTTCGTCTCGCATCCGTGGGGCGGCGGCATCCGGCGCTACATGAACGACCTGGCAGCGCTGCTCGCCGAACGCGCCGTGGTCCTGTACCTCGAGCCCGCCGTCGACGACACGGTGAAGCTGTACTGGCCGCAGGAAGGCGAGTGCTTCGCCGCGTATTTTCGCCTGCCGGACGAGATGGCATTGCTCGCCGACGTGCTGCGCACGATCGGCGTTGTGCGGCTGCATTTCCACCACGTCCACCGGCTGCCGCGGGCGATCCTCGATCTTCCCGCGTCCGCCGGTCTCCCTTACGACTGCACGCTGCACGACTACTTCTCGATCTGCCCGCAGTATCACCTCGTCACCGAAGACGGCCGGTACTGCGGCGAGCCCGACGCGATGGGCTGCGCCGTGTGCCTCACGCGCAGGCCGGGGCAATGGGGACTCGACATCACGGCGTGGCGCGGAACGTTCTCGCGCTTCCTGCGGGCGGCCGACCGCCGGATCGCGCCGTCGAACGACGTCGCGCAGCGCATCGGCCGCTATTTTCCCGATCTCGACATCGACGTATGGCCGCACCCGGAGGACGCGCCCGCGCCGCCGGCGCGGATTGCGCGCGTTGTCGTGCTGGGCAACCTGTCGCCGGGCAAGGGCCTGAACGTGGTCGCCGCGTGCGCAGAGGACGCGCGCGAGCGCCGGCTGCCGCTCACGTTCCGCGTGCTCGGTTCCACGACCGAGCCGACGCCGCAGTTCCCCGACGTTCCGCTGTCGATCGTTGGCCAGTACGACGACGCCAGGCTTGCGCAACTTCTCGCCGCGGAGCGCGCCGACGTCATCCTGTTCGCGGCGCAGGTGCCGGAGACTTACGCGTATACGATGACGGTGGCGATGGAGTCCGGATTGCCGATCGTGGCGTCCGCGCTCGGCGCGCTGCCGGAGCGGCTGCTGGGGCACCCGGGCGCGATCACCGTGCCGTGGAACGCGACGGCCCCCGAATGGAACGCCGCACTGATGCGCGCCGCGGGCGTCGCCGAGCGTCCGGCCAACGCCGACGAGCGTCTGCAGGCGATTCCGCTGCGGGTGGCGGCGACGTAGATGGACCCGGTACGCTACCTCGTGCTGTACGCCGCGCCCCTGCCCGCCGGAGGGCGCGTGCGTCGCGCCGTGCCGCCGCTGCCGGCGCTCGACGACCGTCACTTCTACCTGGCGCGGACGATCGAGCAGCCGCCGCTCACGCTCCCCGAGCTGTTCGCCGCGGGCGTCGAGTGCGGCCACATGGAGGCGCGCGTCGAATTGAAGCGGCGCGTTGCCACGGTCGATGCGCAGCTCGAATCGTTCCGGGCGGTGCGCGACAAGGCGCAGGGCGACCGCGAGCAGCTCGCCGCCGACCTTCTGGCCTCACAGCGCACGAACGCGACGTTGCAGTTGCAGGCCGCCATGATGCATACGCTCGAAGGCGACGTGGCGCGAGCACGGCGGCGGATCGACGAGATCGAAACGTCGCGCGCATGGCGGATGACCGCCCCGCTGCGGCGCGGCGGCCATCGCCTGAAGCTCGGACTCGCGCGCGCACGCGCGCGCTGGCTGGGCGTCAAGCGCCTGCCGCAGCAGGCGGCGCTTGCCGTCACGATCGTGCGCGACGAAGGCCCGGCCGCGCTTGCGCGTCGCATCGCGCTGAAAGTCCGCGGCCGGCCGACGTTTCAGCCCTCGGCGAGCGCGGGCTTCCGCGAGGAGGAGGCGGTCGGCCCGCTCGCGTTCGCGAGCACCGATGCGCCGCGCGTGTCGATCGTCGTGCCGGTGTACGGCAAGCCGCTGCTCACGTTCACCTGCCTGAAGAGCGTGCACGCCAACAGCCCCGCCGGGCGCTACGAGGTGATCGTGGTCGACGACGCCTCGCCCGAGCCGGTCGAAGCGGCGCTCGCGCCCGTCACCGGCGTGCGCTTCGAGCGCAACCCGGAGAACCTGGGCTTCATCGGCTCGTGCAACCGCGGCGCCGGGCTCGCGCGCGGCGCGATCGTCGTCTTCCTCAACAACGACACGATCGTCACGCCGGGATGGCTCGACGCGCTGACCGACGTCTTCGACCGCGATCCTGCGGCGGGCCTCGTCGGCGCGAAGCTCGTCTTCCCGGACGGCCGGCTGCAGGAAGCGGGCGGCATCGTGTGGCGCGACGGCTCGGCGTGGAACTACGGTCGCGACGACGACCCCGACAAGCCCGAGTACAACTACCTGCGCGAGGTCGACTACTGCTCGGGCGCGTGCCTCGCCATTCCGCGCGCGCTGTTCGAGTCGCTGGACGGCTTCGACCGCCGCTATGCGCCGGCCTACTACGAGGACACGGACCTCGCCTTCGCCGTGCGCGCGGCCGGTCGCAAGGTGTATTACCAGCCGCTGTCGACCGTCGTGCACTTCGAGGGCCGGACGTCGGGCACCGACGAGACCAGCGGCGTCAAGCGGCACCAGGCGATCAATCGCGAGAAGTTCGCCGCGAAGTGGGCGTCGGCACTCGCGCTGCACCGACCGAACGGCATCGACGCGGCGCTCGAGAAGGACCGCTGGGCGCAGCGCCGCGTGCTCGTCATCGACGCGTGCATGCTGACGCCCGACCAGGACTCGGGTTCGCTGCGCATGCGGGCCATCCTGGAGATCCTGACGTCGCTCAGGTGCAAGGTGACGTTCGTCGCCGACAACCTGGAGTATCGCCAGCCGTACGTGGGCGAGCTGCAGCAACGCGGCGTCGAGGTGCTGTTCAGCCCGTACGTGACCTCGATCGCCGCGCTGCTCGATGCGCGGGGTGGCGAGTTCGACGCCGTCGTCATGGCGCGGCACTACATCGCGGTCAAGCACATCGACGCGGTGCGTACGTTCGCGTCGAACGCCCTCGTCGCGTTCGACACCGTCGATCTGCATTTCCTGCGCGAGGAGCGCCTGGCCGAGCTCGAGGGCAGCGCGGCGGCGAAGGCCGCGGCTCGGGCGAAGCGCAGCGAGGAGCTCGCGCTGATCCGCAAGGCGGACGTGACGCTGGTGGTGAGCCCGGTCGAGCACGCGCTGCTGTCGGAGGTGCTGCCCAACGCGCGCGTGATGGTGCTGTCCAACATCCACGAGCCGATCCCCGGCGGCAAGCCCTACGCTGAGCGCGAGGGCCTGCTGTTCATCGGCGGCTTCCAGCACCCGCCCAACACCGACGCCGTGCTCTGGTATGCACGCGAGATCCTGCCGCGCCTGCGCGAGCGCCTGCCCGGCGTGCGCACGACGATCGTCGGCAGCGAGGTGCCGGCACCGGTCAAGGCACTGGCCGCCGACGACTTCGTCGTCGCGGGATACGTGCCCGACGTCGGCCCGTACTTCTGCAGCGCGCGCGTGTCCATCTCGCCGCTGCGCTACGGCGCGGGCGTCAAGGGCAAGGTCAATCTGGCGATGAGCTACGGACTGCCCGTCGTCGCGACGCCGCCGTCGATCGAGGGCATGCACCTGACGCCCGGCGAGGACGTGCTCGTCGCGGACACGGCCGAGGCGTTCGCCGACGCGATCGTGCGGCTGTACGGCGACGCCGAGCTGTGGACGCGCCTCGCGGCCGCCGGTCGCGAGAACATCGTCCGCCATTTCTCGCGCGACGTGGCGCGCAGCGCGATCACCCGCCTGATCGCCGCGGCCGACGGCCGCTACGCCGAGCGCGCCGCCGCGCGCTACAAGACGGGCTGACGGGGGTGCACGCTCGCGCGGCCGCGAGGCGGTCAGCGCCGCGTGAACAGCAGGTCGAACACGTCGTGCCCGAGGCGCCGGCCGCGCAGCTCGAACTTGGTCTGCGGCCGCCACGCGGGACGGGGCGCGAAGCCCGCGGCCGTGTTCGCGAGAAGCGGCTCCTCTTCGAGTGTCGCCAGCACTTCGTCGGCGTAGTGCGCCCAGTCCGTCGCCACGTGCAGGTAGCCGCCCGGCGCAAGCCGCAGCGCCAGCGCGTGGACGAACGGTGCGTTGAGCAGCCGCCGCTTGTGATGGCGCTTCTTCGGCCACGGGTCCGGGAAGTAGACGTGCACGGCCGCGAGGGCGCCCGGCGCGATCATCGCGTCGACGACCTCGACCGCGTCGTGGCGGATCACGCGCACGTTGGCGAGCGCCAGCGCGTCGATGCGCTGGAGCAGCGCGCCGACGCCGGGCAGGTGCACCTCGATGCCGAGGTAGTCGACGTCCGGATGCGCCTGCGCGATCGCCGCGGTCGTCTCGCCCATGCCGAAACCGATCTCGAGCGTGACCGGCGCGACGCGACCGAAGACGCGCGCGAGGTCGAGCGGTGCCGGCGCGAACGGAACGCCGAAGCGCGGCAGGAGTTCGTCGCACGCGCGCTGCTGCGCCGGCGACATCCGCCCCTGGCGCAGCACGTAGCTGCGGATCGGGCGCGCCGGCGGCAACCCGGGCAGCAAGCTCAGCGCTTTGTCCAGCCGGGCGCGTCGAGGCGGCGCTCGAGCGTCGCGGCCGCCGCGGCGCCTTCGGCCGTGTACTCGACGCGCAGCGTCTCGGCGTCCTTCCACGCGGCAGTGGCGTCGATCCACGGCGTCGCCGGCTTCCAGGCGAGCGTCTTCGCGACGTCGTCGCGCGTGACGCGCCACACCGCGAGCTCGCCCGTGCATCCGTCCGCGCAGAAGTCGGCCGTGACGAGGTTCTGGCGATCCGGCGACAGCGTCGGCTCCGACGGCAGCCGGTACTGGCGGCCGTTGGCGCGCTGGACGAGCAGGAAGCCGGTCTGCTCGCCGTCGGTCGTGAACAGCACGACGGCGTTGATGCGATCGAGGTAGTCCCACAGCGCATACGTCCTGGCGCCCGACACCGGCACGGTGTCGCGGAACGTCACCGTACCAGTGGGGAACAGCGCGATGCGAAGCTCGTCGCCGGCGCGCTCCGCCATGCCGGGGAGGCGCTTCATCTGCACTTCCTCGATCAGGCGGCCGCAGTGCGCCTGGTCTTCCGCATTCGCGCACAGTTGCGCGACCTGGACGGCGGTCGGCGCGGCGTGCGCCGGCGCTGCGAGCAGCGCGGCGCACGCGAGCGCGGTCGACGCGCAGAGCGCGCCGCGTCGGCGGCGCGACGTCATCGGATGAGGCCGGTCGTGGGCGAGCTGGGCGCGGCGGCGTACAGCTTGCGCGGCATGCGGCCGGCGAGGAACGCCTCGCGGCCTGCCTCCACGGCGAGGCGCATCGCGTGCGCCATCCGCACGGGATCCTGCGCCTGCGCTATCGCCGTGTTCATCAGCACGCCGGCGCAGCCCAGCTCGAGCGCGATCGCGGCGTCGGACGCCGTGCCGACGCCCGCGTCGACGAGGACGGGCACGCTCGCGGCGTCGAGGATCAGCCGCAGGTTCCACGGATTGAGGATGCCCATGCCCGAGCCGATCAGCGACGCGAGCGGCATGATCGCCACGCAGCCGATCTTCTCGAGCTCGCGCGCGACGATCGGATCGTCGGACGTGTAGACCATGACATCGAAGCCGTCGGCGACGAGCGTCTCCGCCGCCTTCAACGTCTCGCGCACGTCGGGATACAGCGTGTCCTTGTCGCCCAGCACCTCGAGCTTGCACAGGTGGTGCCCGTCGAGCAGCTCGCGCGCGAGCCTCAGCGTGCGCACCGCCTCGTCGGCGGAGTAGCAGCCGGCGCTGTTCGGCAGATAGGTGAATTCCGCGGGCGGCAGCGCGTCGAGCAGCGACGGCGCGGTCGCGTCCTGTCCGATGTTCGTGCGCCGGATGGCGACGGTGACGATCTCGGCCCCCGACGCGACGACCGCATCCCGGGTCTGCCCGAAATCGCGGTACTTGCCGGTGCCCACCAGCAGGCGCGAACGATAGGCGCGGCCCGCGATGACGAGCGGGTCGGCGGCGGCAGCGACGTGGGTATCGGCGGGGGCGTTCATGCCGCTGATTTTACGCCGGTCGGGCCGCGCCGCTTCAGGCGCCGGCGCGCGGGCGATTCCGCGTCTTCCGTCAGCCGCCGCCGACGGCGCCGACGATCTCGAGGCGGTCGCCGTCGTGCAACGGCGTGTCGGCGTAGCGGCTCTTGGGCACGATCTCGCCGTTGCGCTCGACGGCGATCCGCTTGCCTTCGAGGCCCAGCGCGCGCACCAGCGCCGCGACGTCGCGCGCCGCGGCGTCGAGGGTACGCGGCGCGCCGTTGACGGTGACCTGCATTGCGATGCCTGTTTCGAGGATGGGGCGGGCGAGCGGCGGATTCCCGCGGCACGTGTTTATCACGCGACCCTGATGACGGCAAGCCGCCGCGCGCTAGCGGAGGCGGGGCGCGCGAGGGTGCGCCCGCCGCCATCGATCCGGTACGATGCGGTGGTGACCCCGCCCCTGATCCTCCTGATCCTCGGACTCGCGCTGTTCCTCGGCGCCCACCTCGTTCCCGTCGCGGTGCCGCTTCGCAACGCGTGGATCGCCCGCGCGGGCGAGCAGCGCTACAAGGGCCTGTTCACGGTCGCCTCGCTCGCGGGCTTCGCGCTGATCGTCGCCGGCTATTACTTCGGCGAGCGCGGCCCGCAGCTCTTCGCGCCGTCGCCGACGGCGCGCGCGGTCGCGCCGGAAGCGATGACACTGTCGTTCATCCTGCTCGCGGCGGCGAACATGCGCGGCTACCTTCGCCACACGCTGAAGCATCCGATGCTGCTCGGCGTGCTGCTGTGGTCGTTCGTGCACCTGCTCGCCAACGGCGACCTGCGCGGAACGATCCTGTTCGGCGCGTTCTTCGCGTGGGCGGTCGTCGACCTCGTGTCCGCGATCGCACGCCGCGCCGTGAAGAGCTTCGTGCCGAGCGTGCGCTTCGACGTGATGGCGATCGTCGGCGGCATCGTGCTCGCGGGCGCCGTGATGTTCGCGCATCGCTGGCTGTTCGGCGTGCGCGTCGTGTCCTTCGGGGCGTAGTCGGCTCGGCATCGGAGTCGTTCCGCGAGCCGTGCTGACGGCCGCGACACCCGACAGTGCGGAAGTCGCGCTGGAATCCCGGCCGAGCGCCTTCGTGCCCACGGGGTCGACGCGCTCGTGCGTTCCCTCGGGGGGCGCGTCGATCGCATCGCGACGTCTTCGGATGATCCGCTCGCAGTCCACTCCGTGAGCCGGCGCTGCCGCGGTCCCACAGTTGAACTGTACACAACAGTTGAGTTGTACAAGGGGCAAACGGAAAGGTACAGTTCGCGCAATGTTTGAGTCACGACGCCACGGGGCTTCTCGAAAAGGGCACATTGCGGTCGCGCCACACTTCATTTGAGCAATCTAAACGGGGGATCACAATGAATGTGACCAAACGCCTTGCCGCCGTATTCACCGCTCTTGCGTTGTCTGCGCCAACGGGCCCCTTGGCTGCGCCGCCTTCCAATCCTGTCGGCACGCTTACGATTACGGCGCCATTTGGATCGTCTCCGGTACTGGCCTGGTCTTGGGGTGCCTCGAATAGCATCACCCAGGCAGGGGGCGGTGGCGGAGCCGGTAAGGCAACCGTACAAGACCTTGCTCTCACGCGCTACGCGGACGGGCAATCTCCCCTCTTTTTCAATGCCGTGGCCAGAGGACAACACCTAGCCAAGGTCGTGCTTGTGGACGGTTCGACGACGATCACGCTTACGGAAGTGGTGGTGACGAGCTATTCCACAGGGGACAGCAGCCCGGAGGGCAAGGCCACGACACGAATCGAGAACATTACATTTGGCTTTGGAGCAATGACCTACACGGTCAACGGCGTTACCACATGCTTTAGTCCCTCGACCCAGTCATCCTGCTAGTGACAAGGCGCGTTCGCCGGCCGCCCTGGTGGGTCGCGACGCCGCAAGCGATCGTCCGCAACTTCCGGCATGAATAGGTGAGAAAGCAGTCCGTCCTGACGGAGGAATTCGTCAAGATGCATTGGCCTAATGCGCCGAGCGTCGATCCCGAGTTGCTGCCGCAGCTGCGCCGGCGATTCGCGGAGATTGGGTTCGACGAAGCTGGCCTTCGCCACGCCTGCGGGGCGGCGGTGGGCGCAGACCCGTGGACGCTGGCCACCGGTCAACCCGCCGCCGACGGGTCGCCGTTCTCAACCTGCGTCTCACTCTTCTGGTCCGGCAGGCCGGTACCCATTGCGGCGGCGGAAGCGGCACTGGCTCCGCTGCGGGGAGCGGCTCTCGAGCAGCTTGGCCTCGTAGAGTTGCGAGAGGGGCTGGCACACCCGAAGTGCGTGATCCGGCCCGCCGAGGGTTTTCTCGTGGCGAGCGACCTGCCGACAGCGCAGGCGGACTGCGTGCTAGGCGTGGTGCCGGCGAGCGAGACGCTGGCGCGGCTCACCGTGCGGCGGCCAGGTAAGCGAGCGCTCGATTTGGGAACCGGGTGCGGCGTGCAGGGGCTGCTGCTCGCGCGCGACGGTGAGGCGGTGATCTCGATTGATATCAATCCCCGCGCGCTTGCATTCGCCCAATTCAACGCGGTGCTGAACGATCTCCCGAACGTGGAATGCCGGGAGGGTAGCTGGTTTGCCCCCGTCGCCGGCGAATGCTTCGACACGATCGCGTGCAACCCGCCGTACGTCATCTCGCCGGACTCCACGTTCACCTATAGAGACGGCGGCCTGGGGCGCGACGCCGTCTCTCGAATGGTCATCCGCGAAGCGGCCGGTCACCTTGCCGAGGGCGGGTTCGCGACGGTGCTCTGCAATTGG
>Ga0070671_100003104_pt1 | contig 12936 bp, 10 predicted proteins | sample KBSS73metaG_FD_65341 | JGI IMG/M metagenome (GOLD analysis project Ga0070671, IMG submission 65341) | Switchgrass rhizosphere microbial communities from Kellogg Biological Station, Michigan, USA - KBS S7-3 metaG | ecosystem: Host-associated > Plants > Roots > Rhizosphere > Soil ...
CAGCGCCGCGTCGAGCGCCGCGTCGAGCGCCGAGTCCACTGAGCCGAGCGCTGAGCCGAGCGCCGAGCCGAGCGCCGAGTCGAGCGCCGAGTCCACTGACCCGAGCGCTGAGTCGAGCGCGGTGCGCGAGCGCCCCGGCTCGCCACCCGCTGCCGCCGAGCCCCCCGAACCCGCGCCCCAACCCGAACCGGCGCCCCAACCCGAACCGGCGCCCCAACCCGAACCGGCGCCCCAACCCGGACCCGCGCCCCAACCGGAACCGGCGCCGCAATCCCCACCGGAACCCACCCCCGCCCCGGAGACGGCGGCGTCGGACGGCACCTGGGACCGCCTGGCGTCCTGCGAGTCCTCGGGGAACTGGGCGATCAACACCGGCAACGGCTACTACGGCGGGCTCCAGTTCGACTCCGCGACCTGGTCGGACTTCGGCGGGACGGCCTACGCTCCCCGGGCCGACGGCGCGACGAAGGAGCAGCAGATCGAGATCGCCACCAAGGTCCGCGACCAGCGGGGCGGGTACGGCTCGTGGCCCGCGTGCGCCCGCAGGCTCGGCCTCCCGCGGTGACGCGGAACCCTCGCCCACCCGGGTCGGCTCCGGGACGGCGACCTCCCGGAGCCCGAGCGGTCGGGAGTGCCTACCCTTGGGGGTCATGACCCCGCCCGAGCCCGATGCCCTCCGCATCGGGAACCGCTATCGCCTCGAGGAGCGCGTCGGCGCGGGCGCCATGGGGGCGGTCTGGCGGGGGACGGACGAGCTGCTGAACCGGACCGTCGCGGTCAAGGAGCTGATCGCCGCCACCACGATCAGCGGCCACGGGTCCGACGCCGCCGAGGAGTCCCGCCAGCGCCTGCTGCGCGAGGGCCGGATCGGCGCGCGGCTGCAGCACGCCCACGTCATCAGCATGTTCGACGTCGTGGTGCACGACGACCGGCCCTGGCTCGTCATGGAGTACCTCCCCTCGCGCTCCCTCGCGGTCGTGCTGGGGGAGAAGGGGCCGATGACGCCCAAGGACGCCGCCGAGATCGGCCGTCAGGTCGCGGACGGGCTGTCGGCCGCGCACGCCGCGGGCGTCGTGCACCGCGACATCAAGCCCGGCAACATCCTGCTCGCCGAGGACGGCACCGCGAAGATCTCGGACTTCGGGGTCTCCCGCGCCGTCGACGACGTCCAGCTCACCCGCACCGGCATGATCGCGGGCACCCCCGCCTTCCTCGCCCCCGAGGTCGCGCGCGGGCAGGAACCCACGGCCGCGTCGGACGTGTTCGCGCTCGGCGCCACCCTCTACGCGGCCGTGGAGGGCGAGCCCCCCTTCGGCCTGGACGACAACGCCTACGCCCTGCTGCACAAGGTCGCCACCGGCCAGATCCGGCCACCCCAGCAGGCGGGTGCGCTCACCGCGCTGCTCATGCGGCTGCTCTCGAACGAGCCCACCGACCGTCCGACGGCCGCCCAGGCCCGGGACGCGCTCGGCCTGATCGCCGCGGGCGGCACCGCCCAGGGGCTCGCCGCGACCGCCCCGATCACCACCAGCGTGCTGCCCGCCGCCGCCGCCGCGGCCGCGCCGCGCACGCGCGGCCCGGGCACCCTTCCCGACCTGCCGCCCGTCGCCCCGCCGGCTGCGCCGAGGGCCGCCGAGGAGAAGCCTCGCAGGCGCAGGCTGCTGCCCGTCCTGATCGCGGTCCTGGCGCTGCTCGTGGTCGGCGGCGGCGTGCTGATCGGGGCCCTGCGCGCGAACTCGGGCGAGCAGCAGGATCCCGTCGTGGCCGCCCCGACGAGCTCGCAGGAACCCGCCCCGACCACGACCACCGCCCCGCCCACCACGACCTCGCGTCCCCCGACCACGACCACGACGCCACCCGCGAGCGGCGAGGCGGTGTCGTTCGTGCAGAGCTACTACGCGCTCCTGCCCGGCGACCCTGACTCCGCGTTCGCGCTGCTCAGCAGCCAGGCGCAGGCGGCGTCGGGCGGCATCGACAGCTACCGGAACTTCTACGGCGGGCTGTCCGGCGTCACGGTGCAGAACGCCCGGGAGACCGGCGAGAACCAGGTGTCGGCGACCATCCAGTTCACCCGCCGGGACGGCTCCACCAGCAGCGAGCCCTACACCTTCCGCGTCGGCACCGGGGCCGACGGCGCCCAGATCATCCAGTCGTTCTCCCGGGCCTAGCCAGCAGGTACCTCGCGGTGACCGAGACCCCCTGGTCCGCGTCGTCGCAGAGCGAGGCCAGGGCCCGCGCGGCCGCAGGCCCCGGCACCTCCCCGAGCGCCTGTGTCAGACGGCGGCGGGCCGCGGGGTCGGTGCCCGCCCGCAGCCGCTCGACGAGCGTGCCCGCGATCCGTTCGGCGGCCGCCGGGTCGGCGGCGAGCGTCCCCAGGGTGTCGGCGGCGTCGGCGTCGTGGGTGCCTTCGAGGATCATGGCGAGGAGCACCGGGAGGGCGGTCTCGTCCCCCTGGGCACCGAGGGCGAGCGCCGCCTTCCTCCGCACCACCGGATCGCCGTCGTCGAGGACCTCCCGCAGCAGCTCCGCCCCCTCCGGCAGCCCCACGACGGCCTCCACGGCCCGTCTGCGCACCGCGGCGTCCGGCGAGCCGAGCCCCGCGGCGAGCAGGGCCGTGCCGGTCGTGCCGTCGTCCCCCGACCGGGCCAGGGCCCAGCGCAGGGCCCCGGCGACGTTCGGGTCGGCCTCGGTCAGCAGCGCCTCGACCAGCGCCTCCACCGGGACCTCGCCGGTCGGGGAGAGCGCCGAGGAGAGCGCCGCCCGCTGCCGCCGCCCGGCGCTGTCCGACCCCAGGTCCTGCAGGAGCGCGACGACCTGCAGGACCTCCTCCCAGTCGCCGGGTGCGGCCGCGTCGATCCGGCTGAGCCGGGTGAGCAGCTCCGTCTCGCGGGCGAGGCGCTCCCGGGTCCGGCGGACGAGGTCGTCGACGAGCTCCGCGGGGGCGAACCCGGGATCGTCGAGGGCCCGGCCGACCTCCTTCAGCGACAGCCCCAGCGACCGCAGGCTCTCGATGTGGAAGATCCGCCGGATGTCCTCGCCGGAGTACTCCCGGTACCCGCCACCGGTTCGGCCGGTCGGGCGCACCAGGCCGAGCGACTCGTAGTGCCGCAGCATCCGGGCGCTGACCCCGGAGCGCTCGGCGACCTCACCGATCAGCATGGTCCGCACCGAGCGCCACCACGCGCTTCGCCTCCTCGACGGCCGACTCGAACCCGGCGTCCGGGTCCCGGGCCAGTCTCTCGGTGGCGATCGCGTGCCGCCGCACCCGGGGGTTCGACGACGTCGTCGCGGCATGCAGGGCGGCCTCGGCCGCCGCGCCGAGGGCGATCAGCGCCCGGCTGAGGCTCAGCTGCGTCTCGTGCCCGCCGCGCCCCAACTGCCCCACCAGCTCGGCGGCGAGCCCCCGCTCGGCGCCCTCGGGCACGAGCACGACCGCCGCCCGCCAGGCGGCGCGGGCCACGTCGTCGTCGGGGTCGGTGAGCAGGTCCCGGGTGATCGCGGGCCAGGCCGAGCGGTCCCCGATCTTGGACAGCGTGTGCAACGCCTGGCTGCGGGCCTGCGCCCCCTCCGCCCGCAGCTCGCCGACGAGCAGCGGGACCGTCCGCGCGGCGGGATGGCGGGTCAGTGCCCAGGTGAGCAGCTCGCGCACGGAGAAGTCCGGCTCGACCGCGCAGCGCGCCACGAGCGCCTCGACGAACCCCGGGTCCGGGGTGGTGCCGATCGCCATCGCCGCGCGCAGCCGCACCGACGCTTCGCCGTGCTCGAGCAGGGTCGTCAGCGGTGTCATGAGCCCAGTGAAGGGCTTGTCACCGTGTCAGGGTCAAGCGGTCTGCGACTCCGCCTCGCGCAGGTGAGCGGTGACCCAGCGGACGACCTCGGACACGAACTCCGCCCGGTGCGCGACGGCGTGGGTCTCGTGGCCCTCGTCGTCGAACAGCAGGAACCTCGGGGACGCGCCCCGCTCCCGCAGCGCCTCGACGATCCGCGACGCCTCGCCCAGCGGGACGTTGGTGTCGTACGTGCCGTGCACCACCATCAGCGGCGCGGCGATCCGGTCCACCGAGTGGATCGGCGACAGCGCACGCAGCAGCTCGCCGTCGGCCGCCGGGTCGCCGTACTTGGTCGTCGCCGCGGCAGCGATCCACGGCTCGGTGTCGGTGTAGAAGGTCTCCAGGTCGCTCATCCCGCAGACGTCCACGCCCACGGCGAACAGGTCCGGGAACCAGGCCAGCGCGACGAGCGTGAGGTACCCGCCGTACGAGCGCCCGGACACCCCGATCCGGTCCGGATCGGCCAGCCCGGAGGACCGCAGGAACGTGACCGCCGCCCGCACGTCCGTGATCGCGGTGAAGCGCCGGTCGAGGTCGTCAGCCTGGGAGAACGAGCGGCCGAACCCGGCCGAACCGCGCACGTTCGGCGCGAAGACCTGCACCCCCGCGGCCACCAGTGCCTGGAACAGCGGCTGGAAGATCGGCCGCTCCTGCGCCTCGGGGCCGCCGTGCAGCCAGATCAGCGTCGGAGCGGCCCCGTAGGCGCCGCGCGGCCGGAACAGCCAGCCGGTGAGTAGCAGCCCGTCCTCGCCGCGGAACTCGTGCAGCGTGGGGTCGACCAGCTCCTCGACCGGCTCGATCTCGGCGGGCAGCACCGGGCTCGGCTCCGCGAGCGGGACGTCCAGTGCGATCCGCGCGATGCCCGGCGGCAGTGTGGGGCCCTCGGACGCGACCAGCAGCGCCTCGCCGTCCCGGGTGAACGCCAGGCCGGTCACGACGTCCCCGGGCTGGTCCGACACGGGGGACGCGATGCCGTCTCGCAGGTCGATGATCTCCAGCTCGCTGCGCCCGTCGACGTTCCAGACCAGCGCCGCGCGGGCCCCGGCGGGGTCGAGCGCGGCCTGGTCGAGGTCGTCCCCGCTGCGCGCGGCGACGTCCCAGGCCAGGGACACCTCGTCGTCCGACAGGGAGCAGGCGAGCAGCGCCGGGCGCTCGCGGCCGGCGTCCGTGTGCAGGTAGAGCACGGCGCCGGTGATGCCGAAGCGGGCGTCGGCGACCAGCGCGTCGTGCCCGGGCAGCAGCTCGACGCGACGGCCCGTCCACAGGTCGATCAGCTCGAGGCCGCGGAACCCGCGCCGCCCGGTCCGGACGACGGCGCGCCGCCCGTCCCTGCTGACCGCGCAGACGACCGCGGCGGGCCCCGAGGCCAGCACGGTGGAGGAGCCGTCCCGGACGTCGACCAGGCAGGCCAGCCCGTCGCCGCCCGGCCCGTAGATGGTGACGCCGAGCTGGCGCCCGGTCGGTGACCACGCGCCGAGGGTGACCGCGGCGCTCCCGCCCGCGATCTCGCGGCGCTCGGTCCCGTCCGGCGACAGCAGCAGCACCCGCGTCCGCTCCCCACCCCCGGGAGCGATCTGGCAGGCCAGGTAGGTGCCGTCCGGAGCCCAGCTGATCGCCGTGACGTCGCACGCCACGGCCGGGTCCACCTCGGTGTCCAGCGGTGCGGCGGGTTGGACGACCGGCTCGGCGAGCGCGGGCAGCGGCGCGACCCAGGCGCGCGGGCGCCCGTCGCGGTCCGAGATCCACGCCAGCAGCGTGCCGTCGGGCGACGGCAGCGGGGAGCGGTAGGAGGGGACGATCAGATGGTCGCCCAGGTCACCGGCCAACTGTGCGCGACGACGGTCGGTGAACGTGTCTCCCCTGGCGTCGACTCTGACACCCGACATCTAGATCCCCCTCTCCTGTAACCACATCTCCAGCAGCGCTACCTGCCACAACGCGTTCGAGCCCAGATTGGTGCGCCGGGTGTTCGGGTCCGCCAGCATGGCGTCGAGCCAGTCGCTGCGGACGAGCCCCCTGGCCTTGGCGACCGGATCGGTGACGGCGGCGCGTACGCGCTCGAGGAACGGTCCCTCGAGGTGCCGGATCGCCGGGACGGGGAAGTACCCCTTGGGTCGGTCGATCACCGCGTCCGGGACGACCCCGCGGGCGGCCTCCTTGAGGACACCCTTGCCGCCGTGCGCGAGTTTCAGTTCTGGTGGGCACGCCGCCGCCAACTCGACGAGCTCGTGGTCCAGGAACGGGACGCGTGCTTCCAGTCCCCAGGCCATCGTCATGTTGTCGACACGCTTCACCGGATCGTCCACGAGCATGATCGTGCTGTCCAGCCTCAGCGCAGCATCCAGTGTGCGGTCTGCACCGGGCCGGGCGAAATGTGAGCTGATGAACTCGCGGCTCGGATCGTGGTCGAGCAACCACTCCGGCTCCAGGATACTCGCCAGCTCGGAATGCGGCCGGTCGGTGAAGACCGCCTGGTAGGCCTCCATCGCGCCCTCGCGCGGGGTCTCGGCGAGCGGCGGGTACCAGTCGTAGCCCGCGAAGACCTCGTCCGCGCCCTGGCCGGACTGCACCACGGTGACGGACTTCGCGACCTGCTCCGACAGCAGGTAGAAGGCCACGCAGTCGTGGCTGACCATGGGCTCGGACATCGCGGTGATCGTGTCGTCGACGGCGGGGAGCATCCGGGCGGGGTCGACCAGGATCTGCTCGTGGTCGGTGCCGAACTCCTTGGCCACGATGTCGCTGTACTCGAACTCGTCGCCCTTCTCCCCGCCCGCGGCGTGGAAGCCGACCGAGAAGGTCTTCAGGTCCCGCTGCCCCTCCTGGGCGAGCAGCGCCACGATCAGCGACGAGTCCAGTCCACCCGAGAGGAGGACCCCCACAGGGACGTCGGCGACCATCCGGCGGCGCACGGCGGTGCGCAGACCCGCGAGCACGGCCTCCTTCCAGTCCGTGATGCCGAGCTCGGGGCGGCGCTCGTGGACCGGCGCCCAGTAGACGTGGTCGGCGAAGCGGCCGTCCGCCTCGTAGGTGCGGACGGTCGCGGGCGGCAGCTTCCGGACACCGCTCAGGATCGTCCGCGGCGCCGGGACGACCGAGTGGAAGGTCATGTAGTGGTGCAGCGCGACCGGGTCGATGCTCGTGTCGACACCACCCGCCTCCAGCAGCGCCGGGAGCGACGACGCGAACCGCACGACACTCGCGGACGACGTGTAGTACAGCGGCTTGATCCCCAGCCGGTCCCGGCCGAGCACCAGGCGCCCGGTGTCCCGCTCGGACACCGCGAAGGCGAACATCCCCTTGAAGCGCTCGACGCAGCTCGCGCCCCACTGCGCGTAGGCCTTGAGGACGGTCTCGGTGTCCGAGGTGGAGAAGAACGTGTGCCCCGCGGCCTCCAGCTCGGCGCGGAGCTCCTGGTAGTTGTAGATGCAGCCGTTGAACACGACGGCCAGGCCCAGGCCCGAGTCGACCATCGGCTGGGCACCCCGCTCGGACAGGTCGATGATCTTCAGCCTGCGGTGGCCCAGGGCGACCGGGCCCGCGGCGTGCACCCCGGTCCCGTCCGGGCCGCGGCGCTCCATGGCCTTCGTGATCCGGGCGACGACCGCCGGATCAGCGGGGGTCCCGTCGAATCTCATCTCACCGGCGATGCCGCACATCTTGCGAGCTCCTATCTGAGGATCCAGGTGTCCTTCGCGCCGCCGCCGCGCGACGAGTTGACGATCAGGCTCCCCGGCGGGGCCACCCGGGACAAGGCGGCGGGCACCACGTCGAGGTGCGCGTGGGCGCCGTACTGGCTCTGGAACACGAAGGCGCGCAGGTCGACGGCCCGCGGCTCGAGCGTGCGGCCGGTGAAGGTCGGGTGTGTGGAGAGCGCCACCATGTCCTGGGCCACCCAGCCCGCGGGCTCGGCGCGGATCTGCTTCTCCACCTCGGTCAGCTCGGAGCGCTCGGCGTGCGGGCCGATGACGATCCCGGTGCCGCCGTAGCCGTCGACGGGCTTGAGGACCAGCTCGTGCAGCCGGTCGAGCACCTCGGCGCGCCGCTCGGGATCGACGCACGGGTAGGTGGGCACGCTGTCCAGCAGCGGGTCCTCGTTCAGGTAGTACGTGATCATGTCCGGGACGTAGGCGTAGACGAGCTTGTCGTCCGCGATCCCGTTGCCCAGCGCGTTGAGCAGGGCGACGTTCCCCCGCGAGACGGCGACGGCGAGGGCTCGCCCGATCGGGCGCAGGTCGGCGCCCTTCGAGGACATCAGGTCCTTCTCGTCCATCCGCCGGTAGAGCGCCGAGAGCCTGCGCTTGCCGCCCGCCGAGACCAGGAAGACGCCGTCGTCGGTGACCTGCAGGTCCCGCGGCGTGACGACCGGGACCCCCATCTGGCGGGCCAGCAGCTCGTGTTCGAAGAAGGCCGAGTCGCTGGGGCCGGACGACAGCAGCGCGACCTCGTCGTGGCCCGGGGTGCCGGTCTCGGTCGCGGACAGCAGGGCGGCGCGCAGCCTGCCCGGCACGTCCTCCAGCCCGACGACGCCGGTCGGCGGCTCCAGGTCGCTCATCACCGACCGCACCAGCCGCCGGGACATGATCGAGTAGCCGATGCCGGAGGGGACCCGGAGGTTGTCCTCCAGCACGAGCCAGTGGTCGGCGGAGTCGCGGACCAGGTCGATGCCCGCGACCGCGATCCGCACGACGTCCTGCGGCACGATCTCGCCGTTGCGGTGTCTGCCCGGCGCGTTGTCCACCACCGAGGCCGGGATGACGCCGTCGCGCACGATCCGCCGCTCGCCGTAGACGTCCCGCAGGAACAGCTCCAGCGCCCGGACCCGCTGCGCGAGTCCGTCGGTGAGCCGCGACCAGTCCTCGGCGGAGACGATCCGAGGGACCAGGTCCAGCGGGAACAGCCTGCCCTCGGCGGCCGGGCCGAACGTGACGCCGCGGGCGCGTTGCTCGGTCTCCAGCGCCGACTCGGCGGCGACCATCCCGCGCGCCCCGAGCCGCTCCAGGGCGCGGAACATCCAGCCGTACTGCGGCAAGACGGTGCCGGTGGGGGAGACGGCCTCGTCGTAGGGGCCGGGGGTGTAGCCGGTCAGCAGCTCGCGGGCCAGCGGCGCCTCGACGGGCGGCTCGATCCGCAGCAGCCGGCCCTGGGTGTTCGCGATCAGCGCGTCCACGACGTCGACCAGCTCGCCGCGGCGGCCGAACATCCGGCGCTGCCGGGCCGCGCCCGAGCCGCGCAGCAGCGTGGCCTGGGAGAGCTCGAGGACGTGCTCCCAGTCGCCCATCTCCTCCAGCTGCGGGCGGAGCATGTCGATCAGCTGCCCGACGAGCAGGGGCGGCGAGATCAGCGACGGCCCCACCAGGTCGACCAGGTCGCCCTCCAGGCCGGAGCGCGCGGCCCGCCAGCTCGCGGCGCGCAGCAGCTCCTGGCCGGTGGTCGGCAGGGGCCTGCCCGCGTCGAGGTCCTGGCGGGCCCGACAGACCAGGGCGCGGAACAGGCCCGCGATGAGGACGACGTCGTCGACCTCGGTGCAGGCGTCGCACACCCGCAGCTCGACGGTCGGCACGTGCGCGCTGGGCCGGATGTCGAAGTAGAGCATCCCCGGGTCGGAGATGGTGCCGCTGGCGATCAGGGAGTCGACCATCGCGTCGTACTCGGCGGCGGTCTCGACCATGGCGGGCGGGCCCGCGGTGGGCCAACGCGACCAGACCATGCTGCGGTAGCTGGCGTAGCCGGTGTCGTTGCCGCGCCAGTACGGCGAGCTCGCCGAGATCGCCAGCAGGATGTTCAGGTACGGCGCCACCCGCCGGACGACCTGCACCGCGGTGTCCCGGTCCGGCACGTCCACGTGCACCTGGGCGCCGCAGATGTGCTGCTCGCGGACCAGCGCCTGGTACTCGTGCTGCATCTTCTCGTAGCGGGCGCCCGCGGAGATGTCGTCCCCGGTCAGGTCGACGAGCGGGACGGTGCCCGCCGCGACGATCCCCAGCCCGTGCGGCTCGGCGACCGACTCCAGCCGCGTCCGCAGCCTGCGGAGGTGCCCGCCCAGCTCGTCGAGCGTCTCGCAGACCGGGGTGTTGGTCTCGACCAGCGACCGCTGCAGCTCGCGGGCGAACTCCGCGCCGTCCAGCTCCGGGAGCAGCAGCTCCACCTGGGGCGCGGCCCGCCGTGTCGCGAGGTCCACGACGTGGAACTCCTCCTCGACCCCGAGAAGGGGCCTCCCCGCGGCACTCATGCGGGTGACGCTAGGTGCCGATTGTTACGTCCGTATAGCCGCCACCCGGCGGCCATCCCCGGTTCCGCACGACACACCCACCCCGCGAGTCCCACACCCCACCCCGCGAGTCCCACACCCCACCCCGCGTGTCGCACAGCTCGCATCGCGTGTCGCACGGCTCAGTCCGCGTACGCAGCCTCGAAGAACGCCAGCTCCAGCTCGACCGCCTCGGCGAACCGCCTGGTCACCCGCGTGACGTGCCCGGAGCCCTGCACCGCGCGGTCGAGCTCGGCCTTGAGGAAGTCCACCCACGCCTCGAACGCAGGCCCGCGGTGCAGCTCGATCCACTCCCGCGCGATCGGGTCGGCGGGCGGCTCCTGCTCCCGGGTCGCCCAGTCGAGATACAGCCACTCCGCCACCAGGAGCACGGCGAGGATCTCGGTGTAGCTCGCGTTCTTCCGCGCGGAGTTCATCAGCTCGAGGAAGCCGCGGGTCGGCTCGGCCAGGACCGGCTCCGCCGCGGACACCCCGAGCGTGGCGAAGGAGCTGAGGAAGAACTCGTGCTCGTCCCCTGCGACCAGCCCGATCTGACGGCCGTGCACGACGCGGGCGGCGGCGTCGTCGCAGGTCGCGACGGCGCCTCCCATCAGCGCGAGGAACGCGTCGCAGAACTGGAAGTCCTGTTCGAGATAGCGTGCCAGGACCGCGCGGTCGACGGACCCGGCCCACAGCTCGTCGACGAAGCGGTGTCCGACCGCCGCCTGCCACGTCTCGAGGTTCGCGTTGCGGAGCTCTTCGGAGAACGACACGGGCTCAAGTCTGGTCGAGGGCCGCCGCGTACTCCGCGGGGGTGTTGACTCCCCGCAGTGACCTGAGCTCCGGGTCGGCCGTGGCGAGCTCGGACCCGGCCAGCAGCTCGGCCGCCTCGACCCGCCGGGTGTCGACGACGGCGAACAGGTCCGGCGGGCGGCTGCGGCCCTCGTCGATCAGGGCGACGACCCGCGCGGCGAGCCCGACCCGGTACGCGGCCGCGAGCGGCTGATGGTGGCCGTGGACCACGGGGAGCAGGACGTCGTGGTCGCCGAGCAGGGCCAGCACGCGTCGGACGTAGGCGGGGTGCAGCAGCGGGAGGTCGACCGACGCGACGAACGCCGCGTCCGCCCGGTCCCCGACGGCCGCGAGCCCGGTCGCGATCCCCTGCAGCGGCCCCCGCCCCTCCACCGGATCGGCGGCCATCTCCGCCCCGACCTCGGGGAGCTCCTGCCCGGGCGCCCCGACGACGACCAACGGCCCGTCGACGGCCTCCCGCACGATCCCGACGACGTGCGCCAGCAGGGGCCTACCCCGCCAGTCCAGCCACGCCTTCGACCGGCCCATCCGCGAGGACCGCCCGCCCGCCACCACGATCCCCGCCGTCCGCACGGGCGGGAGGCTACCTCCGCAGCCGCACCGCACGATCGCGGATCAGATCACGACCCGCATCACCCGGCCGCCCTCGCCCACCTCGCCGCCCAGGACCTCCGCGTCGCCCGCGGCCCAGCGGGCGGCGGACCAGGTGCAGGCGAGGGCGTCGAGGCAGTCGTCGAGGCGGGCGCCCGCGGGGAGGTCGGCCAGGACCTCGGGGGAGATCCAGCGCGACAGGGCGGCGATCCGCTGACCCGCGCCCCTGGCCGTCTTCTTGCCGGTGAACGGCAGGTCCGACAGACCGCGGAACGCCAGCTCGGGGAACACCTCGACCACGGTGGCGGGCAGCGGGTCCACCGTGAGCCAGTCGAGGATCTGCCGTCGGATGTTGTAGGTCTGGATGCTGATCCCGCGCCCGGTCAGCTCCCGGGACACCGCGACCGCCTCGGCGTGCGACGGCGCCTCCAGGACCGCCCGCGGCGGCGCGGGGAAGATCGACGACCGGGCCCGGCCCAGGCGCGCCGCGGCCAGCCCGTCGCACGGGCGCCACCCGGACACCGGCACGGCGAGCGGAATGTCCACCCCGACCGCCACACAGTCCGCGGTCAGCGCCACGACCTCGGCGGCCGTGCCCACCACCGACCACTGGACGGGCTCGAGCCGCACCACGACCCAGCCTCCGGGCACCCCGTCCACCCCGGCTATCCGATGCATGAGGCAGGATCCTCCCGTGCGCGTCTACCTCGGCAGCGACCACGCCGGCTTCGAACTGAAGGCCCGCCTCCTGGAGCACCTCGGGGGGCAGGGCATCGACGTCGTGGACGTCGGCGCCCTCACCTACGACCCGGACGACGACTACCCGTCCTTCTGCATCGAGACCGCGCAGAAGACCGTCGCGGACCCGGACGGGCTGGGCATCGTGATCGGCGGCTCCGGCAACGGCGAGCAGATCGCGGCCAACAAGGTGAAGGGCTGCCGCGCGGCGCTGGCCTGGAGCCCGGAGACCGCCAAGCTCTCCCGCGAGCACAACGACGCCCAGGTCATCGGGATCGGCGCCCGCCAGCACACGTTCGAGGAGGCTGCGGCGATCGTCGAGGCGTTCCTCACCACACCGTTCTCCGAGGGTGCGCGCCACCAGCGGCGCATCGACCAGCTCGCGCGTTACGAGGAGACCGGCGAGATTGCCTGAGGGTCACACCCTCCACCGGCTGGCCAGGCGGCACCAGCGGCTCTTCGGTCGCAAGCCGGTGCGGATCTCCAGCCCGCAGGGCCGGTTCGCCGACTCCGCCGCCCTGCTCGACGGGTCGGTGCTGCGGAAGGCCGAGGCGCACGGCAAGCACCTCTTCCACACCTTCGGGCGCGATCTCGTCGTGCACGTCCACCTGGGCCTCTACGGCACGTTCGACGAGGGCGAGCTGCCTGCACCTGAGCCCCGCGGCCAGCTCCGCATGCGGCTGGTCGGCGAGACCCACTTCGCGGACCTGCGCG
>Ga0070671_100003105_pt1 | contig 12935 bp, 11 predicted proteins | sample KBSS73metaG_FD_65341 | JGI IMG/M metagenome (GOLD analysis project Ga0070671, IMG submission 65341) | Switchgrass rhizosphere microbial communities from Kellogg Biological Station, Michigan, USA - KBS S7-3 metaG | ecosystem: Host-associated > Plants > Roots > Rhizosphere > Soil ...
GAAACCATCTCGCTCGCTAGAAACGAAGGCTGCGCTCGTTGCTGTCGAAGACTTTCCTTCGTGTTCTGCTTCGCAAGATCTACCTCGTTCTCAGGAAAGGAGGGTTGAAGCACGACTTCGGCTAACAGTCCGAGGACTTCATCGCTGAACTGCGTTAACGCAGAGGCAGCAACGATGGTGTAGTCGGACGTTGCTCCCGCCGAAATACTTGCGCCAACGCGCGCAACTTGATCAGCAATTTGCCGACTCGTTCTTGAGGTTGTTCCTTCGGGCAATAAGCCGGCGAGAAGATCTGTAAGACCTGGAAGTGTTGGTGGATCGAATGAACTCCCGACCCTTAATCCAAGTCGATAACTTACTAGCGGCAATCGCGAATCTTCTACGACAACGACTGTTAGACCGTTCGAGAGAACTGTTTCTCGAGCAGTTGGGATGACAATTGGCTGTGGCGCTAATGGCGCCGGAGCCTGACTACGAAAGGTTTCGGTTTGACTCATGTTTGTAACTGTAGTATTTGAAAAAATCTTACTTGGGATCCGACGAAAGACTACCTGAGGTAACCTGCGGCGCAATAGGACTTATTGGTGACGGATCAGTCATCACCGGCTCCGGCTCAGCGGTCGGGTTTTCCGGAATCTGAGGCGCGGGGGCTGCCGGTTGCTGTGGTTCGCCCGGAGGTTGGGGTGATGCCGTTGTGGGTTCTTCCGCATGTTGATCTGGCGCTGGCACAATGTCGAGCACGACCCGATTGTCTACATCAATATACTTTGCGACAGCGTGCTTAATATCGGTTGCAGTGACTGCGAGGTAGTGATCCAATTCGTCATCGAACAACGTTGGATCAGAGTCGTACAAGGCGAATTCGGCCAGACGCTGCGCGCGATACATAGTGGATTGACGACCACGAACTGCGTCATTGCAAAGAGAATTTCGTAGCTTCTCCATCTCGTCTTCAGAAGGACCATCGGTGGCGATAGATTTGATCTCAGAAAAAATCTTGTCGCGAATGTTGGCAACTTCCTCGCCTGGCTTAGGCAGCGCAAAGATATAAAACGCAGATGGCCCACGCCTTTCGTCGATACCACCTTCTATCGACACGACTGATTCATCACCCTTCACGAGTTTCTGATACAACCGCGCACTATCTCCATCAAATAGCAGCGTTCCGGCCAATGAAAGTGCGTAAAAATCGCGAGTGCGACGAGCGGGAATCTTCCACCCCAACACGAACGCAGGAGCGGGCGCTAGCGGGTCATAATAGGTCTCATTTTTTCGGGCGACTGCTTCCGCTTCGCTAACATCTACACCTGGCGGTACTGACTGGGCCGGGATGGTCCCGAAGTATTGCTCGACTAACCCTCGTGCTTGTTCAATCTCGAAGTCACCAACAACAGTAACGACTGCGTTATTCGGTGCGTAGTAGATTCGAAAAAAATCGCGGACGTCGTCGATGGTGGCGGCGTCAAGGTCTTCCATTGAACCGATCGTTGAATGAGCATTTGCCTGGTTTGTAAAAATGAACTCATTCATCAAAAGGAACGCATTAACGTACGGTTGATTGTCATAGCGAAGTCGTTTTTCTTCTTGCACTGCGTTACGTTGGTTGTCCAGGTTTTCCTGAGTGACCTTGAGCGATCGCATGCGATCACTCTCCAGCCAGAATGCAAGCGGCAAGTAGTTTGAAGGAAGCGTTTCGAAGTAGTTTGTACGTTCCGTTGAGGTGGTGCCGTTCATGGTACCGCCGGCGTTGAAGATGTACTGGAAATGAGCGGCCTTCGGAACATTTTCCGAACCTTGAAACATCATGTGTTCGAACAAATGGGCAAAGCCAGTCCTGCCTTCTTTTTCATTTCGAGATCCGACGTCGTAATAAACGGCAACTGAGACGACTGGAACTGAACGGTCCTGGCTTAAGACGACTCGCAAACCATTGCTGAGTGTGAATTGTTCGATGGGAGTAGACGGTATTTGAAAAGTGTCAGCCACAGTATCTATCTTTCGTTCCAAAAAATGCGTGCCTTACCTTCCGAGAGAATTCTGGAAAGTAAAGCACACTATGAAGGGGAATAATTGAAACTTCGTTTCTTTTGTTTAGAACTTGATAATTCCGCAATAACCCACATCAAAAGACAAAGTTCAGAACGCAACCCACACGGTTTATGCCGGCTTATCAGCAATCAAACCGCGAAGCTCAGCTCGAAGTCGTTCAATTTCTGCGAGCTTCCCTCTTACGCGATCGAACAACGCAGCTTGAGTTTTGATTCCTTCGTCGATCAAGAAACCTGCTGCTTCGGCTCTGCTGCGAAAAACTCCGGCTTGGACCAACTGTTCCAACTTGTCTTGAGCTTCCGGTGAGATTTTAACAGCGACGACGTAATCGTCTTTTGCCGACATAGCCTTTTCAATCGTGCGACTAATATCGCGTCCGATCGCACTCAACGATTCTGGAATTCGCGAAGCAATATCACGAACAGATGATGCTGTGCGATTGGGTTCTTCGTTCGAACCCGGTTCATCGTCTCGCAACATCAGGTCATCGACTGGTTCGGAGGTCGGGGTTTCTTCCTTATGATAGGGACTGCTCATTTCGAAAAGACTCCTTTAGCTACCAACAAAATAGTTACAGTGCGAATACGATATTAACTGGGGTTAGTTCATTTTACGGAGGCGCAGAAAGAAAGGTCAAGCTACCACAGATCGAAGGTTCAAGCTTGAAGAATGGCCGTTGGATTCATGTCGAAGTTCTAATTACAATCTTCTGGATTTCAGAAACGACGTTGCACTGGTAAGCGTTAAAATCGCAGTGCTGATCGATACCCACAACGTGCAAATATCAAAGTCAGTCAACCTTGCCCACCCCTATGGCATCCGTTATATTGCAAGTTAAGGCGCATAGCCGTCGTGAAATATCAATAAGTTAAGTTCGAGGTTTGCCAGTGAAAAGAATTCCGGCCTATTTATCTTTACTTCTCCTAACAATCACCCTGGTAGTTCCCGGGTTTGTATTTGCACAACAGCGAATTCAGATCACCCCAGGGTCGTCTTCCAATGGGTCTAATCCCGCTAACGCTGCTCGGCGCAGAGGTGGCACGAATGCCACAGCAGGCGTAGAGCGTGATTTCGACGAAGCATTAAAATTAATTCAGGATCAATATGTGGATGGTCGAAAGCTCGACTACAACAACGTTTTCAAGTCGTCGATCATTGGCATGTTGCGCTCTCTCGATCCGCATTCAAACTATTACGATCGGCAAGAGTTTGATGAACTTAAGACCGACCAGCGTTCTGAGTATTACGGCATTGGCGCATCTATCCAAACGTATGCCTACGGTGACAATAGCGATACTTACATCACGGCAACCTTCGATAAATCGCCTGCCGAACGCGCCGGGCTCCGCTTTGGTGATCGCATTGTAGAAGTCGATGGTGTAGCGATGCGCGGCAAGCCATCCATTGAAGTGCGCGATAAGATTCGCGGACCGCGAGGTTCAACTGTCAAGCTCACGCTTGAGAGAGCTGCCGATAAGCGGCTCGAAAAAGTCGACATCGTCCGCGACTCTGTACCGCAACCTTCAATTCCCGATGCGTACATGCTGAAACCAGGCGTCGGTTACATCGACATGACCCGCGGTTTTAATTACACAACGACAGATGAGTTGCTCGATTCTCTCGAGCGCCTTCATTCCAAAGGTATGACGTCGCTCGTCCTTGATCTTCGGAATAACCCCGGTGGCTTTCTTGATCAGGCAATACACGTTGCTGAAGTGTTTTTGCGAGACGGTCAGTTGATCCTCACGCAAAAAGGCAGGAATGGATTCCGCGACAACTCTTACGAATCGCGAAACTCTTCACCTGACATGACGCCACTAGTAATTCTGGTCAACGAGAACACTGCGTCCGCATCAGAAATTGTTGCTGGCGCTATGCAGGACCATGATCGTGCATTGATCGTTGGGCAAACGAGTTTCGGCAAAGGCCTCGTGCAAAGCATCATTCCACTTGAGTACGGTGCTGGTTTGACCTTGACATCAGCAAAGTACTACACGCCGTCAGGTCGTTTGATCCAGCGTGATTATTCAAACGGTGGTTTCTACGACTACTACACTCACGGCGGAGTGCCCGGAACAACCCCAAAGGAGACAGCAAAGCCCAGCGGTCCTGAAAAGAAAACCGATACAGGCCGTGCCGTGTATGGTGGTGGTGGTATTTCGCCGGACGAAAGTGTCGATCCCAAAACCGTATCTTTGACTCAACGGCGACTTTTGAGCCCAACCTTTGCATTCGCTCGCGAACTCGTGAATGGACGAATCCAAGGTTTTGAATCGTCGAAGCTCTCTCCTTCGCTGGACTTTCGTCATGAGTTGCAGCCTGAGGAGTTCAGAGTTTCAGACGCTCTTTTCCAGGCTTTCAAAAATTTCGTCACGAACGATCCGGCCTTCAATATAAATTCCGCCACGTTTGAAAAGAACCGCAAGTTCCTCGAAGTCCAACTTAGATTCGACGTCGTGACTGCAGCGTATGGACGAGTAGTGGGCGATAGAGTTTTCATCATGCAGGATGACCCTCAAGTTGCTAAGGCGGTCGACGTTCTGCCTAAGGCTCGCGACTTAGCACTCGGCAATAAACAATCGAAGGTCCAATAGCCGAATAATCCCATCTAATAAACACTGAGTGTGACTCTCGCCATCGCCGACGAGTCACACTCAGACACCTATCTATCGAAGAATCTCTGCCCTGTTCTACTAAAGTCGTAGGTCAACCAAAGTAAACGCGTTGGCAACGCAGTCGTTGTTTCAACTATAGCACAGAGTCTTGCGTCTAAAACCCACACTGTGTTAACTTCACGAATGGGCGAGGGAGGACTACGAATGAGTAGATCAGCAAAGGATTTAGTGAATACTGAGGAACTTGGTCGGGCAATTCGCCGGCGACGTGAAGAGTTAGGACTTAGTCTTCGCGATGTAGCGACCGAAACTGCTGTCTCAGCGTCAACCTTATCGCGCATCGAAAACGGCACGGGGAAACCCGATGCCGACAACATTGCTCGTTTGACTGCATGGCTTGACGTACCGATGGAACGTATTCTGACCGGCCGTCATTCGCTGACTGAGACCACTAAAGCCGTCGTCTATTATCCTCAAGAACCTACTCCGGAAATCGTGGAAGCTCATCTGCGCGCTGATAAGAACTTGACGCCGGAAACTGCTGCTGCCCTTTCGGAACTTTTTAGAGTTGCCTACACTCAATTTAGTAGAAACGATTCAGAAAAATCCGCAAAGAAGCGTCGATAGTTCCAACCTTAGATCAATTTCTTTCGTTATACTCAAACAGTGTTAGCTAGCGATTTACCTCCGGGCGAAAAGTGGTCCAACTTTGAACTCAAGGCAATAGGCTTGCGCGATTTCGCCCGCGTAAGGCCACATCAGCCACTCAATCCATTTGACCTCGCACAATACTCAAGTCTGATTGTTCTACGTTTTGATCAAATCGAAGGTCTGAGCGAAAGCGCACGCGAACATCTGTTAGGACCCGCTGTTGAAAAATGGTCTGGAGGTGCGTGTTCGCTGCCGAATGGAATGAAACTCGTGATTCTTAATCCCACTCATGGCCGTTCTCGAACGAATGCAACGCTGATGGAGGAAATCTGTCACGTATTTCTTGGTCACCAGGCGAATCGCTTGTCAGTTGTAAACAAAGACGAACGCGGAAAGGTGATGTCGAGGGATTATAGAAAGACTGACGAAGAAGAAGCATATGGAGTCGGGGCCGCGGCACTCGTTCCGTATGCGACGTTAAAGAGACTGTTGGCGAGCGGCAAGGATTCCAGTCAGATTGCGTCACAGTTTCGAGTAAGTCGTGAGTTGGTGGAATACCGGATGAAAGTTACCCACCTTTGGCGTGAATACAAATCAAAATGCGACGCGAATTCAGCACGGAGTTAACGTGCAAATTGCGGACGCAAGCCCACGACAAACGCCGATTTATGGGACATAATCACGCCTTGGCCTGCGACAGGCTTTTTGGAGAGTAATCAACTGGATGACTGAACAGCTGAAAGACGCGCCTGCCCTTGGGCTGACAACAATCGATAAGTTGCGCATGTTGCTGGACATTACCAGCAAGATTAGTCGCTCCCTCGATCTCCAGGAAGTGCTGAATCTGGTGATGGACACCCTCGATTCGCTCATCCCTTACGACGCAGCTGGCATTTTTGTGGTGCAGTGCAAAGATGAAGAACTAGTTGCCGAACGAGAGGAGCCGTGCGCTTTTAAGGCAGAGGCTGTTAGAGGTTACAACATCGACGAACTGCAGGAGTTACACCTAAAACTCGGTGAAGGGTTTATCGGGAGCGTCGCTCTTACGGGTGAGCCAATAATTTCTCATGACGTTAGAATCGATCCGGTTTACGTAAACGCTCGCGAACAGACACGTTCAGAGTTAGTTGCTCCGATTATTTCAAACGATGAAGTAATCGGCGTTTTCGATCTTGAAAGCGACGAACTAAACGCGTACTCCGATGACGATCTCGAGGTGTTGTCCCTATTGGCTTCACAAGTCGCCATCATCATCGAAAAGGTGATGCTGCACGAGCAGTTAATCGAAAAGAAGCGATTGCAGGGACAGCTCGAGGTGGCGCGTCAGGTCCAGCTCGAATTGCTGCCACCCAACGATCCCGAACTCGAAGGTTTTGATATCAGTGCCTATAACTTCCCGACCGAGGAAGTTTCAGGCGACTACTACGATTGGGTCCGGATTTACGATGATCAGATTGGACTTGTAATCGCAGACGTCGCAGGCAAGGGAATACCCGCCGCATTACTCATGGTTTTCCTGCGCGCAAGTCTGCGGGCTGCCACACACATTGGTTACGCGACTCATATTTCCATGGCGAAAGTGAACTACTTGCTGTGGGAATCGATCGAAAGAAATCAGTTCATCACCGCTTTCTATGGAGTTCTCGACGCTTCGAATCGAACTCTGTCGTACTCGAATGCAGGACACAACCCGCCATTGCTAATCGACACGCAAAGTGTGACTCGGTTTATTGACCGTGGAGAACAGCCGTTGGGAATGTTTCGCGAAACCAGGTATCACGAGTATTACCACACTTTCAAACCAGGAGAGATTCTGGTGCTTTATACTGATGGTGTCACCGAAGCCCTGAGTCCGGGCGGTGAAGAGTTGGGTAGGGATCGGCTTGCAGACGCCGTAAAGGAAGTTGCGTCACTCGGGGCAAGAGAGATGGTTGCGAGTTTGCAACGTTCAGTGCTGGACTGGACGGGCGGTGTTGGTTCGAATGACGACGCTACGTTCTTTGTAATTAAAGCGCTTAAATAACAAACGCGAGAGATTCGGTGAATCTCCCGCGCTGTTAGGTTTGTTGGTTGTAGACTTAGTGTGCAGTTAGCGAGCAATGAGCGTGGTCGCCGCCTGGTGCGAGCGGAGCACGATAATCGCCAAAGTGAAACTCAGCTTCGGCCTCCGATAAAGCATACACATCGAAGCCATATGCATCGAGATAGTCTGCCAAATCATCGGGGGAAAGAAGATAAACGGCAGGTGAGTAACCCGCTTCAACACGAATTTCCAGCAGGCGCTCGATTACTTCAAGTGGTGCAAAGCAGCTAACAGGATCTCTGTATGTTGCCATGGTTCCAGCGCCTTTCTCTTTCAAGTATGGACTCGGTCCAATCTATCAACCGCGTCGTTTACGATCATTCTTTTTGATGTACGTAGACGCCAATGAGTTTGTTCTTGCGAAGGATTCTTTTGTTCCTTTGCCTTCATCCGAAATTTTGACGCGCTTACGCAAAAAAAAGTTCCTGAAAAAATGAGCACCGAAGCACCTAACACAGTACAAGGACCACCACCGCCAAACTTCGTTACAGTTTTGCGCGAAATGTTGAAGGCATCAGATAGGGTCAGCGATCTGATCTTTAGTCCCGGCAAGGCGCCGCAAGTTGAATTGTCGGGAAAACTGGTCCCAATTCGAATAGCTGGTCTGGAAAAATTGACGCCGGCCCATACTGCGGGAATTGCCAAACTTATTATTGGCAACAATACGGTAGCCACAGAAAGTCTGGATAAAACCGGTTCGGCTGACGTGTCATTTAGTGTCCCGGGCGAAGCGCGATTTCGCGTGAACATCTTCAGGCAGCGCAGCACCCACGCGATCGTCATGCGCGTTATCCCGATGAAGGCGCCCCAGTTCAAAGATTTCAATCTGCCGGAACAACTCAAAGAGATTGCCGATATTAAGAACGGTATCGTTTTAGTTACTGGGCCGACGGGCAGTGGGAAGAGTTCGACATTAGCGGCGGTAATTGACCTCATCAACGAGATGCACCATTACCACATCGTGACGATTGAGGATCCCATTGAGTTTATGCACAACCACAAGAATTCAACAATACATCAGCGTGAACTTCATTCAGACACGCCGAGTTTTTCGATTGCTCTGCGTGCGGCATTGAGACAAGCACCGAAAGTAATTCTTGTGGGCGAGATGCGCGACAAAGAAACGATCGAGGTTGCGCTTGAAGCGGCGGAAACTGGTCACCTCGTATTATCCACCTTGCACACAATCGACGCGTCCAAAACTGTCGATCGTATCATCGGTGTATTTCCAAAAAACGAAGAGCGAGTTATTCGCACTCGAATTGCACAATCGTTTCGCTTCATCATCTCACAACGTTTGATACCGCGCGCGGATGGAAACGGTCGAATAGCTGCCATTGAGATTTTAAAATCCACGATGCGCACAAGAGAGTACATCGAGAGGGGCGAGTCGGAAGGGAAGTCGCTGATTGATGCGATGGAGCAGGGCGATCAGGAAGGTATGCAAACGTTCGACAGCGTTATTGAGTCATTTATTCGCGACGGCGTTTTGACAATCGAAGGGGCATTGCCTTACGCGACTAATGCGAACAACCTGTTGCTAAAAGTTAGTGACATGGCAGGTGCGCCACCGCCGGAAAAAACACCTGAGCCCACCAAGAACGATGGCTCGATGCTGGATATGATTGAGCGGTAACTTTCACGGTTGCGACCGTTTTCAGGTTCATGTAGGTTGTTTCTATGTTCTCGAAAGTCCGCAGGCTGTGTTTGTGCCTGATAACTCTGCCGGGGCTTCTTCTCTCCTTTAACTCGAGCTTAGGCAACACTCCAGACGGCGATATTCGTATTGATGTGCCGGCCGACGGCCGGGTTCATGTAGAGAATCGATTTGGAGACGTCGTCGCAGAGGTGTGGGACAACCCTTTCATTTCGGTTGCCGCAGTTGTAAGTAACTCCTCTTCATCGGGTCTCAGTCGTTCGCCCATTGTGATCGACAACAAGGGTAAATACTTATCGATCTCGACCATGCGTATTCCAGTGAGTTCGTCTGCGACCATCGACCTGAAGATAAAAATTCCGCAAACAGCGAATCTGGAAGTAAGTACCGTAAAAGGACAGATTGTCCTGCGAGGTTTGTCGGCTAGCGCACTGCTGAAGTCCATTTCAGGTGATATAGATGCGACGGTAGATGAGCCGTTGAACGTGAACCTGACAGCGCGATCTCTTCGTGGGAGTATTACTTCGGCTTTTCCGGCTAAGCCTGCGGCGGACGATCACTTGTGGCAAGTGCGGCTCGGATCGGCCTCCCCACGTCGAACTCTGGATGCGCAAACGGATTCAGGAAACCTAATATTTTCGCTTGCTCAAGCATTGGCAGTTGCTGGACCAACATCAGCAGGGGCTCCAGAATTAGGCGCTTCCAAAAATTCAACACGCGCCGGTACACCGGCTGATAAGAATCAGTCGGCCGACCTGACTGAAGGCGACGTCATTCGTACTGACTCGCAACTCGTCACACTCAACATGAGTGTTATCGATCGCAGTACGAATCGCGGCGTCAAAGATCTGCGCCAGCAGGACTTTAAACTTTATGAAGATGGCGAACAACAAAACATCCTGGCATTCGAATCTTCGTCAGCGCCTTTCGACCTGGTGCTGTTGATGGACCTCTCCGGCTCGACTAAGGATGTTGCGAAGCTAATCCGAGCAGCTGCTCTTCGCTTCGTTGATGCGGCGCGTCCAGCGGATCGAATCGCAATTATTACGTTTGCGGCAGACGCCAAAGTCGTTTCAACCTTGACTGCGGATCGTGCGCTCTTGCGCGACCGAATCAATAGCATCGACACAGAACGTGGCGATACGAGGCTTTACGATGCCACCTCGTTTGCCATGAACGAAGTTTCCAAAGAACACAAGAAGTCGAGACGCACCGCCATCATTCTTATGAGTGACGGTTTGGATGGAACCATTCCGGGCGTTAGCGGACAGTACGGTTCGCAGCTCCCATATCAGGAAGTTCTTCGTTTGATCGAAGAATTTGACGGCGTTTTATACACACTCTGCCTCAACACTTACTACGTTGCACTTAATCCAGGGGACACACAACCCGAAGCTTTTGATGCGGGTTACGATCGCATGAAAGAGATGGCTGAACGAGGCGGCGGAATCTTTTATGAAGTCGAACGCCTCACTGATCTGGCGGGTGCATATGAGCAAGTCGTTGCGGATCTGGGAACCGTTTACAGTTTGGCGTATCGTCCATCGAATCCCACTCGTGATGGTAAATGGCGAGCGATTAAGATTTCTGTGAACAAACCTAATGCAGTTGCAAGGGGTAAGCGCGGGTACTATGCGAATTAGAACGCCAAGTGGAATTCTTCGGAAACTGACGAGCAGTTTAAGGGTCAGTGTTTCGTGTCTGTTTGCGTTGCTAATGTTTGTCAGTTTGACGTTTGGTCAGGATCCGGTCGAAACAATTCGAATCGAATCCGATCTCGTGGATTTGAAAGTAAGCGTTCTTGGTGCCTCGCCGTTAAGTCCGACACCACTACTCGAACAAAAAGACTTCGCGGTCCTTGAAGATGGTAAGCCGCAGGACATTGTGTTCTTCGCTGCGGCAGATGCACCTTTCGATTTGGTCCTACTACTCGATCTCTCAGGTTCAAACGCCAAGAAACTAAAAATGATTAGAGCGTCGGCGAAACGATTCGTGGATTCCGCCCGCCCAATTGATCGAATTGCCTTGGTAACCTTTACTGATAAACCTGCACTCTATTCGACCTTTACGTTGGATCGGAAGAAACTCAAAAAGAGTATCGACGAAATGGATGACGCGATTGGAGGTACCAACTTCTGGGACGCGTTGGACTATGTGCTGCACGACATGGTTGTAGATGGGCCGACGAGCCATCGCAGTGCAATCGTGGTGATGACGGATGGGATCGACAATGCGCTTCCCGACGTCCCTGGTCCTGGTTCCGATATTACGTTTGAAGCGCTGCTGGAGAACATTCGTAATTCTGAGACTATTATCTTTCCTATCTACCTCGACACTGAAGAAGAAAACGTGAAGCACTATCACGTACCACGTGCTGCTTATACGACAGCTAAAGAACAACTCAGATTGATTGCCACTACTTGCGGTACAACGATGTACATGGCCAACAAGCTGAACGATCTCGATCAGCTCTATGGCCAAGTCATTCATGACCTCAGCACGGTCTACAATATCGGTTACCGGCCCACGAATCGAACTTTAGATGGAAGATGGCGCAGGGTAGAAGTTCAAATTCTTCAAAAGCCTGGCTTGTTGGCCCGCACTAAAAGGGGCTATTTCGCAAAATCGGAAACTAACTAACCTTCGTTCATATCTGCAAAAAGCTGAATCTAAATGCTTGTAAATGTGGGCGGCAGGTCTATAATGCCTAAGAGTCTACCGGCCACAACCTGAATCCGAACGGAGGGTCGTTCCGTGAAAAAAACCTTCAACGTCCGACTACTGTCTATTTTTTCCGGTGTTGTCCTGATGGCGTGTCTCGGCACGAGCCTAGGCCAGAACCGAGAGAAATTCGTCATATCAGCCAAGGCGGGTGGCATCAACGCGGTGACCGGGCAGGCTGCTATGCATCCAAAAGGCGAAACTGGTTGGCAGCAACTCACCGTTACCGACGATCTCGAAACGGGCGATCGTGTCAGGACAGCCTCCGACGGTCGTGTGGAAATACTCTTAAATCCAGGTTCTTACCTGCGCTTGGGCGGAGACTCCGAGGTTGAACTTACCGACAATTCGTTGGCGAATCTTGAAGTGAAATTATTAAAGGGGACTGCGATAGTTGAGGCAAGTGGGATTCAAGAAACCCAGCTCATGATCAACATCAGCACGCCCCATGCGCGCCTCGCCATCGATCGTCAGGGTCTTTATCGACTGAATGTTGTTCCCGATGACGCAACCGAACTGATTGTCCGAAAAGGTCGGGTTATTCTGGGCGATTCGCACACCACAGTTAAAGGCGGAAATAAGGTCGTTTTCAGCGCAACCGCCGTATCCGTTGCAAAGTTGACCGGCGAAGAGAAGAAGCTAGAGAAAGAAGTAGCAGTCGAACAGTGGAGCAAAGAACGTGCTGAAACATTGGCCAAGGCTAATAGCCGGCTCAACCCGCGGTCGTTGAATTCAGCGTTTTCCTCAGTAAGTTCAGACTTTTTTGCTTTGAATTCGTTTGGTCGCTCTGGCTTCTGGCTTTATAACTCAAGAGCCGGTTGCTACACGTTCTTGCCGTTCGGCTACGGTTCTTATTCGCCTTACGGAGTTTCTTATCCAATTACTGTTTATGGCGGGTTCAGCGGCGGCGGTTATTATGGTGGCCGCGGGGTCTACACAAATGGTGGGACCACCAGTAACGGCTATCCAACTGGCTCGACTTCGTCATCCAGCATCAACAGTGTTCCCACACGAACGATGCCGGTAAGTGCCGCACCAAGTATGAGTCCCTCTGGTGGCAGCGGCGTTCCGCGAGATGCTGATAGTGGGCAGCGTGTGCGGGAGAGTCCAGCTCGGCCTGCGCAACCCTAAAGATCAACCAGCGCGCTTCGCATCTTTC
>Ga0070671_100003108_pt1 | contig 12925 bp, 8 predicted proteins | sample KBSS73metaG_FD_65341 | JGI IMG/M metagenome (GOLD analysis project Ga0070671, IMG submission 65341) | Switchgrass rhizosphere microbial communities from Kellogg Biological Station, Michigan, USA - KBS S7-3 metaG | ecosystem: Host-associated > Plants > Roots > Rhizosphere > Soil ...
CGGATCTCAGTCGGAATTGAAAAGATTGACGACATCGTTGCCGATATTGAGCAGGCGTTGCGTTCAACTGAAACGGATCGGAAACACTGATTGATAAAAATAGATAACGACAACCTATCTGCTATTCGATCGCATGGCGAACAGGATTATCCATACGAATGCTGTGGCTTGCTGATCGGGCGCTTCGATGCTGACGGCACAAAGGCCGTCGTCGAGACTTATCCGATATCGAATGCGCGAGAAGAGAGTGCAAAGCGCAACAGGTTTCTGATTGAACCAGCGGAACTCATGCAGGGTGAACGTTACGCAGCGAGTAAGAAACTTGAAGTTGTTGGTTTCTATCATTCGCATCCGGAGTCACCAGCGGTCCCGTCACAATACGATTTGGAACATGCCTGGCCGACGTATTCATACATTATCGTGTCCGTAAGGAATCAGAAGGCGGGTGACCTGTTCTCGTGGGAGCAGGAGCCGGATCGTTCGAAATTTGAAAGTGAGAGAATGATAACAAGTGCGTAATCGCATTAATGCGAGAATGCGGCGTCGATAAGATCTGCAATCTCGGACATGAAATTACGCAATGATGGAAAGGTTAATAACCATGTCGATAACAATTGCCATCCCAGCTCCGTTGCGACAGTTTGCGCGTGGCCAATCGCAAATTGAGGTAGAGGCAAAAACTGCCGGGGAAGCTTTGGATGTACTCACGTCAACTCACGCCGACTTGCGTCGTCACCTTTTCAACGACCAGAACAGTCTGCGTAATTTCGTCAACGTTTATCTCAACGACGAAGACATCCGCCACTCCTCGGGTCCTGATACTCCGGTTAAAGATGGCGACACGCTCATGATTGTCCCTGCAATCGCAGGTGGCGCAGTGATCGAAGAGGAAGTCGGCCAAACTCTGCCAGAGCTTTCTAACGAAGAGATACTGCGTTACAGCCGCCACCTGATAATGCCGGAAGTCGGGATGCAGGGTCAGCGCAAACTGAAAGCTGCGAGTGTGTTGATGATTGGGACGGGCGGTTTGGGGGCGCCGCTTGGAATGTACCTGGCCGCTGCCGGCGTTGGTCGCATCGGCATTGTCGATTTTGATGTCGTTGAGGAGTCGAACTTACAACGACAGATTATTCACGGTTCGCGTGACCTTGGCCGTCGCAAAGTTGAGTCTGCGCGGGATCGGATGCGCGACATTAATCCGCATATCGAAATTGAAACGCATGAATCGCGGCTCACCAGTCAGAACGCCATGGGATTGTTTCGAAACTACGACATCATCGTGGACGGAACCGACAACTTCCCGACCCGTTATCTCGTCAACGATGCGTGTGTGTTAAGCGGCAAGCCAAACGTGTACGGTTCAATCTTTCGCTTCGAAGGCCAGAGCAGCGTCTTTTGGGCAGAACGCGGTGCTTGCTACCGTTGCTTGTATCCAGAACCGCCGCCGCCCGGACTTGTTCCGTCGTGCGCTGAGGGTGGGGTGCTCGGTGTGCTTCCGGGAATCGTCGGCGCCATTCAAGCAAACGAAACGATCAAGATTATTCTCGGCGCACCCGACATCCTGGTCAATCGGTTGTTGCTCTTTGATGCCTGGGCCATGAAGTTTCGCGAGTTCAAACTGCGAAAAGATCCGCAGTGTCCGGTCTGCGGTGAAAACCCAACTATCAAGGAACTAATCGACTACGAGGAGTTCTGCGGATTGGGAGCGCCGCAAACTGCGGCAGTGGAAGAAAAGGTGGATGAGATCTCAGCGATTGAACTGAACGCTCGGCGGCTGCGGGGAGACAACATTCAAATCATCGACGTTCGCGAGCCACATGAATTTGAGATCGCGCGAATTCCTGGCACGAAGTTAATCCCACTCAATCATGTTGTTGGACGGATGAATGAGATCGATCCGGAAATGGATACGATCGTGCATTGCAAAGGCGGAGTAAGAAGTGCGAAGGCGATTGAAGCATTGAAACGCGCGGGCTTCAGTGGAAAGTTGATCAATCTAAAAGGTGGGATTACTGCGTGGGCTGAGGATGTTGATCCCAGAGTGGCAAAATATTGAATCGAGAAAAAATCATTCTCTAATATTTTGGTATTGCCCATTTGTCATTTGAGATGAGCGCGTACTCAGGCCGCCATCCAACTAACGCTCGGAACAAACGAATGATTCTGTTCTTATTGCTCTGTCCCCAATACAACTAAAAGCTTAGCTAACGCTGATAAATCCCGCAGATCCAGCACCTCAACTGGTGAGTGGCTGTACCTTCCAGGCCACGAAAGACTCACATGAATTGCGCTGTAAGGAACAAACTCTGATCCATCAGTACCGCCGTTTGTTGCACCCACCTGAAGCGGAATTCTATTTACTCGCGCGAGTGAGGTAATCCGATCGAGTTCTGCCGGCGCAGCTACACTTGAATTGTCGAGGCCTCGAATCACTGCCCCACTGCCGAGCGGAGCGAACGCAAAGCGCGACGTTTCCGCAGGTGAGTCAGACGATACAAAGGTGTCGATGCTGAATACTCTTTTCACCATCGATCCATATCGCTTGGCCAAAGCAATCGCACCTTCGAGACCTGTCTCCTCACGAACGGACCACGCCAGAATCAACTTGTGTTTCAAGGTTGTGGGATTAATGCTGCGTGCCGCCAGAATTAGAGCTGTTGAACCGGCGCGGTCATCAAGCGCCCGAGCTGTGAAGCGAGTTGCGCCTAAACGTGTGGCATGTTTGTCAGCAGTGACTGACTGTCCAATCGACACTCCAAATCGCTTCAAAGTTGCACCATCAACTCCAAACCACGCAGTTGTGGCTTCTGGTTGCTTCGCCGTCGCTGCATCACGGGCTGTGAAAACCCCACGCAAATCGTTCTTGTCGGGCTGATCGAAATGTAGCAATGCCGGTTGACCTTCCCACAGCGATTGAAACATTCCGCCGCGAGTTCTCAGCGAAACCGTTCCATCGTCGGCTATGTTGGTGATCTCAAACCCCACTTCATCCTGGTGCGCAATGAACATTACCGGATCACGATCTGGTCCTACTTCGACAACGATGTTTCCCTCATTATCGGTCGATGCTTTTCGACGCGCCCACTCAGGCAGCGCAGCCATTATCTTTTCTCGGATAGCGCGTTCGTGACCTGACACGGAATAGGTATCTGCCAGCGATGTAAGGAGCGCCGCCGTTGTTGAGAACGCATCGACCGGCGGGAATGCCGCAGACCTGGCGGGAAGGGTTATCCATCGCTGGCCAGCTTGAACTCCAGCCGCCTTCTCAACAATCGCAAGTAATTCGTTCGCGTCCGCCATTTTTACACTCTCAACCAGTGATTTCCCAAACCTTACTTTGGGAGCAACGATCGAGAGCGAAGTCAGTCCGGTTGAGTCAGGGAGGTATGTTGGTTTTTCAACTTTGCGTTGAATAACCCCCTCATTTGAGGTTTCGAACGCCTCTCCGAGCACAGTAACTTGATCGACGCGTCCGAGCGATCGTAACCCTGCTGCCAGACCGACCTGACCAAAACTTCGTAAGGTGCTAATCAAAAAAATCGTCTCGCCGGTTGATACTTCGCCACGAGATGCGCTTGCAACCGCTGCACAGCCGACCCGTGCTGCAGCAGAAGGACCAGCCACATAATCTGCATAGGTCCAATTTGGAAAGTCTCGCACGAGAGGATCGAGCAACTTAATACCAAGCCGTTGCGCGTCGGCACGTGAAGTAGCACCTATATCAACCCAAACATCATCGAGTGTGGTTAATGGAGCGTTTGGCATGCGTCCGCGTTGAAGATGCGTACTCTTAACAGTAATCACTCCGAGCACACTCCCGCTGCGAGTGAGTATTCGTATTCGCTGTCCTTCGTGAAACTGTACCCAAAGTGGATGAGTACGAAGATTACCGGACTCTCGCACCCGCAAGTATCCATCGTCGGTGAACTCTGTGACCGCGAAACCCGGACGATCGATTCCACAAGCAACAACGCGCCGCGGATTGCCAGATCCTTTTCGCAAGATCAGGTTTCCGATGGCATCACGTTTCCAACCCGGAATCTCTTTTAAGAAGACATCCGTCGCTAGATATTCCCAGCCAGGAGGCGCGTCAAGCGCAAGCCAACTCGCCAGCGCGGTCTGATCGCCGGAGGCTTGTTGTGAGCTGGAATTGACGGCAGCGGATAAAGCGATAACGGCAAGTGCCGTCATCGTTGAGATGCGACAAAAGAGAGTTTTCATCATTGATGGGGAGGTCTTGAAATCGAAAAGGCGCCTGATGAACCAGATGCCTCTTCAAATATAGAACCGAACATTGATGGCACGATTATGGCTGACCAAAACGAGAGCGATATTCAGTCGAGACAATAAACGCTTTCACCATTTCTGCGTCTTGAAAGCTGCCATTGAAGTCGTTTAGTTTTTTGAGCCAGAACTGAAACCCCGTGTAGTTCGTGTCCGGAGTGGCATCCGGATTACGTCTCATATAACCGAAGTACTGCATCAGCACAAATGCAGGATTGAATTCCTGTTGTTTGAAAGCTGCGTTATCAACGACACGACGGAGCGCACGCACGCGCGCCGCTACATCAAGAGTATTGGTCGCACCCGCAAATTCGTCGATAGCGGCTTGTCGCTGAGTGTCACTGATAGTAATCCCCGTATTGAAGAAAAGCATGTCAACAAATTGAGTCGGAGTCAGGATAGTTGGATAGGCCAACGTAAAGCGAGATGTGCTTACAAACCCAGTTAAGTAGGCGACCTTATTTGTTTCTAACTGAGCTTCCCAGTTCGTGTTACCCACTATGACGCCGCGCGCGATTCGCTGAGCATCTGGCACAAACTCGGTGAACTTAACTGGGACAGGTTCACCTGGTCTATTGCCATATGCCGCTTTGTTTGTCCGGTATACAAAAAATCCCGTTTCTTGAAACTCAATGGATAAGAAAAATGCCGCTGAGACATTGATTCGTTTGACGTCTGCGCACTGCATGTTTCCACCGCACGATCCGATCTCATTCACCCAAAACGCGAGTCCACTTGGATCAGGCTCACGGTTCAAGAAATCGTGATAATGCTCGGTCACAAAAGCGATCGGGTTATCGATTTCATTTGTCTTCGCCTCAAACGGATCGTCAGTGATCTCGAGAGTTGCAGTTGAAGGAGTACCAAGCACTGCGCCGTTTGTTGGATTCGATAATGTAACCTGCACTCCTTCCAGTCCTTCAGTATAAGAGTCTTCTGTGATCAGTACTCTGAATACTTTGGAAGTCTCACCGGAAGCAAACTGAAGAGTGCCGATTGCAGTTGTGTAGTCGCACCGGGAAGAACCGATGCCATTAACCATTGCACAAGGAACAACTCCAAGTGAACCGCTCTGATCGGCGGTTTCGTAATGTACTGTAACCGCCTGGGTGGTATCGCCAGTTCTCTGCACAGTGATGCCAACTGAACCATTGTTCTCGGTAGTCACGAGTGTAGGTGAGAGAAAACTAATTACACCTCCTGAGGGGCTGGCACCGCTCGTGCCGACTCCGCCGGATCCTGAGGACTCTTGGGCTGACATTTGAGTTGCGAAGACGAGCAGTGAAGCAACCAAAAAGGATGAACGAAAGGCCTTGATGGCCAATAGTTGATACTTGAAGTTATTGAAAAATATCTTGAACACTTTTGTTCCTCTAGATTGGACCAGCGCATCAGGACGGAAGACCGTTGCTTCGCAGAATTCGCGAGAAAAAGATAGCAAACATCTCGACAAGCACACGCGTAGCGGGTCAGATATTCGTAAGTCCTAAATTCTCTTTTAGGGGTTTAGCGACAGCCCTTGTGGGGGAAGGGCTATCGCAAATGAGAACGCTGAGTCACTGACACCTTAAAACAGAAACTTATTCTTGGGGTAAGGGAGGTAAGGAATGAATCAAACGGCGCATGCGATCGGCAAATAACACATCGATCTTGCAAGGTTCAATTACCTTCGTTACTTCGCCCAGTCCGAACGTTGGGTGCATCATCGCCTGACCGGTTCGGTAAGTCCGAAAACGATCGTATGGAGCACCAGCTTTCGCTGTTGACTTCTTTGCACTATCGTCGGTAGCGGCACTACTTTTAAACGCGCTACGCTCTCCGCACTTTGGACAACTCACTCGAGAAATCTGTCCTCGTTTGGTAACGGAGACGACGACATGGCCGCGCACCTCATTACAAGTAATACATAGTTTTTCGACACGCTCGCCAACCGTAAATACTGGCTTTTCCATTAGTCATTCTCCTTATAAAAAATTCGTACTTGATTGAGCGCAGGATCTGATGAACGCATGTCCTCCAGATCCTGCTTGCATGCTCTATTTAGTTGTTGGGCTAGTAAGTCACTACTACCAACGTGGCTCGCGATTGCCGCCACCGCCGCCACCGCCGTAGTTGCCGCCACCACCACCGCGACCACCACCGCCACCGCCGTAACCGCCGCGACCACCGCCGCCGCCGCGACCGCCACCGTAACCGCCGCGGCCACCGCCACCACCGCCTCGACCTCCGCGATCTTCGCGAGGACGTGCTTCGTTAACGGTCAAATTGCGGCCATCTAATTCCTTCCCATTGAATTGTGCGATTGCTGCCTCGCCTTCCTCTTTCGAAGCCATCTCGACAAAGCCGAATCCACGCGAACGACCAGTGTCGCGGTCTTCAACCACAGATGCCGATTCAACTGTACCCGCCTGGGCAAACAGTTGTTGCAAATCCTCGCTGGAAGTCTTGAATGCGAGGTTGCCTACGTAAAGTTTCATGGACATGTAAATGCTCCTCTCCCGCTTGATCGGGAGTGTCAAAAGAAGCTTTGAATCGAAGTGGGCTCCGTTGTAACGGCAGCAGCGAAAGCTCGAGTTCGGATGCTCAAAGATGAGCGGCTTCTGTAGTTATGGTCAGGCCTGCTCTCGAATCATCCAAACGCCGCCGCCATCTTAACCGGGCAGGGGGCGCATCACCGTTGATGCGCGAGAGAAGGGATTAACGGGAGTTATGATGCACTACGATAGCATTGGTTGCAAGGAAGCGGATGTTCGCCGAGGCCGCAGTTCCCACAAAAAACCCAATATATTGTGCCTCAGAGCCCATCGCAGCGGGCGTCTAAGTCAACTTTTGTGAATAGCTCCACAATGCTCGGTCCTGAAAACAAGAAGGCGGCCGATGAGGAGCCGCCCCGATTTTTGGTCTCGTTTGAAGCTTAGCTAATCGACGTTGATGCCGAGACGGTCGGCACATTTGTATAGTGATAAACCCAGCACGCACGCAATCACGAGATTGAAATAGAACATTAGCGTTGCGCTGATGAAGTTTGCTGGAAGGTTGCCGACAAAGGGCAATGCAAACGGCGACAGTAAGAACGCTACGATTCCACTCAACATCAGACCCGTAAACTGAATCAGCGATACCATCCCGAATGCTTTGAAGTATGTCGAACGCATGCGCCTGATTGTGTCGAGTCCCACTAATGGATTGATGACTGATAAGAAGCTTTGCGTATAGCCTGCCACGGCCAGGGCCATTGGGTAATAAAAGACTAACCATACCAGCGAGATTAAGAGCAGTATCAGGATAAGAATTCCCGCGCCCAGGAAAGGCATCAATTGTCGCAATGTTCCTGCCGGATCGTTCTCCTTCGACTTGGAACGTTCTGCCTCGCGCGCTATCTGAGCCCCAGGTCGACTTTCATCAAGGCTCTTACTAGCCTCTTCCAATTTCTGAGGATCGGCATTCGGATCCGTTAACGTCGCAATGTCGTCACCTGTCAACCCTTGTTGGGCTGAGGCCGTCGCGTGTGGCGATTGAGGCGAAACTCCTCGCGTACCAACCACACCGAGAATCAGACAAATCACCAGGACGATTGTTGGACCAAATGACACAATGGTTATTGCAACGCCTAGCAAGATTGGTTGAACTACATCCTCCAACATAGAAAAAGCGCTGAAGTCGGGCATAAAATTTCGGTCAAGCCTGCCCCATGCGACCTGTCCAATCACATGAGAGATACAGCCAAACATCAGAATCCAGGCGATCAAGCTGCCGCGGAATCCTGCCAACAATAAAAAGCCATACAGCAGTGCACCACCAATTAATGCGGCCTTATGCTGGAATGGATATCCAAGTGCAGTTACAAAGTCGCGCATTCCAAAACCTGAACCTTGAAATTCGGAGCGCGCGGTTCTAGTTGTGACTTCTGAATAAGATTTACATAAGTCGCCGCACAAAGGGCAAACTGGAATTTTGCTGGTACCTATTAGTCGTGGACACTCGTCGCAGAATACTTCCGCACACATTCTGCAAACGTATTTTGGAGCCATGCCCGGATGGTTGTAACAGACCTTCGCAAGACCTTCGCGATAAGAACTGGACGTCACATGCGTCACATTTGAAGGTGATGCATCTACAGTTTTATCTACAGTAGACGGCGGTTGAGTTTCGGCCGGCGGCGTCTGCCATCCGCCGTTTTCAGAAGACGTCTCAACATCAGCGGGTTGTAGAGTCTCGACTTCTCCATTGAAGGCGCCTCTTAGTTTCGGAACACGTCCCGCGTCTATCCAATTTAGTGATCCTTTGCTGACCTTATCTGTAGGCAGAACTGCGCCTTCAAGAATCCATTGTTTGAGCGTCTCAAGGTCCGTTTCGAAGACTCCCTCATAAGTGGAGACGCGCCATTGCTCAGGTTGTGCGCTCATAATTGCTGTCCTGCTGAAGCACGCGGCATTACGCGATTGGTCGATTGGGCGGTGAGGTGGCGTAGAGATTGGCAGAAGAGCCGAACGCCTTTTTGAATACTAGACTGGTCGTTTTAGGGGAGTCAATGGATATTTTTGATTGCCGATTGCGGATTGCGGTCCGAACTGGCGATTCCCTGTACCTTAAATCTGCAGGCTTGAATCTGAGATCGGCAATCCGAAGTCTGAAATATTCATTGACTGTAACACCCCGCAAACCCCAGACTTACGCTCTCGTCTCGGAACAAGAAACTCTGACAACTGTGAGGTGATGATCCCCATGCGCTTCGGAAAAGTGTCTGCCCATTCCAGACTGCGTCCATTTGTGATTCTTCTGTGTCTCGTCTCTCTGCTGACAAGCGGCATAGCTTCGTTCCCAGCAGCTACGGTTCATGCCGACTCTGAAACGCAACAAGCCAAGACTGTTAACGTAAAACGAGCGCTGACTCACAAGGACTATGACTCATGGCGATCGATACAAGGATCACAGATTTCGCGTGACGGAAAATTCATCTCGTACGCGTATGTGCCGCAGGATGGCGACGGAGAGGTTGTCGTTCGCAATGTCGCGAGTGGTAATGAATGGCGTGCGCCGCGTGGGTATCATCCACCAGTTCCTCCACCTGATGACCCGGGTGCAAGCGTCGCGGAGTTCCAGGCTAGTCAAGCACGACTACTCCGTCCGACATTCACTTCTGATACTCGCTTTGTGGTGTTCGGAACAGAACCGTCCAAGGCTGAATTAAGCAAAGCGAAGAAGGACAAAAAGAAGCCCGAAGAAATGCCCAAGAACGGTATGGGTATTATGGATCTCAGCACTGGAAACGTTGTGAAGGTTGAACGAGTAAAAAGTTTTCAAGTGCCTGAGGATGGTGCCGGCTTTATCGCGTATTTACTCGAAGCCCCACTTCCTGAAAAAGCGAACCCTCCACCAAAGGAAACCTCGAGTCCGGCAGCTCCAACGGAAACAGCCGCTGCCACACCAGCGCCCGCTGCGGTCCGATCTCAAAATGGACGAGGTAACAAGAAGAAGGAATACGGCACCGACCTGGTCTTGCGCGACAGTTCCAACAACAACGAGCGAAAGTTCGCCGACGTTCTCGATTTCGCCTTTAGCAAAGATGGTAAGAGACTTGTCTTCGCAACGTCTTCCAAACGAGAAGATTCGAATGGCGTCTATTCTGTGACACCGCAAGCTGATGCTGCACCGACGACACTGCTAGTCGGGAAAGGAAAGTATCAACGGCTGACGTGGGATGAAGACAATACTCAACTCGCTTTTATCAGTGACAAAGATGATGCCGATGCGAAACAACCGAAGTTCAGTATCTACCACTGGAATCGGAAAGACGCGCCAGCGGTTCAGATCGTTTCAATTTCCTCACCGGGCTTTCGCAAAGATTATGTAATTAGCGACAAGGCGAACCTGAGTTTTTCGTTGGATGGGCATCGATTGTTTTTGGGAACCGCACCGCCGCAGGAGCCAGAGAAAACTGCAGAAGAGGAAATACCTGCCGATGAAAAGGTGATGGTTGATCTGTGGCACTGGAAAGACGATTACATCCAGCCAATTCAAAAGATCCGCGCAGAACAAGATCGGAACAGGTCATATCGGGCTGTTTACAACATCGAGGATAAGACGTTTGTTCAACTTGCAGACGAGTCGATGGAAAGCATAATCCCGTCAAATGATGGCCGAGTCGCAATCGGTGTAGACAATCGCAAGTATCGAGTGATGGCGGATTATGATCCAGGCTTTACTGATTACTACCTCATTAATACTGCGGACGGGTCGCGCAAGTCACTTTCCGCGAGGCAACGCGGCAATTATTCGCTCTCGCCAAATGCGAAGTATGCAATTTACTTCGATGGAAAAGATTGGCATTCCTATTCCATTGCCGATGGCCGGACTGCAAACCTTACGAGCAATATCAAGGCCCAGTTTTTTAATGAAGACAACGATACTCCGCAAACACCAGGTTCGTATGGAATTGGCGGTTGGACCAAAGACGATCGCGACGTCTTGATCTATGACCGCTACGACATCTGGCAAGTATCGCCTGATGGAACTAGTGCGAAGAATCTTACTAACGGCGTCGGCAGGAAAGAAAAGACGACACTTCGTTATGTTCGGCTCGATCCGAAGGAACGTGCAATCGATCCTGACAAAGTTATGTTGCTGCAGGCGGAGAACGAAGAGACACGCGATACTGGGTTTTATCGCACCAAGATCAATGGCGATGCACAACCCCAAAAACTGCTGATGGCGGCGAAAGATTTTGGCAATCCTACCAAGGCGAAGGATGCGGATGTTTTGATGTTAACGGCGTCGCGCTTTGATCAGTTTCCGGATCTCTGGGTCACTAGCCCTGAATTTCGCGATCTGAAACGGGTCAGCAACGGTGATGCGCAACGCGCACAATTCAATTGGGGCACCAGTGAATTAGTTAGTTTCAAGAATACCGATGGAGTGCCGTTGAAAGGGTTGTTGTTGAAACCGGAAAACTTCGATCCCAAAAAGAAGTACCCGATGATCGTCTACATCTACGAACGATTGACGCAGGGGCTGCACTCATTTCGTGCGCCTGGACCAGGCACCTCAATCAATCCAACATACTACGTAAGCAACGGCTACCTCATCTTCATGCCTGACATCGTTTATACGATTGGCTATCCCGGACCAAGCGCATTGAAGTGCGTGTTGCCCGGTGTTCAGGCGGTTGTTGATAAAGGCTTTGTTGACGAGAACAATATTGGTATCCAGGGACATAGTTGGGGTGGTTATCAAATCGCCTACATGGTGACGCAAACAAATCGGTTCAAAGCAGCAGCGCCGGGAGCACTCGTAGCGAATATGACGAGTGCCTACAGCGGCATTCGATGGGGAACTGGTCTGGCTCGGCAGTTTCAATACGAGCGCACACAGTCGCGCATTGGCGGAAGCCTTTGGGATTATCCATTGCGATTCCTCGACAATTCACCCCTGTTCAGAGCTGATAAAGTTCAGACTCCATTGCTGATGATCGCGAATGACGAAGACGATGCGGTGCCATGGCAGCAGGGCATCGAGTTCTTTCTGGCTTTGCGGCGCTTAGACAAAGAGGTCTACATGTTTAGTTACAACGGCGAGAAGCATGGACTCCGTCGTCGCATTGATCAGAAAGACTACACCCGTCGATTGCAGGAATTCTTCGATCATTTTTTGAAAGGGGCGCCAGCTCCTGAGTGGATGGAGAAAGGGATTCCATATCTGCAGAAGGAAAAGGAAAAAGAGAAATACCGGGCAACTGAAGAAGGGGACCAACCGTAACGGTGTGTTCGGTGAGAGGATGGCCCAGGGAGATCGGAGGTCGATCTCTAGATAACAAAGTTCAGCTTACTGCTCGCAGTCTTGCTTCGAGGTTTTCGCGACGACTGCGACTCAGCTTCAGCTGCCGACCATCCTCGAGGACAACGACGTAGTCACCATTAAAGTGCGGATGGAGTTCTTTGATGCGTTCAAGGTTCACAATGATCGAACGATGAATGCGTACGAAGTGTTGCGGATCGAGCTGCGCTTCCAGATCATGCATCTTCTCCCGCAGTAGATGCGCTTTCTTTCCAACGTGAAGTTTTGCGTAGTTGCCGTCTGCTTCAATCCAATCAATCTCATGAACCTTCAGTAACACAACTCGGCTCGCTAGTTTGATCATCAAGCGCGTGAGGTAAGGCGTCTGTCGAGTTGAGATTTGTTTTTGGCTTTCACGTTCTTCTAACAAAGCAAGCAGGCGTTTGCTGACCTTACTAATTTCTCGAGTTTCGATTTGAGCCTTAGCGCGCTGCAACGCTTGCGTGAATCTCACGTCGTCATACGGTTTAAGAAGGAAGTCGAGTGCGTGCACTTCAAATGCCTTCAACGCATATTGGTCAAAGGCAGTTACAAAAACGATCGCCTGAACGTGTTCCGCGCCGACGCGTTCGATAACATCGAACCCATCCATTTCGGGCATTTGAATATCCAGGAAGATCAGATCGGGACGTGAGATTTCAATGGCTTTGACTGCTTCTTTTCCGTTCCGACACTCACCAATGATTTCGATTTGGGAATCCCGTTCAAGCAGCAAACGAAGATTTCGTCGCGCCAGTGGTTCATCGTCAACGATTAGGGTTTTGATCTTCTCGGGCATTCCAAAGCAGGAGTGACACGGATGAGAAAG
>Ga0070671_100003111_pt1 | contig 12924 bp, 10 predicted proteins | sample KBSS73metaG_FD_65341 | JGI IMG/M metagenome (GOLD analysis project Ga0070671, IMG submission 65341) | Switchgrass rhizosphere microbial communities from Kellogg Biological Station, Michigan, USA - KBS S7-3 metaG | ecosystem: Host-associated > Plants > Roots > Rhizosphere > Soil ...
GTCTCCGCCGCAGGCTCAAAGCCATTTTCCAAAAGCGCGTCAAGCGAGACAGTTTTGCGTTTCCGGTATTCATCGACGATGAGATTGTTCAAAATGCGCAACAGAAAAGCTTTCATGGCTACCACTTGGCCGCCGCCAGTAAGATACGCCCAGGTTTTCATAAAAGTTTGTTGGACTAAATCCTTGCCTACTTCGCTGTTGTTGAGCTTCCTTAAAGCAAAAATATGGAGCAGTCGCCCGTATTCCTGGTAAGCGTTTGTTAAAAGGCTATTTATTCTCATTTCTTGCTGGGCAGTCATATTTAAGCTATCGTAAATTTAATCTTATTTTAATAATTATATACCCTCCTCATTATTGAGTCAAGGTATTTAATGCACATTTTGTTAATTAAACTGTGGAAAAGTTAATATAATTTTAATTATATTAGAAGGAATCCTTGCAAAAACAAACCAAAGTTGCTATAAATAATATATGACAATACTCGTAGTAGAAGACGAAAAAAAATTAGCCGCAATCTTGAAGAAGGCCCTGCAGGCGGAACGGTATTCCGTGGATGTAGCCTATGACGGCGAAGAGGGAGTGCATAAGGCCATGAAAAACAATTATTCCCTGATACTTCTCGATATCATGCTGCCCAAAAAAGACGGCCTTACCATTTGCCGGGAGCTCAGGGAGAGGCAAATCCATACGCCTATCATAATGCTTACCGCCAAAGGCACCCTCGAAGACAGAGTGGCCGGCCTAGACTTCGGCGCAGATGATTATTTGATAAAACCATTCGGCATGAGCGAGCTTTTTGCGAGAATCCGCTCCGTGCTTCGCCGCCGGAAGACGACTGATTCGGATATGGTCAAAGTCGGCGACCTGGTTATGGACAGAAAAAAGCACGAAGTTTCCCGGGCGGGCGTCGTCATACCGCTCACTCCCAAGGAATACAAACTCCTTGATACTCTCCTTTCGAACCAAGGCGAGGCGATAAACCGCCGAAAATTGATTGACGATGCTTGGGGACCCGAGTTTGAGGAAGCAAATAATGAACTAAATGTCCATATAAAATATTTGCGCACCAAGATAGACAGCAAAAAAAATAAGCCTTTAATTCACACTATACGAGGCGTAGGTTTTGTACTGAAGGAATAATTTATATACTCTTTACTTCTTCTATTTTTGTGGCAGGATGGGCAAAGGAGGCTCTTTTTTATGAAGAATAACTTGTCCATAAGCACAGAGCTTGTGGCTACTCTTACCCAAGAGCAGCGACAAAATCTAGCCCGCTTGTGGAACAAGCGGGTTTTGCATCCTTTGGCGTTTATCCCTCATGATGAACGCGCGCATGTTACCCCGGAAGAGGCAGAGAGTCAGAATGCTTCCTTCGGAGTCTTTTCCACCTCTTGCTTAAAAGAGGTGTTAGGGCAGACAAGCAAGAGAGAACGGTACAATAACCTGTATTCGCACAAACGCGTGGTAGCGGCAGGCTACGGTCGGGGTTACGATTCAAATTGGCTCAAGGAGGCCGCTACAGCCGGGCTCAAAGTCCTATGGATAGACGTTTCGGACGTCGCCACGGATTGGGCCTGGAAGGACCTTCAGCACCAGGCTGGGAAAGCGAGGGCGGAAGGGATAGAAGTGCCCGGAATCAATGTGTGGAACAGTGAACTCCACGCCGCACTTAGAAACCCTGGAATGCGCCTCGACCTCGAAAAGGTTAAAGGTTGGTTTGCGGCGAGAACTCTGGGTTGCTTGTCGAAACAGTACAAACAAGCAGTCCCGGAAGTCCTACGCATAATGGGTCAATCTATCTCGAAAGAGTGCGACTCGGAAAAAACAAACTGGATTGTGCTAGTCAATGCTTTCCGCGAAGACAATCCCGGTCACCAGGGCAGAACCAGCGATTTGCCCCGCCTCACACAGGTAGAGAAATGCCTGCGTGAAGGCGCAAACCGTGAAGTAAAGCTGGAAACGTGGGGTAGTTATCGCTACTTCACAAAACATTGCCGGGCGATCATCGCATCCGCCCGCTAAAATTGGCGAACGACACGAGCTATGCTCTTCTTTCGCCAATTTATTTGTGTGTTAATATAAATATATGCTTTCGGACAAACTGACTTTATTGAATGAAGCAGTCTTGAGCTGCTTGGGCGAGGCAGATGAAATAAAAATAGCAAAAATGTTTGCAAAAGTAGGCTTAGAAGTACTGGAAGCGGATTTCGGCTTGGTTTGGCTGAATACCTCTGCTTCTCCAACCCTAAAACTGGTCTACAAAAGTGCCAACATTCCCTTTACCCCCAATGAACCGAGAAAAGACGGCCATAATCACGCTGTGCTTAAAAGAGGAATACCGTATTATGTCAGCGACATCAACACCAAGCCCGGAGCACGCCATCTTTCTAAATATATAAAAAGCTTTGTCATAATTCCTATCTCTTATCAAAAAGAAGTATATGGCACTATCATATTTTGCTTTGAAAAGCCGGAACCCTTCGCTCGAGAGAAAAAAATCTTGTGCGCTTTTATAGGCAATAGCGTAGCGCAAGCTACAAAAACAAACCGTTTGATTAAAACGGATATTATGCTCGCGGAAGAGCGCAAGAGGACGGAATTCATTGCAAACGCCATGCATGAGCTTCGCACGCCGCTCGCAATAATGCGGGGCTATATCGACCTCGCACTTATGAATAAAGGCGGGCTCAAAGCCATACCGAGCACGCTTAAAGTCGTCACCCGGGAAATAGACCTTTTGGCCAGAATTTTGAAAGATTTGGAACTCATTACCACTTCAAGCGCGAATTATTCCGAAAATATTATCGAATTTAAGCCCGTCGACCTTTCACAGACTATCAAAACCATAAAAATAAGGCTCACTCCCCTTGCAGTCAAAAAAAATATCCGCCTACATATCAAAGAAAATAAAAAGGCTGCTTATATTATAGAGGGAGATAAAATATATCTTGAGAAATTGTTTTTGAATTTGATTAAGAATTCAATTACCTACGGCAAAAATAATGGCAAAACTATTATAGAACTCTCCGAAGGTAAAAATAATATCATAGTCAAAATAATGGATGATGGCATAGGCATAGGCAAAGAAGACCTGCCAAAGATATTCGAACGCTTCTATAGGGCGGACAAAGCTCATAGTGAGTCCCGTTCGGGGCTGGGGCTTTCTATCGCCAAATGGGCAGCCGTAGTCCACGGGGGTAAAATCAGCGTCAAAAGCAGGAAAAACAAAGGCAGTATTTTCACCGTCACTATGCCTATCAAGCATACTAAGATTAAATAAAAGTTAAAGTTATAAACAGTTTATAAACATAATTACGCATATTATGAAGTTTTTGTGTTTGACTTCTGTTTCTAAAATTTATAAAATATTAAAGTTAGGTTAAATTTATTGTATGTAAAATTAAAGTCGAAAATTGTCACACTTTAATTAGAACAAAAATTTATGCTTAAAAAAGTAAGGAGAGATTGGGCAAATGCAGAAATTAAAAGACTAGCCGGCCATAACACTATAAAACCAGTGATAATGTGTAAAAGCTGTTATTCTTTTTATTATAAAAACTCCTGGAACCTTAAAAAACCCGCGTATTTGAATGATTACCCCGAAGAAGAAGTATCCGTGCGGCTGACAAAATGCGGCGCATGCCTAGAAGAAGAAAACGCGGAGTACGAAAGAGAGTCTAGCAGCTTTATGGTAGATAGTGACCAAGTTTGGTAAATGTATTAAAACTAAGAAACACCAAGCAGCCCTGCAATTTTGGGCTTGTTAAAACCTACTGTGAGCTCATCATCAATAATGATGACCGGCACACCCATTTGCCCTGATTTTTCAATCATTTCGCGCCTTTTGGCGATATCTGTAGCGACGTTGTATTCGGTATAGGCCATGTTGTGCGCCTTGAAAAATTCTTTCGCAATATGGCAAAAATGGCAAGTGGGGGTGGAATAAATGGTTATATTTTTCATATTCTTTAGTATAACATACCTGTCAATAAGGAAGAAGATTGGTGCGGTCGGCGGGAATCGGACCCGCGCCCGATGCTTGGGAAGCACCAGTTCTGCCACTAAACTACGGCCGCATATACCCTACTTTACAAGATTTATCGGGCTGCCGGAAGCGAATGCGTGGATATCTTCGATGGTGGTTTTTATTATCTCCCCTTCCGCCTCTTGGGAATAAAACGCTATATGGGGCGTAATTATCACGTTCTCCATAGCTATTAACTCGCGGGCATCTTGTACGGGCTTACTTTCAGAGTTAGTGCCAGATTTTAGGTCTCTCTCACCTTCGATAACATCAAGTCCTGCACCCGCTATAGCACCACTCTTCAAGCCTTCCAATAAAGCCTCCGTGTCTATTAAATCCCCGCGAGCGGTATTTATGATGTAAGCGCCTTTTTTCATCAAGGGCATATTTTCTTTATTTAATAAGTGATGATTTTCTTTAGTATACGGCGCATGAAGAGTAATTATATCGGATTGCTGTAATAATTCTTCAAGGCTTGTGTATACAAATCCGTTTTCTTCTGCAAAATTATTATCCGGATAAGGGTCGAAGGCAACCACTTCCATGCCGAAGCCCTTCGCGATTTTGACGGCATTTTTGCCAATTCTTCCCGTACCTATTACGCCCAGCGTCTTTCCAAAAAGGTCAAAGCCTCGCATGTCGGCGAAAAAATTAAAATCAGGCGAATTTCGAACGTATTTATTCGCAAAAGCAATCTTGCGTGACAAATTTAAGATAAGCCCAAAAGCAAATTCGGCCACCGTGTGCGGGCCGTAAGCGGGCACGTTCGTGATGGTGATTCCCTTCGCTAAAAGCGCTTCTTTATCTAGGTGGTCAAAACCCGTGGAACGAGTCACGAGGAGCTTCAAATTAGGTAGGGCGTCCACTACTTCTTTGCTCACAGCAGAACCGACAAAAACAGATACTATCTCTGCGTCTTGTGCTTTATCAACATTTTCTACACTTAGTTTCTCTTCAAAAAATTCAAGCTCGAAATCGGCAAGGCCGGCTCTAAAGTAATTTTCTAAATCCTTGGACACTTCAAAAAATGCTATTTTCATAAGCCTATTTTAACACACTATTTAAATAATTTTCTAAGAAAAGAAATGAAGCCGCCGGTCGAAGCTTCCTGCGACAGGGCCGCATTTTTATCGTCCACTACCACTATCAAGCCTTCGCCCGCCTTGGCGACCGGAAATCTTTCCCGTATGCTTTCTTCCTTGCCTTCATCCGTGCTTAGCTTTGCAATGTCAGATTCAAATTTGGTTTTTTGCGCTTCAAGCTCCGCTACTTTCGCCTCCGCCAGTTTCCTGTTTTTTATAGTGAGTTCCATCTTGTTGAAAAAACTTATTACGGTCCAGATAAAAAATAAAAGAACAATGGAAAGGAAAATCAAAAAAGGAGGTGACTCGAAAATATTGCGCCATCTTCTGTTGGGTTGAAAATTCCTCATGATGTGATACATTAAGTATATGCTTTTTAACAAAAAACATCAAAAGAGGCTCCAAGTCATCTGGGGCATACTAAGCATTCTCATCATCCTGAGCATGATATTATTGTATTCTCCAATCTTTAAATTAAAGCAGGCTCCGACGCCTGCACCTGCGCTGCAATAGCATTTATTATTCCGCGCTTTTCATCATTTTTAGGAAAACCTCTTGGGGAATGTTGACCCGGCCGCGCTCTTTCATCTTTTTTTTGCCCTTTTTCTGCTTCTCACGGAGCTTCATCTTGCGGGTTATATCTCCCCCGTACATATGCTGAGTCACATCTTTTTTCATGCCGGATTTTGTACGCGAAGATATAATACGCCCTAGAGCCCGGCCCTGGATTTTGAGGGTAAACATTTGCCGAGGCAACAGCTCGTCCAGTTTCAAGACCGAATTTTCGGCTTCCTGCTCCACTCTTTTTTTAGAAACCACTTTGGAGAAAGCCGGCACTATCTCATCTGCGACCAGGATATCGAGCCGGGTCACGTTCGCCTCCCGCATTTCCCCCATTTCATAGGAAATAGAACCATAGCCCGAGGAAGCGCTTTTGAGTTCATCGAAAAAATTGCGCATTAGCTCGCGGAGCGGCATTTTTACAGATATAGAGGAACGGTGCTGCGCGCCACCCTGGCCGAAATTTTCCGTCTCGCCTATCTCTGCTTCGTGCTCGAAAAGCATCTGCATAATATTGCCCAAGTATTTTGCGGGAGTTATTATTTTCACCGCCACCCAAGGCTCCAAGACTTTTTCTATGCTGCTGTCATCCGGAAAAAAGTACGGGGAATAAATCTTTTCTTTCTTGCCATTCTTAAGCAGCTCTTCATAAGTGATAGAAGGAGTGGTAATGACAAGCTCCAAATTGAACTCTCGCTTCAAGCGTTCGGTGATGATTTCCAAATGAAGCATGCCTAAAAATCCACAGCGGAAACCTTTACCGAGAGAACCCGAGGCTTCTTCCTCGTAGGAAAAGGCCGAGTCCGAGAGTTTGAGTTTTCCGAGGGCAAGCTTGAGTTCCGCAAAATCATCCGCATCCTCCGGAAAGACACTAGCCCATACTACCGGCAATGGCTCCATGTAACCAGAAAGCGGCGGCAAAGGATTTGCCGCTTTGATGATGGTGTCCCCCACGGAAGCGATTCCGGGTTTTTTTATGCCGGTAACTATATAACCCGTGTCGCCGGCCGACAAATAATCCCGCTGGGTTTCTTCGGGTGAAAAAGTGCCGACTTCCAGCGAGTTGAATTTTTCTTTTGAGCCGGCAAAAATCAAGCTTTCCCCTTTTTTTATTTTACCGTCGAGCACCCGTATAAAGACGATTACTCCGCGATGGTTGGAATATTTGAAATCAAAAACAAGCGCGCGAAAATTGTTGTCTCCTTCGTAGGTAGTTTGCGGCGGAGGTATTTTTTTAACTATTTCTTCTAAAAGCCTGCCTACTCCTTCGCCAGTGCGGCCGGAAACTAATAGAATTTCGTCAGGATTGCAATTTAAAAGCTCTACCACTTCTTCCTTTATTTCATCTACCCTAGAGAGCGGTGAATCTATCTTGGAGAGTACTGGGATGATTTTAAGCCCGCTATTTCGGGCCATATTGAGCGTAGTCAGAGTTTGCGCCTGTACCCCTTGGGTAGAATCCACGAGCATTATAGAGCCCTCTACGGCCTTTAAAGCGCGGGAAACCTCGTAAGAGAAGTCTATATGCCCGGGCGTATCTATCAAGTTTAAAACGTAATTTTGAGCCTTATTTCCCTCTTTGAATTCGTATTCCATGCGCACCGGCTGCATCTTGATGGTAATGCCCCGCTCCCGCTCGAGCTCCATGGTATCTAGCACTTGGTCGCGCATCTTGCGCTCTGGCACAGTGTGTGTAATCTCAAGCATACGGTCCGCCAAGGTGCTCTTGCCGTGGTCTATATGCGCGATGATTGAAAAATTCCGGATATGACTTAAATCCATCCCGTTATCTTAACAGAAAACCTCTAAAATTTCAGCATAAATTAGAAATGCCCGCCGTTGACCGAAGCCGCGGCGAGCATTTACTTTGATGGCCGAGAACAGGATAGTTCACGGCGAGGGCAATTTTCCGGGCTGGCCGAAGAGACGCAAAATCGCACGCTCGATTCCTTGGCTAATACGTTTTGAGAACGTAGCCAGTAAACATAGAATCGCTAGCAATACAAACACAAAGCCAATCACAGTCAGACCAATAACTAGCCAGGACAGGACAAGTATACCCATGAGAACCTCCAAAAGGACTCAATCTCGTTGAGCACTATAACACTTTATTGGATAGTTGTAAATAGATGTTTTACTCTAAAAATCCGCCGGTTTGGTGGTTCCAGAGGTCGGCATAGAACCCATTTTTTTCTAGAAGTTGTTTGTGGGTTCCTTCTTCTACAATTTTGCCCCGGTCGAGGACGATAATCCGGTCCATCTTTTGAATGGTAGACAAGCGGTGCGCTACTACTATATTTGTCTTGCCTCTCATGAGCTCATTGAAGGCTGCCTGTATGTAGTACTCGCTGATGCTATCGAGCGAACTCGTGGCTTCGTCGAGCATGAGAATCGGAGAATCCTTGAGCATAGCGCGCGCTATGGCCACTCTTTGCCTTTCTCCCCCCGAGAGTTTCACTCCCCGTTCGCCTACCAAAGTATCATAGCCATGCTTGAGGTTGAGTATGAATTCATGCGCATAAGCTTTCTTTGCGGACTCTATTATTTCTGCCTCTGTTGCACCGGGTTTGCTGTAGGCTATGTTTTCCCGGATGCTCCGGTGAAACAAAATGGGCTCTTGGGAGATATAAGAAATACTCTCCCGCAGGTCGTCTTGTTTTAGATTTTTAATATTTTGGCCGTCGATCAAAATCTCCCCGCCGGTTATATCCAGGAACCGCATCAGGAGTTTGGTCAAAGTAGATTTTCCCGACCCGGAATGGCCCACCAGGCCGATTTTTTCGCCCGCCCGGATTTTCAGGGAGAAATCATCAAAAACGGCCGTACCATTGGGGTAAGAGAATTTCATGTTTTTTATTTCTATGCTGCCGTTTTTTATCCTGGACTTTTCAGGATTTGGCGCATCGAGGACATCGGGCACCCGTTTGAAAATTTCTACCATTTCTTTCATGTCCGAAAGAGCCTTGGTAAACTTTGTGCTCGCCTGCCCCAGGTCCCAAAAACTATTTGCAATGGTTGCCGAATAACTTTGCACCAGCACGAATAAACCTGCGGAAATAGTGCCCTGTATCCAAAGATACCCGGTGATGAGGGCGACAGCTACTTGGGCGGTCATAGAAATGGCAGACTGGATTGCATTTATCTTGTTGCCGAAAAGCCACGCCCTCAAACGCAATCTCGCTTCTTTGCCTGTTATTTCCTTAAATCCTTCAATTTCTCTACCCAAAGCTGAAGAAGCTTTAATGGCAAGAGCATTGGTAATAGCATCGGCAAGAGAGGCCGTAACTCTTGTATCTGCAGCGGCTTCGGCCACATCGTATTCGAGTTTTTTACGCGACATTAAAAGCACGATTAAGATATAGAACATGGACATAAAGAGGAAAATAATCGCGATGATTCGGGCTTGGGTGAAAAATACAATAAAAACGGAAACAAGTAGAATGAAACAATTCCAAAAACGGTCAATGATGATGTCGTGCATGACTTCAAAAGCCCGCACAAATTTTCTCGATTTATTCACTAAGGCGCCGGAAAAATTGTCTGCAAAAAACATATAAGAGTGCCCATGCAGTTTTTTAAATGAAAAATCATGCAAATCCTTGATTACAGAAGATTGAAACTTCGAAATCAAATGCTGGGTAATTCTTCCAAAAGCCCACGCCACAGGCAAAAGAGCTATGATTAAAAAAATACTTTGAAACAGCGAATGAGCCAAGAGCGCCCTATCTGTGCCGCTGTTTGATATGACATCGATAATCCTTTTGTAAAAAATTGGAAGGACAATCGCCGCGGAAATAATGCGTAAAGCGCTAAACAGAAAAATGGCAAAAAATTGCCATTTATATTTCATGACAATCGGCTTTATATATAAAATTGTATTCTTTACACTGGACATAGTTCAGAAAAGTCGGCCTAAACTTAAGCCAAGTAGAATTTTACCAGAAAAACGTTGAAAAACCTATAGATTCAAAGGTGAAATTGAGATTAAAGCACTTCCTGGGAAGGAGCGATGATTTTTGCTTTCCAAAATCTACTGCGGAGCGCTTTGAGCACATCGGTGAGCTCTTCGCTCCCCAAAAGATACAATACCAAAATTGCGGCACCTATTCCTAAAATTCCCGAAAGAAAACCCTGCATAAAAACCCCGATAAACGTATTGGTGCCGAAAATAGGAGAGAAAATATTCAAAAATACATAGGCCACCAGCCCCAAGAAAAAAGAAGCGCCGAGGCTTTGAAAAAATGTTTTGGTAATAAACGATTCTCCTTTCATGAAATCCTTACGCACAAAAATCCAATGAACAATAGCGTTCAAAATAGTGCCGATGGCATACGCGAGCGGCAGCATCAGGACTTCCGTGCCGGGTATGTCACTTACTTTGAGCGCCGACTCGATAAAGAACCGGAACAAAAGCACATTTTCAAAAAGATGTATGAAGACATACGATAAAATTATAATCACCATAGAACAGGAGAAGTTCACGATAAGCGGGCGCTTGGTGTCGCCGTTTGCATAATATGCCCGGGATAAAAGAGTAATCATCCCCTGCGCCACGATGGAAACGGAGAAAATAGCCAGGCATGCGGCCACTAAACGGGTATTCTCCCAGGAGAAGGAGCCGGAACCGAGAATTACCCTCACTATCTGGGCGCGGATGACTATGAAAAGAAAAATCACCGGCAACGACCAGAATACTATAGCCCGGCCTGCGGATTTGAGATGTTTTTTAAATTCATCCATTTTGCCTGCGGAGACGGATTTGGCCAAGGTAGGAAATGCAGCCACGGCATAAGATATGCCGATGATGTTGAGCGGCACAGATTGCAGATTGAACGCGAAGTTAAAAATAGAAATAGAACCGCTTTTTAAAAACGAAGCGAGAGCGATGATGCAAATGAGCGCAATATTATTGAACGCCATGCCCATAGTCCGAGGAAGCGATGTGAGCGCGACCTGCTTTATATCTTGGAAATTTATTTTTAAAGAAAATCCGGGTGTAAAACCGGAACCGTGCGAAGAAAGGGCTTGGACCCCAAAATGCATAAAAGCGCCGAAGGCAACCCCGAGCGCAAGCCCATAAATTCCGAAAAAAGGATAAAAAAACAAGACGCCGGTGATAATGCCAATGTTATAAAATACGGGGCTAAGAGAATAGATAAAAAATTTACGAAAAAGCTGGGTAACCGTGCCGAAAAGGTTCGACAGGCCCATCAAAATCGGTGAAAGCAGCATTATGCGAGAGAGCATCACTACCTTGGCCTGATATAGGGGGGTAAAGCCTGGGGCGATAAAAGGAGCAAGCTTGGGCATGAGAAGAAATGCAAAAAAAGAGACCAAGACCATAACACACAAAAAAACGGTAAAAATATCATTTAAATATTTGCGCGCTTCTGCAGTGACTTTTTCTCCGTCCATCTTGGCCACCAAAAAAGGAATGATGACGGTGATGGAAGCGAGCGAAGCAATGCAAATAAAAATAAGGTCTGGTACTCTAAAAGCCGCATAGTAAGAATCTAATGCCGGGGAGGGCCCAATAAAATGAGCAATGGAGCGGTCTCGAAACAGAGCCAAAAGCTGGGAGAGAAACGCAAAAAAACCCAAAAGGAGCGCAGCTTGGTTTACATTGCCATATTCTTTGCTAAAGATACGCAGAAGCTTATTCATCCCTACTTTTATTGGGCCGAAGGAGTAGGAGTCGGGGTGGCCGAGCCGTTTCTCAAGTCATCAACATATTTTATTAAATTTTTGTCGTTAGGCGCGAAAGACAGAGCGGTTTGCGCATAATATATCGCTTTATCCAAGTCCCCTTCGTTTTTGTATATCTGGGCGAGAGTAATGAGAGCATCCACATAGTCAGGCTTTAAAGCAAGCGCCTGGTTGGCATAGTCCTTGGCGTCTTTATTTCGCTCCAAAGCGGTGGATATGTTTGATAAAACTAATTTAAGCCGGGGATTTTGAGGGTTCAGGTCGGAAGAAGTTTTATACGCATTTAAAGCTTGTTCATATCCGTCTTTCACCCCGATCAACCCCGCTGTTTGAAAGACATTTCCCAGCATCTGAAAATTGAGATAATTTTTACCGTCATACACCGTAGCCAGCTGTGCGCCCGATACTGCTCGGTCTAAGGTGGTTTGCAGAGCAGCCTGGTCTGATTCGGACAAGGAGCCTCCTTTGCCTGCAATTGAATTTAATTTCAGCAGATACACCTGTGCATACGTACGCAGGTACAGGTCGTTCTTGTTTAAAGACAATGCTTTATTTATATTTGTTTCAGCGGAAGGCACATCTTTGGCCGCGAGGGTCCTGGTGAAAAAAGGCACGGATGCGAAACGCTCTATATATTTAAATCCCAGAGCCGCCGAAGCAATCATTAACAAAACAAGCACCAGCATGAAGAAAAAGCTCTTTCTTTGGTCGTTTAAAAATGATAAGGAAATCTCCCCCTTATTGTAACTTTTGGAAACCAGCCCGATGAATATACCCCCGAAAACCATTGCGAGTAAAAATATCACGGTGCCGGTAAAGTAAAAGAAAGACGAGATAAACAGATAAATAGACAGGAAGAAAAAGGACACCGTCTCTAGGCTGATGTTGTTTTTAATCGTAGAGAAAAGAGATTTTATGCCTGCTACTATCAGAAGCAGGAAAAAAACCACAAGAGCCAGAATCCCCAAAACTCCGGTCGTAGCTGCTAAAGTAGGCACTACGCCCAAGCCGGAATTAAAGGAAACGTCCCAAAATGCAGTGGTATTTATAACTGCAGGCTTGTAAAGCGCCCAGGCATCTGCAAATCTGTTAGGTCCCATGCCCAAGAGGGGGTGACTGCGAAGCACGGACTTGGCTACGGCGAGCGTAGACAATACAGAAGGACTGACCTCATTGTTCGGTATCCTAAGGGTAGGCGGAAAAATGCCCACGATAAATCCGGAAGAAGTAAAAAATAAGAGCGAGAGAAGCACAATGATAAAAGAAAAAATCGGGAAATTTATTTTGCCTTCGGAATGATTTTTACCGACATTTATGGAGAGCTTATAAATAAAAATAAGCAACGCGAATATTCCCAGAATTTCCCAGACAAAAGCAAAATTTATTATGGCAATCAAAACAAGGGAAAGAACTATGAAAGCTCCCAGAATTATTTTCAGCAATTTCGGTACGGAAAAAAACTCTATTAAAAATAAAGAAGATACTATATAAAAACCCGCAAAAATGCCAAGAGCATTCCACGAGCCTAAAATATTGTCCGTCTGCCCTACT
>Ga0070671_100003112_pt1 | contig 12921 bp, 11 predicted proteins | sample KBSS73metaG_FD_65341 | JGI IMG/M metagenome (GOLD analysis project Ga0070671, IMG submission 65341) | Switchgrass rhizosphere microbial communities from Kellogg Biological Station, Michigan, USA - KBS S7-3 metaG | ecosystem: Host-associated > Plants > Roots > Rhizosphere > Soil ...
AAAATCATGAACTCGGAGCGGAATGTCCCTCAGAGGTTCGCCGGCCCCATGGAGCAACCCCCGACCGAAGGACCGGGCGCTGAATTCCTAAAAATAGCCGAAGATAGAGTATCCACGGGCATCGATCCGCTCTATGTCGGCGAATTGGTTCGGGAGGGGATTGAGCAGGATTGGCCCTACATCTTCACTGACAATGAGTTCGAGCCATTAGTCGACGAACGGTTCGCTGCAATAAAGCGGGGCTTTGATCGCATCCGCGGGAGAGAACCACGGCGTTGAAGTAAAACGATCCCTGTAAATCGGTATGCGTCGGCCTCAAGTCCCTTTGGGAAGAGGCGCGGAGCCACCGACGAAATTTTCGGAAGAGACCAGGCTTTCATCCTGCCCCGACCTTCAGCTTGAGCAGTGCATCCGCGTTCTTGTGCGTGAACTTTGCCATGTCGGCCGGGGCGAGCGAGATGCCGTCAAGAAAGTCACGACCCTTTGTGTTGGGGGCGTACGGATAGTCGACCGAGAACACGATGCGGTCGATGCCAAAGGTTAGCAGCGCAGCGAGAAACGGCGGCTCGCTGAAGATACCACTGGTCGTGAGCCAGACCTGGTCGAGGATGGTGCGGCTAATGGGCCGCTTCAGGTGCTCGATGTCCAGCGCGGAGACCTCGTCAATGCGCGCCAGCATCACCGGCAGCATTTCACCCATGTGGCCGATGATGAGCCGCAACCGCGGATGTCGATCCAGCGTCCCAGCAAGCACCATGCGAAGCACGTGGATCGCCGTCTCCGAATGCCATCCCCACGCGGCAGACTCGAGCACGCGACCCGCACCCGGCTCCAGATTGGAGTAGTAGGCCTGCCGCACCGGCTCGGGTGGAAGGTGCGGATGGATGTAAATCGGCACGTCGAGCTCCACGGCCGCCGCGAGGAGACCATCATAGCTCGGGTGATCGAGGAAGCGGCCCTCAGTCGTGCCGTTGATGAGCGCACCCACGAAGCGCAGGTCCTTTACGGCGCGCGCGAGCTCATCAGCGCAAGCGTCGGGGCTCTGCATGGGTAGCGCGGCGAAGCCCGCTAAGCGGTCGGGATGTCGGGCGATGGCCGTCGCCAAGTGGTCGTTCATCTCGCGGGCCATGGCGACACCGTCTGACCCAGGCAGGAGATCGGGGCCGGGACCGCTGTTCGAGAGCACCTGAACGGTAATGCCAGCCTCGTCCATCGACTTCAGTCGTTGCTCGCCAATCTCGGGCAGGAGTTCGAGCGGGTTCGGGCCATGCGCAGGTGCCTTTCGCGGCCGGAAGCCCCGGCGGCTGATTGCGTTCGGATCAACTCGGCGGACCAGGGCTGGAACCGCAAAATGCTCTTCGAGCGCCACGACACGCATGGGTCATTTTCCTCCGCTTCCTCGGTAATCTTGGTGCATCCGTTTCTGCCCTCCGGCAAGCCGGGACGGCGTCTTTGAGCGCGACCACGGCATGTTACCGATGTTCTCACGACGGTGACCTTAGGAAGGGCCCAACGAGCACGCGGCGTGAACCTGACGTGCGCAACTCACCGCATACACCAATGTGTAATTGCGTGCGAAAGGAAACCAGCGACTAATTGCTAGAGGTCGCTTCCACTCGCCAACTGTCCCAATCCTAATCGGCGAGCGGTTCGACAATTCATGTCGTAACTGAGGGAGGCAGTAGATGGCAAGTATGTCTGCAAGTCTTGGCATCGCAACGGGATTTGCCGCGGCCTCGATGCTCGCGGTGGTCGGCGCTGCGCCCGCAGCAGCACAGCTTGGCTGGGACCCGTCCACGGGGCCTATAAAATATCTTCAGTATGATTTGCCATACTACAAATCGCCGCTAGTTCCCCTCACGGCACATACTTATTCCCGGCCCGAACGCCGCTTAACCCTTGGGCGCTATAAGGGTCTGTACAACTACGCGCCAGACAGTGTCGCAGACGCGCCACCAATGGTTGGGGCTGGCACGCCGTTCATCGGGTACGACCTAACACCGTTTTAGAACTTGGAGCCTGTGTCGCGCTCCCGACGACAACTCGTCGACGCCTTCGCCTGTTCAGATCTCAATGTGTCGAACCCTTCGGTAAACCAACCATAGACCGGGAGCGAGAAGCTCGCGCGCGTTCTTCCGCTTCTCCTGATCGCGCCAGAGCCGCGCCATGCTCATCGCGGCGCGGAGTTTCCAGGACTTTGCCTGCTGGATGCTGGTCCACTCGGGCGGAGCAATGGGAGCAGCCGGAAGCGTCCTCAATCTCAGCTGCTCGGCACCCGCACCAGCACGCAACCCGCGATGCGCAGGGAGCCGTCGTCGAGCCGACGCACGAGATAATACGCTGTGGTCGTCGCCCCCTCATCGTCGAAAAGCGTCATCCGATAGGTCGGCAACCCGCGAAACGTCACGATGTCGAGAAAACGGGCACTGGCGATTGCCGGGAACGGAGCGTAGTGCGCAATCACGTCGTCCCTAAGCGCGGCCGGCGTGCCGTACTGTGCCTGGAGATCGGGCGATTCGAGGGCGAAGGCGCTGGGCCAATCGTCGGCTCGCATCGCGGCGATCTGCGCTTCGATGAGTACACGCATTGCGGCCTCGTCCGCCCGCGTGAGTCCAGTCGCCGCGGGAAGGTCCGGCGGAGGCTCAGGATCGCGTGGCTGCCAAGGCTGCGCGCCAGCCAAACCCGACCCCGCCATTATCCAGGCGAGGCATAGGCTACCCGCTGCGATGCCGAGCCGCGCGATCATGGGCCGAACCTGCGCGACGGCGAATCGAGCCATGCCGTCCCTTTTGGCTGGTGCATGACCCCTCGCGAAGTGCTCAGCTAACGCTCAACTAACGATAGGCGCTAAATTGAGCTTAAAGACATGTTAACAGAAGTACGTCGGAAAATACCCGCAAACAAGAGGTTGAGGTGCGTTAGCTAACGGTTTTGACGACGCTTAACTAGCCCCGGACCTTAAATATTCGTTAATCATCCTTGGTCATTTTGGCGGGGCTCATTCATCCTTCCCGAGGAGGGCCTCGATGGTCCGTGCAATCGCCGTGATCACGTCGGTGGCGCTCTTGATATTGAGCGTTTCGGTGGCCGCGGCCGAACACGGTTCAAAGGATGAAGCCGTTGCGATGGTCAAGCGCGTGCAGGCGATGTACGCCCAAGACGGCCTCGAGGCGACATTGAAGGCAGTATCCGACAAGTCCGTCGGCGAGTTCCACGACCGCGATCTCTATCCCTTCATCTACGACATGAACGGCACTTGCATAGCGCACGGCGCCCGGCCTGCCCTGATCGGCAAGAATCTGATCGATATCAAGGACCAGGACGGTAAATATCTGATTCAGGAAATGATCAAGATCGCCAACGGACCTGGTTCCGGCTGGATCGACTACAAATGGCCGAGTCCGGTCAACAACAAGATCGAAGATAAGACGAGCTACATCGAAAAGATGGGCCCCACCTTTGTCGGCGTCGGCGTGTACAGAGAGTGACCCCGGCTGCGCCGATGCGCTGACAGCGATCACAACAGATGCCCACCTTCATCGATGGATCACCGCTCAGGCGCCTGCTCCGTCTGACCATCCGTACAAAAACCCTCGCCGCGTCCACGCTCGCGCTCCTCTGCCTCATCGGTATGGGCGTCATCGTGCTGCTGACTTCAAGTCGGGTTGCGCATGACTTGAATGAGCTTTCGCATTCCAATTTTCCGACCAAGGCGGCGGCAAGCGCGCTCAATGACAATATCGGGGCGGTGCACATGAGTGTGTTCCGCTACGTGTCATGGGTGAGCAACGGCGTGAATCAAAAGCTGATCGACAACCTCGTCAGGGAGACCCAGGCCGACTTCGGCCTCATCGAGGAAGAGTTCGACGAGCTCGCGACCCGCCCTGATCTGACCGCCGCGGAGAAGGACGACCTGGCGGCGCTGCGGACGAAGCTCAAGGACTACGAGCACACCGCCAAGGACGTCATGGAGGTCGGCCGCAGCGACGCCGCCATGGCGACGATGATGCTGGAGCAGACCGACGACAAATACATCAGCGTGGAGCGGGATATCCGCAACATCCTGGCGTCCATAACGACGGACTCGGTTTCCATCGTGGGCAACCTGGTGGCCGCCACCAAGGCCGAAGCGCTTTATCTTGGAATTGGATTGTTTATCTGTCTCGCTTTCAGCATTGGCGCAATTGTCTTTATCGAAAGGTCGATCGTCAAGCCGATCACGCTGATCACCAGTGCCATGCAGAAGCTGTCGGCAGGCGATACTACCGTGGCGTTGCACTATCGCGGGCGCAACGACGAAATCGGGCGTATGATCGAGGCGATCGAGATATTCCGCAGCAATGCTCTCGAAATACAGAAGATCCAGCAGTCGCGGCGCGAGACCGATGAGCGGCAGGCGCTGGAGCGCCGCAAGGAGATGGCGGCGCTGGCCGAGGAGTTCGACGGCACGGTCAAGCATATCACGAGCGAGCTTGCCGGCGCCGTCGCCGCAGTTCGCGACAACGCCGAGGCGATGACCAGAGTCGCCGAGGACACCAGGACGAAGTCGGGGACGACGGTGGAAGCGGTTGCGCAGACGCAGGAGAACGTGGAGACGGTCGCCCGGGCAGCGAGCGAGCTGTCGCGGACCATCGACGAGCTGTCGCGGCGCACGAACGACGTCTTCCGGCTGACGCGCAACACCGCCGAGCAGTCGGAGAGCGCCAGCGCCGAGCTGGAAAAGCTCGCGGCGTCCGTGGAGCAGATATTGCCGATTACCGATCTTATCCGCGGACTGGCGCAGCAGACCAATCTCCTGGCATTGAACGCAACAATCGAGGCGGCGCGGGCGGGAATAGCGGGCAGGGGCTTCGCCGTGGTCGCCTCCGAGGTCAAGACGCTCGCCCAGGCGAGCGGCCAGGCGACCGACGAAATCGCGCTGAAGATCGGCGCCGTTCGTGAAACCTGCACCTCGGCAGTGACGGCCATCAGTCAAATCATCGCGGCGATCAAGGATGTGAGCGTGCACGCCACCGAGATATCGGCCGGGATCAGGCAGCAGTCCGACGAGACCGGCGGAATATTCGCCAGCGCGGAATCCGCCGCCAACAATTCGCGCGCGGTCGCGGCGAACATGGTCGAGCTCAACGGATACGCCGACGCAACCTATAGCGCCTCAAATGAAGTGCGCCATACGACCGAGCTATTGTTCGACCGCACGCGCGCAGTGCAGTCGAACGTCGAGAGATTTTTGCAGCACGTCAAACGGGCGTGACGTCGCCCCGCTGGCATCACACAAATCCAGTCCAAGCAAAAACACTAGAATACTCAAGAGCTTCCGGCTGCCGCGGCCGCAGAACGCGGCGGCTGGCTTTAGCATCGCGCTCCTCGGCAATTACATGGCCGGAAGCTTTGCCGTTGCGGGGCGACGGACATGGCGGTACGCCGGTGACGGAGCAGTCGCAAACGGCGCAGACGCCGCTCCTCGCTCGTCCCCCCGCACGGGTGACGCCGGGAATATCCTGCGTCAGTATTTGGGCACCACCGGCGGTGCGTCACTGCCGAAGCGGAAGTTGAGACCGGCGCGCACGAGGCTGCGCGTTTCTTTGGTATCGACGAATGCCGGCCCCAGTCCGGCGACTTGCGGGGTCAACGCTACCTGGCGAGTGCCGAAGTCGTAATAGCCGTATTCGATGAAACCGGACACGAAGTCGGTAAAGGCATATTCGCCGCCGATGCTGATGGTCCAGCCCGGCCGCGTCTCCTCGGCCGTATACGCGGTGCCGAGCACGATCGTGGTTGCCGCATACTTGTCGCGTTCCCAGGCGGCGCCGCCTCTGACGTAGCCGAGGAAGCGATCCCAGGCGTAGCCTATCCGGCCGGTGACCGACGCCAGCGACTCGACGCTGCTGTGGTAGGCGACGCCGAACTCGTGCGTGCTATCGTGACTGCCTCCGCCCCCCATGAACGCGTAGTCGCCCCGAGCCCCGATCACAAAGCCGGCGGGGAACTGATAGTCGCAGCCGCCCTGCGCGCCGCCGCCCCAGCCTTCCACCTCGTGCTCACCGAGCGACTGGCCGAAGAAAGCGCCGCCGGGCGTACGAACGATCCATTGTGAGGACTGGCCCCACAGGCCGTCGGCCTGGCCGCCGACGTAGCAGCCGGTCCAGCGCCACGCCGGCACGACCGGCGGCGCCTTGTAGATCGCGCGTCGCGTGTCGTCGGACACTGCCGGACGGGCAAGCAGCAACAGCGCCGCCGTTCCGAGAAGGAATCTGCGCATGACCAGCACCCGCACGAATGCGCGTAACTATGCAATGCACCGGCGCGGCGGTGCTGTAGCTTGCCGGTCACACCCGCGTACATTTACGGGAAACCGCGTCGGCTTCATTTCACCGACGCTGACCTCTGTGCGACGTCCAGCGTGTCAAGCAGCGAAACGGCCAAGCCTCTATCGCGCCGGCTGTGGAAGTATCACGGCGGGATCATCCGTGTGTCCTTGCCAGCATCGGTTCGCTGTGGCCGGTGCTGGTGACAAGCGTCCCGCCGTGGCCGTCGGCCGGGTCGAAGCTTCTGGCCATGTAGTTGCCGAGGATCGCGATGCTCGCGGCGTGGCGGCCGTCGCTCACCGTCAAAGGTGCTGCACCGCGTTCAATGCGGGGCCTCTAGCGCACATTCCTGCGGGGTTCTCTCGCGGAGATCGCAGCGCCGCCGACAGATTATCGTTCCGGCTTCGGCCACCACTCGCGGACGAGTTTTTGCGCTTCGGCAATCTGTACGGTGGACATTTCGGAGGCGAGGACATCCCGCGCCTTCGACGCTCCCTCGCGGTCTTCCTTGTCCGACGCCAGCAAGGCGGCGAGGCTGAACCACATATGCGCCTGCACATAGTCCTGCGGCACGCCGCTGCCTTTGCTGTAGGCGATCCCGAGGTTGAACAAACCTCTGGCCTCGCCTTGCTCGGCGGCCTTGCGGAACCACTTCAATGCCTCGGCTGGGTCCTGCGTCACGCCCTGGCCGTCATTGTACATGACGCCGATCTCGGACTGCGCTCCGGCCTCGCCCTCGTCGGCGGCCTTGCGGTACCACTTCAGCGCTTCGGCGTAGTCCTGGGTCACGCCGTTGCCGTGGCAGTACATGAATCCGAGCGCGGATTGCGCGATGACGAGACCCTGCTCGGCGGCAAGCCGATACCATTTCAGGGCCGCCGGGTAATCCTGCGTCACGCCCTTGCCGCGCTCGTACATGTAGCCGAGATAGTATTGCGCGCCGGCAAAACCCTTGGCGGCGGCGCTGCGGAACCAGCGCAACGCCTTGCCGTAATCCTGCGGCACGCCCTTGCCTTCGAGGTACATGCTGGCGAGCCCGAACTGGGCGCGTGCGTCGCCTTGTTCGGCCGTGGGGCGAAAGAACCGGAGCGCCGTTGCGTAGTCGCCACGGCTGTATTCGACAACCGCGTCTTCGACCGGCCCGGCAAAAGCCGGTCGCGCTAAAGCTGCCACCGTGAGCGCTGCCGCCAGCGTCGTAGTGAGCTTCTTCGGCATGTGATGGCCGTACGGGTCCCGCCGCCCTTCATGGATAATGATACTGCCGGGCGCGAAACGGAAGAGAAATCAGACGAGGGCGGAGTGGCGCCGAATTTTTTTTCGAGCCGGCCGCGGACGGACACCGCGCAAGAGACGGCAGCGCCGCTGCTTTACGCGCAATGAGTGCGGCAGGACGGCCAAATCGCTTGAAGACCAAGACTGCGGGAACCGAGGCGACCGACCCGTTCAATGCCGGCCACAATTCGTCAATCCGCCAGCCCGGCTTTCACAATCCCTGCGGCGACGCGTTCGGCGTCCTCCGGCCGCATCGGTTGCCGGCCGAGATATGCCTGGAACGAAAACTTCGGATTGATCTTCTTGAGTTCGCCCCAAACCCGGCGCGCTTCCTCGATCTCGCCGAGATGGCCGAGCGTGGCGGCGAGCACGGCGCGGGAAAAATCCGTGTTCGGCACCAGAGAAATGCGCTGCCGAAGCATGGCGGCGGCGGTTTCGTACTTGCCGGCGAGCAGATAGGCGATGCCGATGAAATGCAGGAATTGTGGCCGGAACGCCGGGTCGAGACGCATCGCCTGCTCGATCGCCGGTATCGCCTCTAGCGGGCGCCCGCTATAGCTGCGGATCGTCCCGAGCAGGTTGTGCGCCAGTGCCGAACTCGGATTGAGCGCCAGCGTGCGATCGACCTCAGCCTGTGCACGGTCGAAGTCCCTTGCAAAGATTGCCGTCAACGCTGCCACACCGTGCGCCATCGGCTCGTTCGGGTCGTTATCGATTGCCTTTTGCGCGTATTGCGCGGCCAGCTTGAACGATCCGTCGGGATCGTCGCTCCAGCGGTTCTGATAGTCGAACATGTGCGCAAAGCCGAGGGACGCATAGGCTTGCGAGTAGTTCGAATCGAGTTCGAGCGCCTTTTTGAAGTACTTCACCGCCTCTTCAAACGTCTCGCGGTTTTTTTCCTTGCTGAGCATGATCTCGCGGCCGCGCAGCACGCAATCGTAGGCAGCAACGTTGGACGGTTCCTCCTTTTTCACCAGAAGCGCCTTCTCGGCGGGGCTCAGCGTCACCTTGAGCGCGCCGACGATCTGCTGGGTGACCTCATCCTGCACCGCGAAAATGTCGGTCAGGTCGCGGTCGTATCGTTCGGCCCAGAGGTGGCTGCCGCTGGTCGCATCGATGAGCTGTGCGGTGATGCGCACACGCTGACCGGCGCGGCGGATCGAGCCTTCGAGCACCGAGCGTACGCCGAGCTCACGGCCGACTTCGCGAACGTCGACAGAGCGACCCTTGTAGGTGAAGCTCGAATTGCGCGCGATCACGATCAGCCCGGCGATCTTCGACAGATCAGTGATAATGTCCTCGCTGATACCGTCGGAGAAATACTCCTGCTCCGGATCGCCGGACATGTTGGTGAACGGCAGAACGGCGATCGATTGCCCGGCTCCGTTCGCGCCGGCTTTGGGCGCGATCGACGGGGAGGGGATAGTAGCCGTCGACGGGGACGTGGCCGTGCTCGGGTGCCAGCGCCAGACGCGGATCGGACGGTCGATATTCTTGACCGTCGCCTCGCCGCCGTCCTGAAAACGGACGTCGATGCGATTGCCGATGCTCTCGTTGACAATCGAGGAGATGCAGATGCCGCCCGGTTCGGCGAGCGGCTCGAGCCGTGCGGCGATATTGACGCCGTCACCGTAGATGTCGTCGCCCTCTATGATCACATCGCCGAGATTGATGCCGATGCGCAGCACGATCGCCGGCTGGGCGGCGGCTCCGTCGGGCGCCGGCGAAGGGCGCTGAACCGACAGGGCGCAGTTCACGGCATCGATGACGCTCGCGAATTCGACGATGGTGCCGTCCCCGATCAGCTTGACGACCCGGCCGTTGTGGGCGGCGACCGCCGGGTCGAAGACGCCTTCCCGGTGCCGTTTCAGGGCGGCGAGGGTGCCGGCCTCATCGGCCGCCATCAGCCGCGAATAGCCGACAACGTCGGCGGCCAGGATGGCCGCCAGTTTGCGATTGATGCGTTCTGCGGCGGGCATGAAGGGATGCCTGAACCTGCGGAGCAGGGGATCGACTATCTACGTAGTGCACGATTTTGGAAAATCCACGGGTCGGACCGGGGCATCGGCAATTTGGCCGGCATGTAGCCCGTTTGCCTCATTCTCGCTCTGCCGCGTTACGCCGCCGCCCGGCGCGCCCAAAGGTGCCTCGAAGCCAGCCGTGCGCCTTCGACAAGCGTCCTGAGCTTCGCCCACATGATCGACGGGTGGACCCGCTGCACGAATGGGCCTTGGGCGAAGCCGCAGTCGGTGCCGGCCATGAGATTGTCGCGGCCGACGAGCTTCGCCAGCCGGACCAGCCGCTCGGCCACCAGCTCAGGGTGTTCGACGACGTTGGTCGCGTGCGAGATAACGCCGGGAATGAGCATGCGCCCGTTCGGGAGCTTCACACGCTCCCATACCCGCCATTCGTGCTCGTGGCGCGGATTGGCCATTTCCAGAAGATAGCCGCCGACGCGCACCTTCAAGATGAGATCGACGATGTCCTTGAGTTCGACATCGAACGCGTGCGGCCCGTTCCAGCTGCCCCAGCACACGTGATAGCGGGTGCGCTCCTCGGGAAGACCTCGGAGCGCGTGGTTGAGTGCCTCGATGCGCAGCGCCGCCCATTTGCGGTAGTCCTTCAGCGTCTTCGGCGGCACCATCACCTCGTAGGTGAGCGCGAGGTACGCGTCGTCGACCTGCAGGATCAGGTCGGCATCGATGATCGCCTTGTATTCCTCGTGCAGTGCATCGGCGACCGCGAAAACATACTCCTCGTCGCTCTTGTAATATTCGTCGGTGCGGTCGGGGGCGACGCTCGCCGGCGCAACCGCGGCCATGAACAGGCCGGCGGTTTTCGCGCCGCCGGCCGCAGCCTTGAAATTGGCGATGTCGCGCGCCAACGCCGCCTGGCCGGTATAGCGAATGGGTCCGGTCAGCGCCCAACCGGTCATGCCGGTAAATCCCTGATGCCGATCGTAGTCGGCGTAGAACTCCGCGAATTCGCGGCGGTCTCGCCCGGCGACGGCGACCGGCATGCCGGCGTGAGCCGGCCGGTCACGTTGCTCGAAGCCGCTCATGCGCTCGAGCACGTAGCGCGACCAGCTGATCGTCTTGCCGAATTCGCCGTCATTGATGACGTCGAGGCCGATCTCCGCCTGCTTGCGCACCACGTCGCCGACCGCGTCGTGCAGGCAGGCGTCGAATGCCGCTCGGTCGTAGGCCTTCTTGTCGCGCTGCGCCTTGAGAAACTCCTGGAGGTGTGGCGGCCGGATAAGGCTGCCGACATGCGTGGTCAGGATTCGGCCGGCGCTGCCATGCCGCCCTTTCCTCGTTGCCTTGCGCACGGCAGGTTTGCGCGCGGATTTCCTACGCGAGGATTTGACCGGCATAGTGCGATCCCTCCAGCACGGCTGGCGCGCCAGCCATCACGCCTCTATCAGTTCGCGAAGCTTGTAGCGGATGATCTTGCCCGATCCGGTTCTTGGAATCTCGGCGATCAGCCGAACGACATGCGGCACCTTGTAGGCCGACAGGTGCTTGCGGCAATGGGCAAGCAGAGCTTCGCTTTCGATCGCGTGCTGCGGCCGCGGCACCACGAAGAGTGCCGGGACTTCGCCGAGATGCTCGTGCGCAATGCCGACCACCGCGCTGTCGAGCACGGCGGCGAAGCCGTTCACGACCTCTTCGATCTCAGCCGGCGCGATGTTCTGGCCGCCGCGAATGATCAGCTCCTTCAACCGTCCGGTGATGGTCACGAAGCCGTTTTCGTCGCACTTCGCGAGATCGCCGGTATGGTACCAGCCGGCGCGCAGCGCGTTGCGGGTTTCCTCGGGCTTGTTGTGATAGCCGGGCATGACGCTGGGGCCGCGGATGATCAGTTCGCCTTCCGTGCCCGGCGGGACGTCAGCGGCGCTGGCGTCGACGATGCGCACCGCGAGACCCGGCAGCGGAATACCGCAGGAGCCCATGATCCGCACGCCGCTCGGCCAGTTCATGATCACCATCGTCGAAGTTTCGGTGATGCCGTAACCGTCGAGCAACTGGATACCGAAACGCTCTTCGAAGTCGCGATTGAGCGTCGCCGGCATGATGGCGCCGGCCGAGATGCATAGCCGGAGGTTGGGAAACTTCAGGCCCGGTTCGCCGCGCGTCGCCTGCAACAGATAGTGGAACATCGTCGGCACGCCGGGAAAGTAGGTGAATTCCCCGCTCGCAAGCAGCCGCACCGCCTCGCTGGTCGAAAACCTTTCCATGATGTGGGCGCTCGCGCTGGTGGCGAGCACACCCAGCACTGTCAGGTTCAAGGCGTAGGAATGAAACAGCGGCAGCGGCGAGAGCAGAATGTCGCGCTCGCAGAGGCCGGTGATCGGCGCCCAGCACGCGGCCGCGATCCACAGCATCCCGTGCACGGTGAGCCGCACGCCCTTGGCGCGGCCGGTGGTGCCGGACGTATAGAGTATGAACGACGTGTCGTGCAGCGAGGCGGGATCGCGCGGCGCGGATTTCGCCGGCGCTGTCGCCAGATGCTCATAGCGTAGAGCGGCCGCACTGCAGGCGCCGCGATCGGTCACGATGAGCGCCCGCAGATCAGGCGCCGACGACGTCTGCAGCCGCGCCACGAGATCGCCGCGCTCGCCGGTCGTGAAAACCGCCTTGCAGTTCGCATCGGCGAGCCGATAGGCGACTTCCGTTTCGGTCGCGTCGTAGCTGATCGGGACACCGATCGCGCCGGCCCGGGTGACGGCGAGACAACTCTCCGCCCAGGCGACGGAATTCGGCAGCATGATCGCGACCGCGTCGTTCGCTTCTATGCCGGCGTCGGCGAGGTGGGCGGCGAGCCTGCCGGTGCGCTCGAAAAGCTTCGCGTAGCTGACGCAAGTCTGCGCGTCGCGATAGGCGACCTTGGCTCCGTGCGCCGCCGCATTCCGGTGCAGCAATTCCGGAATCGGGGCGATCAGATCGGTGCGCAGCACGTTCGTCCCTCTTTCAAACCATGCTGAAGCCGCCGCTAATGCTGAGCACCTGCCCGGTGATCCAGCCACTGTGCGGCGAGGCGAGCAGTGTCACCATCGGCGCAACGTCGCCCGGCAAGCCAAGGCGGCGCAATGGGTAAAGCTTGATCAGCTTGTCGCGGTTGGCGTCGACCCAGTCCTTGTCGTGCGGAGTCTCGACCAGTCCGAGCGATACCGTGTTGGCGGTGGTGCCGGAGCGGCCGAGTTCGCGGGCGAGCGACTTCATCAACGCGACGACACCGGCCCGCGCGGCGGCGACGATCGCCAGTCCGGACTCGCCGACCCGCGAGGAATCGCCGACGACGCTGATGATGCGTCCGTTCTTGGCAGACTCCAGATGCGGCG
>Ga0070671_100003115_pt1 | contig 12918 bp, 7 predicted proteins | sample KBSS73metaG_FD_65341 | JGI IMG/M metagenome (GOLD analysis project Ga0070671, IMG submission 65341) | Switchgrass rhizosphere microbial communities from Kellogg Biological Station, Michigan, USA - KBS S7-3 metaG | ecosystem: Host-associated > Plants > Roots > Rhizosphere > Soil ...
CGATGGAACTGGAACGGCGTACACGCCGTGCCCGCGGTCGGCGCGAATGAATGCAGCAGCGCGTCCTCGACTTCGTCGACCTCTTTGCTGAATCCAAACCAGCCACCATGGACCCGCTTGAGCTCGATCTCGTGGACTTGAGGCATCGGCACACCGCCCTGAGTAACCAGGACACGTGCGCCGGTCCTGACCCCTTCGCCACACAGCTCGCGGGTTTGAACGCTCGTCGTCCCTGTCCCCGGATCAGATGTCACGGCGATGTTTGCGGTGCGCTCGCGAGCCACCGCCGTCGGCGCGAAGACGACGTTCAAGTCTCCTGAGCCGGCGATGTGGCCCGGCTGCAGAATGATCGGAAAGGCGGGAAGTCCCGAGAGCGAATAATCGCTCGCGTTCGCACCGCCAATCGCGACGTTGGTGATCGTCAGATTGCACGCGCCGGTGTTCGAAATCACGAACGGCTTCTGCGAATGACACATGCCAACGCTCTGGATGACCGTCGGCGGGAACGACTGGTTCGGCGACAGGCCGAGCGTGCCTGCTCCGCCGGTAGCCGTCGCCTGGACGGCCACCGAAGGATTCATCGGATCGTCGCTCGCAATCGTCAGCGCGGCGGTCTGCGGTCCGATCGCGGTCGGATTGAAGGTGACGTCGATGGGAAAACAGGCGCCGGGCGCAAGCGTCACCGGAAACCCGCCCGACGGCGGAGTGATCGAGAACATCGGGTTCGAGGACGTGATGCCGGTGATCGACAGCGGACCCACGCCGGTATTACAGATGGTCAGCGTCGCATGACCGACGCTGCCGGCGCAGACAGTCCCGAAGCCGACGCTCGACGGCACTTGAATCTTGCCGCTCTCTGAAACAAAGAAGAAGAACGGATCGATCGACGGCGCCACGGTCGTCACGCCGTCGTTGCCGAGGAAGCGCGGCGACGGATCGCCGATGGGCGTCCTGTTCCTCAGGTAGGTGACGCCCTGCGGAAAGTTCGCGTTGACGAGGTCGTTGAAGGAGGTGAAGGTGCCGTAGAAGTCCTTCCCGACCGCAACCATATTGAGATAGTCGCCGATGATGCGACTGCCGGTCGGCGCGCTCGGGCCGGCCGCCGGAAAATCGGTGAGCAACAGATCGTCCCAGGTGGTTCCGTTGGCGGAGCGGCGAAGATGCGTTTCCCAACGGATGCTGGTTCCGGTCCCGGTCAGTTGCTGGTAGAGATACGCGATCTTTCCCTCGCTGTTGACGGCAATCGCGGCGTTCTTTGCGCTCGGAATTGTCAACATGTCCGCATCCCACGTCTGACCGGAGGTGGTGGATCGGCGGAGATGGAGCGTCCTCGGGCTGGCGGCCACGCTATCGGAATAGGAGATGTAGACTCGCGACGACATCGTCGGATCGACGGTGAGATAGAGGTCGCCGCCCCACCAATCGTTGCCGAGCGTCGGGTCGCTGCCGGCGGTGTCCGAAACCGGCGTCGAGGCGACCACACGCTGCCCGGAGAGCATCGTGACCGTATCGACCAGATTCTGGAATGGGGGAACCGTCGTGCCCCCGGCGTTGTCGCGGACGACCACGACGTCGGCGTTGTAGCCGCCGGCGATCGCGCCCCGGCGCCGGTAAAACGCAGCGTAGGTGCGCCCATCGGCTGCGCCAATCGTCCGCACCTGATAGTTGTCCCTGCCGACGACCGCGCCCGCATCGATTCGAATTTGCGTGAACGCAGGGGTCGTGGCCGCCGCATCGAGCGTCTGATCCACCGTGGCGCTCCGCGGGTTGTTTCCGGCATCGTTGTTCGCCACCCACACGCGGTCCAGTCCTGCGGCGGTCCGCGCGAAGATATAGGGCTGGTCGGTTGGCCGCGGTGTGTTGAGCACCGTCATCGGCGTGTTGAGGTTCATGTCGTTGGTCTGGATGATCTGCAGACCTGCGCCTCCGGCGCGGAGGATCCCTGCGTACAGCCTGGTGCCCGTGGTGTTGAACCGAATGGTGATGTCGCCGGTGTTGAAAAACGCACCCGGACTGGAAGGAATGATGTTTCTCCACGCCCAGGTCGTGCCGCCGTCGAAAGACACGAGCAGCGGGCCGTTCGGCGAAGCCGCGGGCGTCGGCATGAACACGCTGACCGCGATGATGTTCCGATTGGTCGGGTTGACAGCGATGTACGGCTCGCTGTTGTGGCGCGTCTCGTCGCTGAAGTCATTCGGAATGATGTCGACAACCTTCACCTGGCCATGTGCTCTCGGCACGATGCCAAACATCAACGTCAAAAACACTCCCACCACCCACCTGATCGTCATGGTGCGTCGCATGGTGTTCTCCTCGCTGCGGGTGACGCTGAGTTATCTCAAGAGACGGCGGACACGCTCCAGTTCGCTGGTCGGGAGCGCATCGAGTGGATCGAGGAGGAACAGTCCGGAGGCGCGGTATTTCCTTTCGCGGTCCGGTTGGAGGAGGAAGATTCCCGTATCGCCGACTTTCGGCTTGGGCGCCAGCGCCCACAAGTAATCGAAGTTGGTCGCAAAGTTGACGACCACCGGCTCGCTCGCTCGGCCTTTTATGGCGGTTGTGATCCTGATGGTGGCGCGCGACCACAGCGGATCGTGTTCGCTGTCGGGGTTGCGCGGGCCCGGCGTCACAGCGGTGACCGTGCCGACGACCACCAGTTGGGCGCTCTGGAGGCGACGCGTCAGCGCCTCGTCCGCAATCGTTTGCCGCGCCGCGCGGATCCGATCCTCGAGGCTTCGTGGGTCGTCTGCTGGCAGTGTTCCGACCTCTTCAACGCCCAGCGACGGACCACCGGCGTAGACGAAGGTGAAAAACGTCGCGGTCTGGCCAGCACGAACGGCGTTGGCTCCACGCAGCCGCACGGTGACATCCCGACCGGTTTTGTTGCCAGCCGGCGGCTGCGACTCGAGCACGCGGTCCACCGACACGATGGCGGAATTGGCTTCGCGGACAATGCCGGGCGTGGATTCGCCGACGGCTTTCACCGTTCCCTGAAAGATGAAGCCGGAGCGGCGAACGAGATCGACGAACGACGACTCAGGCTGTGCGTGCGCAGCGGAAGAAACGGCGGCGATCAGCAGCAGAACGCTGAGGCGGTTCATCGCGACCTCCTGGCCTGGTCGTTATAGCGATTATGGCTCTGCGGAGGAGCCTTTCAACGCTCGATTACAGTCTGGCGAGCTCAGTATGCAATTCTCGCGACAACCCGCCACGAGTGTCGCGCGAATTCTGCAATCGCTCAAATGACACTGAATCCTTGATGAAAGGCCGTTGAGGTCGCGCGTCACGGTGTCCAGCGTGCTATCCGATTGACTAGCCTCTACGCCAATCGGATAGCTTTGAGGTCATTCGTAGCCGGCCTTGTACTCCGATTCGGCCGGCCGCTTCTGGGTCGGGCGCTTCGCGGCCTGTGTGCGCTGGAAGTACATCCCGACGATTCCCGCGATCAGGCTGCCCATCGCCAGATACGGGTGGACGAGATAGAGAAGCGGAAACAGGAGCAAGAGAAGCAGATACATGACGCCTCCCGTTTGATAGTCCGTCGCTTCCCGGGTTATCGGCGGATGGCGTCGTTCTGGTGAGGGCGGCCGCGACGGACGTCGCGATCAGGCGCGGAGGTCGCTGGCGGTTCTCGTCGGCCGATCGTCGACGGCGATCTCGAAGCGGACGGTTTCCGATCCCAGCCGGAAGGACGTGCCGTCGGTCAGCGGCACGGAACCGCCGATGCGTTCACCGCCGACCCATGTCCCGTTCTTGCTCCCCAGATCCTCAATCGAGACGTCAGGTCCCGCCACGCTGATCCGCGCGTGGTGGCGAGAGATCGAATCGGCATCGATACGAATGGCACAGCCACTGTCGCGACCGATCGTCGATTCGCCGGCGGGAACTCGAATGGTTTCGCCCCGCCAGATCAACCGACAGACCGACAGGTTCGCGACTGGCGCCGCGCCAGCGAGGACCGCTTCTCCGACGAACGCATAGCCGACACGGTGCAGCGTGCGGATCACGCGCGCGCCGTCCGCGGTGTCGCCGAGCGCCTTGCGAAGCTGCGTGACGAGCGCTGCCAGGCTCGTCTCGGAGACATGGACGCCGGGCCAGAGGACCGCATGCAACTGTTCGTGCGAGACCGCATTCGGCCGATGCCTGACGAGAGTCAGCAGCAGGTCGAACGCCTTCGGCGCGAGCTGGATGTCGATCCCCGCCCGCCGCACGACGCGCGCGCCAGCGTCGACGACAATTCCGCTCTCGGCCTGCACTCCCGGCGGATTATACGAGAGGGCTGGGTACGGACTGCGATTGAGGCAAACGACAACTCGCGCGCAACACCGAAACGGAAACGGCTCTAGAATCGAGCCGGTCCTCATGCAGTGTCACGCGTGTCGACACGACATTCCTGACGCGAGCCGCTACTGCCCGTCCTGCGGCATTCGCGCGGACGCATCGCGCGCGCCGACATTGACCGTCGACGGAACCGATGGGCTGCTGTCGTCGGATGCGCTCGACGGTGCGCAGTTCATTCCCGGCACGATACTGGCCGGCCGCTACCGCATCGTCGGACTGCTGGGCCGCGGTGGCATGGGCGAGGTGTATCGTGCCGACGACCTGAAGCTCGGACAAGCGGTCGCGCTCAAGTTCCTGCCGAAACCGCTCACGCACCGCGCTGACCGGCTGGCGCGCTTCCATCAGGAAGTCCGTCTGGCGCGGCAGGTGTCGCATCCGAACGTCTGCCGCGTGCACGACATCGCCGAAGCCGGCGGCCAGCACTTTCTCTCGATGGAGTACATCGACGGCGAGGATCTCGCGTCGCTACTACGGCGCATCGACCGGTTGCCGTCGGACAAAGCGCTCGCGCTCGCCCGCCAGTTATGCGCCGGTCTCGCGGCCGCGCACGAGCGAAAAGTCCTGCACCGCGATTTGAAACCTGCCAACGTGCTGATCGACGGGCGGGGCCGGGCGCGCCTCGTGGACTTTGGCCTCGCGGACCTCACTGAAGGTCGCCGCGGCGCACCCGAGATCGCGGGGACGCCAGGGTACATGGCGCCCGAGCAACTGGACGGGCGCGAAGCCACTACGCGGACCGATGTCTACGCGCTCGGTCTCGTGTTGTACGAAATGTTCACGGGCAAGCGCGCGCTCACCATCGACGCCGCGTTTCCTGGCAGGCGTCCGCCGACCGGCGAGCCGCACGTCAGGCCGTCGACGCACATTCCCGAGCTGGATCCCGCAATCGAACGCGTGATCATGCGTTGTCTCGAGCCTGATCCGGCTCGCCGCCCGTCATCGCCTCTCGCTGTCGCGGCTGCCCTGCCGGGAGGAGATCCGCTGGCGGCGGCGCTGGCCGCCGGCGAGACGCCGTCACCCGACATGGTGGCGGCGGCAGGAGAAGCCGGCAGGCTGTCGCCCGCGACTGGCGCCCTCTGTTTCGCGGGCGTGCTGGCTGGCCTCCTGGCTCTCGCTCCGCTGACGCGCGGCGATGTCAGTCTGATCGGCTTGACGAAAATCGAGCGCGGCCCGCAGGCGCTCACCGAACGCGCCCATAGCGCGCTGCGAAACCTCGGCTATGCGGACTCGCCCGCCGATGAAGCGATCGGCTACACGACCGATGTTGATTACCTGAGGTACATCGACGAGAACGACCGATCCGGCGCGCGGTGGCGAGCGCTCGCCACTGCGCAGCCGCCCGCGCTCCTCTTCTGGCACCGCCAGAGTCCGCGGCGGCTGCTGCCGATTGGCGGCGCCAACATCGTCTCGCAACTGAATCCGCCCAACACGCGGTCCGGGATGCGGTCCGTGACGCTCGATCGAACCGGCCGCCTCGTCAGCCTCCTGGCCGTCCCGGTACAGGTCGAGCCTTCGCAGGATTCACGCGCGTTCGCAGCAGCGAGCGCAGCCGATTGGAACCCGCTCTTCGTAGAAGCCGGTTTGTCGATGGCCCGATTCAGGCCCGCGCCACCTCGATGGGTCCCGCCGATCTTCGCTGACGAGCGGGCGGCGTGGGAGGGCACGTATCCCGATCGTCCGGACGTGCCCATTCGGATCGAGGCGGCGGCGGCACGAGGGAAGCCGGTGTACTTCGAGATTGCCGCTCCATGGACGCGGCCCCGGAATGAAGGCCCGGTGCCGGGCACCACGTCGGGAGAGCGCATCGGCCTGCTGGTCCGCACACTCGTGCTGCCGTCCGTCCTGGTGATGGCCGCCCTGCTGGCATTCCGCAATTTGCGTCTGGGCCGCGGCGATCGACGTGGCGCGACGCGGCTGAGCGTCTGCCTCTTCGCAGCGGGCGGCGTGAGCAACGCGCTCGCGACCGGCGACTTCCAGGTCTTGAGCAGCGGACCGACGCTGATTTTCGTCGTTCCGGCATTGGCGTGGCTGCTGTATATCGCCCTCGAACCGCACCTCCGCCGGGTCTGGCCTGAGACCATGATCGGATGGAGCCGCCTGCTGGCGGGCAGCGTCCGCGACCCGCTGGTTGGACGCGACGTGCTGGTCGGAGTGCTGATCGCGATTGCCGATGGATTGATGCTCGGCCTGCACACGCTGGCGCGACGCTGGTCGGGGCGGCCGCCGTCGTTTCCGGTTGGCGCCTCGAGCAACCCGTGGGACGGCATCACCGCCTCGAGCGACTTGCTGCTCGGCGGGCGCTTTGCGCTCTCGCGGATCATCGGCTCGGTGATGAACATCCCGCTCTGGAGCGAGACGATGTTGATCTTTCTCTTGTTGTTCCTGTTCTTCGTGCTCTTCCGGCGGCGCTCGCTCGCGATCGCGACGATGATCCTGGTACTGACGGTGCTGTACGTCCGCGAACATACCGGCTGGTTGCTGGCCAACACCCCGGCCGATCACTTCGCGCCGTCGCTCGCCGACGTCGCGCTGTTCGTGGCGGTCCAGACGGCAGTTGTGCTCGCGGCCGTCCGGTTCGGCCTGCTCACGATACTGGTGGCGCAATGTGTGAGCGTGCTGCTGACGGTGCTGCCAATCGCCATCGACTCGTCCGCTCCCTACGCCTCATCTTCCCGTTTGATTGTGCTCACGGTGATCGCACTGGCTGTTTACGGCTGGCACACCGCGCTGGCGGGTCGCCCCATGTTTGGCGGCCTCCTTCGCGGGGTCGAGCCGGCAGGTCACGCCTGATCAGGGAAACCTCAAGGTTTCCTCAAGCCCATATCGCCTCGCGCGGCGTTACCGTCGCATCAGGAGGCGATCGTGACCAACAGGAATCGATCGGAATGGTTCGCAGCCTGGTTCGACTCCGTCCACTATCACAAGCTGTACGCGCATCGAGACGACGCGGAAGCGGCCCGCTTTCTTGACGCGCTGACCACCCGACTCAGGCCCGGCAGCGGCGCGCGCGCGTTGGATTTGGGATGCGGCGCCGGCCGTCATTCGAGGTACCTGGCGTCGAAGGGACTGCGGGTGACCGGCGTGGATCTGGCCGTGTCGAGCATCCAGGAAGCGAGGAAGAGCGAGTACGCAAATCTCCGCTTCTTCCGGCACGACATGCGCGTGCCGTTCCGCCGCCAGGCTTTCGACTACGTCTTCAACTTCTTCACGAGCTTTGGCTACTTCGCCGACACCAGCGAGCACCGGGCGGTCGTTCGGAACATGGCGCTGGCGCTGCGGCATCGCGGCCGCCTGGTGCTCGACTACCTGAACGTCCGCCACGCCGAGGCGAGCCTGGTCCCGGACGAGGTCAGGGAGATCGACGGCGTCGGCTATCGACTCACGCGCTGGACGGACGCCCGCCACTTCTTCAAGCGGATCGCGATCGAGGGCGCCGGCGCACCGCTCACCTACGTGGAGCGCGTCGCCAGATTCGCGCTGGAGGACTTCGAGCGCATGTTCGCGCCTCACGGCCTGGTCATCGAGTCGTTGCACGGCGACTACAGCTTGAACTCGTACAACGCCCGAACCTCGCCTCGCATGATTCTGGTGGCGAGGAAGAGCTAACAACGGGCGGCGTCATCGCCGCCACTGGAGGCAGTCATGAACAGCAAACATTCCGAAGATGTGATGTTCGAGACGACTGCGACTTGCGCGTTGCTCGTTGCCGGAATCGCGATCGCGGCACTGCTGTATCAACTCACCACCGTGGTGGTGCCGATGCTCGAATCGATGGTGTTTCCAAAGGTGATCGCCGCGTCATCTCGAGAGGCCGCAGGAGCCGCGGCGAAGACGCTGGCAGTCCTCCTTGCGCATGCGGACGATGAGACGCCTGTTGGACCGATGCTGGCCCGGTATGGCCGCGAAGGTGTCATGGTGCACCTGATCATCGCGACCGATGGCCAGCAAGGCACCGGATCGGTCACGGGCTCGCTGCGGCCTGATTCGGGATTGCGTGGGGAAGAAATGGTGCGGGCACGAGACGCAGAGGCACGGTGCGCGGCGGACGCCCTTGGCGCTCAGCCGCCAATCCCCCTCGGCTTCCCCGATGGCAAACTCGGCGACTACATCGGCGATCGCTCGCTGCTCTACCGGCTGACGGATCGCATCGCTGGAGAGTTGCAGCGGCTGCGTCCGGATGCGGTATTGACCTGGGGACCTGATGGCGGCAGCGGACACCCGGACCATCGCCTCGTCAGCAGTATTGCGACGCAGCTGGCGCGTGCGGCCGCGCCCGGCGTTCCAGCCCGGCTGTTTTACATGAGCCTGACGGCTGAAGGGATGCGCGCCATGAATCCGCAGCGGGGCGAACCGCCGTTACTCATTCCCGAGGCGAAGTACTTCACTGTCCGGGTTCCGTTCACGCCGCGAGACTTCGACGCCGCGCAACGGGCGATGGCCTGCCATCACACCCAGTTCACGGAAGAGCAGGTGAAGCGACTGGGGCCATTCGCGGCCCGGGCGTTGAACGGCGAAATCCGCCTGATTCCTGCGTTCCCGACCGCAACGAGCACGGATGTCTTTCAGTAACGCACTTTTTGCCGACGATTCAGCGCGGCGATCGATCGGACGGTTTGGTGACCGGCACGGGTGTCTGGTTGGTGGTCTTCAAGCGGGCGTATTCTGTTTTCGCGTCGACGAGTAGCGGAAGATTCGCGTCGGCCTTCTTCCAATTCTCGAAGAACTGCTCGTACGCCTGACGGCCTTCGTCGACTCTTCCCATCTTCACCAGCGCGCGACCGTAGTACAGCGCGGCGAGCGGTTTGAGCGGGTGGATGGTCAGCTGCTTGCGGTCGAGAATCTCCTTGAAGCGCGCCGCGGCGGCCTCGGCGCGCCCGTCGGCGAGCTGGACGACGCCGCTCATGAACGTCGCACCGGTGTCGTTCGCTGCGGTCGGCACCGGCAGCGCATCGAACGCGGCCTTGTCCCCTTGACGCCAGCGGATCAACGCGTCGCAAAACTTGATGCCCCGCTGTGCATCGTCGTTGGCCGATCCCGGCATCTTGACGACTTCGTCCAGCAGTTTCCTCGCCGTCTGGGCGTCGCCGAAGACCGCGCTCGCGATCGCGCCGTTCAGCACCGAGCCGATGTTGCGCTCGAGGTCGAGCGCGGATCGGATGGCGGCGCGCGCCGTGTTGGTGTCGCCGAAGACCGCGGCCGACTGCGCGACGTTGCCCCAGACGCTCGCCGCCGATCCCTTCAGTCCCAGCGTCGATCCCACGTCCGTGGCGTACAGCGTCGCCAGCTCCCCGGCCCGGGCGAGCCGTCCTTCGTACAACGCCAGCGAGATCTGCGTACTCAACATCCGGACGGAGCCGTCAGTAAAGCGGCGGGCCGCTTCCACCTGACGGCTCATCTCGGCGTCGTCGTTGCGCATGAACGCGAGACTATAGAGCTCCGCTCGAAACGCGGCCGAATCGACGCCGCGGGCGATCGCTTCCTCGAGCAGACGGCGTGCATCCTCCGGCTTATTCAGCGTCCGGTAGATGCCGGCAAGGTTCCCGTATGGCAGCGGCTCGTCTGGCGCCAGCGCGATCGCAATCCGATACTCCTCGACTGCCTTGTCGTACTCGTTGCGGCCGGAGTACATGCCGGCGAGATTCGAATGCGGCACGAAGTCCTTCGGATAGGTCTGGGTCCACAGCTGGTAGGTCTCGATCGTCTTCTGCGAACCGCCTTCGATGGTCTGGTAGTAGCGCGCGAGGATGTACAGCCGTTCGGGCTCGCTGACGCGATCCTTCAGCGCGTACGCCTTGGTGATGTGCTCGCGCGACCGCAGCGGCTCGCCCATGTTGCCGTAGACCGTGCTCAGACGCGCGTGAGCGAGCGCAAAGTCCGGATCCAGCTCGATCGCCTTGCGGAAGAACGGTAACGACGCCGGGTCGCCCTGCCGACGCCGCGTCGACATCCCCTGGCCATAGGCTTTGAGGGCGTCGAGCGATGCGGTGGTCGCTCCCTGAATCGGCGCATCGTACTTCTCGATGGAGGCGAGCGATTCGCCGAGTCCGCGCCGCAACTGCCCGGCCGCGGTTCCGAGCGCCTTCAGCACGTCGTCCTTGCCGGACGCCTGCACCTGCTGCTTCTCGATCGTGTCGCCGGTCCGGCAGTTCGAGGCGTCGAGCGAGATGATGTAGCTCTGGCCGAGTTGCGAAATCGCGCCGGCGATCATCGCTTTACTTGCCGTCCGCTCGCAGACCTCCCGCGCAATCGACGGGGTGATCTTCTCGTCCGCGCGCCGGCCCATCAGCCGCAGCATCCCCTGCAGCCGCTGCTCCGGCAGGACGCTCAGGAACGGCGACTGCCGCAGCTGAACTTCGAGCGCTTCCTTCAGCGCTTCGTCGAAGACCGGCTCGCCGGTGCTGTTGGCGAAATCGGCGAGCACGACCGAATCGCGCTCGCTGAAGGCGCGCGCGCGGTTCGAGGTCGCGTAGGCGGCGATCGCGGCGATGGCCGCCAGGACGACAGCCGCCAGCGCCATCAGGCGCCAATCGAACCGCCGGGCAGACGCCGCACGCGCCTGCTCCGTCGTGGAAGCGGCCGCGATCGCGACCGAGCCGCTGGCCCGTTTCAACCGCGTCAGATCGCTTCGGAGGTCCGCCGCGGTCTGATAGCGGATGTCGCGGTCCTTCTCCAGCGCCTTTGCGACGATGTGATCGAATTCGGCGGGAAGCCCGACCCTGACGCTCGATGGCGGGGCGGGTTGCCGCGTCAGGAGCTCCTCGAAGATCGCGACAGGCGTCCGTCCGGAAAACGGCACCGTGCCGGTGCTCATCTCGTAGAGCACGACACCGAACGAAAACAGATCCGAGCGGCCGTCGATTTCTGAGCCGCGCGCCTGCTCGGGCGACATGTAGGCGACCGTGCCAAGCGTCGTGCCGAGCGTGGTCACGCGATCGTCGACCAGGCGCGTCGCGTCATCGGCAGCATGCCCGCCAGGCTTCGACACCGCCAGCTTCGCGAGGCCGAAGTCGAGCACCTTCGCCTGGCCGCGGCGCGTCACGAAAATGTTCGCCGGCTTGACGTCGCGGTGGACGATGCCGGTGGCGTGTGCCGCTTCGAGCGCGTCGGCGATTTCAATGCCGAGGTCGAGCAGCCGCTCGAATGACATCGGCCCGCGGGCGATTTCCTCCTTCAGCGTGTGGCCGTCGAGCAGCTCCATGACGATGAAGTGCTCGCCGTCGTATTCGCCGACATCATGAATCGTGCAGATGTGCGGGTGGTTGAGCGACGAGGCCAGGCGCGCCTCGCGTCCGAATCGTTCGAGGGCTTCGGGATGCGCGGCGAGCTCGGGCGGCAGAAACTTCAGCGCGACCTGCCGGCCCAGGCGCGTGTCCTCCGCGCGATAGACGACGCCCATCCCGCCGCCGCCGAGGCGATCGAGAATCCGATAGTGACCGACGATGTTGCCAATCATGTGAGCAATCGATTCGAGGTCTCGAGGAGCCGAAAGTCATTCTACCTGAGCCATCTCTCGCGGCAGCGCGACAATGGCGCGGGCACTCGCTCGGCGGAACAGTTTCGCGCGTGAGAATCAGGTTCGCGTACGGTTCTCATACTGACATGTATGGAAGCCAGACTCTTTTGCCAATCAGAAATCCGACTGGGCGAGTGCTGATCGCCGAATCGCTCTCCGACTTTTCCGCGTCTCGTGATTGCGCGCAGAGTGTTTTTGCGCTCCTGACGCGCACTCCCTCCGAGGCACGCAGTCGATTCGGTACTTATCTTGCTCGGGCGGCGACGTCGCCGGTATGCGGCGATGGAACGGCTCGGAAGGAGTTCGGCCATGGAACGACTTGGCGGGAACCCGGGCGGAATGTCGTCGCGAACGAAGCGCTATCTCTTCAGCGTTCTCGCAGGGATCATGGTCACGTTCGCAAGGCCCGTGACCGCCGACGCGTTGCAACTCTACGTCGACGGTACCGTTGGAAACGACGGGAACGCCTGTACGAGCCCTGGGCCGGGCGCCTGCAGGACGATCCAGAGCGCCATCGACAAGGCCTCTTCGGGCGACACCATCAACGTCGCCCCTGGTCTCTATCCCGAGGCCGCGCCGGGCCCGCTCACGATTAACAAGACGCTGACGTTGTTGGGCGCCAACGCAGGCGCAGACGCACGCGCGACCCGAGGGGTCGAATCGATCATCGCAGACGTGCAGGGAACGAGCGTCAGTGCGAACAACGTCGTCATCGACGGGTTTGCAGTGCAGGACAGCTCGCTCGCTGCGTTCACTGGCTACGGAATCTGGATTAATCCGGGCAGGAACGGCACACAGATTCTCAACAACATCATCCAGGACAACATCGCCGGAATAGGCCTCGCCAACGGCGGAGCCTCACAGGCGGTTATCCGGCACAACGTGATCCAGAACAACAACCGCCCCGGCGGGGCTACCGGCACGGGAATCTACACTGACGAATTCGCGGGCGGAACAGTGCGTGATGTTCTCATCGTGGAAAACGCGTTCATCGGCAATCTGGACGCCGCTGTTGACAGCAGCAACACCGATCCTGCCGGTGGCGTCTTCAACCTCGACATCGA
>Ga0070671_100003116_pt1 | contig 12917 bp, 7 predicted proteins | sample KBSS73metaG_FD_65341 | JGI IMG/M metagenome (GOLD analysis project Ga0070671, IMG submission 65341) | Switchgrass rhizosphere microbial communities from Kellogg Biological Station, Michigan, USA - KBS S7-3 metaG | ecosystem: Host-associated > Plants > Roots > Rhizosphere > Soil ...
GGTGGCCCGCGATCGGCGCGGCGTTCCGCGACGCGCTCGACGTCGCCCTCGTGCTCCGCGGGACCGGCGCCGCCGTCGAGGCGCCCGCGCTCGCGCCGGTGGCCGCGCCGTGATGGGTCCGCGCGCGACGCCGCGGGAGCTGGCCGGGCTCCGCCGGGCGTCGGCGGAGCTGCGCACGATCGCGCGGCGGTACCCGGACCGGATCCCGGGCGCGCTCTACCGGCGCGCCGAGGCGATCATGACGCGGTCGAAGAACGAGTTCGTGCCGGTCGAGTTCGGCGTGCTCCGCGACTCCGGGCACGTCAACCCGCCGACGCGGGAGCGGACCGCCGTCCGCGTCACGATGGCCTACGGCGGCGCCGCGGCGGCGTACGCGATCGCGGTTCACGAGCACCCGTCGCGGTTCTCGCCGCCGTCGTGGCAGGGCGTGACGGTGCACTTCGCGAGCGGGCGCGGGCCGAAGTACCTCGAACGGCCGCTCTTCGAGGCGGTCCGGACGCTGGCGCAGGACCTCGCGGCCGACCTGCGGGTGGACGCCGCGTGACCCGCTGGCTGAGCGCGACGGCGCTCCAAGACCCGTTCGACCTCGGCGCGGACGCGAACGAGCGCGCGCAGTGGACGGTGAACGTGCTGGTGACGAAGGCCGACTCGGCGACGTTCCTCTTCGAGGCGCTCGCGGTGCTCGACGCGGCGGGCGTCGGCGTCCCGGGCGAGACGCTGCTCGGCGGCGCGGACGTGCAGATCCCGGACGGCGACGGGCCGTTCCTCTTCGTGACGGTCGGCGGCGGGCTGCCGCCGCTCCGGACGCAGGGCAGCCGCTACCCACGGCCGACGGCGCAGCTGACGGGCATCGCGGCGAACGCCGCCGACGCCATCGCGACCGTCCACGCCGGGCTCGCGGCCCTGCTGGCGGTCGAGAACGCGGACGTGGTCCCGCTAGCGCTCTAGGCGGGCGCAGGAACTGGGTGCCGCCCGGACGGGCGGCGGGTCGGGCCGGTCGCGGCGGGCGCGCGTGGCGCCCGCGGAGCGGCCCGCGGCAGGCTGGTAGGCGGTCGGGCGGCGTCGCCCGCCGGGGAACGTTGGAAGGGAGACGACGACATGCAGGGTATCAGCTCACACGGCACGGTCATCGAGCGCCGCCCGGGTCCGTCCATACTCGACGCGGACTGGGAGCCGATCGGCGAGATCGGCGACATCACGATGCCCGGGTTCACCCGGAACGAGTTCGAGACGACGTCGCACAACCAGGACATCGACTCGTACGTGCTCGGCGTGCTCCGGCGGGAGCCGGTCACGTTCCCGGTGTTCTTCAACCGGAACGACCCGACGCACGACGCGGCGACCGGGCTCCAGCACGCGATCATCACCAACTCGTTCGACGGGTACCGGATCACCGCGCCGGACGGGCAGGTGATCGTGTTCTCGGGCGGCGTTCAGGCGATGACGCAGACGGCGCCGGTCGACGGCGTCCAGACGGCGAACGTGACGATCCGCCCGAGCGGGGCCTTCCTGCTCAACGGCGTCGTCGTCGGCGCCGAGGTCTAGGCGGAGGCCCGCGCGCGGGGCGCCGCGACCGGCCCGGGCGGGTCCGGCGCGGCGGCTCTCGCCGCGGGCGCAGGAGCAGCAGCAGCAGCCGAAGGAGGCAAACGATGGCGACAGGCACGACGGACGAACTCGCGCGGGCAGCCGACGCGAGCGAGGCGGAACTCGAACACCTGCTCTCGGCGGACGAGATCCTCGCGGTCGACGACACGCGGTACGAGCGCGTGCCGGTGCCCGAGTGGAAGGGGACGGTCCGGATCCGCTCGCTCTCCGCGGAGGAGGTGCAGGAGTACGTCGAGTCGATCGACGGCCCGGCCAAGCGGAACGCGATGGTCATGATGATGATGCGGTCGGCCGTCGACAAGGACGGGCGGCAGCTGTTCGGCGACCCGAAGGTGCTCGGCGCGCTCAAGAAGAAGTCGATGAGCGCGTACGTCCGCCTGCAAGACAAGATCCTGGAGCTGAACGGGCTCTCGGACAAGGCCAAGGCGGCGGCAAAAAACGCCTGAGGCGCGGGAGCCCGCGCCGGTTCGCGTTCCGGCTCGCCGCGCTCGTCGGCGAGGCGAACGTCGACGCGCTCCTGCGCCGGATCCCGGCGCGGACGTTCGTCGAGTGGACGATCTACGAGCAGCTGGAGCCGTTCGGCGAGGAGCGCGCGGACCTCAGGACGGCGGCGATCCTCCAGCTGTTGGCGAACATCCACCGTGACCGGCGGCGGTTCCCGCGCCCGTGGCCGCTGACGGAGTTCGTCCTCCGGATCGGCGACGCGGCGCCGCCGGGGCCGACGCGGACGCAGCAGACGGCGCAGCAGCGGTTCGACGCGATCGTGCTGGCGCTGAAGGCGCACGCGGCGGGCGGGCGGCGCGGCCCGGCCCGGCGGCGGTAGCAGGAGCAGGAGAGCGGAGGGACGGATGGCAGCGACCGGCGCGGTCTCGATCGGCGACATCTTCGGGTCGCTCATCCTCGACGACGAGTTCACGTCGAAGCTGAACGCCGCCGCGGACGCGCTCGACGCGGTCGGCGCCAAGTGGACCAAGTTCTCGACGCAGGTCTCGAACGCGGCGCAGGCGTTCCTGCCGCTCTCGCTCGCCGTCGCGGGCGCCGGGACCGCCGCGACGGTCGCGTCGGCGTCGTTCGAGGCGTCGCTCACCAAGCTCTCGACGCTCGCGGGCGTCTCGGCCGACGACCTGGCGCTCGTGAAGCAGCACATCCTCGACCTGGCGCCCGCCGTCGGCATCGGCCCGCAGGCGCTCGCCGACGCGATGACCGTCGTCTCGTCGACGGTCGAGAACACCACGACCGCGCTCTCGATCCTCGACACGGCCGCGAAGGCGTCCGCCGCCGGGCTCGGCGACGCCAAGGACGTGGCCCGGGCGCTGACGTCCATCATCAACTCGTACGGCGAGGCGAACATCGACGCGGCCCGGGCGGGCGACATCCTCGTGGCGACGGTCAAGGCGGGCGGCGCCGAGGCGGGCGAGATGGCGGGCGTGCTCGGGCGCGTGATCCCGCTCGCGGCGCAGGTCGGGATCAACTTCGAGGAGGCGGGCGCGTTCCTGGCGACGTTCACCAAGCTCGGCGTCGACGCGTCGGAGGCGACGACCGCCCTGCGCGGCGTCATCACCCAGATCCTGACGCCGTCCGAGGAGGCCGAGAAGGCCCTGATGCGGATCGGGACGTCGTCCGAGGGGCTCCGGAAGTCGATCAAGGAGAAGGGCCTGACCGAGGCGATGATCGACCTGCTGGCCGCGTTCAAGGGGAACACGTCGGCGGCGGCGACCGTGTTCGGCGAGGTCCGCGCGCTCGCCGGGATCATGGGCACCGCGGGCTCGCAGGCCGACACGTACCGGAAGGTGCTCGACGAGGTCGAGAAGTCGCAGGGGATGCTCGGCCGGGCGACCGACGCGATGGGCGCGACGACCGTCGTCACGTGGCGGAAGCTGACCGCCGAGGTCGGCGTCGCGGCGATCAAGTTCGGCGACGCGCTCGCGCCCGCGCTCAAGGCGGCGCTCGACGCCGCGAAGCCGCTGCTCGACGGGCTCGTCGCGCTCGCCGACAGGTTCGCCCGGCTCCCGCAGCCGGTCCAGACGGCGGCGATCGCCGCGGGCGCGTTCGTCGCGGCGCTCTCGCCAGCGCTGTTCGTGATCTCCGGCATCAGCAAGGCGATCGGCGCGACGGCGACCGCGATCGGCGCCGTCACCAAGCTGTTCGTCGCCGAGACCGCCGCCGTCGCGGCGGACACGATCGCGGTCTCGGCCAACACCGCGGCGCAGCTTGAGAACGCCGCGGCGCGGACGACGGCGGCGACCGGGCTCAAGTTCGCCGCTGGCGAGCAGCTCGGGTTCGCGTTCGCGCTGTCCGAGACGGAGAAGGGGCTCGTCACGGCCGAGCAGGCGCTGCTCCCGCTCTCGGGCGCGATCGAGCAGACCGGCGCCGCGGCCGTGACCGCGACCGAGGCGACCGGCGGGTTCATCGCGGCGATCGGCGGCTGGCCCGTCGTGCTCGGGACCGTCGCCACCGGGCTCGTGCTCGGGAAGGACGGGCTCGCGTCGCTCGGGAGCCTCGCCAAGTCGACGGCGTCGATCGTCGGGTCGGTCGCGGTGGAGTCGTTCACGGCGTTCAAGGACGCGGCGAAGGCGGCGGGCGAGCAGGTCGTCGAGTTCGGCGGGTGGCTCAAGGACAACGTGCCCGGCGTCGACCTGTTCGCGCAGGCGGTCCACGGCGTCCGCGGCGCGCTCGACGAGGCGGCGAAGGGGATGGCCGACTGGGCGAACCAGGCCGCGGAGGGGAACTTCACGGCGATCGCGACGGCGCTCCAGACGACGAACCCGCTGCTGTCGCAGTTCCTGATGACGCTCTCGGGCGTCTCGAACGCGCACAAGCAGAACGCGGCGGCGGTCTCGCAGTATCAGACGGCGGCGGACGCGGCGTATCAGGCGACGAACGGCGCCGCGGAGCACGAGGCGGAGATGCTCCGGATCACGACGCAGCTGACCGAGCAGAAGGCCGCGGCGGCGGCGAAGGCGGCGGCGGAGGCGGCGGAGCGCGCGAAGCAACTCTCGGCGGCGCAGCAGACGGCGATCGACCAGCTGACCAACCAGGACGTCGTCAACACGGCGACGCTCTACGCGGGCGCGCTGGAGAAGGTCGACACGGTCGCCAAGATGACGACCGCCGCGCAGATCAAGCTCGCCGAGACGATGGAGCAAGCGATCGCGATCTACACCGCCGCCGGGAAGACGATCCCGGAGGCGTGGCAGCGGATCGCCGACGCGGCGCGGACCGCGAGCGCGACGACGAGCGACGCGACCAAGGCGACGATCGACCAGCTGAACGAGCTGAACCAGATCAAGCTCCGGCAGAGCGGCGACGCGACGCGCGCGCAGGTCTCCGACCTGAACGAGCGGATGCAGGCGGAGATCGACGCCGCGAAGAAGGCCGGGACGTTCTCGTCCGTCTGGCTCGACGCGACGACGAAGAAGTACGCCGCGATGAAGGACGACATCCTGGTCGACTTCAAGGCGATCGAGGGCGCGTCGTCCCGCGGCGCGCAGGCGGCGCAGCAGCAGGTCGAGAAGGCGCAGGAGACGCTCTCGTACATGATGGGCGCGGGCGCCAAGTTCACCGCGGCCGACATCGCGGGCGCGCGCGACCGGCTCGAAGCGGCGCGGAACGCCGCCGCCGGGTTCCAGCAGTCGTCGAACGCGGCGATCTACGCCGTCCAGAAGCAGTCCGACGAGCTGCGCGAGCACGTCGTCGGCGCGATGCAGCCGGTCGTGACCGCGCTCGGCGAACTCGACAAGGCGCAGTTCGAGGCGGAGGGCGGGCTCGGGCGGCTCCAGTCGATCGAGCAGATGCAGGCGATGTTCCCGGGCCGGAAGTCCGGCGGCGGCGGCGGCGCGACCGGCCTGATGTCGAACGACCTGCAGGGCTACCTCGACATGCTCGCGGAGCAGCGGCTCTACCAGAAGCTGAAGAACTACGTCGACCAGCACCCGGAGGTCAAGGAAGCGGCCGCGGCGAAGGGCGCGCGGCCGTCGTGGTGGAATATGGGCGGCGCGGAGGCCGTCAACGCCGTGACCGCGTCGTCGCCCGGCGGCGGGTTCGCGGCCGAGAAGGGGTTCGCGCCCGGCGCCGGGATGACCAACACCTTCTACGTGAACGGGACCGCCGAGGACGTCGCGCGGAAGGTCGGCGACATCCTGATGCGGCGCGTCAAGACGACGCGCCTGCTCCCGAGCGCGGGCTAGCGCGATGCCGATCGTCACGATCGACCCGTCGCGCGGCGGACCCGCTGGCGGGACGCAGGTCATCATTCAGGGCTCCGGGTTCACCGGCGCGACGGCTGTCACGTTCGACGGCGTCGCCGGGACCGACCTGACGGTCTTCTCCGACAACATCATCGTCGTGACGACGCCCGCGCACGCGGTCGGCGCGGTCGACGTCACGGCCGACGTCGGCGGGACGCTCGCGGGCGGGTTCACCTACGCGCGCGCGATCGACGCCGTCGTCGAGGTCGGCGCGGGAAACCTCGGCGGGCAGCCGCTGACGATCCAGGGCGTCGGGTTCACCGGGGCGACGCAGGTGAAGATCGGCGGGATCGCCGCGACCGACGTCGTCGTCGTCGACGACAACACCGTCACCTGCACGACGCCCGCGCACGCGTCGGGCGCCGTCGACGTCGAGGTCGTCGGCGTCGCGACGCTCGTCGGCGGGCTCGCGATCAGCCGGTGGAACTTCCAGTTCAGGTCGCTCCCGGCGCTCGGCGGCGCGATTCTTCAGGACCTCTGCGCGCTCGGCGCCGCCGGGTTCTGCGGCGTCGGCGGTTCAGGGCTCGTCGTGACGTCGCCCGACGGCCTGACGTGGACGAAGCGGACCGCGTCGGCGGCGAACGGATGGCGCGGCGTCGCGTTCGCGCCGACGCTCGGGACCGGCGCCGGGCGGCTCGTCGCGGTCGCGTCGAGCGGGACCGACCGCGTGATGACGTCCGACGACGGCGGCGTCACGTGGACGGCGCGGACGGCGGCGACGGCGGTCGGGTGGCAGAGCGTCGCCTGGGCGCCGGAGCTGACGCTGTTCGTCGCGGTCGCGTCGAGCGGGACCGCGGGCGTCTCGCGCGTGATGACGTCGCCGGACGGCATCTCGTGGACGTCGCGGACGGCGTCGTCCGAGACGACGTGGACCGGCGTGGCGTGGTCCGCCGCCCTGACGCTCTTCGCCGCCGTCTCGGCGGGCGGCGCGATCATGACGTCGCCGGACGGGACGACGTGGACCGCGCGGACGTCGGCGGCTGGCTGCGTCCCGGGCGGCAGCTCGTCCGGATCGAGCGTCATCGCGTGGTCGCCGGTCGCTGGCGTCTTCGCGTGGGGATCGCGGAACGGCTCGACGCGCGGCGCCGTGACGTCGCCCGACGGCACGACGTGGACGGAGCGCGCGATCCCGAGCAGCGCGGAGGCGATCGGCGGGACCGCCGCGTGGCGCGACGGGCTGATGCTGCCGCGGCAGGGCGGGACGCTCCGCATCAACACGTCCGCGAACGGGACGACGTGGGTCGCCGAGAGCGCGCAGGTCGCGGGCGGCGTGCTCTCGCAGCTAGCGTGGTCCGAGCCGCTCTCGACGGTCGTCATCTGGCACGACGCCGGGACGCCGCAGGTGCTCTACGGCCTGCTCGCCGACGACCCGGTCGCCGGGCTGACGCTCGTCTCGGTCGACCCGCCGAACGGTCCCGAGATCGGCGGGACGCCCGTGACGCTGACCGGGACCGGGTTCGAGACCGGCGCGCTGGTCAACTTCGGGAACTTCGCGCCCGAGACCGGCGTCGTCGTCGTCTCCGACACGGAGATCACCTGCGAGACGCCGCCGCACCCGGTCGGGCTCGTCGACGTCACGGTGACCAACCCCGACTTCGCGTTCGCGACGCTCGCGGACGGGTTCGAGTACTTGCCCGAGGACGCCGTCGGGATCACGCCGACGCACGGCCCGATCGTCGGCGGGACCGCCGTGACGATCACCGGGACCGGGTTCATCAACGGGTACGAGATCACGTTCGACGGGATCCTGGCGACGGACGTCGTCTGGGTCGACGACACCGAGATGACCTGCGTCACGCCGCCGCACTCCGCCGGGCCGGTCGAGGTCATCGTCGGCTCGAACGCCGCGCCCGGCGATCGTCGGTCGGTCGGGACGTTCACGTACGACCCGATCGCGGCGAGCCCGTGGCAGCCGCCCGGCGGCGGCGGCTCCGCGTTCGCGGCGGCGATCCGGCGGAGCCCGGAGGTCGCCATCTCGCGCGCGAAGAACCGCCCTGCCGCGTCGACGTTCGAGGTCGGCGCGGGCGACGCGCCGCTCGCCGGGCAGGTGGTTCAGGTCGACCTGACCGAGGGCGTCATCTTCGAAGGCCCGGCGCTCACCGTCGCCGAGACGTACGAGGGACGGCCCGATCAGCTGAAGCGCAGCCTGACGGTCGGCGACGACGCGTGGATCATGAACGCGCGGCGCCCGCTCGGGACGTGGACGGGCGTCTCGGCGACCGTCGTGATCCGCGAGACGTTCCGCGACTACGCGCCGAGCGACTTCGACCTGACCAACGTCGCGGACGACCTCCCGACCGTCTCGATCGACTTCGACGGGTCGCAGACGTTCGCCGACTGCCTCGACGCGACCGCGAAGGCGGCGGCGTCGCCGTTCTCGTGGTACCTGGACGGCAAGGCGGTTCACGCGTTCGTCGAGGAGGCGGCGACCGAGCCCGCCGAGATCGTCGACGGGCTGCCGTCGCTCCAGAACGACCCGCCGATCACGAAGACGGTCGACGTCTCGCAGATCCGCAACCGCGCGTACGGGCGCGGCGCCGGGACGACCGTGGCCGTCGCGGCGTACCCGGGCAGCTCGGTCATGGAGGTCAACGACCTGAAGCCGTTCGAGCGGACGGGCGGGCTCGCGATCGCGAAGGGGCAGGTGTTCGCGTACGCCGGGACGCGCCGCGTCGCCGAGGCCGTGGCGCGGCCGACGGCGCCGAGCGGCGGCGGCGACTTCCTGGCGACGTGGGACGTCGGATCGCACACGCCTGACGGGAACGTCCGCGACATCGTCCACTACCGCGTGACGTTCGTCGATCCGTTCGGGCTTGAGTCGTCGCCGAGCCCGGTCGCGGAAGACCTCTTCCCGCCGCCGCAGGTCTCGGGCGTCGCGGGCGGGCTGTTCACCGAAGTCCCGGGCGCGGGCGAGATGCCGCTCGGGTCGTTCACGTACATCGTCACCGGGATCACGAACGGCGGCGAGACGGCGCCGCCGCAGGGCGTCGCGATCGTCGGCGTCGCGACGACGGCGCCTGGCTCGGCGTTCGACATCGAGCTGCCGGTGATCGGCGCGGACCCGCTCCGCGTGATCCAGCGCGGCGTCTACCGGACGCGGTCGGTCGACCCGGGCGTCCCGTACCAGCGGTTCTTCCGCGTCGCGACGTCGGACGGGAACGCGCCCGGCGTCGTGGTCCGCGACGCGTTCGCCGACGAGTCGCTCCAGGACGAGAACGTCAACCTGGAGACGCGCGTCGTCGTCGACCCGCGGACCGGGCAGACGGTGACGACGCACCCGCGCAACACGACCGGCGTCGTCGCGAAAATCCGGAACCTGCCGCAGCTCCGCGGGTTCACGACAGGGCCGGGCACCGAGTCTGGCGTCGCGCCGACGTACGACGGGACGACGGACGACGTGACGATCGACGGCGAGCAGCTCGAAGGGACGAACGTCATCTCGATCGTCAAGGCGGGCGACCCGGCGCCGATCGCCGCCGGGATGGGGATCCAGATCGCCGGGGCCGAGGGGACTTACGTCGTCGGGTCCGCGCAGCCGTCGGTGACGACGTCGCCGGGCGTGACGATCGGGATCTTCATCTCGCCGCCGCTGCGCAACGACCTCGTCGGCGGCGAGGCCGTCACCATCTCTGGCTACAAGCGGCGGCTCTACCGCGAGCAGTCGCGCAACCCGGGCGTCTGGCGGATGATTCAAGAGTTCGGGAACGACGAGACCGGCGAGGTCGTCGACGACGAGCCGACGGATCCGCCCGGGCTCTACGACGTCGTCGGGCCTGAAGACCCGGACGTCGTCTCGGCGACCGGCGGTGGGCTCCCGGGCGCGCTCCCGCCGATCATGCACCTGCTGCTCGTCGGGATCCCGACGTCCGGCCCGCGGTCGATCCGGAAGACGATCCCGGAGGACGCGCCGGTCAACATCTGGCTCCAAGAGGACGACGTCCCGGCGCAGGCGTTCCTGGCCGCGCGGCTCGGCGGCGACGGCGTCCGCGAGACGACGATCGAGGACACGTCGAAGCGGACGGCCGCGCTCCGCGACCGGCTCCGCGCCGAGCTGACGCTCTTCTCGATGCCGATCGAGAGCGTCGCGTGGGCGACGACGGATCCGAACGCGCGCGAGGGCCGGACGCAGCGCTTCAACCTCGTCGACCCGCCGATCGCCGGGTCGTTCCTGATCCAGTCGGTCGACGAGCGGCGCATCCACGCGGAGGGCGGGCCGGGTCCGAGCGCGCCGTCCGTGAAGTCCGTCACGGCGTCGTCCGTCCGGTTCACGCTCGACGACCTGCTCGACCGCGCGTTGTTGAAGGGCGAGGGCGAGGCGCCCGGCCGCGGGAGCGGCGCGGTCGGCGGCGGATCGTCGGCGCGCAACGCCGTCGACCCGGCGCCGCTGACCGTCGTCGTCGCGTCCGGCGCGAACATCGCGGCGACCGTGACCGGCGAGGCCGGGTCGGCGCTCCTGACGCCCGTCACCGTCACGCTCTCGTGGGAGGGCGTGCTCGCGCCCGCGCGCGGCGGCACCGGGACGGACACGTCCGGCGCGCTCGACGGCGAGGTCCTCGTCGGCCGGTCGAGCGACCACACGTGGCAGCGCGGCAAGATCGCCGACGCGCACGTCGCGAGCGGCGCCGCGATCGCGCTCGCGAAGCTCGCCGAGCCGGTCATCCAGGCCGACGGCGGGCAGGCGTGGACGGCCGACCAGCCGCTCGCCGGGCACCGGATCACGTTCGCGGGCAACCCCGTGAACCCGCAAGACTACGTGACCAAGGCGTACGTCGACGGCGGGTTCGTCCCGAGCGGCGGCGGCGGGACGCCGTTCGTCGCCGGGCCGGGCCTGACGCTCTCCGGCGGCGTGCTCGCCGTCGGCGCGGGCCGCGGGATCACCGTCGACGCCGACACGGTCTCGATCCGGACCTACACGTCGATCCTGACGAACGGCGACCCGATCAGCCCTGAAGTGATGTTCGACTCGTTCGGCGACGTCATCGTCGCGGAGGTACCCTACTGATGTCTCTGTTCAAGGATGCGGTGCAGCGCGGCACCCGCGCGGCGCAGCCAGCAGCGACCGCGGTCGTCGTCGGCGCGCTCTACTACGTCACCGACGAGAGCAAGACGGAGCGCAGCAACGGGACCGCGTGGCAGGACGTCTCCGACGCGGCCGGGTCCGGGATCACCCAGCTGACCGGCGACGTCACCGCCGGTCCCGGGACCGGATCGCAGGCGGCGACGATCGCGGCCGACGCCGTCACCTACGCCAAAATGCAGAACGTCTCCGCCGCGTCGAAGCTGCTCGGCCGCGGCGACAGCGGCTCGGGCGACCCGCAGGAGATCACGCTCGGGACCGGGCTGGCGATGGCCGGGACGACGATGTCGGCGACGGGCGGCGGCTCCGCCGGGCTCGTGCTGCTGGAGAAGCACGACGCGTCCGGGTCCGCGTCGCTCGACTTCACGACGCGGAACGCCACCGGGCAGAGCGGCGCGACGTTCCAGTCCGACTACGACGAGTACCTGATCGAGTTCGTCGACCTCGCGCCCGCGACGAACAACGTCGACCTGCTGGTGCTCCTGTCGACGAACGGCGGCTCGTCCTACGACGCGGGCACGAACTACGCGCGGCAGACGCGGCTCGACCAGTCGACGTTCAACACGGTCGCCGGTGGGAACAGCGGGTTGACCGCGCTCGTCGCGATCACGAACGTCTCGAACGGGTCGACGTTCGGGCTGAACCTGAGCGGGAAGATCTGGGCGCCGGGCTCGGCCGCGCACTACAAGCCGTTCACGTTCCAGGGCGTCTACCGGAACAACGACGGATCCTTCTACTCGGTCGTCGGCTCGGGCGTCTACCTGAGCGCGACGGCGGTGAACGCGTTCCAGGCCAAGTTCTCGTCCGGCAACATCGCGTCGGGCTCCATCCGCGTCTACGGGATCGTCAAGTCGTAACCGGCGATGTCGAAGACCTACAACTATCAGACGGCGGGCGACCTGGTCGTGACGGCGACCGGGAACGTCGACGACCTCGACATCCTGGGCTGCGGGCTCGTCCTGCTGAACAACGCGTCGGCGACGACGCTCCGCGGGATGAAGGCCGGGTTCCCGGGTCAGCGCGTCGTCGTCGTCTCCGTCGGCGCCGGGCAGGTAAACCTCGCGCACGAGAGCACCGGGTCCGCCGCGGCGAACCGGCTGGCGAACGTGGCGACCGCGTCGGCGACCGCGCTCGTCGTCGGCGGCGGCTCCGCGACGTACGTGTACGACTCGCTCGCGGCGCGGTGGCGGCTCGCCGGGACGGGCGCGTCCGAGGTGCTGGCGAACGGGTCGAAGACGGCGCCAGCGATCGCGTTCGCGGGCGCGCAGAACACCGGCTGGTACTGGCGGAGCGGCTCGCTGGAGGCGGCGGTCGCCGCCGCGCCGCTGCTCCAGATCAACAGCACCGGGCTCGTCAACGGCGGGACCGACGGGTACGCGTTCGCGGCGGGCGACGTCCAGACGAACTCGCCCGACCTCTGGCTGCGCCGCGACGCCGCGAACGCGCTCGCGCTGCGGAACCTGACGAACCAGCAGGCGCTCCGGATCTACGGGACGTACACGGACGCGAGCAACTACGAGCGCATCAACATCCGGTGGAACAACACGCCCGCGGCGGTCATCGAGTCGACGGCGCTCGGGACCGGGACGGCGCGGTCGCTGTCGCTGGCGACCACGGCGAGCGGCGCGCACATCTACTTCAACACGAACAACTCCGACCGCTGGCTCGTGAGCGGGTCGGGCGGCGCGCTCCTCGCCGCGACCGACAACGCGGTCGACATCGGGCAGAGCGGCGCGAACCGCCCGCGCCACTACTACGGCGCCGGGAACGTCACCGTGGTCGGCGCGGTCACGTCGAGCAACGTCGTGAGCGCGGCGAAGGGCGTCCAGGGCGGCTTCAGCGTTAGCGCCGCCGACCCGATGGTGAGCTACAGCGCCGGGTTCTGGTTCCCGCGCACGAGCGATCTCAACGTGGTGGGCTACTGGTTCGACTACCAGGACGAGTTCGCCTACGCCGACAAGCGCACCGGCGTCGTCGTGAACGTGACG